>JACCDJ010034014.1_pt1 | contig 85832 bp, 85 predicted proteins | sample 7444481 | NCBI WGS metagenome assembly JACCDJ01 (sample SAMN15323435, study PRJNA562643) | freshwater metagenome | isolation source: river surface water | place: USA:Blue River Watershed | collected 2017-08-15
CAAGGGTGATGAGGCGCTCTGTGGCACCCGGGTCACGATTGAGGATCACATCCTCGCAGGCATCGCGCAACGCCGGGTCGATCGTGTCGTAAACGTCAAGCTGCCCGGCATTGACGATCGCCATGTCCAGCCCCGCCGGAATCGCGTGGTAGAGGAAGATCGAATGCATTGCCCGGCGGACTGGCTCGTTGCCGCGGAACGAGAACGAGAGGTTGGAAAGTCCGCCGCTGAAGTGAACATGCGGGCAGCGCTGGCGAATCTCACGGACGGCCTCGATGAAGTCGACGCCGTAATTGTTGTGCTCCTCGATTCCCGTCGCCACGGCGAACACATTGGGGTCGAAGATGATGTCCTCGGGCGGGAAGCCGATCCCGATCAGCAGCTTGTAGGCCCGCTCGCAGATTTCGACCTTGCGGTCCTTGGTATCGGCCTGGCCCTGTTCGTCGAAGGCCATGACGACCACCGCCGCGCCATAGTCCATGCACTTGCGCGCCTGGTCCAGGAACGGGCCTTCGCCTTCCTTCATCGAGATCGAATTGACGATCGGCTTGCCCGAAACGCATTTCAGCCCGGCCTCGATCACTTCCCACTTGGAGCTGTCGATCATCACCGGCACGCGGGCAATGTCCGGCTCGGCTGCGATCAGCTTGAGGAAGGTGGTCATGGCGTGGACCGCGTCGAGCAGCCCCTCATCCATGTTGACGTCGATCACCTGGGCGCCGTTCTCTACCTGCTGGCGCGCGACCTCGACCGCCTTGGCGTAGTCGCCCGCCAGGATCAGCTTCTTGAATGCGGCCGAGCCGGTGACATTGGTGCGCTCGCCGACATTGACGAAGCGGGCGGAGGATAGGGCGTTCATAGGATCAGGCTGCCATCACGAAGGGTTCAAGGCCGGCCAGGCGGGTGGCGGCGTCCAGCTGCGGGATCTTGCGCGCCGGCAGGCCCGCAGCAGCCTTGGCAATGGCGGCGATATGCGCCGGGGTTGAGCCGCAGCAACCGCCCAGCACGTTGACTTGGCCCGCCTCGGCCCATTCGCGAACCAGCGCGGCGGTCTGTTCGGGCAGCTCGTCATACTGCCCCAGTTCGTTGGGGAGGCCGGCATTGGGATAGACCATGATCGCGGCATCGGCGATCGCGCTCAGCGCCCGGACGTGCGGGCGCAGCTGGGTCGCCCCGAACGAGCAATTGAGCCCGATTGTCAGCGGCCGGGCATGGCGCACGGCGTACCAGAATGCCTCGACCGTATGGCCAGACAGGTTGCGGCCAGAGAGATCAGTCAGCGTCATCGACAGCATGATCGGCACTTCGCGGCCCAGCGCGCGTTCAACCTCGCGCACGGCCATGATCCCGGCCTTGGCATTGAGCGTGTCGAACACGGTTTCGATCAGGATAAAGTCTGCACCGCCTTCGACCAGCGCGGCCACCTGCTGGCGATAGACATCGACCAGCTCGTCCCAGTCGATCTCGCGGAAACCGGGATCGTTGACGTCGGGCGAGAGCGACAGGGTCTTGTTGGTCGGTCCGATCGCCCCGGCGACAAAGCGCGGGCGGCCATCGCGGGCAAATTCATCGGCCACCCGGCGGGCCAGACGGGCGCTTTCGACATTGATCTCGCGCACCAGGTGCTCGGCGCCGTAGTCGGCCTGGCTGATCCGGTTGGCGGAGAAGGTGTTGGTCTCGGCAATGTCGGCCCCGGCCTGGAAATAGGCGCGGTGGATCGCCTCGGGCACGTCGGGCCGGGTGATCGCCAGAATGTCGTTATTGCCCTTCTGGTCCCGGGAGAGGCCCAGCGAGCCGGCATAGTCCGCCTCGGTCAGCTTGCGCTGCTGGATCTCGGTGCCAAAGGCCCCGTCGATGATCAGGATGCGCTTGGCCGCTTCGGCCAGGAACAGTTCGCGCGGGGTCATGCCTCGGTCTCCGGACGCAGGCCGAGCAGGTGGCAGATCGCATAGGACAGCTCGGCCCGGTTAAGGGTGTAGAAGTGGAAGTTGCGCACCCCGCCGGCATAAAGCCGTCGGCAGAATTCGGCGGCCACCGTGGCGGCGACCAGCTGGCGTGCGGCCGGCTTTTCATCCAGCCCTGCAAACAGGTGGCCAAGCCAGTCAGGCACCGCGGTGCCGGTCATCGCGCTCATCCGCTGGATTGCGGCGAAATTGGTGACAGGCATGATCCCCGGCACGATCTCGGCATCGATCCCGGCGGCAAGGCAGGCATCCTGGAACCGGAAGAAGGTGTCCGGTTCGAAGAAGAACTGGGTGATCGCGCGGCTGGCCCCGGCATCCAGTTTGCGTTTCAGATTGTCGAGATCAGCCGCGGGGCTGGCGGCATCGGGGTGCGTCTCCGGGTAAGCGCTGACTGACAGCTCGAACGGATGGATCTTGCGCAGGCCGGCGACCAGATCAACCGCATTGGCATAACCCTGCGGGTGGGGTTCGAACTTGCTTGCGCCGCCGGGCGGATCGCCGCGCAGGGCCACGATGTGGCGTACGCCTGCTTCCCAATAGGCATGGGCCACTTCGGCGATTTCGTCCTTGGTGGCCTCAACGCAGGTCAGGTGGGCGGCTGCGGGGATCGCGGTATCACGGACGATCCGGGCAACGGTGTTGTGGGTGCGCTCACGCGTGGTGCCGCCCGCGCCATAGGTGACCGATACGAACCGGGGTGCCAACGGCGCGAGCGTCAGCACCGAATCCCAGAGCGTTTCCTCCATCCTCTCGGTTTTGGGCGGGAAGAATTCGAAGGACACGCCGATATCGCCCGGCAGGCCGGCAAATAGCGGCGAGGCATGGGCGCGGTGGTTCTCGCTCGTCAGGTTCATGGCGCGACAGCCTTTGCAACTTTGGATTGGGCCGCAGACGCTCTGCGCGCGGTCCAGATTTTCACGGTAAGCGGCTGGCCGGGAAGGGCGACCGGCGGGGCGGGTACGAACCCGGCATCACTTAGCAGGCCCAGCATCTGCTCGTCCGTAAAGCCAAGCCGGGCGTGGGCGTGGGCGGTGCGCAGTTCCTCGCGGTCATGCGCCGCGAAATCGACAATCGCCAGCACACCATCGGTGCAAGTGACACGGGCGGCTTCGGCCAGGACGATCTCCGGGGCCTGGGCATAGTGCAGCACCTGGTGGAACAGCACCGTGTCAAAGCTTTGCCCGGCAAAGGGTAGCCGCGCGAAATCACCCTGAACCAGGGCATAGGCATCGGGTGGGAGCCGCTGCAACCGGGCGCGAGCGATGCGGAGCATTTCCGGGCTGTTGTCGAGCCCGGTGACGTGGGCGGCGCGCGGCGCGAACAGTTCGGCCATGCGGCCAGTGCCGGTGCCGATATCGAGCAGGCGGCCGAGCGAGCCGGTGCCCAGCGCAGCATCCAGCGCAGCCTCAACCGGTCCGTCGGGCGAATGCAGGCTGCGCAAGGTGTCCCACTCTGCCGCGTGGCGGGCAAAGTAGCTGGCGGCGCTGCTCTCGCGCGCGGCACGGATTGCGGCCAGGTGGCGGCGATCTTCCTGGCAGCGGGCGGCAAAGGCGGCATCGCCTTCTTCGGCCACGGCCAGCAGGCGGGCTGCGGCGGCGCCCAAGGGCGGCGCGCGATCTTCGCCTATCGCGCTGCGCAGGAAGACCCAGGATCCCTCCTTGCGCCGTTCGGCCAGATCAGCATCGCAGAGAATTCGCACATGTCGTGATACGCGCGGCTGGCTTTGGCCCAGAACCTGTGCCAATTCGCCCACGGCCAGTTCCATATGGGCCAGCAGCCGCATGATCCGCAGCCGGGTGGGGTCCGCCAGGGCGCGCAAAGTGGGATCGATCTTCATCTTGGAGGTCATATAAAGAAATCTTTATATCTTATCAACCGCGCATTCGCAGCGGTGGAACGATGCCCTTGCGCGGTTGGCATCGCGCCTGCGGAAGGGTAAAAGGACCAAGGGTTCGCAATGCTTTGCCCCAAGCTGCTGCAGAGAGATTGTCCATGAAGAAGATCGCTTTCGCCACCCTCGTTTCCGCCAGCTTTGCGCTTGCTGCCTGTGGCAGCTCCGATAGCGCGAACGAAGCGGCTTCGCCCGACAACGTCGAAATGCCGGCGGAAGAAGCGGTTGGTGGAATCGATGCGGCGGCGACCCCGGCAGCCGATGCGGCGGCTACCGAAACCGGCACGGCAACAGATGCAGCGACCGACGCTGCCTCCACCGGGGCGACCCCGGCAGCTCCGGCCACTGGCGTTTCGGCTGGCGATGGCCCGCCGCCGGCGAAGAAGTAAGCCTTGGGTAAGGCTGCGCTGCTGACGACGCTTGCCGCGCTGGCGCTTGCCGGTTGCGGCAAGGCCGGCGATGACGCCGGTCGGGGCGGGGTCAGCGCAAGTGAGGCTAAGGCGCTAGACGAAGCCGCGCAGATGCTTGAAGCGCGGCGTCTCCCGGCCAGCCCGGCTGCATCGACCCAGCCGTCAGCCGCCGCGCCGCGCTAATCAGTCAAACGAAACCCGGCCGCGCCCGGCCTTGATCGCGCCGCGCCGCTTTTTTCCAGCCAGCCGCTCGGTCTTGCCGACGCGGTTGAGGCGGCTCTTAGCCCGCTTTTCGGGCAGTTTCTGCGCCTCGGTCAGCAGTTCGGCCAGGCGTTCGCGGGCATCGGCGCGGTTGGCTTCCTGGGTGCGAAAGCGGCGCGCGGTGAGCACCAGTTCGCCCTTGGCAGTCATCCGCGATCCGGCGAGCTGCCTGAAACGGTGGAACACTGCCGGTTCCAGCCGCAGGGCATAGACATCAAGCCGCAGTTGGACTGCAGTGGCAACCTTGTTGACGTTCTGCCCGCCCGGTCCGGCCGCGGCGATGAAGCTCTCGCTCACCAGCGCCAACGCCCGGTCGATCAGGTCAGCCATCGCTGAACCCCAATGCGGCGAAATCGGCCGGCAGCGGTGCCTTGGCGTGGACCGGCGACTTGCCCTCACGCGGGACAGTCAGTTCGGCGGCGTGGAGCATGGTGCGTTTTGCGCCGGGCACCGGCCCGGCCCCGTAAACGGGATCGCCGAGCAGCGCTGCGCCAAGCCCCGCTAGGGCGTGAACACGGATCTGATGCGTACGGCCGGTTTCGGGGCGGAATTCTACCAGCGTCACCCCGTCGCGCTCAGCCAGTTTGCGCCAGTGCGTGACCGAAGGCTTGCCCTTCTTCGCCGGGATCATCCGCCAGCCCTTTTCGGCACTGCTGATCTTGGTGAGGGCCAGCTCGATCGTGCCTTCATCGCCTTCAACCGGTCCGGCAACCACGCCGAGGTAGACCTTTGCCACTTCGCGTGCCTCGAAGGCGGCATTGAAGCGTTTCAGCGCCTTGGGGTTGCGGGCAAACAGCAGGCAGCCGGACGTATCGGTATCAAGCCGGTGGACCGGCACGGGCGAACGGGCAAAGCCCAGCCGCAATTCGCTGGCGCGGTCTTCCAGGCAGGGGCCGCCTGCACGCGGACGCTCAATCGGCAGGCCAGCCGGCTTGTCGATGATCAGGGCCTCGCCGTCCTCGAACAGGACCGGAATGGAATTCATGTCAGCGCCTTTGCAATGCGCCGCAGCGCTTCCGTCAATCGATCCTCGTCAGTTGCGAAGCTGATCCGGAAGCCAAAGTCCCCGCCAAAGGCCGAAGCGGCCACCACGGCGACACCATGCTCCAGCAGATGGAGGCAGAGTGCCTGGTCATCCGCAAAGCGCTCTTGCAGCGGCGCGGCATCAACCATGCAGTAGAACGCCCCCTCGGGGATCGGGGTCGAAAGGCCCGGTACGGCATTGATCGCCGAAACGCAAAGATCGCGCCGAGCACGGAACCGCTCGCGCCAATCAGCCAGAAAATCCTGCGGCCCTTCCAGCGCGGCCACTGCCGCGGCCTGGCTGAGCGAGGCCGGATTGCCCGAGGAGTGTGACTGCAGACGGGCCATCGCCTCGACCAGCCAGAGAGGGCCCGTCGCGACGCCGATCCGCAGGCCGGTCATGGCGTGGCTCTTCGATACGCCAGAGATTGTCAGCACCCGCTCCGCCAGGTCCGGGCAGGCGACGGCCAGGGTGGCGTGGCCGCCAGAGCCGTATCGCAGCGGAGCATAGATATCGTCGCTCATCACCAGCACCTGGGGGTGGCGCGCGAGAACCGCGCCCAGCGCTTGCAGGTCTGCAGCCGAATAGACTGCGCCGGTCGGGTTGCCGGGGCTGTTGAGCAGCAGCCAGCGGGTGCGCGGGGTGATCGCGGCTTCGAGCTGTTCGGCAGTGATCCGGAACCCGGCGATCGCCGTGGTCTTGAGCGGCACAACCTCGGCCCCGGCAAAGCGGGCAATCTCGGGATAGCTAACCCACCACGGTGCGGGGATCAGCACTTCATCACCGGGATTGAGCGTGGCCAGCAGGGCATGGAAGATCGCCTGCTTGCCGCCGGCGCTGACCACCACGCGCTCCGGTGTGGTTGCCAGGCCCAGGTCGCGCGCAAAATGCAGCGCCGCTGCCGCGCGCAGCCGGGCCGTGCCGGCCACTGGCGTGTACTTGGTCTCGCCTGCGTCCAGTGCGGCACGCACTGCCCCAGCAACATGGGCCGGCATGGCGAAATCGGGTTCACCGACCGACAGCGAAATGATGTCACGCCCTTCCGCGCGCAGTGCAGCAGCGCGATCGGTCATGGCCGTCGTCTGCGACGCGGCGATCCGGGCGAGTGCGGCTGAAATCACGGCAGCAGCTGCGCCGCAACCAGCCCGCGCAACGCATTGCCGATCAGGAAACCATCCTTGAGGTGGTCGAGCGTGAGTTCGGCCTCAACCGCCTGCCCGGATTCGAGCAGCGAGCGGCGCAGCACGCCTGGCAGTAGCCCCAGCCGCGCCGGCGGTGTCAGTAAGCGGCCATCGCGTTCGACAAACAGGTTGGTGATGCAGCCCTCGGTCACCAGCCCGTCGTCGCGCAGGAACAGGGCTTCGTCGGCACCGGCCGCGCGTGCGGCGCGCAGCCCGGCGTCATAGAATTCGCGGTCGTTGGTCTTATGGCGCAGGCGCCAGTCCCCGGCATCTACCGGCAAGTGCATCACCGCCACCTGCGCGGGAGCGGGAAGAGGCGCGGGCATTGCCCCGATTTCCAGCGCATAGGCCCCGCTGCGCGCCGTCATCAAGCGCACCCGCGATGGCGCATCGGCCTCAAAGCACAGCGCCTGGATCGCATTGCGTACGGCATGGCGATCAAAGGCAAAGCCCAGTTCCGCGGCGCTGGCCTTGATCCGCTCCAGATGGAACTCCAGCAGCGGAATTCCGCCGTCGGGCGTAAAGGCCATGGTTTCGATCAGATCGAACCCGGCAGCCGATGGCTGGCAAGCGGAACTGCGCACGAAACCTCCCTTGACCAGGCTCTCTCGCCATTCGGGCAGAGCCTCGGAATCGGCAACGATCGCCGATCCCACCCCCAACACTGCTGTCCCCTGGTTATTCTCCGCCGGGGTAAGCCGCAGAGTGCGGATTGCCACATTGAAGGCCGCATCGGAAGTCCCATCCGCCTTTGGCGCGTCGATCCGCCCGATTGCGCCGCAATAAGGGCCGCGTGGATCGCGCTCAGTACTGTTGATCAGTTCCATCGCCCGGATCTTGGGTGCGCCGGTGATCGAGCCGCAGGGGAACAGCGCACGGACCATATCAGCCGCGCCCTTGCCGGGTTGCAGCCGCGCGCGGACCGTGGTCACCATCTGGTGGACGGTCGGATAGCTCTCGACCGCGAAGGGCCTGTCTACCCGCACGCTCCCGGGCTCGGCCACCCGGCTCAGATCGTTGCGCAGGAGGTCAACGATCATCAGGTTCTCGGCCCGATCCTTCACCGAAGTGGCAAGCGCGGCAGCCAGCGCGGCATCTTCAGTCGCATCCCGCCCCCGCGGGCGCGTGCCCTTCATTGGTTTGACCGTGGCTGCCCCGTCCTGCTCGGCAAAGAACAGTTCGGGCGAAAAGCTTAGCAGCCAGTGCGACCCGTCAAACACCACGCCGCCATAGCCCGCACCTGCCGCCGGGCGCAGCGCGGCATAGATCGCGAGCGGATCACCCCGCCAGCTGCCTTTCAGCGGAAAGGTCAGGTTGGCCTGGTAGATGTCGCCTGCGGCAATCGCTTCCTGCAGGGCGGCAAAGGTCTTGCCATAGGCCCCGGCGCTGATCGCCGGATCCAGCGGGCCAATTCGTGCCGAACTGCTTGCGCCATTGTCGGCCAGCCAGGCCGGCACGGCATCGGCGGCAATCTCGGTGAAGCCGGTAAAGGCACCGAACCACACGAGCGGGCCATTAGCGCCGGTGCGCGCCGCCGCGAGCTGCTCCAGCCGCGTTTCCAGCGCAAGCCCGGCCTCATAGGCCAGGTAGCCGGCCAGGTGATGGCCGCGTGCACGCAGCGCTTCGATCCGGGCCAGGGCAGGGACAACGTCTTCCGCCCGCCGCGCCACCACGATTTCAACGGGATCGCGATAGAGACGGGCCGGACTGGCCCCTTCGGGCCGGGCATCGTCTAGCAGGATAAAAGGGCCATTCATGCACCAGAGCTTCTAACGAGGACCGTCCGTCCATGCAAAATCCTACTCGCCCAAAAAGCTACGTAGTTCTATCTGGATCCGAGTCGCAGTTTCAGGAGCATGACATGAGCGAGATTTTTCTCGGCCTTGGCGCCAATGGGGAGCGTCAGGTGCTGCGGCTGGGCCGGGCCAACCGCCACGGGTTGATTGCCGGAGCAACCGGCACCGGCAAGACCGTTACGCTCCAGACCATTGCCGAACAGTTTTCTGCCGCCGGGGTGCCGGTGTTCATGGCCGACGTGAAGGGGGACCTGGCCGGCATCGCCATGGCCGGAAGCCACGATTTCAAGCACGCCGATGCGCTGGAAAGCCGCGCTGCAGAGCTGGGCATTACCGACTATGCCTATCGCGACAATCCGGCGGTGTTCTGGGACCTTTATGGTGAGCAGGGCCACCCAATCCGCACCACGATTTCGGAAATGGGCCCGCTGCTGCTGAGCCGGCTGATGGGCCTGAACGAGACGCAGGAAGGTGTGCTGACCGTTGCTTTCAAATGGGCCGATGACAACGGTTTGCTGCTGCTCGACTTCGATGACCTGCAACAGACGCTGATCGCCTGTGCCGAGCGGGCCAGCGAACTGGCCACAACCTATGGCAACATTTCCAAGGCCTCGGTCGGCACGATCCAGCGGCAGCTGCTTGCTTTTGAAAGCCAGGGTGCCGACAAGTTCTTTGGCGAACCCGCGTTCGAGATCAACGATTTCATCCGGGTGGATGAAGGCGGAAAGGGCGTGATCAATGTGCTCGCCGCCGAGAGGCTGATGCAAAGCCCCAAGCTTTACGCCACCTTCCTGCTCTATCTGCTGTCCGAACTGTTCGAGGCCCTGCCCGAAGTGGGAGACCCCGAAAAGCCCAGGCTGGTGTTCTTCTTTGATGAGGCCCACCTGCTGTTCGAAGATGCCCCCCAGGCCCTGTTCGACAAGATCGAACAAGTAGTACGCCTGATCCGTTCCAAGGGCGTTGGCGTCTATTTCATCACCCAGAACCCGATCGACATCCCGGAAAAGATCGCCGGCCAGCTTGGCAATCGGGTTCAGCATGCCCTGCGCGCTTTCACCCCGCGCGACCAGAAGGCGATCCGGGCCGCGGCGGAGACTTTCCGGATCAATCCCGATCTCGATGTCGAAACCGCAATCACCGAGCTCAAGGTGGGCGAGGCGCTGGTCTCGACGCTGGATGACGAGGGCGCGCCCACGGTTGTCCAGCGCACCCTGATCGTGCCGCCCCGCTCGCGGCTGGGGCCGGTCAGCCCCAAGGAGCGGGCGATCATCCAGTCGATCAGCCCCTATGACGGCAAGTACGATACCGCGGTCGACCGCGAGAGCGCCGAGGAGGTCCTGCTTCAGAAGTCGGCTGACGCCGCTGCGGCCGCGCAGGTGGTGGAGCAGCAGGGCGAGGACGCCCAGCGCGCCCAGCCGCGCAAGACCACCTCGATGTGGGAAAAGGCGGGCAAGGCGGCTTTTGGTGCCGCGGCGGCATCGGCCGGGACGATGGTGGCGCGGCAGCTAACGGGTCGCAAGGCGGCCGGATCGCCGGTTGCTTCTGCGGCCTCCGCCGCCGCCGGAGCAATCGGGACGGCGTTGGGCGGCGCCATGCTGGGCCGGTTCGCACGCGGGCTGCTTGGCGGGTTGTTGCGTTAGAGGCGGCGTACTGCGGTGTTCCAGCCGGCGAACAGACCATCCGCAAGCACAACAGGCCACGCCGCGGCGGCACGTGTGAAGATCACGACAGCGGGAACGTAAGCGTAGCGGATAGTCCGCCTCCTGCCCGGTTTGTTAGCTTCAGGCTCCCGCCGTGTTGCTCGGCAATAGCATGGGCAAGCGTGAGGCCAAGTCCCGCACCGCCGGTGCTGCGATTGCGCGATGGCTCGCCCCGCGCGAACGGCTCAAGCATCCGTTCGATCTCGTCATGCGGGATACCTGGGCCGTCGTCGTCGATGGTTACAGAGATACTCTGCGGCTGACGCGCCAGGCTGACTTTGGCCTTGCCGCCGCCGTGGCGCAACGCGTTGCTGATCAGGTTGCGCAGAGCCCGCCGCAGCAGGGTTGGGCGCAGCGGCAAGGTGATGCGCTCCGCACCGGGGTAGAGGACCGCCTCACCCATGTCTTCGAACTCTTCGACCACCTGGGCAACAAGCGCTGTAAGGTCGGTCACTTCCAGTGGATCACCGGGACGGCCGACGCGAGCAAGCGAGAGGATATCATCCAGAATGCGGGCAATATCCTCGATCGTCGCGGCCATGCGGGTGCGCTGCTCGGCGTCTTCGACCGATTCAATCCGCACCCGCAGCGCAGCCAGCGGGGTCTTGAGGTCATGTCCGATCGCGCCCAGCATCACATCCTTTTCATCCAGCAGCCCGGCAATCCGGGCTTCGAGTGCGTTGTGCGCCGCGATGAGTTGCTGGACGTCTGCCGGACCGGCCGGCGGCATGGGATTGCTGGCGTCGCGGGTCGCGGCAAAGTGTTCTACCCGGCGGGTCAGGGCCTTGAGCGGTTGGGTCAGCCGTTTCAGGATCAGCGCAATGGCGCCGACGAGCAAGGCATAGATCACCAGCGTCTGGAGCAGCAGGCCAAGCAGAGGCCGTGCCGGCGGGGGCGGAACTAGCACCCGGGCGACGGCCCATGGACCGGTGGCGTCGCGGCGCACCGCGGCGACGATCACGCTTTCGGGCAACCGGTCCATCTCACCCCGGCGTAACCGCCGCTCAAGCCGGCGCTGCGCCACCGGATCGGTGCCAACCGCGCGTTTCAGGACCTGTACCGATGCCAGGTCCACGCCCTGATTGGCCAGGATGGCGCGCAGTGTGGCTTCCTGTTCAGCCAGGCGCTGATCATCGGGCAGGATTGCGGGCGCGGCGGGTTCGCGCGCGCCGGGCAGGGCATGGGCCATTGCCTCGCGCGGCGGACGGCGGAAACGGCGTGGGACTGCCTCGTCATCGTCACGCAATGCGCCATAAAGCCGGAAAGCAACGGTGTGCATCAAGGCCGCCTCGCGCCGTTCAGCCTGGGCGCGATAGAGCAGCATAGCGTTGATTGCCTGGCCCAGCAGCAGCGCCATGGCCACGGCGAGCAGCAGTTGCCCTTGCAGGCTGCGCGGCCACAGGCGCATCAGGCGTTGCCCCGGACGCGGCGCACTTCGGCGGCGAGCATGTAGCCGCCACCCCAGACCGTTTGGATCAGGGTAGGGTTGCGGCTGTCGGCCTCGATCTTGCGGCGCAGGCGGCTGACCTGGTTATCGACCGCCCGATCAAACAGGTGCGCCTCGCGCCCCTGGACAAGATCAAGCAGCCGGTCACGATCCAGGACCTGGCGCGGGTTTTCCAGGAAGGCGAGTAGCAGCCGAAATTCGACCGAAGAGATCGAGACCATGGCTCCGTCTGGTGCGGTCAGCTTGCGCTTGAGCGGATCAAGGTGCCAACCCTCGAATTCGAACAGATCGTCCTCGATCTGTGCTGGTCCGCCCCGCGCGGTGCGGCGCAGGACCGAGCGAATGCGGGCGACCAGTTCGCGCGGCTCGAAGGGTTTGACCACGTAATCGTCTGCACCGATCTCAAGGCCGACGATCCGGTCGGTCGCTTCGCCCTTGGCGGTGAGCAGGATCACGGGGAGTGCCAGCGCTTCGCCAATGTGGCGGCAGAGCGAAAGCCCGTCCTCGCCCGGCATCATGATATCAAGCAGGACGAGGTCCGGCCGGCCTTCGCGCAGGCGGCTGCGAGCCTCGGCGGCACTGGCCGCCTGAACCACTGCAAACCCCTGGCGCGAGAGGTACTCGGCCAGGGGCTCACGCAGGGCTGGCTCGTCATCGACAAGCAGCAGCCGGGTGGCGGATGCAGCATCCATTGGCCGGTATCAGTGGCCTTCGTGACCTTCGTGACCGGCCTTGTTGCCGGCGCTGCGCATGGCCTTCATGTGTTCGCGCATCTTGGCGCGGGCGCCCTGCCGTTCTGCGGCGGTGACGGTACCGTCCTTGTTGGCATCCATCATCTCGAAGTGCTTGCCGTGGGCGGCCAAGAACTCATCGCGTGAGATTGCGTTATCCTTGTTGGTATCGGCCATGCGGGCCATCATGCCCATTGCGCCATGGCCACCGCGACCGCCGCGTCCCATCTTGCCGTCGATCGGCGGGGCAGCATTGGGTCGGCGGGCCATACCCTCGCGCCTGGGGCGACCGGCGGCGAATTCCTCCTGCGATAGCTTCCCGTCCTTGTCGGTATCCATCCGGTTAAAGTGCTCGGCCTGGCGGGCGGCGCGGTCGGCCTGGTCAAGCTTGCCATCCTTGTTCACGTCCATCTTGGCGAACATGTCCGCAGCGCGGGCCTGGGCATCGGCCTTGGTTGCGCTGGCCTGCGGGCCGGAACCGGGTGCAGGCTGAGCCATTAGCGCGGCGGGGATAACGGCAAGGGCCAGCGCGGTCAGCGCGGCAGTACGATTGAACTTGGCCATGGGATCAGAACTCCATCCTTTGGGGCGACGCCGCGCCGGATTGCGAGCAGGGGGATACAAGCTCCGGCAGCGGCGTCATTGCCACCGAATAGGCTCCACCTGTCGCGACTTTATGCCCGATCCGGGGAATATTGTCGCCAATTGTCGCAAGCCGCCGCCGCCGTTCATCGGGGCGCAATGCGGCCGGCTCAACCCATCACAAAGGCGTTGAGCTTGTTCCCGTCGGGATCGCGGAAGTATCCGGCATAGAACCCTTCGCCGCGCGGCCCGGGCGCACCTTCGTCGGTCCCGCCATGGGCAAGAGCAATGGCATGGAGCCGGTCGACCTGCTCCTTGTCCTTCGCCTCAAGCGCCACCATCACGCCGTTGCCCACGCTGGCCGCCTGGCCGTCATAGGGCTTGGTCACGGCAATGCCGGCCGGGCCGCCGGGTGTGCCCCAGGCGATGAAGGTTTCGAACTCCATCATTCGCGGCGTATTCATTTCTGCAGCCAGCGCATCATAGAACTTGGCGGCGCGCGGCAGGTCGTTGGTGCCCACAGTAACGTAACCGATCATCGCAATTCTCCCTTCAGATGGATTGCAAGGGGGCGCAGGCGGCCTTCAGCCAAACGAGCGCTTCGCCTGAAAGTTGCGGGGCGAGGATAGCCTCGACCTTGGCGTGATAGGTGTTCCACCAGGCCACATCATCAACCGACAGCAGCGACGGGTCGACCAGGGTGCGATCGATCGGCGCGAAGGTTAGCGTTTCGAAGCCGAAGTATTCGCCCTCCGCGCCATCAATTGCGCGGGGTTCGATCAGCACCAGGTTCTCGATCCGGATGCCGAAATCGCCAGCCTTGTAATAGCCCGGCTCGTTCGAAAGGATCATGCCGGGAAGCAGTTCCTGGCCGGTGCCGGCCTGCCCGCCCTGGGCCTTGGCAATCCGCTGCGGCCCTTCGTGAACCGACAGGAAGCTGCCAACCCCGTGGCCGGTGCCGTGGGCATAGTCCACGCCAGCTTGCCACAGGTATTGCCGCGCCAGGGTGTCGAGCTGGGCGCCGACCGTGCCCTTGGGGAAGACCGCCCGGTCGAGCGCGATATGCCCCTTGAGCACACGGGTGAAGCGGTCCTTGTGTTCGGCGCGCGGTTCGCCCGGGCCAACCCACACGGTGCGGGTGATGTCGGTGGTGCCATCGGCGTACTGTCCGCCGGAATCGACCAGGAAGACCGAGTTCGGCGCAATCGCCAGGTTGGATTCCTCGTCGACCCGGTAATGCGGAATTGCCGCGTGCGGCCCGGCGGCGGAAATCGTATCGAAGGAAAGATCGCGCAGCAGGCCGGTTTCCTCGCGATAGGCGCGCAACTGGGCCGCGGCCGAAAGCTCGGTCTGCCCGCCCTTGGGCGCCTCTATTGAGAGCCAGTGCAGGAACCTGGCAATCGCCGCGCCATCGCGGGCCTGCGCATCGCGCTGGCCCTGCTGCTCCACCGGGTTCTTCTGCGCCTTGGGCAGGATCGTCGGGTCAAGCAGGTCGACCGTGGTCGCGCCGGCAGCGGCCAAAGCAGCATAGACGGCTTGCACGGAGCGCTCCGGATCGACCGCCACCTTCTTGCCCGCCAGCTTGCCAAGGCCAGCGGCGAAGGCGCTGTAGGGTGCAATCGTCACGGCGTTGCCCAGATGGGCGCGCAGTTCAGGGGTAACCTTGTCCTCGGCAATGAACAGCTGTGCCGTGCCATCGGCGTGGGCGATGACGAAGGAGAGCGCGACCGGGGTGCGATCCACATCGGTGCCGCGAATGTTGAGCAGCCAGGCAACGCTATCCAGCGCCGAAACCACGGCCGCATCCAGCCCCTTGGCGGTAAGCCATTCGGCCACCTGACTGCGCTTGGCTTCGCTCGACTGGCCGGCCAGCTCGGTCGGATGGACCAGCGCCGGGGCCAGCGATGGGGCCGGGCGATCGGCCCAGACGGCATCAATCGGATTGTCGCTTACCGGCACCATGGCGGCGCCATTGTCGGCCAGCGCCTTGACGCAGGCATCGACCCATGGCCTGCCGTGCAGCCACGGATCGAAGCCGATCTTCGCGCCCGCCGGAGCATGATCGGCCAGCCAGCCGGGGATCGGTTCTGCCGGGACCGAGCGGTATTCGAACAATCGCGCATCAACCTGATCGCGCACCTGGATCGTGTAGCGGCCATCGACGAAGATCGCGGCGCTATCGGCCAGCACCACGGCGGTTCCCGCCGAGCCGCCGAACCCGGTCAGCCAGGCGAGGCGCTGGGCATAGCCACCGACATATTCGCTCATGTGTTCGTCAGAAATGGGAATGACGAACCCGTCCAAGCCGCGCGCCTTCAGTTCCTTGCGCAGGCTTCCAATCGGGCTTCATGGGTATTCATCAGCATGGCTTGCAGTCCTTCTTTCGCCACCATAGAGCCATGACATGAGTCTGACCACACCCCCCAAGGCCGCCAAGAAACCGCACAGCTTCACCCACCACGGAATCACCGTGACCGATGACTATGCCTGGCTGCGCGATCCCGGCTATCCCGAGGTCAAGGACGCCGAAGTGCTGGCCCATCTTGCGGCCGAAAATGCCTGGTTCGAAAGCCGGATGGCGGGCCAGCAGGGCCGGATCGACGCGCTGTTCAAGGAAATGCGCGCCCGGATCAAGGAGGCGGACAAGTCGGTTCCGCAGAAGGACGGCGATTACCTCTACTGGATCGAGTTTGAGGAAGGGGCCGAATACAAGAAGTGGTGGCGCCGGCCCGTGGCGGGCGGACCGGACGAACTGATCCTCGACGAGGTCGCCCTGGCCGCAGGGCACGACTACTTCCGCCTTGGCGCGATTGCGGTTTCGAACGACGGCAAGCTGCTGGCCTGGTCGGTCGACGACAATGGCTCCGAACGCTTCACCGCGCGGATCAAGGTGATCGCCACGGGCGAAGTCCTGCCCGACGAAATCCCCGGCACGCTCTCCAGCCTGATCTGGGTCGCGCAGGACAAGGGGCTGGTCTACTCCCTTGCTAACGAGCAGTGGCGGACCGACAATGCCCGGCTGCACTGGCTTGGGCAGCCGCTGTCCAGCGATGTCGAGCTGTACCATGAGGATGACGAAGGCTTCCGCGTTGGTTGCTCGCTCTCGGCCAACGAACAGTGGCTGATCATCGGCACGTCCGATCATGAAACCAGCGAAGTCCGGCTCGTCCCCGCCGCCGATCCGCTTGCCACGCCGCTGCTGGTCAAGCCGCGGCAGAATGGGGTCGAATACGATGTCGATCTGAACGGCGAGACGCTGTTCATCCACGCAAACGATACGCACGAGAACTTCCGTCTCGCCACTGCGCCGCTGGCCGATCCGGCTAACTGGGCCACACTGATCGAGGGGACCGACGAGTTTTACCTCACCGGGTTTGACCTGTTCCGCGATTTCTACGTCACCGAAGGTAGGGTGCGCGGGCTCGACCGGATCGAAGTGCGCTATTACGGCGACCCCGCGCGGGTCGAGGCGATCGAATTCCCCGAAGCCAGCTATTCGGCCGGCCTGGGCGACAATCCCGAATGGGCCGTTACCACCCTGCGCCTGTCCTATGAAAGCATGGTCAGCCCGGCTTCGGTGCTCGATTACGACGTTGCATCGCGCCAGCTGACCACGCTCAAGGTCCAGGAAATCCCCTCGGGCTATGATGCTGCGCTTTACGCGACCGAGCGGCTGGAGATTGCCGCGCGCGACGGCACGATGATCCCGGTTTCGGTGGTCTATCGCAAGGATCGCGCTGCTGGCGGCCCGCTGCACCTCTATGGCTATGGTGCCTATGGCATCTCGATCGATCCGGGCTTTTCGACCACGCGGCTGAGCCTGGTCGACCGCGGCTTTGCCTATGCCATCGCCCATATTCGGGGCGGCGATGACCTGGGCCGGGCCTGGTACAAGGCCGGCAAGCTGGAACGGCGGACCAACACCTTCAACGACTTTGTCGATGTGGCCAAGGGCCTGATCGCGCGCGGCTTCACCCAGGCCGGCAAGATCAGCATTTCCGGCGGCTCAGCCGGGGGCGAGCTGATGGGGGCGGTGATCAATTCCGATCCCGGCCTGTGGGGCGCAGTCGTGGCGCATGTGCCGTTCGTTGATGTGCTGGCAACCATGCTCGATCCCACCCTGCCGTTGACCCCGGGCGAATGGCCCGAATGGGGCAACCCGATCGAGGACAAGGTCGCGTTCGAGCTGATCCGCTCCTATTCGCCCTATGACCAGGTCAAGCCACAGGCCTATCCGCCGCTGCTGGTCACGGCGGGACTCAACGATCCGCGCGTGACCTATTGGGAACCGGCCAAATGGGTCGCCCGGCTGCGCGAGCTCAAGACCGACCAGAACGAGCTGCTCTTGAAGACCAACATGGGCGCGGGCCACGGCGGCAAGTCAGGCCGGTTCGAAAGCCTGAAGGAAACTGCAGAGGAGTTTGCGTTCATCCTGTGGCAGCTGGGGGTGACTGAATGAGCAACCGCTTCACCCAAACCTTCACCGCCCTACCTCAGCACATCGATGAGTTGGGCCATGTCAACAATGCGGTCTGGGTGGACTGGATCCAGCAGATTGCCACGGCGCACTGGTCAGCCGTGGCTGCGCCCGAGCATCAGGCGGCCTATGTCTGGGTCGTGACCCGGCACGAGATCGACTATCGCGGCAATGTGGGCCTGGGTGAGAGCGTGACGGCGGAGACTTTCATTCCTGCCCCGCCGACCGGCGCGCGGTTTGACCGGCGGGTCGATTTCCGCGGGCCGGACGGCAAGGTGATCGTCGCCGCCAGGACGACCTGGGCGATGATCGACAAGGCCAGCGGCCGGCTGGCGCGGGTACGTGATGAGATCGCGGCGCCGTTCCGGCCCTTTGCAGAGGAAGCGCCATGAGCGGGATTGAACTGCGGGCGATCGGATGGGTGCGCGGCGGGCGCGTCGAAGCCGAGGACGACGGGTGGGACGCGGAAAGCGCCGCGATCGAGCTGGATACGGCCTGGCTGACGGCCGAAGCCTTGGTCGGGCTGGAGAGCTTCAGCCATGCCGAGATCGTGTTTCAGTTTGATCGCCTGCCCGAAAGCGAAGTGGTACTGTCAGCCCGGTATCCCCGCGGCAATCCGGACTGGCCCAGGGTCGGCGTATTCGCCCAGCGCGGACGTAACCGGCCCAACCGGTTGGGGGTCAGCGTATGCCGGATTCTCGGCGTGGACGGCACCCGGCTGCTGGTTGGCGGGCTTGATGCGATCGACGGCACCCCGGTGCTCGACATCAAGCCGGTCATGGCCGAATTCCTGCCGCGCGGCGCGGTCCGCCAGCCGGATTGGTCGCGCGAACTGATGGCGGATTACTGGTAAGTCAGCCCAGCACCTCGCTGACCGGGGTGTAGGCATAGCCCAGCTCGGTCGCGACCGCTTCGTAAGTCACCTTCCCGCCATGGACGTTCAGGCCATTGGCGAGGTGCGGATTGGCCTTCAGCGCGCCCTGCCAGCCCAGGTCAGCGATCCGCAGGGCATGGGGCAGGGTCACGTTGTTGAGCGCATAGGTGCTGGTCCGCGCCACCGCGCCGGGCATGTTGGCAACGCAATAGTGGACAATGCCGTCGATCACATAGGTCGGATCGGCATGGGTCGTGGCATGGCTGGTTTCGAAACAGCCGCCCTGATCGATGGCGACATCAACCAGCACCGCGCCCGGCTTCATGCATTTCAGCATGTCGCGCGTCACCAGCTTGGGCGCTGCGGCGCCGGGGATCAGCACGGCGCCGATCACCAGTTCGGCCTCGCAGATCATCTGTTCGATATTGGCGCGATTGGAAAAGCGGGTCTTGGCGCGGCTTTCGAAATGGGTGCCCAGCCGTTCAAGCACTTCGGGATCGCGGTCCAGGATGGTCACGTCGGCGCCCAGACCTACGGCCATCTGCGCGGCATTGAAGCCGACCACGCCGCCGCCAATCACCAATACCCGCCCCGGCAGCACGCCCGGCACGCCGCCCAGCAGCACGCCGCGCCCGCCATGGGCCTTTTCCAGCGCGGTCGCGCCGGCCTGGATGCTCATCCGCCCCGCGACCTGGCTCATTGGCTTGAGCAGCGGCAGCGTGTTGCCCGGCCCGGTCACCGTTTCATAGGCAATCGCGGTGACGCCCGACCGCACCAGATCGGCGGTCTGCTCCGGATCGGGGGCGAGGTGGAGATAGGTGTACAGGATCTGCCCCTCGCGCAGCATGGCCCGCTCGCCGGCTTGCGGCTCCTTCACCTTGACCACCATTTCGCAGCCGTCGAACACCGCTTTGGCATCAGGCTTGATGCTTGCGCCGGCGGCGGCATAGGCCGCGTCTTCGGCGCCGATCCCCAGGCCGGCACCAGTCTCCACCCAGACTTCGTGTCCATGGCTGACCAGCTCGCGCACCGATTCCGGGGTCAGGCCGACCCGGTATTCGTGGTTCTTGATTTCCTTGACGGTACCAACGCGCATGGGGCGGTCTCCTTCGGCGGAGATGGTTGCGACTGATACCGGATTCGCGCAAGCGCAAACCGGTGATGGAGCCCTGCTAGATCGCCGAACCCGCAGCGTGGGCGCTGGCCCAGGCCCATTGGAAGTTATAGCCGCCCAGCCAGCCGGTCACGTCCACAGCTTCGCCAATCGCGTAGAGGCCCGGTACCTTCTTCGCCTCCATCGTCTGGCTGGACAGTTCCGCCGTACTGATCCCGCCGGCGGTCACTTCCGCCTTGGCAAAGCCCTCGCTGCCATTGGGCGAAAAGTGCCAGTCACGCAGCCGCTGCTCAGCGGCGCGCAGCACCTTGTCAGGCTGGTTGCCGAGCTCGCCCGTCACACCCAGCCGGTCGGCCAGCGTTGTCGCCAGCCGCTCGGGCAACGGCAGCATGCGGCGCAGGGCGCTGCGCGGCTGGGACCGCTTGGCTTCGAGCAGCCAGCCCTGCGGCTGGTCGGGCAGGTAATCGATCCGCACCGCCTCACCGCGCTGCCAATAGGAACTGACTTGCAGGATCGCCGGGCCCGACAGGCCGCGGTGGGTAAACAGCGCGGCCTCGCGGAACGCGGCCTTGCCGCATTTGGCCACCACTTCGGTCGCCACGCCCGACAGTTCGGCAAACAGTGCATCCTCGCCGCTCAATGTCAGCGGCACCAGCGCCGGGCGCGGCTGGACCACCTTGAGCCCGAACTGGCGCGCCAGCTCGTAGGCGAACTGGGTTGCACCCAGTTTGGGGATCGAAGGTCCGCCCGTGGCGATCACCAGTGCAGGGGCCCGTGCCCCGGCGACATGGAACTGGCCATCGCGATGTTCCACCGCCCCCGCCTCTCCACCCAGCCTGAGCGCGACCTGGCCCCGTTCGCATTCTTCCAGCAGCATGGCGACGATCTGTTTGGCCGAGTGGTCGCAGAACAGCTGGCCCAGCGTCTTTTCGTGCCAGGCGATGCCATAGCCGTCGACCAGCTTGATGAAATCCGCTGGACTGAATCGCGCCAGCGCCGATTTGGCGAAGTGCGGGTTGGCGGAAAGATAGCGGTCAGGCGCGGTGTGGACATTGGTAAAATTGCACCGCCCGCCGCCGGAGATCAGGATCTTGCGCCCTGCCTCGGCATTATGATCGAGCAGCAGCACCCGCTTGCCGCGCTGGCCTGCGGTGGCAGCGCAGAACAGCCCGGCGGCCCCGGCACCGAGGACGATGGCATCGAAATCGCTCAAGCCGCCGCGACCAGCTTAACCGCCAGCGCCTCGGCCACCTTGATCCCGTCAACTGCGGCCGAGAGGATGCCGCCGGCATAGCCCGCGCCTTCGCCCGCCGGGTAAAGGCCAGCCGTGTTGATTGACTGGAAGTCTGCCCCACGCCTGATGCGGATCGGGCTGGAGGTGCGGGTTTCAACTCCGGTCATCACCGCATCGGGATGGTCATAGCCGGGTACCTGGCGCCCGAAGACCGGCAGCGCCTCGCGCAGGGCGTCTATCACGAAGGCTGGTAGCACTTCGGCCAGGTCGGTCGGCTTGACCCCCGGCTTGTAGCTTGGCTGAACCACGCCGAACCCGGTTGAAGGGCGGCCCGCCAGCAGGTCTTCGACCCGCTGACCCGGCGCGTGATAGTTCGATCCGCCGGCGACAAAGGCTTTTTCTTCCAGCTGGCGCTGCAGCCGCACGCCCGCCAGCGGATCGCCGGGAAAGTCACGTTCCGGGTTGATGTCCACCACCAGTCCGGAGTTGGCGTTGAACTCGGCGCGCGAATACTGGCTCATTCCGTTGGTGACGACGCGGCCTTCCTCGCTGGTGGCGGCGACTACGCGCCCGCCCGGGCACATGCAGAATGAATAGACCGCGCGGCCATTGCTCGCCTGGTGCGACACAGCATAGGCCGCCGCGCCCAGGATGGAATTGCCAGCATTGGGGCCGAAGCGGGCCTTGTCGATCCAGCTTTGCGGATGTTCGATCCGCACGCCGATCGCAAAGGGCTTGGCCTCAACATAAACGCCGCGTTCGTGCAGCTTGAAGAAGGTATCGCGGGCCGAATGGCCGACGGCGAGGATGACATGTTCGGCCGGCAGGAACTCTCCAGTTGAGAGCGTCAGGCCTTTGAGCTGGCCATCGGCAAGCGTGAAGTCCTCCACCCGTGTGCCGAAGCGGTATTCGCCGCCCAGCTGCTCGATCGTCTCGCGGATCGACATGACCATCGTGACCAGCCGGAAGGTGCCCACATGCGGATGGGCTTCGGTCAGAATGTCTTCCGGTGCCCCTGCACGCACGAATTCGGTCAGCACCTTGCGCCCCAGGTGGCGCGGGTCCTTGATCCGCGAATAGAGCTTGCCGTCGGAAAAGGTGCCTGCGCCGCCTTCGCCGAACTGGGCATTGGATTCGGTTTCCAGCACGGCGCGGCGCCACAGGCCCCAGGTATCCTTGGTCCGCTCGCGCACGGCCTTGCCGCGTTCGATGATGATCGGTTTGAGCCCCATTTGCGCCAGGATCAGTGCGGCCATCAGCCCGCAGGGGCCTGCGCCAATGACCACCGGGCGTGGCCCGCTCCAGCCCTCCGGCGCCATGACCGGGAACTTGTAAGACAGGTCCGGTGTGGGCTTGATGTGCGGATCGCCATGGTGCCGTTCCAGCACTTCGGCTTCGTTGCGCACCGCCACGTCGATAGTGTAGATCAGCTTGATTGCGGTTTTCTTGCGGGCATCGTTGCCGCGCCGGAACACGCTGAAGCGCAACAGGTCTTCTTGCGGAACGCCAAGCTTGGCCAGCACCGCGGCTTCAAGCGCGGGCGGTTCATGGTCAAGCGGCAGGGCGAGATCGGTCAGGCGGATCATGGCAAGCGCCTTTCGCCGGGTCGGGCCGCGAAGGCAAGCGCAGAGGCGATCTGCGCGCGTCGCCACACCTGCGGCGGCTGGCCGTGATGGCTGGTGAACCAGGCAGTGAAGGCGGCCGAGCTGGCAAAGCCCAGCAGCTCGGCAATCTCGGCATTGCTGCGACGGCTGCCGGTTAGCTGACCACGTGCAAGTTCGCCGCGCACCTCGTCCAGTAGGCCGTGAAATGTCACACCTTCCACGGCCAGGCGCCGTTCCATCGTTCGCCGTGACAGCCCCAGCCGCTCGGCCACCAAGGGCGCGGTGCAGCGGCGCCCGGCCAGCATGGCGCGCAGCAGGCGGCGGACCCGTTCGGCCATGGCCAGCTCGCTTAGCCCGGGCAAGGCGGCGCGGAGCTGCGCGGCATAAGGCCGCAGCGGCGCCTCGGCGAGTTGGTTGGGGCGCCCCAGATCGGCGCGATCAAGCACGATTCCGCTGAAGTCCTCGGCATAGCGGACCGGCGCGGCGAAGGCCCGTTCGAAGGGGCCGACCCGGACTGGACGCTGGCGTTCCAGATGGATCGCAATCGGTGTCCAGCCGGTGCCCAGGAGCTGGCGCAAGATGCGGTGAAGCATGGCGACGGCGACATCGGTCGCCTGCACCTTGGGCCCTTCTCCGGCGAGGGTGCAGGAAAGGATCGCCAGATCCTCCTGCTCAATCAGGTCGATCGTCAGCGCCTCGTTGTGCAACGGCAGGTATGAAGTGAAGACCCCCAGCGCGCTGCGGATGTCCGGCTCATCGCGCGCCAGCAGCGTTACCGGCCCCAGGTTGGAGAAGCCGCGCAGTTCCGAAAGCCGCAGGCCGAAGTCCTCGATCCCGGCCAGTTCGGCCGCGTGCTCAAAGGCCTGATTGACCCGGGCAGTAGGCAAGCGGCGGTCCGGCTCGCGCTCGGCATCGCCAGACAAGCCGCAGGCGCGCAGGATCGCCGCGGCATCCAGACCATAGCTGCGGGCCAGGGCGCCAAAGCCGGTCAGAGCGGCCGCACGGACTGTTGGTGTTTGGCGCATTTCCTAAATCTGATGGCGCAAAAAATAAATCCTGTCCAGCAAGTTGGGATAGTCTGCGCCCTGGGAGATAGAACGATGCCAACGACCACGCCCATCAGCGATGCCGCCCGCGCCAGTGGGCAGTGGAACCAGGCCTGGGACCAGGCCGCTGCCTTCGATGCCGAATGGATGGAAAAGTTCCTCGACATGGGCACCCATGCCGCCCGCAAGGGGATCATCGATCCTAAGACCTATGAACTGATCGCCATCGCGGTCGATGCCAGTTGCACCCACATGTATTCGCCTGGGGTGAAGCGCCACATTGCGAAGGCGCTCGATCTGGGGGTCACGCCGGAAGAGATCATGGCCGTGCTGCAGCTGGTCGCCGTGCTGGGGATCCATTCGGTGGCGCTTGGCACCCCGCATCTCGTTGAAGAAATGAACGCGCGCGGAATGCCTGTTCCGCAGCCCAAGAAGGACTAAGCCCATGCACTTCCTCGATGACAGCCTGCTGCCTGAAAACCAGGAAAAGCTGGTGATCCAGGTCGCCCCCTATGGCCCGCAGTGGCTGCCGGGCGATTTCCCCGAAGACATTCCGGTGACCATGGCCGACCAAGTCCAGAAGGCGGTCGATTGCTACAATGCCGGGGCCACCGTGCTGCATCTCCATTGCCGCGAGGCCGATGGCAGCGGGTCCAAGCGGTTGTCTTTGTTCAACGAGATGATCGACCGCATCCGCACCGCCTGCCCGGACATGCTGATTCAGGTCGGCGGTTCGATTTCGTTCGCCCCCGAGGGCGAGGGCGCCGAAGCCAAGTGGCTGTCCGACGATACCCGCCACATGCTGGCCGAACTGACGCCAAAGCCCGACCAGGTGACCATCGCCATCAACACCAACCAGATGGATATCTCCGCCTTGATGAGCGCGGATGATATTGCCGGGACCAGCCTGACCAACCCGGCGCTTTATGAAACCTACCGCAACATGCATTACGAAAGCGGCCCGGCCTTTGTTGAAGAACACTTGCGGCGCCTTGTTGCCAACGGGATCCAGCCGCATTTCATGCTGGGAGACCTCAGCCAGTTGGAAACGGTCGAGCGCCTGATCCGCAAGGGTCACTATCAGGGCCCGCTGGTGCTGAACTATGTTGCCATCGGAAGCAGTGCTGCCGGGACCCATCCCGCCGACCTGATTGAGTTCGCCCGCCGCGTGCCCGATGGCGCGGTGCTGACGATTGAATCTGTGATGCGCAACGTTGCGCCGTTCAATGCGATCGCAATTGCCCTTGGCCTGCACGTTCGCGTCGGGATTGAAGACAACCTGTGGAGCCGCAAGGGTGAGCGGATGACCTCGGTCCAGCAGGTTGAACAGATGGTGCGGATCGCAAATGAACTGCACCGCGATGTCGCGACCGGTCCGGAAGCCAAGGCGATCTACCAGATCGGCACGTTCTATCAGTCGACTGACGAAACCCTGCGCCGCCTGGGCTATCCACCCAATCGCCAGCCTGGTCAGCGGGGCGTGCCGCGGTGGGAGTATGCGTGAGGCAGTTGGAGGGTAGGGTCTGCGTCGTTACGGGGGCGGCACGCGGGCTTGGGCAGACGATCGCTGCCGCGCTCGGCGCGGCCGGCGGCCGCCTTGCACTCTGTGACCTGCGCGAGGATGCGCTTCGGGTAGCCGCTGCTGCGCTGCGGGCACAGGGCTGCGAAGTCTATGCCGCGGCCTGTGATGTCAGCGATAGCGCAGCGGTTGAGAGCTTCTTTGCCACTGTTGCCGATGTCCTTGGTCCGGTTGACGTGCTGGTCAACAATGCCGCGCTGGTGCCGGGCGGACCAGAGGATGAGGCGCGCCGCAGCCGCCACTATACCTACCTGACCACGCCCGAGCCACGCGATACGCTGGGCTTCACCAGCGCGATGAGCGATGCCGAGTGGCTGAAGTACTGGGGCGTCAATGTCCACGGCGTCTTCTTCTGCACCCGCGCCGCGCTGAAGCAGATGGAGCCGCGTCGCTATGGCCGGATCGTCAACATTGCCTCGATCGCCGGGCTCTCCGCGCTGAGCGCACACAGCCCGCACTATTCGGCCACCAAGGGCGCGGTGATCGCTTTCACCCGTGCGGTTGCGGCCGAAGTGGCCGGGGCGAATATCTTCGTCAATGCGGTTGCGCCGGGCGGCGTCGCAACACCGCAGTTCGACGATTACATTGCCCGGCTCGACCCCGAGGCTCGCGGGCGGCTGTTCCAGATGATTCCGGCCGGACGGCTGGGAACCATGGATGAATATGCCGGGCTGGTTGTCTATCTGGCTGGCGACGGGCACTACCTTGCCGGGCAGGTAATAAGCCCGAACGGGGGAATGGTCTGAATGGACAAGAACAAGCGCGATGACGCTGCCATGGCGGTCAGCCCCAAGGGCCTGATCCTGTTCATGCTGGCGCTGCATATCGTCAACCAGATTGATCGCCAGCTGGTTGCCGCTTTCGCGGCCGATATCATGCGCGACCTTAGCCTTAATCGCAGCCAGTTCGCGCTGATCGCGGGCCTGGCCTTCAGTGGGGTCTATGCCTTTGCCGCGCTCGCTGCCGGGGTAATGGCGGACCGCATTGGTCGGGTCAGGGTGCTGGCCAGCGGCCTGGGCGTGTGGAGCCTGTTCACGGCACTGGCCGGGTTGGCCCAGGGGTTTTGGACCATGCTGGCGGCGCGGCCCTTTGTGGCGGCGGGTGAGGCGACGCTGGTCCCCACGGCCAGCAACATCATCCTGGCCCGGGTCGGCCAACGCCACCGTGCCGGCGCGCTGGGCCTGTTCTTTGCCGGCATCCCGATCGGCAATGGTGGCGGTTTCCTGATCGCCGCCCTGCTTGGTCCGGTGATCGGCTGGCGCTGGGCCTTCATCGGTATGGGCATCATCGGCCTGATCGCCCTCCTTGGCCTAAGCCGGGTCAAGGACCAGCCAGCGGAGCTGGCCGAGCGGCCAACCCTGCTGGGCAATCTGGGGGCGATTTTTGGGTTATGGCGGAGCGTGCCCCGGATCATGTGGGCTTCGCTGGCCATCATTCTGGCCCATGCCCATTCTGCGACCAGCCCCTTTGTCCAGCTCTGGCTCGTGGCGGAAAAGGGTTATCAGCAAGGCGCTGCCGCTGGGCTTTATGGCAGTGTGTTTGTCTTGGCAGGGCTGGTCGGCACTTTTGGTTCGGGCCTGCTTGGCGATTGGGCGGCACGGCGGTTTGGCTGGGATCGTGCGCGCACCGTATTTCTGGTGCTGCTCGCGCTGGGGCCGCTGCTGCTCTGCTATCGGCTGGCACCAGGCGGCTCGGCTCTGTTTCTTGCGGGCATGGTCGGTTCGATCCTGTTCATGACGGTCCTGTACGGTCCGATCTTTGCCGTGATTGAAGAACTGCTGCCGGCGCGGCTCAAGGCTACATCAACCGGGCTCAACATGTTGTTGATCAACATTTTTGCGATCGGTGGCGTGTCCTATGCGATCGGTTTGCTGAGCGACTGGATGGTTGCGAACGGGGCGGCAAACAGCTGGTCTCTGCCATTGATGGCAGCCGATGCCCTGGCCCTGCTGGCGATTCCTTGCGCCTACTTGGCGATGCGGAGCCCGCGCACGATCCCTGCGTGATGGCCGCTGCTGACAACGCAATCGTCAGCAGCGCCGGCCACCTTGGGCCCAAATTTGCGGAAATTTGCTATTCCAGCGAAAAGGGCGCATAGGTTGCGGGCTACGTCGCCTGCGACGGGACTTTCGGCAGTTGATGCCCCAACTCCCCTTACACGCCACATTGCCTCATGCGCACGCTGCGCATGGGTCCTGCAGGTTTCGTGAAAGGACTGCATCATGCCTATCGGCACCGTAAAATTTTTCAATACCGACAAGGGTTTTGGCTTCATTGCACCCGATGACGGCGGCACGGACAGCTTTGTCCACATCACCGCGGTCCAGGCTGCGGGCATGTCGACGCTCGACAAGGACCAGCGCGTAAAGTTCGAACTGGAAACCGATCAGCGTGGGCGGACCTCGGCCGTCAACCTCGAGTCGGCCTAACCGCATGGCCAAAGAGGAGCTAATGACCCTCGAAGGCCAGATCGATGATATCCTCCCCGACGGCCGGTTCGGTGTGGTGCTCGAAAACGGGCACCGCATCGTGGCCTATACTTCCGGCAAGATGCGCAAGTTCCGCATCCGCTCGGTCGTCGGGGATCGGGTCAAGGTCGAAATGACGGCCTACGATCTCAGCAAGGGCCGGATCGTTTTCCGCGATCGCGGCCCGGGCTTCACAACGGGGGCACCACCACGGCGACAGCAACGTCGCTAAGGGGCAAATCCGAGGAGCAAGCCGATGTCCGTATCCACCCAGTTCTATCTTGACCAGGCTGCCGAATGTGGTCGCAACGCGGCGTCGGCGACGCTCCAGAACCAGCGCGAAGTTCTGCTCAAGGCTCAGGCCGCTTGGCAGGCCATGGCTGACCGGGCGATCCGTACCGCCACAGAACGCGACCGCCGCGATGCCGAACGCCGCGATGTGGCCGAGGCTCTCCGAGGAGACTCCCAATGTCCAACGATCTGATCCGTCCGTTCCTGATTACCCGCGATGCGGCCGGAAACGTTCGCCTCTCGGTGCGCGACGTGCGTTACAATTCACAAGGCTATCCGCTGGTTACCGCGGTGATGCAGGATGCGCTGTTCGAAACCGTGGCCGCTGCGCGCAGCTATGCCCGCGAACACTTCCAGGCGATTGCCGGACAGTACGAACTCAAGACCAGCTAGAGCGGGTTGCCGTCGCGGTCGCGATAGATTTCGCGGCGGCCCACATGGTTGGCCGGGCCAACAAAGCCGTCCGCCTCCATCCGCTCGACCCATTTGGCGGCGGTATTGTAACCGACGCCAAGCTGACGCTGCAGCCAACTGGCTGATGCCTTCTGGCTTTCGAACACGATCTGGCAGGCCTGGCGATACTTGCGCTCATCGGGGCTGTCCGATGCTGTGGCATCGAGGTCGTCGAAGCTGAAGCCGCCATCCTCGGGTTCCTCGGTAACCGAGTCGACATATTCCGGCTTGCCCTGAGCGCGCCAGAAATCAGCCAGCCGCTCAACCTCTTCGTCCGAAACGAACGGCCCGTGGACACGGCGGATCGGGTCGGTGTTGGGCTTGTAAAGCATGTCACCCTTGCCCAGCAGCTGCTCGGCGCCTTGCTCGCCCAGAATGGTGCGGCTGTCGATCCGGCTGGTTACGGCAAAGCTGATACGGGTCGGCAGGTTGGCCTTGATCACGCCGGTGATAACGTCGACCGACGGGCGCTGCGTCGCCATGATCAGGTGGATCCCGGCGGCGCGGCTCTTCTGGCTAAGACGCTGGATCAGCACCTCGACTTCCTTGCCCACCGTGACCATCAGGTCGGCCAGTTCGTCAACGATCACCACGATCTGCGGCAAGACCGGATAGTCGAGCTGGTGCTCTTCATAGAGCTCCTCGCCAGTTTCGGGATCGAAGCCGATCTGGATCCGTCGGCCCAGTGGCTTGCCCCGCGCAATCGCGGCCTTCACCTTTTCATTGAAGCCAGCCAGGTTGCGGACCGAAATCTCGCTCATCATCCGGTAGCGGCGTTCCATCTCCTCGACCGCCCATTTCAGCGCCCGCACCGCCTTGGCCGGTTCGGTCACCACGGGTGAGAGCAGGTGCGGGATGTCGTCGTAGGACTTCAGTTCCAGTACCTTGGGGTCAACCAGAATCAGGCGGCACTGCGCCGGAGTCAGGCGGTAGAGCAGCGACAGCAGGATCGTGTTGAGCCCGACCGACTTGCCCGAGCCGGTTGTCCCCGCCACCAACAAGTGCGGCATGGTGGCGAGATCGGCCACAACTGGTTCCCCGGCAATGTCCTTGCCCAGGATGATCGGCAGCATGCCCTTCGATCCGGCGAAGGCCTCGCTGGCGACCATTTCCTTGAAGCTGACCATCTGCCGATCGGCATTGGGCAGTTCGATACCCATCACCGTACGGCCCGGGATCGGGGAGACGCGGGCGGAGATCGCGCTCATGTTGCGGGCGATGTCATCGGCCAGGCCGACCACGCGGCTGGCCTTGATGCCTGGCGCGGGCTCCAGCTCATACATGGTGACGACCGGACCGGTGCGGACCGCGGTGATTTCGCCCTTCACGTTGAAATCGTCAAGCACGGTTTCCAGCAGGCGGGCGTTGCGTTCCAGTGCCAGCTTGTCGATCTTCTGCTTCGAATGCGGTGGCGGATCGTTGAGCAGATCGAGCGATGGCAGCTCATAATTGTCAAACAGGTCACCCTGCTTACCCGAGGTGGCGAGCTGCGCGGGTTTGGCCGGTCGGGTCGGATCGGTAATCACAGGCGGCCTGCGCGGGGGCTCATTTGCCGCGGCCGGAGCAGGGCGAGGATCGACCGCGGCCTTGGCTGCGGGCTTAACATTGATCGCCACGTCACTTTCGATTTCAGGGCTGCGGCGCAGGAAGGCCGGAAGCGTCAGCAAGCTGCCCCAGTCGAGCGCGAAAACGCGCGCGGTCAGCATTGAGCCACCTGCCAGACAAGCGAGACCGGAGGCGAGAATTGCCCAAAAACGACCACTTTGCGGGAGGAGGCTGGCCAAAGCCTCAATCACGCGGGCACCCAGCAGGCCGCTGATCCCGCCCATCCCGGCAGGCAACGATCCGCCCGGACCGGTAAAGACCAGCGCCATGACGGTGCCCAACAGGGCCATAGCAAAAAGCAGCACGCCGATTGGCTTCCACCAGGCATGGTCGGCATGGGGCAAGTCGGAATCCTCCTCCTCGACCAGGCGCCACAGCTTGCGGGCACCAACATAGAGCAGGGGCAGGAACAGGACCGAGATCGGCCCAAACAGGAACAGCGCACGTTCAGCCACCCAGGCACCCGGTGTTCCCATCCAGTTGGCTGGCGGACCACCTGCGGCGGTCGAGCCCGAAGGATCGGTCTGGTGATAGCTGATCAGCGCCAGCGCGAGGAACACCATTCCCCCCAGCAGCAGGCCCGCTCCACCGATCTCTGAGGCCCGACGCGCGGCACGGCGCAGCGTGGCGCGCCAGTTAACTTGCGCGCCGCGGCTTCCCGCGTTGACTGCCCCTGTCGCCATGATACTTCCCTTCGTTCGGCGGCCTTAATGCGCCTGCCGGTGACTCCGCGTCAAGAATCCATGGAAATCTGGCGAGTCGCCTTAACGCAAAAAGGCGTCGATAGCGGCCCAGCGCGGCCACTTCAGCCGCCGGTTGGCGGCTTGGCTCATCCCGCCGAGCGCAATTACCGGCACGTGTGAGCGCGCGGCGAGCAGGCGGAAGCGCAGCGGGCCAAGGACCTTGGCCCCCGGATGCGACCGGGTTGGGAAAACCGGAGACAACAAGACGGCCTGGGCACGGGCGGCCCGCCGCAATTCGCGCAGCGAATGGGCCGTTGCCAGGGCCGCATCGCGGTGCGCGCCATAGGAACCGTCTGCCCCCCAGTGCCGCGCCTGCGCCGCGCTGCCAGACAGGACCAGGCGGATGCCGCGCGCGCGTGCGATCCGGGCCAGGGTCCGCCAGCGCCTGCGCCGTTCATCGTCCGGCAAATGGTAATGGCGAAACACAAAGCCGCTGCCACGCGGCAACTGCCTGAGCGCGCGTTCCAGCACCGCATCGTTGCGCGCGTCGCTCAGCAACCAGATTTCGGGCAAGGGCTTCATTTGCGGCACGGCATCGCTATAGCACCGCGCCATGACTGATCCAGCCACCGCGCTCGCCGAGATCCACGCCCGCATTGCCCGCACCGCAGAGATTGCCGGTCGCAAGCCAGCGGACGTGACGCTGGTGGCTGTCAGCAAGACCCATCCGGCTGAACGCATCGCGCCGCTGATCGCTGCGGGTCAGCGTGTGTTCGGGGAAAACCGGGTGCAGGAAGCTGCCGAAAAGTGGCCCGCCCTGCGCGAGGGCAATCCCGACATTGCCTTGCACCTCGTCGGCCAGCTCCAGTCAAACAAGGCCGAGGATGCGGTGGCCCTGTTCGATTGCATCCACTCGCTTGACCGCCCTTCGCTGGTCGGCGCACTGGGCAAGGCGATGGACAAGACTGGTCGGCGGGTGCCGTGCTTTGTTCAGGTCAATATCGGGGCTGAAGAGCAGAAGGGCGGCTGCGCGATTGCTGATCTGCCGGCCCTGCTAACCGAAGCCCGCGCGGCGCAGATCCCGGTGATCGGGCTGATGTGCGTCCCGCCCGTGGGGATCGAGGGTGCGCCATTCTTCGCGCTGCTCGACAAGTTGGCGCGCGATCACGGTCTGGCCGGACGCTCGATGGGGATGAGCGACGATTTCGAAACCGCGATCATGCTGGGTGCTACCCACATTCGCGTCGGTTCCGCCTTGTTCGGCGCGCGCGGCTGACCTAGCCTGTCCTCCAAGGTGGCAGAGCGACCGCCGTGGAGGATCATGAGCGAAGCAGCACCCGACATTTCCGGCGATAGTTTCAAGGAATGGATTCCGGCCGGCTGGCCAGCACGCAGCCTGGCCGAATGCGAAGCCATCCTCTGTGCGCCCGGCGCCAAGTTTGAATATGAAACGATCCCCATTCGCGGCGTGCCGACGCGGGTCTGGAAGAACGCACCCGAAAACCTTGCCGCCCTGGCCCGCGTGGGCCGCAGCCATGGCAATGCGACATTCCTGATCTACGAGGATGAGCGTGTCTCCTACGGCGCCTGGTTCCGCGCGGTTGCTGCTCTTGGCCGACATTTGCAATCGCTGGGCGTAACGAAGGGTGACCGGGTGGCTCTGGCCATGCGCAACCTGCCCGAATGGCCGGTGGTGTTCTTCGCGGCCGTTACGATCGGTGCGATCTGCGTGCCGCTTAATGCCTGGTGGACCGGTCCGGAGCTGGCCTATGGCCTTGCCCATTCTGGCGCCAAGGTGCTGGTCTGCGATGGTGAGCGGCTTGACCGAATTGCCCCGCACCGCGCCGAACTGGCCGACCTTGCGCAGGTGTTCGTTTCGCGGCGCGATCCCGTCCCGACCGGGGTTACAGCGCTGGAAAGCGTGATCGGTCCTTCATCGGCCTGGGGCAAGCTGCCCGATCAGGACCTTCCGGCCGTCGCAATCGCGCCCGATGATGATGCGACGATCCTTTACACCTCTGGCACAACCGGCAACCCCAAGGGTGCGCTGGGCACGCACCGCAATTTCGTCACCAATATCCTTTCCAGTGCCTATGGCGCGGCGCGGCAGGTGCTGCGGCGGGGCGAGCCTCTGCCGGAACCGGCACGCAAGGTGATGCTGACAGTCATCCCGCTGTTCCACGCCACCGCCTGTTCGGCGACGATGATGGGGGCGATCGCCGCGGGCCACACGATGATCTTTATGTACAAATGGGAACCGGAAAAGGCCTTCCAGATCATCGAGCGCGAAAAGGTCAATTCGACTGGCGGGGTGCCGACCATCGCCTGGCAATTGATCGAACACCCGGCGCGTGAAAAGTATGACCTGTCCTCAATCGAGGCGATTGCCTATGGCGGCGCGCCCTCGGCGCCGGATCTGGTGCGCAAGATCCGCGAAGTGTTTGGCGCCTTGCCTGGCAATGGCTGGGGCATGACCGAGACGACCGCAACCGTTACCGGGCTTTCGGCCGAAGACTATCTCAATCGCCCGACCAGCTGCGGCCCGCCGGTTGCCGTTGCCAGGCTCAAGGTGCTGGGCGAGGGCGGCCAGGAGCTGCCACCCGGCCAGATCGGCGAACTCTATGTTTCAGGCCCAATGATCGTGAAGGGATACTGGAACAACCCGGAAGCCTCTGCTGCGACCTTCATCGATGGCTGGGTGCGCACCGGGGACCTTGCCTGGCTCGACGAGGAGGGTTTCTGCTACATCGCTGACCGGGCCAAGGACATCGTGATCCGCGGCGGCGAGAATATCTACTCATCCGAGGTCGAGAACGTGCTTTACGATCACCCGGCGGTGATGGATGCCGCCGTGGTTGGTATTCCGCACCGCACCCTGGGCGAGGAGCCGGCCGCCATCGTCCACCTGACGCCGGGCCAGTCCGCCAGCGAAGCCGAACTGCAGGCCTGGGTCCGCGAACGCCTGGCAGCCTTCAAGGTCCCGGTGCGGATCCTGTTCCATCCCGAAACGCTGCCGCGCAACGCCAATGGCAAGATCCTCAAGAAGGACCTCAAGGCGCTGTTTGATTAGCCCTTGGTTTGATTAGCCCTTGTGACGATCCAGTTCGTCGCCCTGCAGGGTAACGACATGGAGCAGGTTGGTCGAACCGGGCGTGCCAAAGGGTACCCCGGCCAGGGTGATCAGCTTTGATCCGGCGGTGCCGAAGCCATGGCGCAGCGCCATCCGCTTGCCCTTGCCGATCATCTCTTCAAAGCTGCCAATGTCCTTGGTGGTGACGGCATGGGCACCCCACAGCAGCGCCAGCTTGCGGGCGATCTTCTGTGAAGGGGTCAGCACCAGCATCGGGGCGGCGGGGCGTTCGCGCGCCACGCGGCGGGCGGTGCTGCCCGATCCGGTGAACACGATCACGCCCGCAATCGGCAACGATTCCGCAATCGAGGCGCAGGAATGGGCCAGCGCATCGGCCGTGGTGCGGTCAGGCATTACGTCGGCAAAGCTGACCTGCTGGCGATAGCCCGGGTCGCGCTCTACCTGTCCGGCGATGCGGTCCATGATCGTCACAGCTTCAACCGGCCAGGCACCGCTGGCGGTTTCGGCCGAAAGCATGACCGCGTCGGCTCCGTCGTAAACCGCATTGGCCACATCGGACACTTCGGCGCGGGTCGGGGCCGGGCTTTCGATCATCGATTCCAGCATCTGCGTGGCGACGACCACCGGCTTGCCCGAACGGCGGGTGGCAGCGACGATGCGCTTCTGCAGCGGCGGCACTTCTTCGGGGTTCAGCTCAACCCCCAGGTCACCGCGGGCAACCATGATCCCGTCGGCCAGTTCGATGATTTCATCGAGCCGACTGATTGCGGCGGGCTTTTCAATCTTGGCCATCAGCGCAGTCTGGGTGCCACCGATCAGCTTGCGCGCCTCGGCGACGTCTTCCGGACGCTGGACAAAGGACAGCGCGATCCAGTCTGCCCCTTGTTCGAGCGCGAAGGCCAGGTCGCGGCGGTCTTTCTCCGTCAGGGCCGGCACCGGCACGACAGCGTCGGGCACGTTGACGCCCTTGCGGTCCATGATGACACCCCCGACTTCGGCCGAGCAGAGGATTGCGTCGAGGCTGGCTTCGATCACCTTGAGCCGCAATTTGCCGTCATCGATTAGCAGCCGCTGGCCCTTCTGGAGGACGCCGAACAGCTCCGGATGGGGTAGATAGACGCGGCTTTCGTCACCCAGCTCGGGATTGCGGTCGAGCGTGAAGTGGCCCGAATGGCGGATAACCGCCTTGCCGTCCTTGAATTGGCCAACGCGCAGCTTGGGGCCTTGCAGGTCGCACAGCACCGCGATCGGGCGCCCGATTTCCTTTTCGACCGCGCGGATTGCGGCGATGGTCTGGGCGTGAGTTTCATGATCGCCGTGGCTCATGTTGACGCGGAAGGCATCGGCGCCAGCGCGCACCAGCTTTTCGATCATTTCGGGGCTGCGGCTGGCCGGCCCCACCGTTGCGAGGATCTTGATCTTGCGCCCACGCGGATCGAATTTTGCCACGTAAAATTCCTTCTTCTTATCGCCGCCCCTATGGCAAAGTGGCGATGAAAACCCAAGGGTATGCCCATGAGCTGTTCTGAAAATACGAATGCGAACCCCGCAGATCCCCTTGAGGCGCTGGATGATGCCGTTGCCGCCACCGCTTTCCGGCGATTGGTGCGCCACCTACGCCACCGTCATGACGCACAGAATATCGAGCTGATGGTTCTGGCCGGCTTTTGCCGCAATTGCCTGGCCGACTGGATCCGCGATGCCGGTGCGCCCTATGACAAGGAAGGTGCCCGCGAGGTAATCCACGGCATGTCCTCGGCGACATGGAAAGCGCGTTTCCACAGGGAAGCGACTCCCGAACAGCTTGAAGCCATGGCCGAGAGCTTGAAGAAGAACGCACCCACCCCCTAAGAGCCGGTCAACTGATTCACCTTTTACCGGAGCTTACTTTCACATGGCTGAAACCACCGACGACCGCCTGCGCCTGCTGATCGAACGCGTGGAACGCCTGGAAGAGGAAAAGAAGGGCATCGCCGACGACATTCGTGATGTCTACGCCGAAGCCAAGGCCGTGGGCTATGATGCCAAGATCATGCGCCAGATCGTCCGCCTGCGGAAGATGAAGCCCGATGATCGCGCCGAGATGGAAGCGATCCTTGATGTCTACAAGGCGGCGCTGGGCCTCGGCTAAGCGCTTGATTGGCGGGGAGCCGCTCCTATCTTTGGTGCATCAGCACCGGGAAAAGGAGCACCCCGCATGATCGTTACCACCACCCCCACGATCGAAGGCCGTCCGGTCCAGCAATACCTTGGTGTGGTTACCGGCGAAGTGATCGTTGGCGCCAACATGTTCCGCGATCTGTTCGCCAGCATCCGCGACATCGTTGGCGGGCGCTCGGGTTCCTATGAGGACGTGCTGGCCCGCGCCCGGATGCAGGCGCTCGAAGAAATGAAGCAGTTCGCCGCCGGCATGGGCGGCAATGCCGTGGTCGGGGTTGATCTCGATTACGAAGTGCTCGGCGCCAATGGCTCGATGCTGATGGTTAGCGCCACCGGCACGGCCGTGGTTGTCTGATCGGAGCCGGTCGGCTAGGGGGCGGCTCAATTCCAATCCCTAGCTGACGGTATATCCCCATGGCAGGCCATTCCAAATTCAAGAATATCATGCACCGCAAGGGTGCGCAGGATAAGAAGCGCGCTGCCCAGTTTTCCAAGCTGAGCCGCGAAATCACCGTTGCCGCCAAGATGGGCATGCCCGATCCGGACATGAACCCGCGCCTGCGCGCAGCAGTCAATGCCGCCAAGGCGCAGTCGATGCCCAAGGACAATATCCAGCGGGCGATCGACAAGGCCAGCCGCGGCGATGGCGAGAACTACGAAGAAATCCGCTATGAAGGCTATGGCCCGGGCGGCGTCGCGCTGATTGTTGAAGCGCTGACCGACAACCGCAACCGTACTGCCACCAACGTGCGCACCGCCTTTGCCAAGAATGGCGGCAACCTGGGTGCCTCAGGCGCGGTGAGCCACGGGTTCGAACGGCTTGGCCTGATCGAATATCCGGGCAGCGCGGGCGATGCCGACAAGGTGTTCGAAGCCGCACTCGAAGCCGGCGCCGACGACGTTGAAAGCGATGACGATGCACACGCCATCTGGGTGGCGGTGGAAAACCTCCACCCCGTGGCGCGCGAGCTGGAAAAGGTGCTGGGCGAGGCCGAGGGTGTGAAGCTGGCCTGGAAGCCCAGCCTCAAGACCGAAGTCAGCGCAGAAGACGCCGCGACCCTGCTCAAGCTGATCGACGTGCTTGACGACGACGACGACGTCCAGACCGTCTGGGGCAATTACGAAATCCCAGACGCGGTGATGGAGCAGTTGGGCTGATCATCATCGGCCTCGATCCCTCCCTCAGCTGCACCGGCTGGGGGATCGTCGCTAAAAGCGGCAACCGGCTGAGCCACATTGCCAATGGCCAGGTAAAGACCGATCCCAAGGCCCCGCTGGCCGAGCGGCTGGTGGTGCTGGACCGGGAACTGACCGACGTGCTGTTACGCCACCGCCCGGACACGGGTGCGGTCGAGGAAGTTTTCGTCAACAAGAACGCGCAATCTACGCTGAAGCTGGGCCAGGCGCGCGGGGTCTGCCTGCTGGCGCTGGCTCGCGCCGGGCTGTCGGTTGCCGAATATGCGCCTACGCTGGTCAAGAAGGCGGTGGTCGGCACGGGCGGGGCGGAAAAGGCCCAGGTCCAGGCCATGCTCAAGGTCCTGCTGCCGGGCGTGACCCCCGCCGGGGCCGATGCCGCCGATGCGCTGGCCGTGGCAATAACCCACGCTCATTTGAACCGGGGCTAGCCATCGGGGGTTAATGCAGGGGGTGCAACGTGCTGCTTTGGCAGCAGACAGGAGCCACCCCATGCCCTTTCACCGCTTGCTTGCACTGGCCGCAATGGCCGGCCTTGCTGTTTCGGGCTGCACCGCCAGCCGTTACCAGATCTCCGATGCCCTCCAGCGCTATGGGCTGAGTGAAAACCAGTCGAGCTGCGCCGCAGAATTCCTGCGCGGGCATCTCAGCACCAGCCAGGTCAGCCGCCTGACTCGGGCGGCGCGCTATTATGATCGTGACGGCCCTCTGACCTTTGGCGACTTGATCCGCGTTGCCGGGCGGATCGATGATCGCGAAGTGCTGTTCCAGGTTGGTGCCGCTGCGCTGGCCTGCCGGATCGCTGCAGATATCCCCTTGCCGCGCTTCTAGTTCATAACTGTTCGCCACTTGTTCCTTTTGCTTGCCGAGCGCGCTGCGGCAGGTTAACCCGCGTGCATGATCGCCCGCCTCTCTGGCCTGCTTGATGATTTCGGACCTGATTGGGCCGTGATCGACGTCAATGGCGTGGGCTATCTGGTGCATTGCAGTGCGCGCACGCTCGATGCGCTGGGTGTGCGCGGTGACAAGGTGACTGTGCATACCGAACTGCAGGTCTCTGAAAACGACATGCGCCTGATCGGTTTTGCCAGCGGGGGGGAACGCGAATGGTTCCGCCTGCTCACCGGCGTGCAGGGCGTGGGCAGCAAGATGGCGCTGGCGGTGCTTTCTGCGCTGACGGTTGATGAACTCCAGCGTGCCTGTGCCAGTGCCGATGCCGCCATGGTCGCCCGCGCGCAGGGCGTGGGGCCAAAGCTGGCCAGCCGGATCGTCAACGAGCTGAAGGACAAGGCTGGTGGCCTGCCTTCCGCAGCCGGAGCTGCCATCGCCGCCGCTCCGCGCGGATCGTCCAGCCAGGATGCTGTCTCGGCGCTGCAGAACCTGGGCTTCAAGCCCAACGTGGCGACCGACGCCGTCGCCCGCGCACTGGAAGAACTGGGCGAGGGTGCCGGGCTGAATGACCTCGTGCGCGTCGCGCTGAAGCGGGTGGCGGGATGACCGACAACCCGCTCCTCTCCTCTACCCGCCAGGTCGAAGATGCTGACGCCGCGCTGCGGCCCAAGTCGCTTGACGAATTCGTCGGTCAGGCGGCGGCCAAGGATAACCTGCGGGTGTTTATCGAGAGTGCCCGCCAGCGGCGCGAGGCGATGGACCATGTGCTGTTCTTCGGCCCGCCGGGCCTGGGCAAGACCACGCTGGCGCAGATCGTGGCCAAGGAGCTGGGCGTCGGCTTTCGTGCCACCTCCGGCCCGGTCATAGCCAAAGCAGGCGATCTCGCCGCGCTGCTGACCAACCTGGAAGAGGGCGATGTCCTCTTCATTGATGAGATTCACCGCCTCAACCCGCAGGTTGAGGAAGTGCTCTATCCGGCGATGGAAGACCGCGCGCTGGACCTGATCATCGGCGAGGGGCCCTCGGCCCGTTCGGTGCGGATTGACCTGCCGCCGTTCACCCTGGTTGGCGCCACGACCCGGGCCGGCCTGCTGACCACGCCGCTGCGCGACCGCTTCGGCATTCCGGTGCGCCTGAACTTTTACACCGAGCAGGAGCTTGAGCGCGTGGTTACCCGCGGGGCCGGACTGCTGGGCATTGATATCCAACCGGCCGGCGCGCGCGAGATTGCCCGGCGCTCACGCGGCACCCCGCGGATCGCGGGCCGTCTGCTGCGCCGGGTGCGCGATTTTGCCCATGTCGAAGGCCATGCCGCAATCACCCAGGGGCAAGCCGATTCCGCCCTGACCCGGCTGGAAGTCGACAACCTGGGTCTTGATGCGATGGACCGCCGGTACCTGACCATGATTGCCGAGCTGTACAATGGCGGCCCGGTTGGGGTCGAAACCCTGGCGGCCGGCCTGTCCGAACCGCGCGACACGATCGAAGACGTGATCGAGCCGTACCTGATCCAGCTTGGCCTGATTGCGCGGACCGCGCGCGGTCGCTGCCTTAATGCCCGCGGCTGGCAGCACCTTGGCCTGAATGCGCCGACCGGAAATCAGGGTGGCCTGTTCGATTCGGCCGATTCGCCAAGCAAATAGTACTGGCCATGCTCGGGCGCCGTTAGGGAATTGCGCCCCATTTGGTTTCAGTTTGGGACAGCCGCCCGCTTCCAGACCCCGCCTTGCCGAGAATTCAGCCTTTGTGTGGCAGAAACAGGGTTAATGCGATTGTCCCTTAAGGATTCCTCTGCGTTTCTAGACCTATAGGGGCACCTTGACTGCATCAGCGGTCAGATCAGTCCCTGCTAAAGGCAAAGAGAGCAGAGCTTATGTCGGTTCGGATGGCACTTGTGAAATTGTCCGCGCTTGCGGCGGGGGGCGCGGTGATTGGAGGTGGAGCGGTGCATATCGCTGAAGCTCCAGCCAGCCAGGTCCAGTACGTCAAGCATGCCAAGGCCAAGCCTGTGGCCCGGACCAAACCTAAAGCGTTGAAGCGCCGGGTGATCCGGACTGCGACTTGCAAGCTGCAGGATCCGAACACGGCGCGTCGCGTTGTCAGCCGGACCGTCCCCTGCGCTCAGCCTGAGCAGCAAATGCTGGCCATGGTGCCCATGCAGATGCAGCTTCCGCCGATGCCGCCGCAGCCTTCCCCGCAGGGTGGGGGCAGTGAGGTTACGGTTATCGGCGGTTCGGGCGGCTTCGGCTTTGGTGGCGGGTTCTTTGGCGGGTTCTTTGGCGGCGGGGGTAGCAGCGGCGGGGGCAGCGTTTCGCTATCGACCACGACGACCGGTGGCGTGACGTCCACCGGCGGCACCTTCACCTCTACCGGTGGTTCCTCGACTACGAGCGGCGGCGCGACTTCGACTTCGACCGGCGGGGCGTCAACTTCGACCGGCGGCTCCACCACCTCCACCGGCGGCGGGTCAACCTCGACTGGTGGCTCGACCTCGTCGACGGGCGGCGGTTCGACTTCGACCGGCGGTTCAACCACCTCGACGGGCGGTGGCTCGACCTCGACCGGCGGTTCTACTACCTCGACGGGCGGTGGCTCGACCTCGACCGGCGGTTCTACCACCTCGACGGGCGGTGGTTCGACATCAACGGGCGGTTCGACCTCGTCGACGGGCGGTGGCTCGACATCAACGGGCGGTTCGACCTCGTCGACGGGCGGCGGTTGGACCTCGACTTCGACTTCGACCTCAACGTCGACCTCAAGTTCCAGTTCTAGCTCCAGCTCCAGTTCAACCTCGACCTCAACGTCGACTTCTGGCGGGGCGACCTCAACCTCGACTTCGACAACCGGTGGGGCCACCTCGACTTCAACGGGGTCCTCATCGTCGAGTTCGACAAGTTCGTCGACATCCAGCTCAACCTCGACCAGTTCTTCATCGTCAAGCAGCGGGACCGACATCACGTCGACCAGCACCACAAGTTCGGGAGGGACCGAGGTGCCCGGACCGCCGATGCTGCTGCTGTTTGGCGCTGCAGCTGCCACGCTGGTCGGGCGGCGCCGGCTCGGCAAGAAAGCGGCCTCCTAGGCCTCACGCCAGCCGGTACTGCTTCAGGTGCCAAATAAGGAAAGGGCGGCCAATCGGCCGCCCTTTCTGTTTGCCTGCCGACCGCTCACCGAGCGGCCGAACGATGGATCAGGCTGCCAGCTTGCGCAGCACATAGTGCAGGATGCCACCGTTCATGAAGTATTCCACCTCATTGGCGGTATCGATGCGGCAAAGCGCGGTGAAGGTGAACTGGCTGCCGTCCTTGCGGGTCACAGCCACTTCCACGTCCTGGCGCGGCTTGAGGCTGGCAACGCCCGTGATGGTGTAGGTGCAATCGCCATCGAGACCCAGCGTTTCGCGGGTCTGGCCATCCTTGAACTGCAGCGGCAGCACGCCCATGCCGACCAGGTTCGAGCGGTGGATACGCTCGAAACTTTCGACGATCACCGCGCGGACGCCCAGCAGGTTGGTGCCCTTGGCGGCCCAGTCACGGCTGGAACCGGTGCCGTATTCCTTACCGGCGACAACCACCATCGGCGTGCCATCGGCCTTATGCTTCATCGCCACGTCGTAGACAGGCAGGACCTGGTCGCCATAGCGGCTGAACCCGCCTTCGGTGCCGGCAACCATTTCGTTGCGGATGCGGATGTTGGCGAAAGTGCCGCGCATCATCACGTCGTGGTGGCCGCGGCGCGCGCCATAGGAGTTGAAGTCTGCCTTGGCGACCTGGTGCTCCATCAGCCACTGGCCAGCCGGGCTGTCGGCCTTGATGTTGCCGGCCGGGCTGATGTGGTCGGTCGTGATCGAATCTCCCAGGATCAACAGCGGCTTGGCTTCGACGATGTCCTGCACCGGGGCCGGAGTCATCGACATGCCTTCGAAGTAGGGCGGGTTGGCAACATAGGTGCTGCCGGCGCGCCATGAGTAGGTTTCCGAACCCGTGACGTTGATCGCCTGCCAATGCTCGTCACCCTTGTAGACGTCGGCATAGCGGGCCTGGAACATTTCGCGCGTGACGCAGGCCGCCATGGTTTCGGCAACTTCAAGGTTGGTCGGCCAGATGTCCTTGAGGAACACGTCCTGGCCGTCCTTGCCCTTGCCAATCGGGGTGGTGACGAAATCGTCGATCACCGTGCCTTTGAGCGCATAGGCCACGACCAGCGGCGGGCTGGCAAGGAAGTTGGCACGCACGTCAGGGCTGACGCGGCCTTCGAAGTTGCGGTTGCCCGAGATCACCGCAGCGGCGACCAGGCCGTTCTCGTTGATCGCCTTGCTGATCGGTTCGGCCAGCGGGCCCGAGTTGCCGATGCAGGTGGTGCAGCCATAGCCGACCAGGTTGAAGCCGATATTGTCGAGGTGCGACTGGAGGCCGGCCTTGATCAGGTAGTCAGTGACGACCTGCGACCCGGGGGCGAGCGAGGTCTTGACCCAGGGCTTGGGCTTCAGGCCCAGCTCGTCGGCCTTCTTGGCGACAAGGCCGGCAGCAACCAGCACGCCCGGGTTAGAGGTGTTGGTGCAGCTGGTGATCGCGGCGATCATCACGTCGCCATCGCCGATATCGAAGTCCTTGCCCTCAACCGGTACGCGGGTGTTGGCCTTCTTGTAGGTCTCGGCCATGTCCTTGGCGAAGACATCGTCGACGTCTTCCAGGTTGACGCGGTCCTGCGGGCGCTTCGGCCCGGCGAGGCTGGGGACGACGGTGCCCATGTCGAGTTCCAACGTCGAAGAGAAGATCGGATCGGCGGCGGCCGGATCGATCCAGAAGCCCTGCTCCTTGGCATAGGCTTCGACCAGCGCGATCTGGCTTTCTTCGCGGCCGGTGAGGCGCAGGTAATCGATCGTCTTGTCATCGATCCCGAAGAAGCCGCAGGTTGCGCCATATTCCGGTGCCATGTTGGCAAGGGTGGCGCGGTCCGCCAGGCTGAGCGAGGCAAGGCCCGGGCCGTAGTATTCAACAAAGCGGCCGACCACGCCGTGCTTGCGCAGCAGGTTGGTGCAGGTCAGCACCAGGTCGGTCGCGGTCACGCCTTCGCGCAAGGACCCGGTGAGCTTGAAGCCGACAACTTCGGGGATCAGCATCGAAACCGGCTGGCCGAGCATCGCGGCTTCGGCTTCGATCCCGCCAACGCCCCAGCCCAGCACGCCCAGGCCGTTGATCATCGTGGTGTGGCTGTCGGTGCCGACGCAGGTGTCGGGATAGGCCACGGTCGCGCCGTTCTGGTCCTGGCTGGTCCAGACGGTCTTGGCGATGTTTTCCAGGTTCACCTGGTGGCAGATGCCGGTGCCCGGCGGCACGGCGTAGAAGTTGTTGAGCGACTTGGAACCCCACTTGAGGAAGTCATAGCGTTCCATGTTGCGGTGGTATTCGATCTCGACGTTTTCCTGGAACGCCTTGGGGTGGCCGAATTCGTCAACCATCACCGAGTGGTCGATCACCAGGTTTACGGGAACCAGCGGGTTGATCTTGCTGGTATCGCCGCCAAGCTTGGCAATGGCATCGCGCATCGCCGCAAGGTCAACCACGCAGGGCACGCCGGTGAAGTCCTGCAGCAGCACCCGAGCCGGGCGGTACTGGATTTCCTCGGTCGATTCCTTGGGGTTCTTTTGCCAGTCGATCACCGCCTTGACGTGATCGGTCGAAACGGTGAAGCCGCCGTCTTCAAACCGGAGCAGGTTTTCCAGCAGGACCTTCATCGAGAAGGGCAGGCGGCTGACGTCGCCCAGCTTGGCCGCCGCCTTCTTCAGCGAATAATAGGCATAGTCCTTGCCGCCGACGTTCAGCGTGCTGCGCGTCCCGAGTGTGTCCTGTCCGACCTGGGTCATCCCGCAATTCTCCTGTTGGTGCTGCCCGCCTGCGCGCACGCCCCTTTCGCGGGTGCAGCCGAGCCGTATCGGCGCCGCCGATGCGCGGGATTGCGCGGCGCGTCAAGGGGCGCGGCCCCTATTCGACTAAAGTGAGGTCTGCTCGGTATGGACTGGTGCAGTTTTGCGCGCCGCGATCCAGCAGCCGATCACGATCAGGGCCACGCCTGCCAGCGTCTCCACCGTCACCGGTTCGGCAAAGACCAGCCAGCCAAACAGGGCTGCCCAGATGAAGGCGGTATATTCGATCGGCAGCAGGGCCTGGGCCTCGGCCCGGCCATAGGCCCAGCTCAGCAGCATCAAAGAAACCGCCGCCAGCGCCGCGCCGGTGGCGATTTCGCCCAGCGCAGGCAGGCTTGGCGTTACCGCCAGCCACGGCGCGGCCAGTGCCAGGAACAGCCCGGCAAAGCCCATCTGGAACAGCGCTACCTCTTGCGGGCTGGCCAATTGGGCCTGCTTGCGCTGCAGGATCAGGTTATAGGCATAGAGCACGGCCGAAAGCAGGACTGCGGCGATCCCCCACATCGCCTGTTCGCTCAGTTCGGAGCGGCCAAGGCGGCCGGCGCCAATCACCAGCACCCCGGCAAATCCCAGCATCGAGGCAATCACCGCATTGCGCCCGATTTTCTCTCCCAGCATGGCCGCGGCCAGGTAGAGCGCGATCAGCGGGGCGATGAAGGACAGGGCGATCGCCTCGGCCAGCGGCAGGCGGACCAGCCCCCAGAAAAAACTGGTCGCCAGCCCGGCACTCACCGCGCCGCGCAAGGCGTGCAGGCGCAAGGCCGGGCGATCCGGCCAGCGTCCGCCGCTCCAGCGCCACAACGGCAGCATCAGCAGCACGCCGAAGCCCGAGCGAAACAGCATGGCGTTATAAGCGCCCACTTGCAGGCTGGCGCTTTTCATCACCGCGTCCATCACGCTGAACAGCGCGATACCGCTGGCAGCCACCAGAAACGGCATTGCTGGATGTTTGCTGTGCTGACCGGGTGGCACGAAATTTTCTCCCTCGCCCTGCCGGGTATGTCAGGCGGGCAAGCGTAGCAAGCTAAGGCTGGTATTTGTCGGAAATCGCTGTATCTTTGCAAAACTACGTAGGGAGGGGTCGCCCGTGGACAGTGCCAATCAGCCTCAAACCAGTGTCGAGCCACAAGGTGGGGAGCTGGTGCGGCGCCATGCGCTGGCAACGCGGCTGTGGCATTGGACCAATGCAATCAGCATCCTGGTCATGCTGATGAGCGGGCTGATGATCCTCAATGCCCATCCCCGGCTGTACTGGGGGCATTACGGTTCCGAGCATGACTCCGCCTGGCTGGTGCTGGCCGCGCTGGAGGACACGGCGTTTCCCGGATGGATGACGATCCCTTCGCACTACAGCCTGGCCGATGCGCGGTTGTGGCACTTTGCCTTTGCCTGGCTGCTGGTGCTGGCCTTTGCTGGCTACCTCGTGTGGGGATTGCTGCGCGGCCATATCGCGCGGCGGCTGCACATCACCCGCGCGGAATGGAGCCCGCGGCATATCCTGCACGACATCGTCGAACACGCGAAGTTGCGCTTCCCGACCGGGGCCGAGGCGCTCAATTACAACGTCTTGCAGAAGCTGGCCTATGGCGGGGTCCTGTTTGTGCTTCTGCCCGCCATGATCCTGACCGGGTTGGCTATGTCACCCGCGCTGGATAGCGCCTGGCCGTTGCTGGTCGATCTGTTCGGCGGTCGGCAGACGGCGCGCTCGATCCACTTCATTGCCGCCATGGGACTGGTGCTGTTCTTCCTGGTCCACATGGTGATGGTCGTGCTGGCAGGGCCGATTAATGAAGTCCGCTCGATGTTGACCGGGTGGTATCGGCTGCCCAAGGACAAGGAGGCCGGCCAATGATCATCACCCGACGCAAGGCTCTGCAATTCGGGGCCGCCGGCGCGAGCGGCCTGCTCCTGTCTGGCTGTGATGCGCTGAACGATAGTCAGCCCTTTAAGGATGGCCTGGCTGGCGTTGGCCGTCTCCACGAACTGACGCAGCGCGCGATCATTGGTGACAGCCTGGCGCGCGAGTTTACCGAGGCGGATATGTCGCCCGTGTTCAAGGCCAACGGCAGCCTGGGCGTTGCCGATCCGGCCTATCGCGGAATGTTGGCCAATGGCTTCGCGCAGTGGGCGCTGACGGTTGATGGGCTGGTCCATCGCCCGCTTTCGCTGCCGCTCACCGCGCTTAAGGCGATGCCGCAGCGGACCCAGATCACCCGCCACGATTGCGTTGAGGGGTGGAGTGCAATTGGCAAGTGGCAGGGGCCGCAACTGGGCGCCATCCTCAGCTCGGCCGGGCTGATGCCCGGCGCGCGCTATGTCGTGTTCCACTGTGCGGACAAGCTGGAGGGTAAGCCGTACTACGAATCGATCGATCTGGTTGAAGCCTTTCATCCGCAGACCATCCTGGCCTGGCGGATGAACGATGCCCCCCTTACCGAACCGCATGGTGCCCCCATCCGTTTGCGCACCGAACGCCAGCTTGGCTACAAGCAAGCGAAGTACATCATGCGGATCGAGCTGCGCGAAAGCCTGGCCGGGCTTTACGGCGGCAAGGGCGGGTTCTGGGAAGACAACCGCGGCTACCAGTGGTGGGCCGGGATTTAATCGGCGATTTGTCGAACAACCAAACCGGATACCGTCCGGCCAGCCAGATAGTTGTTGATCAGACCTCCGCGGATTTGTGCCGGGCTTGCATCAGCACCAGCTTGAACGCCGCCCCCGCCAAGGCTCGGCCAGGCCTTCGCTGACAAGGCGCGCGCCCAGGCTTTCCCCTTCGCGGATGGCTATGGCTAGCCGCCGTCCATAGCGATCACGGCTGCGCGGACCGCCCACCAAATCGACTGGTCCTTCGTTAAGCAACTCAAGCAGCCTTAACTTGGCGGCCTCGCCCCGGATGCGTTCGGCCGAGCATTGCGCCTGAGCGGTTTCGGGGGCGTTGATGTCTGCAAGCCGGATCTTCTCACCGGCAAGCCAGAAGGTGTCGCCATCGACGACGCAGGTCTGGCGCGGTCCTCCAGCGCAGAGCGTGAACAGGGCGGCAGCGGACAGGGCAAGTGCAGGCATGGCCTACTGCCTGCCGCGCCGCCAAGCTTCAAGCTATTCGCAGAAACCCCTGGTTTACCTCGGCTCTCGAGCAGTTACAGGCTAAGGAACAGGCCGGCCAGGGCTGCGCTCATCAGGTTCGACAGGCTGCCTGCAATCAGCGCCTTGAAGCCAAGCCGGGCAATGACCGGACGCTGTTCAGGCGCAAGGCTGCCGGTAACCGCCATTTGGATGGCGATCGAGCTGAAGTTGGCGAACCCGCAGAGCGCGAAGGTGACAACGGCAACGGTCCGCTCGGACAGTCCCTGCATTTGCCCCAGATCGATAAAGGCGACGAATTCGTTCAGCACCACTTTGGTGCCGAAAAAGCCGCCGGCGTGCAGGGCCTGCGTCCAATCCGGGCCAGCCAGCAGCCAGAAGACCGGGGCAAAGACATAGCCAAGGATCATCTGGAACGAGAGGTCCGGACGACCCAACCAGCCGCCGATGCCGCCCAGGATGCCGTTGGCCAGCGCCACCAGCGCGACAAAGGCCAAGACCATGGCGCCAACTGCGACAGCCAGCTTCACCCCCGTCTGCGCGCCCTGCGATGCGGCCATGATGATATTGGCCGGGGGCTCATCCTCAAGCCCGGCGACCTTGACGTCATCGGGCTCGATGATCTTGCCGTCGGTGGGATCGGGCATGATCATCTTCGCCATCAGGATCCCGCCGGGTGCCGACATGAAGGCCGCAGCAACCAGGTAGTCGATCCGGATGCCCATGCTGGCATAGGCAGCCAGGATCGTGCCGGCGACCCCGGCCATGCCGACGGTCATCAGGCAGAACAGTTGGCTGGGGGCCAGCGTGGCGAGATAGGGGCGGACCACCAGCGGGCTTTCGGACTGGCCGACGAAAATGTTGCTCGCCGCGCCAAGGCTCTCGACCTTCGAGATGCCTGTGATCTTTTCCAGCCCGCCGCCGATCCACTTGATCACCAGTTGCATGATGCCAAGGTAATAGAGGATCGAGATCAGCGCCGCGAAGAAGATGATCACCGGCAGGGCGGCGATGGCAAAGCTGTTTCCGCCGATTTCCGGCTTGGCCAGCGGGCCGAACAGGAACTCAACCCCGGCATGGGCATAGCCCAGCAAGGCGCTGACCCCGTCAGCCGCGCCTTTCAGCATGTGCTTGCCGAACGGCACGTAAAGCACCAGCGCGGCTAGACCCGCCTGCAACGCAAAAGCCGCACCGACCACGCGCAGCCGGATCGCCTTGCGGTTCGATGATATCAGCCAGGCGATGGCCAGAATCAGGACGATCCCGATCAGGCTGTTGACGATCAGCATGGCAATGGCGCTCCCCGCGGTAATTTCGCGCGTTAGGTAACGAGGCCGGGGCGCTGCGCATAGCCGTATTTACCGGGCCTTCCACAAGCGTGCGAAGATCGCTAAGTCGCTGTCGATGCAGACTGTCACGATCCCGCGCTCGCTCTTCGCCTTTTCGCTGCTTTACGGGGGGCTTTGCGTGCTCGCCGGAGTAATGGGGGTCAAGCTTGCCTCGCTCGGCAGCTGGCCTTTGCTGGGTGACCTTGCGGTGGAGAGCGGAATTTTCGCTTTCCTGTTCCTGGTGATTATCTCCAGCGCGGTGGCCGAATTGTTCGGGCAGGACCGCGCCAACCAGCTGGTCCGCTTTGGCTTTGTGCCGCTGATCGTGTCGATGGTGATGCTGACGGTGGTGATCCGCCTGGTGCCGCCCGCGCCGTTCTGGGGCGATCAGGAAGCCTTCGCCAAACTGCTGGGCCAGGGCGTGCGGATGCAGTTTGCCGGGCTGATTTCATACGGCACCTCGCAAACGCTCAACGTCTACTTGTTCAGCCGGATTGCCGGCGGGCAAGGCAAGGCGTTGGTATTGCGCGCGTGGATCGCCAGCATCCTGTCGCAGATTGTCGATACGATCCTGTTCATCACGATCAGCTTCTATGGCCAGGACATGCCGCTGGGGCAGATCATGGAGGGCCAGATCATTTCCAAGCTGGTGCTTTCGACGATCATGGTTCCGCCGCTGATCGTGGTCTTCGTGAAGCTGGGGCGCTGGCTTGATCGTGCCTAGGATCGGCCGCGCAGCGTGACAAAACGCTTCAAATCCGCGAGAAGCGGGCTAAAGGCGCGGGGATGACCCAGTCCCACGATCCGCTGATGCTCGCCAAGGCCGAAACGCTGGTTGAGGCATTGCCCTATCTGCAGCGCTATGCCGGGCGCACGTTCGTGGTGAAGTACGGCGGCCATGCCATGGGCGACCCCGAACTGGCGCGGGACTTTGCGGAAGACGTGGTGCTGCTGAAGGCCGTCGGGATCAATCCGGTGGTGGTCCACGGGGGCGGCCCGCAGATCGGCGCGATGCTCAAGAAACTGGGCGTGGAAAGCAAGTTCATCGATGGCCTGCGAGTGACCGACAAGGCCACCGCCGAAGTGGCCGAAATGGTCCTGTCCGGCGCCATCAACAAGGAACTGGTCGGCTGGATCGCCGGCGCCGGCGGCAAGGCGCTGGGCATTTCCGGCAAGGACGGCGGGCTGGTTACCGCAACCAAGGTTGAACGGACCACAAAGGATCCGGAAAGCAACATCGAACAGGCGATTGACCTGGGCTTTGTGGGTGAGCCGACCTCGGTTGACGTAACGCTGATCGAAACCGCTAGCGCTGCCGGCATGATCCCGGTGATCGCGCCGATTGCCCCGGGCGCCGATGGCGAGACCTATAATATCAATGCCGATACCATGGCTGGGGCCATTGCCGCCGCGCTGGGCGCGGCGCGGCTGTTCCTGCTAACGGATGTTGCCGGGGTGCTCGACAAGCAGGGCAAGCTGCTGACCGACCTGACCCCGGCGGACATCAACCAGTTGCAGGATGATGGCACGATCAGCGGCGGGATGATCCCCAAGCTGGAAACCTGCATCCACGCGGTTGAGGCCGGGTGCGAGGCAGCCGTCGTGCTGGATGGGCGGGTGCCGCACGCCATGCTGATCGAAGTGTTCACCGCGCGCGGGGCAGGCACCCTGATCCGCCGCTAAGGCCCCTTTCCCTCCCAAGGACCAAACCGATGATCAACGAAGTGCTCATCCCGATCCTGGTGCTGCTGGCAAATGTGATCACCACGGCGGTGATCGTGCAGTTCATTCTGGGGCTGCTGATCAGCTTCAACGTGGTGAATTATCACAACCAGCTTGTTTCGGCGCTGTGGACCGCGCTCAATGCGATCCTTGATCCGATCCTGGCCCCGATCAAGCGCCGCCTGCCGCACACCGGCGGCATCGATTTTTCGCCGATCGTGCTGCTGTTGCTGATCCAGGTGGCGATTATCATTCTCTCCTATGTCGGGCGGCAAGTCGGATGAGCCAGGCCCGGGTAATCGATGGCAAGGCCTTTGCCGCCGCTCTGCGCGAGCGTGTGGGTGTTGCTGCCGCTGCATTTGAAATCAGGGCCGGACGCAAGGCTGGTCTCGCGGTCGTGCTGGTCGGAGATGACCCGGCCAGCCAGGTTTACGTCCGCAACAAGGGCAAGCAGACGGTCGAGGCCGGCATGGCCAGCTTCGAGCACAAGCTGCCGGCCGATACCACCCAGGCAGACCTGATCGAACTGGTCGAACGGCTCAATGCCGATCCGGCGGTTGACGGGATCCTGGTCCAGCTGCCGCTGCCAGGGCACCTTGACGAGCAGGCCGTGGTTGAACGGATCAGCCCCGGCAAGGATGTCGATGGCCTGACCCCTACCAGCACCGGCCGCCTGGCGTTGGGGTTGCCTGGGCTGGTGCCATGCACCCCGCTGGGCTGCCTGATGCTGCTCAAGGACCAGCTTGGCGACCTTTCGGGCAAGGATGCCGTGGTGATCGGGCGATCAATCCTGGTCGGCAAGCCGATGGCACAGTTGCTGCTGGCGGAAAGCTGCACCGTGACCATCGCCCACAGCCGCACGCAGAACCTGCCGGATGTGGTCCGCCGGGCCGATATCGTCGTGGCCGCTGTCGGCCGTCCGGAAATGGTCAAGGCCGATTGGCTCAAGCCCGGCGCAACCGTGATCGACGTTGGCATCAACCGCGTCCCTGCGCCCGATGCAAATGGCTCAGAAGGCAAGACGCGGCTGATCGGTGATGTCGATTATGCCGGGGCCAGTGCTGTTGCTGGTGCCATTACCCCAGTTCCCGGCGGGGTCGGGCCGATGACGATTGCCGTCCTGCTGCGCAACACTTTGGTCGCCGCGCACCGCAATGCGGGGGTGGCGCTGGAGGACGATGCGCTCTAGGCTGCCGGCCATGAAGCGTTTCCTGATTGCCGCAACCGTGTCGCTGGCCCTGGCCGCCTGCGCATCGGGTCCGCGCCTGCCGCGTTATGGCATGGCGCTGAAGCCGGTTGCCAACCCCGGCGATGTGATTGTTGCGGAATCCGCCTTCGCCCGGCTTGCTCTGGAAAAGGGCCAGTGGGCCGCTTTTCGTGCGACGGCGGCAGAGGGGGCGGAAATGTTCGTGCCGCAGCGGGTTAAGGCCGCAGACTGGTTGAAGGGGCGCCCGGAACCCGCCGTGGCGGTCAAGTGGCAGCCGCACGCCGTCTGGTCGAGCTGCGATGGCTCTTACGCCGTGACCCGCGGCAGTTGGCAAAGCCCCAACGCCAGCGGTACATTCGCAACCGTCTGGCAGCGCCAGCGTAACGGCGCTTACAAATGGACTGCGGACATGAGCCTGGCAGCGAAACCGGCCGAGCCCGCGCCGGAAATGGTTGTAGCCAGCGTTGCCGACTGTCCGAAACGCGATGAGCTGCTGGCTGTTACCGGGCATTTCGCCGGGACCAGCGGGGCAGACATCGCCTCTGGCTCGGCAGCCGATAACACCCTGCGCTGGACCACCACGGTCATGCCTGATGGTACGCGGCGGATTGCGGTGTCTCTCTGGAAGAACGGCGACTGGCGCGAAGCCTTCACCGAATCGAGCGGACCGGATCGTTAAACCATGCTTGAACTGTTCCTATCTGCTTTCATTGCCCTGTTCGTGGTGATTGACCCGCCCGGCTGCGCGCCGATCTATGCCGGCCTCACCGCCGGAGCCAGCCACCTCCAGGCGCGGACCATGGCGCTGCGAGCCTGCTTTATCGCCACGATCATCCTGCTGGTCTTTGCCGTGTTCGGCGAGGATCTGCTGGGGGCCCTGCATATCGAGCTGGATTCCTTCCGGATCGCCGGGGGGATCATGCTGTTCCTGATCGCGCTCGACATGGTGTTCGAAAAGCGCACCCAGCGGCGTGAAGAGCGTGCCGAAAAGGTCAAGGCCACGCCCGAGATCGAGGATGTCTCAGTCTTCCCGATGGCTATGCCGATGATCGCCGGACCCGGCTCGATCGCCACGGTCATGCTGCTCACCGCGCGCGCCAAGGGTACGCAGGAAACGCTGGTCGTGCTGGGCGCCTTGGGAGCCGTCATGGTGCTGACCCTGCTGGCGCTGGTTGCCGCCGGGCCGCTGATGAAGCTGCTCGGTTCGCGGGTCGAAGCGGTCATCACCCGCCTGCTGGGCGTGCTGCTGGCCGCCCTCGCGGCGCAATATGTGATCGACGGGTTGCGGGCTACGCTGGCCTGACCAGGCCTATTGCAGGGTGACCCGCCCTTCATCGCTATCGCGGCGGCCGAAGAACTGCATCAGCTGGACCAGCAGTTCGCAGCGCGCGGCCAGGTTCGGAGCCTCCAGCAAGGCCTGTTTGGCCGCCACGTCGAATGGCGCGATCTGGCTCACGCCGTCGATCAGCGAGCTATCATCCAGCGTGGTTACGGCATCCCAGTCAACCCGGTAACCCTGCGCCTCGGCAAAGCGCCGGGCCTCACGCTCGAAGCCTGCGCGTTCGACCGATGACAGCGCCTGGTGCGGCGGATCTTCCAGCAGTTCGGCTTCGATCTGGCGGAACGGGGTGATCACCTCCAGCTCGCGCAGCAGGCGAAAGCGTGACTCGCCCTGCAGCACCAGATTGAAGCAGCCGTCTTCCAGGGCCTCAACATCGGCGATCTTGCCCACGCAGCCAACGGTGAACAGCGGCGCGCCATCCTCGGGCCGCTGCGGCTGGATCATGCCGATCCGGCGATCACGGGCCAACGCGTCGGTCACCATCGCCCGGTAGCGCGGCTCGAAAATGTGCAGCGGCAATTGTAGCCCCGGGTAAAGCAGGGCGCCGGTCAGCGGAAAGATCGACAGGCGCATCGCCTCAGCCGAACAGAACGAGCGAGAGTTTGCGGCGCGTTGCGGCAACCCACGGGTCTTCCAGACCGACAGCCTCGAAGATCTGCAACAGCTTGGCCCTGGCAGCACCTTCGTTCCATTCGCGGTCAGCGGCGATCATGGCGAGTAAAGTCTCTGCCGCGCTATCGCGTTCCCCGGCAGCAAAGGCAGCCGTGGCATAGGCCAGCTGGCCTTCCGGATTATCAGGCGTTGCCGCACTGTGCAGCGCGGCGAGTTCGTTATCCGCGGGGCGGTCCTTGGCCAGGTCAAGCGCGGCGCGGGCACGGGCAATATCCGTGTCCTTGGCAAGCGCTTCGGGCAGTTCGGCCAGCACGGCCTCTGCCTCGGCAAGGTGTCCGGCGGCAACTAAGGCGCGCAGCAGGCCACCCTGGGCAGCAGCACTGTCGGGCGCCAGTTCGGTGATCTGCATAAAGATGCTGGCGGCGCGTTCCGCATCGCCGCTAGTCAGGGCGTCCTCACCCATTGCCAGCAGTGGGCTGATGTCCTGGGCCGGCGCAGCGCCGCCCGGCTGGACCGGCAGCTTCGCCAGTAATTGGTCAAGGATGCCCTTCAGCTGCGATTCGCTGCGGGCGTTGGTCAGGTCAGCCACCGGCTGGCCCTGGAACATCGCATAGACCGTTGGGATCGAGCGGACCTGGAACTGCCCGGCAATGAACTGTTCTTCGTCCACGTTGACCTTGGCCAGGCTCACGCCCTTGTCTGCATATTCGGCCGCAACCTTTTCCAGCACCGGGGTCAGCGCCTTGCACGGCCCGCACCATTCGGCCCAGAAATCGAGGATGACGAGACTGCTCATCGACGGTTCGACCACGTCCTTGCGGAACCGGTCGACCGCCTTCTGTTCGTCGAGGCTCAGGCCAATGCTTGCCAAGGGACAACTCCAACTGGATTTTTGATTGGTCCCCAATGTGGGCTTTCGGGGCCATTTGTGAAGTCACAAAGCGCCTGTTTCACATTCTGCGCATTTTCTCCTTGGCAAGGGAGAAGGCCGATGCTAACCGCGCGCCTCTCCCCGGCCCCTGCCGAACCGGCAAGCGGGCTTTGGACGTTCAGAGCGGGCGTAGCTCAGGGGTAGAGCACAACCTTGCCAAGGTTGGGGTCGAGGGTTCGAATCCCTTCGCCCGCTCCAGAACCTTCTCTCTCAAAGCGTTGATCAAGCATGGCCTTCGGGCCGCAGCTTGCTATGGTCGCGCCATGGCCGGATTGCTCTTTGCCTTGATTGCCACCCTGCTGGCCGGGATCGGTGCGCGGGATCAGGTGCTGGTTGCGCAGCTGTCGCAGCGGCAGGGCGCGCGGCCGGGGCTGTTGCTGGTTGCCATCGGCAGCGGCTGCGTCGCCGCCACGCTGGCCGCCTGGGGCGGCGCGCAGGTTGCCGATTTGCTCGGCAGCAACGCCCGTCGCTTCCTGGTCGCCCTGGCGCTGGGAATGGCCGCGCTGGAGCTGCTGGTACAAAAGCGCCGGGTTGCGCCTGCTGAACCCACCCATTCGCTTGGCGCCTTTGCGATTGTTATCTTTGCCGCGCAGTTGAGCGATGCTGCCCGATTTCTGATCTTTGCCCTCACCGCGCTGACCAGTGCCCCCTGGCCGACGGCACTGGGTGGCGCAGTCGGGGCCGCTGTGGTTGTTGCCACGGGCTGGGCAAATCCCGGGATGGCGCACGAGTCCTGGCTGGCCCCGGCGCGTCGGGGCCTGGGTATCGTCTTGCTGCTGATCGCCCTGGGCATTGCGACCAGTGTGATCGGCGCGCGTTAAGGCAGCGGCAAACCGTCACCGGTGAATTATCGCTCGCCCGGAAAACTGGCGATGCTATGCGCGACGCCATGACTTCGCCGCACATTGTCCCCGCCGCCACGGATGGCCAGATCGCCGACTGGCTGTTCGAACGCCTCTCCGCCACGCTCGCCGCCACCGGCAGCACTATCGCGATTACCGTGCCGGGCGGCTCGACACCGTTCCCGATCCTGGCCGAACTGGCCCAGCGGTCGCTCGACTGGAGCCGGATTGCGGTTTGGCCCGGTGATGACCGAATCGTTCCCGAGGACCATCCTGCCAGCAATGTCGGCCGGATCCGCGCGCTGCTGGAGCCGGTGGGAGCACAGGTTATTGCCCTGACCGAGGAGGCGAAGCCGCCGCACTTCGCGGTCGCCTGGTTGGGCATGGGCGGCGATGGGCATATCGCCAGCCTGTTCCCCAATACCGATCCCCAAGCAGACGATCCGCTCACCCTGCGGCGATTAACGCCCGATCCGTTGCCGCCCGAAGCACCGTTTGACCGGCTCAGCCTGACCATTCCCGCCCTGCTCGATTCGGATCAGGTGATCTTCGTGATCCGGGGAACAGACAAGGTTGCTCTGTTCCAGGCGGCCTTGCGCGGTGAACACGACTTGCCGGTCGCCCGCTTGCTTAAGGTCGCGCGCCAGCCGGTAACATGCTTCGCCTGATTCCCAGGCCGCTGCACCGGGTGCTGCTGATCCAGGCGCACCGGGTGCGGCTGGTCTGGTGGCGGATCAGGAAACCGCTGCTGCTGGGTTGCCGGGTCCTGGCCTTTGATGGTGAAGGGCGCGTGCTGCTGGTGCGGCATTCCTATGGCAGCGGGCGCTGGTTGCTGCCCGGCGGCGGAATAGCCCGCGACGAGACCCCGCTGCTTGCGGCGCTGCGCGAACTGGCCGAGGAAACCGCCTGCGCGCTGGAAGACCCGCGTGAAATTGCAGTGATTGAAGAGCCGCTGGCCGGCACCACGAACCGCGTCCACATCATCACTGGCCGCGCCCGCGGCGTGCCACATGGCGACGGGCGAGAGATTGTGGCGGCGCAATTTTTTGCGCTGGATGACTTGCCAGACAACCTGGCGCAGCAATTGCAGCGGCACCTTGCGGAATGGGTCAGAACAGCGAAAGCTGGCTGACTGACCGGGCCGGGGTCGGGTTTTCCGGCTCGTCTTCGACCAATTGCGACAGGGTCAGGCCCATCAGCCGGACCGGTTGGGGCAGGGGCAGAAGTTCTTCCAGCAGCGCATGGCCGATTTCGGCAAACTGGTTCCTGTCCTGCACTGGCTGCGTCAGCGAGCGGGCCCGCGTCAGCCCGGTGAAGTCCTTGAGCTTCAGCTTCAGCGTCACGGTCCGGCCCTGGGCCTTGCTGCGCTCGATCCGGTCCCAGCACAGGCCGACAATCCGCTCCAGTTGCTCCCGCAGGGCCGCGCCGGAGGATATGTCATGATCAAAGGTGCGTTCTGCCCCCACCGACTTGCGCGCTCGGTCGGCCTTGACCTGGCGCAGGTCGATCCCCCGAGCGGCGCGATAGAGATGTTCCGCCTGGCTGCCGAAATGTTCGCGCAGAAAATGAATGTCCTTGGCGGCAAGGTCGGCCCCGGTTTCGATCCCCAGCTGCTCCATCTTCTCGGCGCCGCGCGGGCCGATCCCGTGGAAACGCCGGATTGGCATGGCGGCAATGAAGGCCGCGCCTTCGCCGGGCCGGACCACGCAGATCCCGCCGGGCTTGTTCTGGTCGCTCGCCAGCTTGGCGATGAACTTGTTGTAGGACACCCCGGCGCTGGCGGTCAGTCCGGTTTCGGCCTTGATCCGCTCGCGGATCAGCTCGGCGATGCGGGTGGCTGAGCCGATGCCTTTCACATCGGCAGTGACGTCCAGATAGGCCTCATCGAGCGAGAGCGGCTCAACGAGCGGGGTATAGTCGCAGAAGATGTCGCGGATCTGATGCGAGACGGCCGTATAGACCGGAAAGCGGGGCCGTACGAAGATCAGCTGCGGACACAGCCGCTTGGCCGTGATCGACGGCATGGCTGATCGGCAGCCGAACTTGCGGGCTTCGTAGGAGCAGGTGGTAAGCACTCCGCGCGGTCCGTCGCCGCCCACGGCGACAGGTTTGCCGCGGAGAGAAGGGTCGTCGCGCTGTTCGACACTGGCGTAAAAGGCATCCATGTCGATATGGATGATCTTGCGCAGCCCAAGTCCGGGCGCATCGTCAGGATCAGTCTCATCGGCGGGATCGGCCATGCTCTGTGCCTTACCCATGCGAATTCAGTCTGGCCAGCGCAGGCGGAACAGGCCAATGGCACTGCCATGCCTGCCGTGAATCCTCCAGCCCCCGGCGCACGCCTGGGTGAGCGCGAATTTGTCGCGCTGATGGCTATGATCATGGCGTTGCAGGCCCTGTGCATCGATTCCATGCTGCCGGCGCTTGGCATCATGGCCGAGGACCTCGGCGTGCGCGATTCGAACCAGCGCCAATTGATCGTAGGGGTCTATCTTATTGCCGCCGGCATAGGGGCCCTGTTTCCGGGAGCCTTGGCGGATCGTTTCGGACGCCGCCCCGTCCTGTTTGTAAGCCTGGCAGCCTATGTCGTGCTCTCACTGGCCTGCGCGCTCGTGTCTGACTTCACCGCCATGTTGGTGCTGCGGGCGCTCCAGGCGGTAACCAGCGCGGGACTGTCGGTGCTGCCCAATGCGATTATTCGCGATCGATTCTCCGGGGATCGGATGGCCCGGGCGCAATCGACCGTGGCTGTGATCTTCATGATCGTGCCGATGGCCGCGCCCAGCTTTGGCCAGGCCGTGCTGGCTGTGGCGAGCTGGCGCTGGATCTTCGGCGGAATGGCCTTGCTGGGACTGGCGGTTTGGCTGTGGGCCTGGATCCGCCTGCCCGAGACGCTGGATCCAGATAACCGCCAATCCATCGCGCCGCGTGCGATCGCACGGAACATGCTGATGGCAGCAAGCAACCGCGCCGCGATGGGTTATGTCATCGGGGCATCGCTGCTGGTTGCGGGCCTGTTCGGCTATATCAACTCTGCCCAGCAACTGGTGGCCGAACACTTCGGTGCCGGTTCAAGCTTTCCGCTGATCTTTGCGCTCATGGCGGGCGGCATGGCCGTTGCCAATTTCTCAAACGCGCGCATCGTCGAACGGTTTGGCGCGCGCCGGGTTTCACACACGGCACTACTGGTCTTTATCCTCGTCAGCGCGCTCCAGGTCTGGCTGTCGCATCAGGCGCAACAGACCTTATGGTCATTTGTGCTCGTAATGGGCCTCAACATGTGTCTGATGGGCTTTCTTGGCGCAAATTTTGGCTCGATCGCGTTGCAGCCTTTCGCCCGCATTGCCGGCGCGGCCAGTTCGTTCCAGATGTTTGTGCGGATGGCGCTTGCAGCCAGCCTGGGCGCCTTGATTGGCCAAGCTTACGACGGCACAGCCCGGCCACTGGCCTGGTCCTTGCTGGCGGGCGGCATGGCGGCGCTTTGCCTGGTATTCTATAGCGAGGAAGGGCGGCTGTTCCGGCGCCTTACCCCGCCGGGGGCGGTGCGACCTGTCCCGAACCCAGATGTGCGATAGGATGACAATGCAGTTTGATGTAGCGGTAATCGGCGGCGGGGTGAACGGCACAGGGATCGCCCGCGATGCCGCCGGGCGCGGAGCAAAGGTGTTGCTGCTTGAGGCAGGCGACCTTGCGCAGGGCACCTCCTCTGCCTCGACCAAGCTGGTCCATGGTGGCTTACGCTATCTCGAGCATTATGAATTCGCCCTCGTTCGCGAGGCGCTGACCGAGCGCGAGGCGCTGTGGGGCATTGCTCCCCACATCATCCATCCGCTGCGTTTCGTCCTGCCGCACGTGCAGGGCCTGCGCCCGCGCTGGCTGCTGCGACTGGGTCTGTTTCTCTATGACCATATCGGCGGCCGAAAGCACTTGCCGGCAACGCGCTCGATCGATCTGCATCGCCACCCCGCCGGTGCGCCGCTCAAGGCGGAGTTTGGCCCCGCGTTTGAGTATTCGGATGGCTGGGTGGACGATGCGCGGCTGGTCGTGCTCAACGCGCTTGATGCAGCGGCGCATGGAGCACAAGTTTGCCCGCGCACCCCGCTTACGGCAGCACATCGGATTGAGGGCGGCTGGGAGCTTGAAACCCCGGCGGGCAAGTTTACCGCCCGGGCGCTGATCAATGCAGCCGGCCCGGCCGTGCTGCAGGTTGATGGCCTGGTTGGGGAGACGCCCGAATACGGCATGCGGCTGGTGCGCGGCTCGCACATCGTGGTGCGCAAGCTGTTTGACCATCCCTATGCCTATTTCTTCCAGTTGGCGGACGGACGGATCTTCTTCGCCATTCCCTATGAGCGCGACTTCACCCTGATCGGCACCACCGACCGGGATCACACGGCTGGCGAACCGATCGTCGCCAGTGCCGAAGAGATTGCCTATCTCTGCGAAGGGACGAACGGCTACTTCAAGACAGCGATCACCCCGGCGGATGTCATCTGGACCTATTCGGGCGTGCGGCCGCTGGTCGATGATGGATCAGGCAAGCCCGAGGCGGCAACCCGCGGCTACCGCCTCGACCTGTCCGACAAGGATGCAGGCGCCCCTTTGCTCAGCGTTTATGGCGGTAAGATCACCACCTATCGCCACCTTGCCGAGGAAGCGGTCGATATGATGGCCGGGCGCGTTCCGGCGCTGTCGGGCAAGGCCTGGACCCGCAGCAAGCCGCTACCCGGCGGTGATTTTCCGCTTGATGGGCTTGATGCCCTTAAGGCCACTCTAGCTGCCCGCTACCCCTTCCTCGATGCCGGCACGGTTGACCGTATCGCCCGCGCCTATGGCACCCGCGCCGAGCGGTGGCTGAACGGCGCAGAAGGCTGGCAGGCGCTGGGCAAGAGCTTCGGCGCCGGGCTTACCGCCGCCGAAGTCGATTTCCTTCGCAGCGAGGAATGGGCGGAGAGTGCCGAGGACATCCTCTGGCGCCGGACCAAGCTGGGATTGCGGCTGAGCGCGGCTGAGCAAAAGGAACTGGCGGACTATCTCCGCTCTTGATCCGCAGCCAACCGCCGCCAGGCCAGCTCCGCGAATTCGCACAATAAGGGGCGGGTATCGCGCGGGTCGATGATATCCTCGACATTGAAGCGTTCGGCGCTGCGGAAGGGTGAAGTGACCTTGGCCAGCCGTGCCCGGATCGCTTCGAGTTCCGCTGCCGGATCCGCGGCGGCCTCGATCTCGCTCTTATAGGCCACTTCAAGCCCCCCTGCGATCGGCAGCGATCCCCAGTCGCCCGAAGGCCAGCAATAGCGATACTGGTAGGTATCGGCGTTCGACATCGCGCTCCCGGCAATGCCATAGGCGCGGCGCATGACGATCGAGGCCAGCGGCACGGTCGCCTTGTAGATCGCGTTCATCGCCTGGACGCCATAACGGATCGTTCCGGCGATCTCTGCCTCCCGCCCGATCATGAAGCCTGGGTTATCGACCAGGTGGACGATTGGCAGGCGGAACTGGTCAGCCAGCTTGACGAAGCGTTCGACTTTTTCGCTGGTCTTGGCATCCCACGATCCGCCCAGGAAGCTGGGATCGCTGGCCAGCACCATGACCGGCCAGCCATCAAGCCGTGCCAGCGCGGTGATCGCGGCGCGTCCCCACATCCGGCCGATCTCGAACACGGTGCCCTTATCGAACATCAGGTCCATCGCCCGCCGCATCGAATAGACTTCCTTATCCCCGCGCGGGACGAGGCTGAGCAGCGCTTCCTCGCGCCGCGCGGGCGGATCGCCGCTCGCCAGGCGCCGTGCCGGCTGGCCGACATATTCGGGCATGAAGGACAGGAAATGGCGCGCCCGGGCAAAGGCTTCAGCTTCACTGGCGACTTCATCGTCGACCACGCCATTGCGGGTGTGGATCGAACTGCCGCCCAGTGCCTCCTTGGCCTGTTCGTGGTTGGCGGAACCTTCATCTTTCCAGGCTGTGCCCATGGCATCGACTACGGCCGGACCGGCAGCGAATATCTGGCTGAGCCCGCGGACCATCACCGAATAGTGGCTGGCAGCGATCCGTGCCGCCCCAAGGCCTGCAGTCGGCCCCAGTGCCAGCGCGACCACGGGCACGGCATCAAGATTTTTCACCACCTCGCCCCACATGTGGACCGCGGGGATATAGGTTGCGCCGATCATTTCCAGCGTTTTGACCGAGCCGCCGCCGCCGGTGCCGTCGATCATCCGGATGATCGGCAACTTAAGCTCGCGAGCCATTTTTTCGGCCTGCTCCATCTTGCGGCCGATCCCGGCATCCGCCGCGCCGCCGCGTATGGTGAAATCATCGGCCGTGGCAACAACCGGGCGGCCATTGATCGTGGCCTTGCCGAACAGGAACGGGGCGGGCAGCACGCCGGTCAGATTGCCAAAGGCATCATAGGCTCCCTTGCCGGCGATCTTGCCGATCTCTCGGAACGAGCCGGGATCAACCAGTGCCGCCAACCGCGCCCGGGCGTCCATCTTGCCGCGGCCATGCTGCCGCGCAACCTTGTCCGGCCCGCCCACTTGTTCGGCCAGCGCCTCGCGGGCGCGCAGCTCTTCCAGTTCCTTGGCCCAGCTCATCAGGTTGTGCCTCTCCTCGGCCGCTTAACGGGCCATATTTGCGTCCCATCGCTAAGGCTTGTGGCCGGGCGCTGCAATGCCCCTTGCGCTTGCCCCCGCCCGACACTAGAGCGACGCGCAAACCTTCTACCTACATTTCCCACGGGGCACGATTGATGGACGACCGTTTCAACACCATCGCCGGTTGGACGCTGTTTTCGGGCGTTGTTGCGCTTGGTCTCGCTTCGGTGAGCAGCCACTACTTCCGCGCGACCAAGGAAAACCGCCCTGAAAAGATGGGCTATGAGATCGAAGGCGTTGTGCAGGAAGGCAAAGGCGGCGCTGCAGCCGTGCCGCTGGAAACCCTGCTTGCCAGCGCCGATGCCGCCAAGGGCGAAGCCACTTTCAAGAAGTGCGCCTCGTGCCACACCGTCAACCAGGGGGGTGCCAACGGTATCGGTCCCAACCTTTGGGCAACGTTGGGCAAGCCGCTGGGCAGCCATGCCGGGTTCGCTTATTCGGATGCCGTCAAAGGCAAGGGCGGCAACTGGGACTGGGCTTCGATGGACGCCTGGCTCAAGAACCCCAAGGCCTTTGCCGCTGGCACCAAGATGAGCTTCGCGGGAATCGGCGATGCGGCTGAGCGTGCCAACCTGCTGGTCTACCTGAACACCCAGGGTTCGAACCTGCCGCTGCCGGCTGCTCCGGCTGCTCCGGCTGCCGATGCGGCTGCTGCTCCGGCGGAAGGCGCCGCTGCTGCTCCGGCTGCGGAACCCGCCAAGAAGTAATCCGCCAGTTAGCCTGGCTGGAAGTGGGCGGCGGTCGCAAGACCTGCCGCCCTTTTTCTATTCCTTGAAACCCTGCGCGATGACGTACCATTCCGACGAGTCCTTGCGGCTCGCCGGGGGTTTGGCGTGCTTTACCGTCGTGAAATGACGTTTGAGCAGGGCCAGCAGTTCGGTGTCGGTCCCGCCGGCCAGCACCTTGGCAACGAAGGCACCGCCGGGCGCGAGGTTCTCGATCGCGAAGTGTGCCGCCGTCTCGACCAGGCCCATCGTCCTAAGGTGGTCGGTCGCCTTGTGGCCAACCGTATTGGCGGCCATGTCCGAAATCACCAGGTCGGGCGCGCCGCCCAGGGCTTCGATGAGCAGGCCGGGAGCGGCATCATCCATGAAGTCCATCTGGAACAGGGTTACGCCTTCCAGAGGCTCGGTTGGCAGCAGGTCGATGCCAACCACAGCTGCCTTTGGGGCCTGCTTGCGCACCACCTGGCTCCAGCCGCCCGGCGCCACGCCCAGGTCGACCACGCGCTTGGCCGCCTTGAGCAGGGCATATTTCTCGTCGAGCTCGATCAGCTTGAAGGCCGCGCGGCTGCGCCAGCCGGCTTCCTTGGCCGCCTTGACGTAAGGATCGTTAAGCTGGCGGGTCAGCCAGCGGGTCGAGCTGGCGGTCCGGCCCTTGCCAGTCTTGAGCCGTTCACCGGCGGGGCGGCCTGAACGGCTCATCGCGATAGTCCTTCACGTTTGCTGCGGCGCATGGCGGAACGGGTACGCTCGGCCATGCCCTCGGAAGCCATCAGGCTGCGCAGAATGCCTTCCCGAATGCCGCGATCTGCCACGCCTAGCCGATCAGCCGGCCAGAGGTCGAGGATCGTTTCCAGAATGGCGCAGCCAGCAACGACCAGATCAGCCCGTTCCCGGCCGATGCACGCCAGTTCGCGCCGCGCTGGGATTGGCATGGCCGATAGCCGCTCGGAAATTCCGCGCATCGCAGCGGCCGGAACGATCAGGCCGTCGACAGCGCGGCGATCGTACTGCGGCAGTTCAAGGTGCAGGCTGGCCAAGGTTGTGACCGTACCGCTGGTGCCAAGCAGCCGCAGTGGACGTTCAGGGTCGCGCTGTTCCAGAGTTGGTTGAAGTCGCGCGGTGAATGGGGCCAGGCTCTCGCGCACACGGCGGCGCATGTCGGCATAGCGCGCAGCGCGACCATCGGCATCGAGCGGCTCCGCTCCGCAGGTTTCGGTCAGCGAGACCACGCCCCAAGGCACGCTCATCCAGTCGACAATCCGGGGCAGCGGCGCACCGTTCTGTTCGACCAGGACCAGTTCGGTCGATCCGCCGCCTATATCAAAGATGATGGCGGGCCCATCGCCCTGTTCAAGCAGGATGTGACAGCCCAGGACGGCCAGCCGCGCTTCTTCCTTGGCGCTGATGATATCGAGCGCAATCCCGGTCTCCCGGCGGACGCGTTCGATGAATTCGGGACCGTTCTCTGCACGGCGACAAGCCTCGGTCGCTACCGAGCGGGCCAAGTGGACGCGGCGGCGCTTGAGTTTTTCGGCGCAGACTTGCAGCGCCCCCAGGGCGCGGTCCATCGCCGCATCGCTGAGCCGGCCAGAGCCGGCCAGCCCTTCGCCCAGCCGGACAACGCGGCTGAAGGCATCGACCACGACGAAGTTCTCCCCCTGGGGGCGGGCTATCAATAGACGGCAGTTGTTGGTGCCAAGGTCAATCGCGGCAAAGCTCTGCCGTTGGTAAAGTGCCGGATCGCGCCCGCCGCCTTGCGGGTCGATTCGTCCGGGTCGGCCGTCCGACCGGCGGGATGGCTTGGTGGGCGCGGTATCGGCAGGGCTGGGCGCGTTGCGCTGGTCCTGTCCGGGTTCGAACCCCTGTCCTGCCTCCTCGCGCATGGCCGGCGGAAACTTTTCCGCCATAACAATCACACTCTTATCATTATCCCGCCTGAGCGGCGGGTACCTGAAGCCATGCTAGCGGCAGGCGACCGCAAGGGCAAGTGCAGCGGCTTGACGCGAGCGCATCGTCCGCCTAGAGGACCGCCCTCGTTGCCCGATCCTCTAATGGTAAGAGAGCGGACTCTGACTCCGTCAATCAAGGTTCGAATCCTTGTCGGGCATCCAATACTTTCGCTGAACCAGACGGCCCGTGCTCTTCAATCGAGCGGCGGGCCGAGCTGTTTTGGGGGTTGGCAAATGCCTCGCTGCAAAGGACAAAGGCATTATGACAGAACCGACCGACAAGCGACTCAGCCGCCGCCGCTTCTACAAAGCTGAACAGGAAGCCTCTTTCGTCGAATCGCACCTGGCGGCAACGCCGCAGACTCGCAGTCCTGCCTATAAGCTGGCCTTCCGCGACACCGATTTCCTGCTGCGCGAGGAACTGCGCCCGGTCCGCTTCCAGCTGGAACTGCTGAAGTGCGAGATGATGCTCGATGAAGCGGGGATCGGCTCGACGCTGGTCTGCTATGGTTCGGCCCGCATCCCCGCGCCCGAAGAGGCCGAGGCGGCTTTGAAAACTGCAACCACGCCTGAACGAAAGGCGGTTGTTGAACGGCTGGTCGCCAAATCGAAGTATTACGACGAAGCGCGCAAGCTGGGCCGGATCGCCGGCGAATGCGGGATTGTTGAAAAGGGCATGCGCCAGTTCGTGGTCTGCTCTGGTGGCGGCCCGTCGATTATGGAGGCGGCCAATCGCGGTGCGGTGGATGTCGGCGCTGAAACGATCGGCCTCAACATCGTCTTGCCGCACGAGCAAGCCCCCAACCAGTATGTCACCCCCGAACTGGCCTTCCAGTTCCACTACTTCGCGCTGCGCAAGATGCACTTCCTGCTGCGCGCGCGTGCAGTCGCGGTTTTCCCTGGCGGGTTTGGCACGCTTGACGAATTCATGGAGCTCCTGACACTAATCCAGACCGGCAAGATGAAGCCGATCCCGATCCTGCTGTTCGGCGCAGAGTTCTGGAACAAGGTCATCAACTTCCAGGCCCTGGCCGAGGAAGGCGTGATCAATCATGAGGATCTCAAGCTCTTCCAGTGGGTGGAAACAGCCGAAGAAGCCTGGGCCAAGATCGCGGAGTTCTACGAGCTCGACTGAACGGCCTGATGACCGAGTGGGCCGCTGCCGGCACCGAAACCGGGGGCAGCGCCAAGCGCAGCGCGAACGAAGGCACGGCCCTGTTCGATTGCCGTCACAAGATCCAGTCCTGCACCCAGGCCGGTAGCAATGGCGCTCGACAGCGTGCAGCCGGTGCCGTGGGTGTGGCGGGTCATGATCCGCGGGGCTGACCAGGCCAGTGGTTCTGCGCCTGGCATGACCAGCACGTCTTCCACCGCCGGTCCATCGGCATCACCACCTTTGGCAAGATAGGCCACGCCGCGCGAGGCCATGCCGGTTGGTCCGCCGAGAGCCTGCAACTCGGGCACGTTTGGTGTGGTCAGGGTGGCGATCCGCATCAGCCGCTCAAACCCGGCGATCGTTGCAGGGTCGGCCAGGACGGAGCCGCTGGTGGCGATCATCACCGGATCGAAGACGATCGGCGCGCTCAGCCGCTCCAGTCGCTCGGCCACCACGGCGGCGATCTCGGGCGAGCCCAGCATTCCAATCTTCACGGCATCAACGCCAATATCGCTGACGCAGGCATCGATCTGCGCCACCACCATCGCAGGGGAAAGTGCCTCTACCATAGTGACGCCAAGCGTATTTTGCGCCGTAACCGCAGTAATTGCAGTCATGGCATAGCCTCCAAGCGCGGTGATCGTCTTGATGTCAGCCTGGATCCCGGCGCCGCCAGACGAATCCGAGCCGGCAATCGACAGAATGCGTGGAGGGGTCACCCTTTGAACTTCCGTTCGGTGCTGGGCGGATGCTTGGTGTGAAGTGTCTTTGCTCGGGTCGGGCGGTCCATCAGTTCACCGCCGCAGTTGGGGCAGCGTTCATCGAGGCTATCGGCGCATTCGGTGCAAAAAGTGCATTCGAAGCTGCAGATGAAGGCGCCGGGCAGTTCGGCTGGCAAGTCCGTTCCGCACTTCTCGCAATCGGGGCGCATCTCAAGCACGGGCAGCCTCCTGCACGGCCGCACAAATCGCATCGACGACCTGATCGACTTCGCCGGCATCGTCTCCTTCGGCCATGACGCGGATCACCGGTTCGGTGCCGGACGGGCGGATCACCAGACGCCCCCGGCCGGAGAGTTGGGCTTCGGCCTCGGCAATTACGGCCCTGACGCGGGCATCGTCGAGCGGCTTGCCGCCAGCAAAGCGCACATTCTTGAGCAATTGCGGCACCGGATCGAACAGGTGCATCAGTTCGCTCGCGCGCTGCCCGCTCTTGACGAGGGCGGCGAGGACTTGGAGCGCTGCAATCGTGCCGTCTCCGGTCGTGGCATGATCGAGCATGATCATGTGGCCCGATTGCTCGCCGCCGACATTATAGCCACCGGCGCGCATTGCTTCGAGCACATAGCGGTCGCCAACCTTGGCGCGCACCAGGTTCAAGCCCTTGCTATCGAGAAACCGCTCCAGTCCAAGGTTCGACATGACAGTGGCCACAATGCCGCCGCCCCGCAGCTGACCGCGTGCCGCTAGTTGGCTGCCAATCAGGGCCATGATCTGATCGCCATCGACTGTTTGGCCCTTTTCATCGACGACGATCAACCGGTCGGCATCGCCATCCAGCGCAATGCCAATGTCGGCGCCGCTCGCGACCACGCTTTCCTTGATAAGGTCAAGGTGGGTAGAACCGCACTTGTCATTGATGTTTGTGCCATTGGGCGTGACACCAACGGCAACCACTTCAGCGCCGAGTTCCCAGATAGCCGAAGGCGCAACTTGATAGGCCGCGCCATTGGCGCAATCGACCACGATCTTCAGTCCATCCAGGCGGACATCATCGGGCAGCGAGGCTTTTACTGCGTGGATATAGCGGCCGCCGGCATCTTCAATCCGGCGGGCCCGACCAATCTGGGGGGCAGGGGCCAGCGGCAGATCTTCGGCCAGCATGGCCTCAATCGCGGCTTCGTCCGCATCAGAAAGCTTGAACCCATCGGGCCCGAACAGCTTGATGCCGTTGTCCTCGTAAGGATTGTGGCTGGCAGAGATCATCACGCCAACATCGGCGCGCAGTTCGCGGGTCAGCAGGGCAACAGCCGGGGTCGGCATCGGGCCAAGCAGGATCACGTCCATACCGACACTGGTGAAACCGGCGACCAGCGCGTTTTCCAGCATATAGCCGGAAAGCCGCGTGTCTTTGCCGATCACCACCCGGTGCTTGTGGCTGCCGCGCAGGAAGCGGGTGCCGGCGGCCTGGCCGACTTTCATTGCCGTTGCCGCAGTCATCACGCCGGCATTGGTGCGCCCGCGGATCCCGTCCGTACCGAAATAGTTGCGTCCCATCACTTACCCTGTAGCAGGCTAGGTCCTGTCAAATTGCTATGTCGCGCCAGCACGCTAATGTCACGCGCGCAAAAACGGAAATCAGGGGAGCCCATAATGCAGCAACAGTCCGGATCGAGCGGTTTCCCGGAAATCCGGGTGCCTGCGCTGCTGACCTTCCTGGCGCTGCTGCTGGGCTTTGTGATCGGCACGGCTTTTCGGGGCCAGCCAGGTTTCGCGCCGATCCAGGGCGTTGCCGAGGAACTCGGTAGCCTGTGGCTGAAGATGCTGCAGTTGACGATCCTGCCGCTGGTGATCGGACTGGTGGTGACCGGCATCTCCCAGACCCTTGCCGCTGCTGGGGGCGGTGCGCTGGCGCGGCGGGCCGTGCTGATGTTTGTGGGCGTGCTGCTGGCTGCCGGTACCGCATCGGCCCTGCTGGTGCCCCTGCTGATCGAGCTGTTCCCAATCCCGGCGGCGGCGATGGCTGCGCTAAGCGGTGGCGGGACAGCGGACCCCGGCAAGGTACCCGGCTTTGCCGAGATTCTCGAGGCGATGGTTCCAAGCAATATCTTCTCCGCCGCAGCCAATGGAGCGATGCTGCCGGTGGTGATCTTCGCTGCATTGTTTGCCCTGGCCTGCACGCGAATTGCCGAAGCGCCCCGCCGTGCGCTGCTGACCTTTTTCGAAGGGCTGGCCATGGCCATGATGGTGATCGTAGGTTGGGTGTTGATGCTCGCTCCGATCGGGGTGCTTGGCCTGGCCGTATCGCTGGGTGCCAAGACCGGTTCGGACGCGATCGGGGGGCTGGCGCACTATATCCTGATCGTCAGCGCAGCCGGGTTGGTCGTGTTGCTGGCTTCGGTTGGCATTGCGCTGACCCTCGGCCGCTGCAAACCCGGTGGCTTCATCCGATCCATGCTGCCGGTCTATGCAGTGGCAATTTCCACCCAATCTTCGCTGGCCAGCTTGCCGGCCATGCTGGGTGCCTCGCGCAAACTGGGCGTGCGCGAAGCGACTGCCGATTTTGTCTTGCCGCTGGCGGTTGCGATCTTTCGTGGGACCAGCCCGGCGATGAATATGGGGGTGGCGATCTATGCCGCCTACCTCACGGGTACGCCGCTTTCGGTCTGGGCTTTGGGGGCCGGGGTACTGGTGGCCTTTTTGGTTTCGCTCAGCTCGGTTTCACTTCCGGGCACGCTCAGCTTCGTGGTCTCGGTCGGGCCGATCGCGATGGCTATGGGCGTGCCAATTGAACCGCTTGCGCTACTGGTCGCAGTCGAAATGCTACCAGATATCATGCGCACGCTGGGCAACGTCACTGCGGACGTTGCCGTGACGGCCGCGGTAGACAAGCGCAGCGGAGCGCCGGCCTCCTAAAGGCTTTTTTCGAAGATCAGGTATTCCTTGTTGACCCGGGCATCGATCGCTTGGGCGATGGCGTTCATCCCCTGGTTGTCATCCAGAATCCAGCCAATCTCGCCGCGCCTTCCGCGGTAGTGATGGACTGAAGCCTGGCGGATCGTCTCGATCATCATGAAGGCCAGCTGGCTGGCCATGCGGCTTGATTGCAGGCGCTTGACCACCCCCATCAGCGGCACGCGCATATCAGCCGGCCTCGGCCGGAGCATCCACCAGCCAAGCTTGATCCAGCCGAGCAAAGATGGCCTGCCGTCGCGGCCGACCGCCTTCAGCTGGATCTGGTTGGCATCGGGTAGGGTGATCATGAAGGCCACGGCCTCGCCGTCGTATTCGGCGATCCGCACGAGGTCCGGCTTGACCAGCGGCTTCATTTTCTTGGCGGTATAGGCGATCTCGCTCGGCGTGAAGGGGACGAAACCCCAATTGTCCGACCAGGCATCGTTCAGGATCGAACAGATGATTTCCACTTCGCGATCAAAGTTCTTCAAATCTACATCGCGAATCCGGATCCGTTCATTCTTCTCGCCTGACTGGACGATCCGCTGGATCAGCGGCGGATAGGACTGGGTGATGTCAAGGTCATAGGTCGCCAGCGTCTTGATGCCCTGGTAACCGGCCCCTTCGATCCAGTCGCGGTGATGCGGCGGATTGTGGCCCATCATGATCGTGGGCGGGTGATCAAAGCCTTTCACCAGCAGGCCAGGCTCTTCCCAGACCGAGAGGGTCATCGGTGCCAGGACCCGGACCATGCCCTGAGCGCGCAGCCATAGTTCGGCTTGGTTGATCAAGGCGGCGGCGATTTCCGCGTCCTCGGCCTGCAGTGCGCCCCACATTCCGGTTCCGGGGCCCATGCCCTGATCGGACGGCTGGGCCAGCGCCAATTCATCGATGTGTGCCGCAATCCGGCCAACAACAATCCCACCGCGCTTGGCGAGGAACAGCTGGCAGCGTGCATGTTCGAAATAGGGATTGCCGCCAGGTGTGTAACGCTCAATTTCCTCCGAGCGCAGCTGGGGCACGAAATTGGGATCGGCGGCATTCAGGCGATAGAGAATATCGACGAAATCCTCGCGCCCGGCCTTGTCGTTAACTTCTGTGATCACAATTTCCGACTGGGCCACTATCTTGCCTTTGTTCTATCGCATGAACCTCATCTATGCCCCGCTAGGCTGGTGAAGCCAAGCATGGCCGACCACAGACACGTGAATTACGGATCAAGTATGACTGCCCAAGAAGCCATAGCTGACAAGACCAAAGGCGCTGCCCGCGGCAACGGCATCCCCGATGACATGACTATGCTGCGTGCTGCGGTGGAGCAGACCCGCGACATCGCGGTGGCGAAGGGCAGTATCTATTGGCCTGATATGCTGGTTTCGGCGACGATCGGCTATGCTGGACTGACAGGAGCGATCCTGCTCAACGATACTTGGCAAGCGGCGCTGGCCGGCTTGATTTCCGCGCTCGCCTTTTACCGTGCGCTGCTATTCATTCACGAGTTGACGCACATCCACCGCGACGCGTTGCCGGGCTTCCGGTTTGGCTGGAACCTGCTGGTCGGGATCCCGATGCTGACGCCTTCGTTGATGTATGAGAACGTCCACACCCTGCATCATGCCCGGACCCGGTACGGAACCGTCGAGGATCCGGAATACCTGCCGCTGGCGCTAATGAAGCCTTGGTCGCTGCCGATGTTCATCCTCGTGGCGGTGCTGCTGCCGATCGGCTTGCTGATCCGGTCTGCGTTGCTCGTGCCACTTGGGGCGATCATTCCGCCGCTGCGGCGGCTGGTGTGGGAACGCGCCTCGGCCCTGTCAATCAACCCAGCCTTCCGCCGCCGCCCCGCCGAGGGCGAGTTCGCCCGACAGGTATTCTGGCAAGAGCTTGGCGCATCGGTTTGGGCGCTGTTCCTGGTCTGGTATGCTGCGACGCATGACTGGCGGCCGCTGGCAATTGGCCTGGCGGTGATCTCGGCCACGGCTGTGCTCAATCAGGTGCGCACGCTGGTTGCGCACCTGTGGCAGAACGAAGGTGAGCCGATGACGGTGACCGCGCAGTATCTTGATTCAGTCAATGTCCCGCCGCCCGGAATCCTGGCCGAGGTGTGGGCGCCGGTGGGCCTTCGCTATCACGCGTTGCACCACCTGCTGCCCAGCCTGCCTTATCATTCGCTGCCTGAGGCGCATCGTCGTCTGGCGGCGCAGCTGGGTGCGGATTCAACATATGCCCAGGCCAGTTATCCGGGGCTGCTGCCGCTGGTCAGCTATCTTGCCAAAAGCACGATGAAGACGCGCTGAGCAGCTATTCCTCAGTCCGGACCAGCACGGTTTCTCCAACCAGTGCGAACAGCAGGAACGGCGCCCAGGCTGCGATCAGCGGCGGGTATCCGCCGAAGTTGCCCATGGCGAGCGCGGCATTGTCGATCACGAAATAGGCAAAGCCCAGCGCCATGCCGATGATCGCCCGGATCAGCAGCTGGCCCGAGCGCGCCAGACCGAATGCGGCAATCGCGCCCAGCAGCGGCATCAGTAGCGCGGCCAACGGGCCAGAGAACTTGTGCCACCATTTGCCCTCTAGCTCGCCGGTTCGCCGGCCTTGGGCCTTGAGCGCCTTGATCGAGCGATAGAGTTCGATGAAGTTCTGTCCATCGGGGTCCACCTTGCTGATCGCGACTTGCGCCGGGGTGATCCCTTTGGCCACGATCGTGGAGGGCAATTCGGCCCGGCGGGTGCCTTTCACGTCAAAGCTGACTGGCCGGTCCAGCCGCCAGCCAGGGTTGGCGTAAGTGGCATGGGGCGCGCGAACCTGTTCAAGGACCATTGCGGTGCTATCGCGGCGGTACCAGGTGACGTTATCCATTCGGGTCAGTGCGCCCGTGCCGCTAACTGCGCCGGCAGCCAGGATATGCGGCCCGTCGGGCAGATAGACATTGGCTCTGACCTTGGCGTCAGGGGGGATCGGTTTGTATTCGACCGCTTGCCAGGCCTTGAGCGTACCGGTCGTTCGGGTGACGACGGCTTCGTTGAAGGCAAAGCTCACCACCGAAATTGCCCCTGCAGTCAGCAGCAGCGGGGCAAGCACCTGGTGCGCGGAAAGGCCCGCGGCCTTCATCGCCACGACCTCGCTGTTCTGGTTGAGCGTGGCGAGCGTGATGATCGTGGCCAGCAGCACCGAATAGGGCAGGAAGCGCGCGATCAGTTGCGGCATACGGAGCGAGACATAGTGCCACAGCTGCGCCTCGCCATTGCCGGGCACGCCCATGATCTTGCCGCTTTCGGACAAGAGGTCGAGCGTTTGCAAAACCAGCACCAGCATGATCAGGACCGCCAGGATGCGGACGATGAACAACTTGGCAAGATAGCGCATCAGCGAAGGTGAGGGGAAGAATTCGAGCTGCATCAGGCCTTCGCGATCCGGTTGCGGTTAAGCCGCGCTGCCAGCTTGCGGCCCCATCTGCCCAGGTTGTCGGCAAAGCGTTCAAGCGCCCCGATCGGCTGGCCGCCGGGCACATAGGCGATCCGCCAGTACATCCACAGGATCAGCGCAGAAAACACCGCGAAGGGAACCCACAAGGCCAGAAAAGGGGAGACGCGCCCCAGCGCGGAGACCGCCATGCCGTATTCGTTAACCTTGTGATAGGCCACCACCATCACGATCGAAAGGAACAGCCCGAGTGCGGAGCTGGAGCGCTTGGGCGGGACCGCAAGCGCTACGGCCAGCAGCGGCAAGAGCAGCATCATCGCCACTTCGACCAGGCGGAAGTTCAGACTGGCGCTGCTTTCATTCTTTAGCTGTTCGCTTGCCCGATCGCTCCAGGTGATCCGCAGCAATTCGGGAAGAAAGTACTCCCGCTCCTTGCCACCGCGCTTGCGGAACTCTTCCACCGCGGGCAGGTCAATCGGCAGGTCATGGCGGCTGAAGCTCAGCACGCGAGGGGGCTGACCGGGGGCATCCTGCACGATCTGTCCATCGGTCAGGCGCAGGATGATCGTATCCGGGCTGTCTTTCAGCGCCAGGAACCGGCCTTCGCGGGCCGAGATCGAAAGGACCTGCCCCTTGGGTGAGGCGACGCGGGCGAAGATGCCGATCAGTTGGCGGCCTTCCTCGCGGCTTTGCTCGATCCGCAGTGCCATCTTGTCTTGCAGGGTGGTGAATTCGCCCACCTTGATCGAGGCACCCAGTGCGCCGGAACGCAGTTCGAACTGCAGCTGCTCGTAATAATAGCGCGACAGCGGTTGGAGATAGCTGACGATCACCAGATTAAGCGCGGCCAGCACCAGCGTGATCATGTAAGGCACGCGCAGCAGCCGGGTATAGCTCAGACCAACCGCCCGCATGGTATCCAGCTCGCTGGTGGTCGCCAGCTTGCGGAAGGCCAGCAGGATGCCCAGCATCAGCCCCAGCGGGATCGCCAGGCTGGCATATTCCGGCAGCAGGTTGGCCAGCATCTGGAACACCACCGAAACCGGCCCGCCCTCGGTCGCCACGAAGTCAAACAGCTTGAGCATCTTGTCGAGCACCAGCAGCGATGCGGCGATCACGAAGACGCCCAGCATCGGCATCAGCACGAGCCGGAAAATATAGCGGTCAATGGCGGGAAGAGACTTCACGAGGCGGCCAGCACAGATCCTTTTGGCAGGCGCAAGGCCAACCGTTGCATTGGTTCCATAGCGGTGCTGCCGCATGCGCGGAAGCGGGAATTGCTTTGCGGGACGAACGGGGACACTGTGATGCATCGCAAGCAGGAGAGCGCCCAGATGTCGATGATCTCGCACCACCCTGAACTGCACGTGGTGGAACGCATTGGCTGGCTGCGCGCCGCCGTGCTGGGCGCAAATGATGGGATCGTATCGACGGCCAGCCTGATTGTGGGCGTGGCGGCCAGCACCGCGGACAAGGGACCGATCCTGGTCGCAGGCCTGGCGGGCCTGGTTGCCGGGGCGATGTCGATGGCGGCGGGCGAATATGTCTCGGTCTCCAGCCAGGCCGATACCGAGAGTGCCGACCTTGCGCGCGAGGCCCGCGAACTGGCAGAGGATCCAGAGTTTGAGCATGAGGAGCTGGCGGCGATCTATCGCGGCCGGGGCCTTGATGCGGACCTCGCCGATCAGGTCTCCACCGCGTTGATGGCTCATGATGCCCTGGGCGCCCATGCCCGCGACGAACTGGGCCTGGCGGAGATGACCCGCGCCCGTCCGGTTCAGGCCGCACTAACCTCTGCGACCACCTTTGCAGTTGGCGCGGCCCTGCCGCTCGGCGCGGCGAGCCTGCTGCCCCTGACGCAGCTGGTGATCGGCGTTTCCGTATCGGCGCTGTTGTTCCTGATGCTGCTGGGCGCGGTCGGCGCGCGCGCAGGTGGTGCACCGATTACCCGCGGCGTCCTGCGTGTGGCGTTCTGGGGCACGGCCGCCATGGCCGCGACCTGGGCGATCGGGCGGCTGTTCGGGACGGCGGTGGCTTAGCCGTTCAAGCCTTTTCCAGCGTGCACTGCAACGGGTGCTGGTTCTGGCGGGCGAAGTCCATCACCTGGTTCACCTTGGTCTCGGCGATTTCGTAGGGAAAAATCCCGCAAACGCCGACGCCCTTTTGATGGACGTGGAGCATGACGCGAGTCGCCTGTTCCAGATCCATGTTGAAGAAGCGCTTTAGCACCATCACGACGAATTCCATCGGCGTGTAATCATCGTTCAGCATCAAGACCTTGAACTGGCTTGGCTTCTTCGGTTTTGCGCGGGTTTTGGTGGCCACGCCCACCTGGTTCTGCCCGCCGGAATCGCCATCGCCTTCATCCGCGGCGGCGCGGACGGCATATTGGCTAAGGGGCATGGGCTGGACCATTGGACAAATATCGCACTGTGGGTGGAGCAGGACAAGTCTCTGCGCGGGCGGCGCTTACCAAAAAGCGAAGGCTTGCGCCAAAACAAAAACGGCGCGCCGCAAAGCAGACGGGCCGGGCAGCATTGCGCTGCCCGGCCCGGTGGGTTTGGCTCACGGTCCGGCGGGGAGAGGGATCGCCGGGCCGTGAGGGAGCGGCTGCCCTTAGGCGGCCTGCTTGACCTTTTCGATCGCCACGCTGACGCGGCTCTGAACCGGTGCGAAAGCGTCATTGGCCAGCTTGACCAGGGCTTCCGACCGCTTCGAACCCGTCGCCATGGCGGCGTCGAAGTTGCGACGCAGGATTTCGCCCTGCAGCTTGAAGAAGTCAGCCGGCGATTTGACCGCGGCCAGTTCCTTGACGTCTGCGGTCATGGTTTCGAACCCGGTCTTGGCGTCTTCGACGTAGACCTTGCTCAGGTCCTGCAGGCCGGCGGCCAGCACCTTGCCCGATTCGACCAGGGCTTCCACGTTGCCCTTGGTGAATTCACCGGCATCGGCGAACAGGGCGTTGCTCTTGTCCATGGCGGTCTTGGCGCGTTCCTGGAGATCGGCAACGGCATCCTTCACCTTGGCGGTGAAATCTTCGGCGGCGTGCTGGGTCTTGGCCATGATGGTGGTGTCCTTCGACTTGATAGGGGTAGCCTTTACGACCTTCTTGGCGGCAGGCTTTGCAGTCTTCTTCACCGCGACCTTCTTGGCCGGGGCGGCAATCTTCTTGGCAGCCGGCTTCTTCGGAGCGGCAGCCTTCTTGGCAACCGGCGCATCAGCGGCAGCGGCAGCATAAGCCTTTTCGGCCAGTACTTCGGCCTTGGCCTCATCAATCTTGTTGACGGGGTCGAGCTTGTTCACGTTGGCATCGGCCATCGGTCAAATCCTTCGCAGCGAGTCAGAAACCCGATCCCGACTCATGTTGCAGTGCACAAAATAGATATTGCACCTGCGAAGTCAAGAATTTTGTTGCAGTGCAGCAAAATCCGAAAAAATGCTTCAAAACCGAAGATTAGCGGGCCTTTACATAGCTTCCGGGGGCGTCTTCGATGACCTTGTCACCCTTGCCGCCGGGGATCCGCTTGCCCTTGGCGGGCACTTCTGCGCTGTCCTGGCCGCGCAGCCATTCGATCCAGTGCGGCCACCACGATCCGGGCGTCTCGCTCGCCCCGGAGACGAATTCGGCAAAGGTGTCGAGCGCGGCGGGATTGGTCCAGTACTGGTACTTCCGGGCCGCGGGCGGGTTGACCACCCCGGCAATATGGCCCGAACCGGCCAACAGGAAAGTCTTGGGCCCGCGCAAGTGGTGCATGATCTGCCACACGCTTGCTGCCGGGGCGATGTGGTCCTCGCGCCCAGCCTGGATGTAGGCCGGTGTCTGGATCCGCGTCAGGTCTATCGGTGTGCCATCAGCTTCCAGCGCATCGGGCACCACCAGCTTGTTGTCGCGGTACAGATCGCACAGGTAACTGCGGTGCCATTTGGCCGGGAGGTTGGTGACATCACCGTTCCAGTGGAGCAGGTCGAACGCCGGATAGTCATCACCCAAGAGGTAGTTCTTGATGACGTAGTTCCAGATCAGGTCGTTGCCGCGAAGCAGGTTGAAGGTGGTCGCCATGTAGCGCCCGTCAAGATAGCCATGCTCCTCGGCCAGCTTTTCGATCATCTGCAATTGCTGGTCGTCGATAAAGACCTTGAGTTCGCCCGCCTGCTCGAAATCGACCTGGGCGGTGAAGAAGGTTGCGCTCTTGACCTTGTCGGCTTCGCCGCGGCGGGCCAGCACTGCCAGCGTCGCAGCCAGCGTCGTGCCCGCCACGCAGTAGCCGATGGCATGCACTGCCTTGACGTCCAGGCGCGCACGTATCGTGTCGATCGCCTCGATCTGGGCGCGGATGTAATCGTCCCAGGTCAGGTCTGCCATGGTTTCGTCCGCGCTCTTCCACGAGACGACGAAAACCGTGATCCCTTGCTCCACTGCCCAGCGGATGAAGCTCTTCTGGGGGTTGAGGTCGAGGATGTAGAAGCGGTTGATCCACGGCGGAAAGATCACCAGCGGCACCTCCAGCACCGTGGCAGTGGCCGGACTGTACTGGATCAGCTGGAACAGCGGGGTCTGGTGCACCACCTTGCCCGGCGTGGTTGCCAGGTTCTCACCCAGCCGGAAGGCGTCGGGATCGACATGGGTAAGCTGGCCCTTTTTGAGATCGGTCAGCAAGTGCTGCATGCCCTTGGCCAGGCTTTGCCCTTTGGTGGCGATCGCGCGTTCCAGCACGAGCGGGTTGGTGACCGGGAAGTGTGCCGGGCTCAGCGCTTCGACCAGGGTGCGCGCGGCAAAGCGCAATTGTTCCTGCTGGTGTGGATCGACCCCTTCCACGCTGTCCGCCAGGGCCATGACCTGTTCGGCCAGCATCAGGTAGGTTTGGTGGACCAGGGCAAAGAACGGCTGCTCGCGCCATTTCGGATCGGCAAAGCGGCGGTCCTGGCGCGGCAGTTCGGGGCTCTCGGCCGCAGGCTTGCCGTCGAGGCCATACTGGCCCAGCACGGTCTGCCAGAGCGCCATGCCATCGGCCCAGAGCTTCTGCTGCACTTCGGGACGGGCCGAGGGCAGGGCCTTTACCCAGCCTTCATAGATCGACAGCCAGTTGCCGGGATCGGCCAGCATGACCGGGGCCTTGCCCGCCAGTTGTGCGGCCTGGTCCTGCGCAAATTCAAGCCACAGCCCCTGCATCGTTTGGAGCGCGGCGGCCCATTCACCCAGTTCCCCTTGCTTGGCGCCGGCCGGAACCAGTTGCTCCCACAGCTTCAGCGGCCCGGCGAACATGGCGTCGAAAGTGCTGGTCAGGTCGTCGTCGCGCATGCTGGGTTCCCGATTCACCGGCTGGCTGCTTGCACCCTAACCGATTTGCGGGCAGTGCTTAAGCGTCTTACAGACGAATGCATCGCTCGTAAGACAATTTGGGCAATTCCGCCCCTGCCTTCAAGAAGTCGAGGTCATGGAAGAAGAGTTCTACCGCATCAAGCGCCTGCCGCCCTACGTCATCGCCGAAGTCAACGGCATGCGGGCCGCAGCACGCGCCGCCGGTAGGGACATCATCGACCTTGGCATGGGCAACCCCGACCTTCCGCCCCCCCAGCACGTGATCGACAAGCTGTGCGAAGTGGCGCAAAAGCCGGACGCGCACGGCTATTCCGCGTCCAAGGGCATCCCCGGAATCCGCAAGGCCCAGGCCAACTATTACGCAAATCGTTTTGGGGTAGAGCTTGATCCCGAAACCGAAGTCGTGATGACGATGGGTTCGAAGGAAGGCCTCGCCAGCCTCGCCACCGCGATCACCGCGCCGGGCGACGTGGTGCTGGCGCCGAACCCCAGCTATCCGATCCACACCTTCGGTTTCATCATCGCCGGGGCAACGATCCGCTCGGTGCCGACCACGCCGGACGAGCGCTATTGGGAATCGCTTGAGCGGGCGATGGCCTTCACTGTGCCGCGGCCTTCGATCCTGATCGTCAACTACCCGTCCAATCCGACAGCCGAGACGGTTGACCTTGCATTTTACGAGCGGCTGGTCGCCTGGGCGAAGGAGAACAAGGTCTGGGTGCTATCCGACCTCGCCTATTCCGAGCTTTACTATGATGGCAACCCGACCCGCTCGATCCTCGAGGTACCGGGGGCCAAGGATGTCGCGGTGGAATTCACCTCGATGTCGAAGACCTATTCGATGGCGGGCTGGCGCGTTGGCTTTGCGGTTGGCAACAAGAAGCTGATCGCGGCGCTGACCCGCGTGAAGTCCTACCTTGACTATGGCGCCTTCACGCCGATCCAGGCCGCGGCCTGCGCCGCGCTCAACGGCCCGCAGGACATCGTCGAGATGAACCGCAACCTGTACCAGAAGCGCCGTGACGTAATGGTCGAAAGCTTTGGCCGCGCCGGGTGGGACATTCCCAGCCCCAAGGCCTCGATGTTCGCCTGGGCCCCTTTGCCCCCGGCGCTGAAGGACATGGGCAGCCTCGAGTTTTCGAAGCAGCTGCTCACCCACGCCGAAGTCGCCGTCGCGCCCGGTGTTGGCTATGGCGAAGAGGGTGAAGGCTTCGTTCGCATCGCCATGGTGGAGAACGAGCAACGACTGCGGCAGGCCGCGCGCAACATCAAGCGCTACCTTGCCAGCATGGGCGTGAATTCGACCGCCGCCTGATTTTGATCGCACAGCAATACTGAAACAGGCTTGCAGCACGGGTCGCTGTGCTGCCAAGCTGGCCCCAAGTCATTGTTTTGGGGTCGGTTCTTGCGACAGTTCCAATGGTTTGCGACGGGACCGGTCCCGGACGGCTGCGATTTGCGCCGTCTGGGCTGGACGCTTGTCCAACCCGGAATCGAGCCGCCCCAGGCCGAAGCGCCCCCGCTGATCGCCATGCCGCATCGCGCCGTGGTGAGCGATTGGGTCATGCTGGTTGGCGCCAGTGTAAAGCGTCGGCGGCGGGTTCTGGCGGTTGGCGTGGAGGATCCGGGGGAACGGGCGCGGCTGCTGCGGCTTGGCTTTGGCGATGCCATCGGCGGTACGCTTGACCTGGAAGAGATTGAAAGCAGAGCGCTGCGGATTGACGAGGCGATGCGCTCGCTCCCGCGCGAACGCACGTTGGGCCCGCTGCGGCTGGACCTGCTGGTGCGCGATGCGTTCGTCGCGGGCCGCGGGGCAGGCCTGCATCCGCGGGAGTTCCTGTTGCTGTGGCGCCTGGCCGAAGAGCCGGGGGCTGCCGTTCCGGCCAGCGAACTGCGCAGCGACGTTTGGCGCCTGGCCTTTCGGCCAGAGACCAACAGTCTGGCGGTCCATGTCAGCCGCTTGCGGGCCAAGCTGCGAACCGCCGGGCTGGATGGCTTGATCGAGACCCGCGCCGACGGTGCCTATCGGCTGGCCGAGGAAATGCTGCGCCCGGCCATGCCCTTGGCGAGTGACTTTTCGCCGATGGCGCAAGGAGGGCTGGACGCGCACCTGCGTTTGGGCAAGGAAGCGACAAAGACAAACCAGCAGGACGAACAGCAATGCGCGAGCTGAAGCCCAACGATCGTGTCAGCATTTCGATGGACGCCGATGGCGTTGCCCAGGTTCGGATGATCCGAACCGACAAGATGAACGCGCTTGATCCGGCCATGTTCGACACCCTGCTTGAAGCGGGCGAGGTGCTTTATGCCATGCCTGGCCTGCGCGCCGTGGTCCTGGCGGGTGAGGGGCGCAGCTTCTGCGCCGGGCTGGACCTGACGTCGATGGCGCAGACCAACCGCCACGATGCCGTGCCGCTGACCGAGCGGACTCATGGCAATTCCAACCGCCCGCAGCAGGTTGCGATGCAATGGCGCAAGCTGCCGGTGCCGGTGATCGCCGCAGTCCACGGGGTCTGCTTTGGCGGCGGACTGCAGATCGCCAGCGGGGCAGACATTCGCATTGTGGCTCCGGACGCCCGGATGGCGGTGATGGAAATGAAGTGGGGGCTGGTGCCCGACATGGCCGGCTATGCCCTGTGGAAGGGCATGATCCGCGACGACGTGCTGCGTGAGTTGACCTACACCAACCGTGAGTTTTCAGGTGAGCAAGCCGGCGAATATGGCTTTGCGACCATCGTCGATGCCAACCCGGTGGCGCGTGCCACGGCAATCGCGGCGGAAATCGCCAACCGCAACCCCCATGCCCAGCGCGCGGCCAAGCGCCTGTTCAACCGCTATCTTGAAATCTCGACCGATGAGATCCTGATGGCCGAAAGCATCGAACAGACCGCGCTGATCGGCAGCCGCAACCAGATCGAGGCGGTTCGCAGCCAGATGGAAAAGCGCAAGGGTGAATTCGTCGATCCCTGAGTGTAATTTTCCGGCCAAACACCAATTGCAATCGATGACCCGGCCCCTGCCGGTATTGTGAAAGCGCCTGGGCCTGCGTATCTGCGCCAGGCGTGCGGCGCCCCCTGTTTGCCGCACCGCCAGTTCACAGGGAGTGGATTTTGATGAAGACCTTCCGCCGCTCGTTCGGCCGTACCTTGCTGCGTTCTTCTGCGCTTGGCGTTTCGCTGGCGCTTGTTGCCTCGGCTGTCCCGGCCTTGGCGCAGGATGCCCCGCAGGCTGATGCGGCTGCCGACCAGGACGAAATAATCGTTACCGCCACCCGCCGCAGCGAAGCGCTGTCGGATGTGCCAATCGCGGTCTCGGCCGTAACGGGTGAGACTTTGGCCAAGACGGGTGCCACCGATGTGCGCCAGCTTAACCAGGTTGCCCCCTCGCTGCTCGTTTCGGGTGCCACCAGCGAAGTAAACTTCACTGCACGTATCCGCGGCATCGGCACGGTTGGCGAAAACGCCGGCCTTGAAAGCTCGGTCGGCCTGTTCATCGATGGCGTATACCGCAGCCGCACCGGCGTCGGCCTGTCCGAACTGGGCGAAATCGAGCGCGTTGAAGTGCTGCGTGGCCCGCAGGGCACGCTGTTCGGCCGTAACTCGACCGCGGGCCTGATCAATATCGTCACCAAGGGCCCCAGCCTGACCGATGGCCTTTCGGGCAGTGGTTCGGCCACTTATGGCAATTACAATTTCGGCCGGCTTGATGGCTCGATCAACGCGCCGATCAGCGCGACGGCTGCGGCTCGCATCGATGCCGTCTGGCAGAAGCGTGACGGCTTCATCCAGAATGTCACCCCCGGCGAGCCCGACATCAACGACCGCAACCGCTGGCTGGTGCGCGGCCAGGTTGCCTGGGAACCCAGCGACGACATCAAGCTGCGCCTGATTGCCGACTATTCGAAGAAGGCTGAAAACTGCTGTGGCGGTATCCTGCTGAACCCGGTGCGCAACCTGTCGCGCGGGGCCGACGGCTTCCCGGTGGCCAGCGCCAACACCCTGCTGCCGCTGCTGCAGGCCTTTGGTGCAAACTTCCCGGTGGCGCCCGCCGGCGAGAGCTTTGTGCGCACGCAATCGACCACTCCGGGCGTAACCTATCGTACCGACAGCAAGGACTGGGGCCTTTCGGGTGAACTCACCTGGAAGCTGGGCGATGCCACGCTGACGTCGATCACGGCCTATCGCGATTACCTGAACGAACAGGGCCAGGACGGCGATTTTCAGGCCATGGACATCCTGCGCCGCAGCGACCTTGATCGCCACTTCAAGCTGTTCACGCAGGAAGTGCGCCTTCAGGGCGAAGCGCTGGACGGCAAGCTCGATTGGCTGGTCGGCGGCTACTATGCCAACGAGAAGCTCTTCGTCGATGACGACATCGCTTACGGCAAGGATTACGAACGTTACGCCAACTGCCTGGCCGCCACCGCAATTTCGGCGACCAACGTGAACCCGGCTTCGGCAACCTGTTCGAACCTGCCGACCACCTTGTTCCCGGGCTTCCAGGGCCTTGCGGCTGCAACCGGTTCGGCCCGGCTCAACGGCACGGGCAACAATGGCGCCAGCTTTGACCAGCGCAGCGACAACTGGGCGCTGTTCACCCACAACACCGTCGACATCGTCGAAGACAAGCTGATGCTGACCGTGGGGGCCCGTTACACGCACGAAAAGAAGACGTTGGCGGCCAACGCCAACTTCACCAACACGCTGTGTCCGGCGATCCTCAACACGCCGTTGCAGTCGCTGGCTTCGCTGGCCTGCGTGATCAATGGTTCGGCCCCGTCGTTTGCGCGCGGCACCGCCGGGACCGAGTTCAGCGAAGGGCAGTGGACGGGCACCGCCGTGCTCAGCTTCAAGCCGGTTGATGACCTGATGGTCTATGCCTCGGCTTCGAAGGGCTACAAGGCGGGCGGCTTCAACCTCGATTTCTCGGCGCTGGACCGTACCTGCAATACCACCTTCGATGCCGCCTGCGCGGCCCGCCTGGCCCGCCCGGCGTTCACGCAGGGCAATGGCCGGCCGGAAGTGACCGACCTGCAGTTCGCCAGCGAAAAGGTTGACGCCTTCGAACTTGGCTTCAAGTACGATGGCAACGGGATCGACGTGAATTTCGCGGCGTTTTACCAGCGCTATTCGAACTATCAGCTCAACACCTACAACGGCGTGAACTTCGAAGTCACCAACATCCAGGCCTGCCGTGACAGCCTGGGCGGGGCCGACGTAGATGGTTCGGCGCTGACCGGTTCCTGCGCAGCGGATCGCCTGAAGCCTGGCGTGACTTCAAAGGGCTTCGAGCTTGAAACCTTCCTGCGTCCGGCCCGTCACTTCACGGTCAATGCCGGCCTGACCTATGTCGAAACCCAATATGCCAAGGATCTCGTCGGCACGGGCGGGCGCCCGCTTTCGCCGGTGCTGTTCCAGCTGCCGGGCAACGCTGTGTCGAACGCGCCGCAATATGTCGTGACCGCAGGCATGAGCTGGACTCCGCCGATTGGTGACAGCGGCCTGTCGGCGCTGTTCTATGTCGACACCCGCCTGCAGAGCGATACCAACACCGGCTCTGACCTTGACCTCGAAAAGGTCCAGGACGCCTTCTACACCGTCAACGCCCGTGTTGGCCTGTTTGGCGAAGGTCGCAAGTGGGGCATCGAGCTGTGGGCCCAGAACCTGCTTAACCAGAAGTACTTCATGATCGGCGCGGACATGCCGCTCCAGGGTGGCGGAACCTTCCGCTCGGTTGCGGCGCCGGCCTCGAGCGGCCTGGCGGGCACGGCCAACCAGCTGTTCGTCGGCTTCCCTGGCGAACCGCGCACCTTCGGCGTGACGCTGCGCGGCAAGTTCTAGCCCGGGCAGTCAACCAAACCGACAAGAGGCCTCTCCGGGCAGCCGGGGAGGCCTTTTGCTTTGTGCGGCATGGGTATAGCCTGCCCGGATGCGGACCTTGCGCGATCCCGATTGCCTGCTGGCCGAAGGGCTGGCTGCCCTGCGCCTGCAGTTCCAGGTTCCCCCGACATTTCCGCCCGCCGTGCAGGCGGCCGCCGCGGTAGCGGCTTTGCGCGCGCCAACCGAACATGCCGATTGGACCGGTCGTGCCTTTGTGACGCTCGATCCGGCGGAATCGACCGATCTTGACCAGGCCTTCGCGATCGAAGCGGCGGGCAATGACTGGTTGCTGCACTATGCCATAGCCGATGTCGGCTGGTTTGTGAGCCATGGCGATCCCCTTGATGTAGAGGCTTGGGTGCGCGGGGTCACGACCTATCTCCCCGATGGCAAGGCCGGGCTTTACCCGCCGGTTCTGGCCGAAGGCGCCGCCAGCCTGCTGCCCGATGGACCGCGCCCGGCCGTGGTCTTCACCGTTCGTGTTCGCCCCGATGGCGAGGTTGCGCTCGATGCCGTGACCCGCGCGCTAATCCGCTCCCGCGCCAAGCTGGCTTATGAAACCGTTCAGCCGACCGACCTGCCCGCCGGTTTTGCCGAAATCGCCGCCCGAATCGAACTGGCCGAGGCGCGGCGCGGGGCCGCGCGGGTCGATCCGCCCGAGCAGCAGGTAGAGCGGAACGGAGATGGCTCGTTCCATCTCCACTTCCGCCCATTGCTGCCTGCGGAAACTGCCAATGCCGCGCTTTCGCTGGCCTGCAATCTGGCGGTGGCCAGCCTGCTGCTCACCCATGAAACCGGCCTGTTTCGGGTTATGGCCGGACCGGATTCGCGCGCCGAAGCCCGGTTGCGCCAGACTGCGCGGGCCTTTGGCCTGACCTGGCCTGAAGCCGCGCCGCTTTCCCAGTTCGAAAAGCTGCTCGATCCCGCTGATCCGCGCCACGCCGCCTTCATGCTGGCCGTGCGCCGCGCGGGGCAAGGGGCGAGCTACGCGCCCTATTCACCCAGCAATCCGCCGTGGCACGCCGCGATTGCCGCGCCCTATGCCCACGCCACCGCTCCGCTGCGGCGGCTGGCTGACCGTTATGTGATTGAAGCAGCACTGGCGCTGGCCAATGGCCGCCCGTTGCCCGCAGCGGTCAGCGCCGCCTTTCTGCGATTGCCCGCTGCCATGCAACGCGCAGAAGCCCGTGCCGGGCAGGTTGAGCGCGCGGTGGTCGATCTGGCCGAAACGGCAATCCTGGCGGGCCGGGTGGGGGAACTGTTCGATGCTGTTGTCACCGATCTGGGCGAACAGGGTGCGCGGATCCAGTTATGCGCGCTGCCGGTGGTTGCCCGGACTGTGGCGCGTGAGGTGGTGCCGGGTGACCGCGTCCGGGTTAAACTGGAAGCCGCCGATCCTGCCACGCGTCGCCTGGCCTTCCAGCGGGTCGCGTAATTGCCGCTGATGAATCGGTTGCACTGGCCCGACTGCTCGGCTAGTGGCGCGGCTCCCGGAGGGTTCGCCCAAAGGGATGGATGGCCCGATGGCGGAGTGGTTACGCACCGGACTGCAAATCCGTTTACGCCGGTTCGATTCCGGCTCGGGCCTCCACACCATAAGGTGATGCGCCGCTTTAGCTCAGTTGGTAGAGCACATCATTCGTAATGATGGGGTCACGTGTTCGAGTCACGTAAGCGGCACCACCACTTTCCAGACATCTGCCGAACCGAAACCACCCGCTTCCTGGTGACCGGGTGCACAAGTATTTAGTACAGCTTGTGATCCATATTGCTTGCGTTAGCCTGTACTTGGTTCAACAGTCATAAATAAGTTCAAACACTTATTAATGTTGATCCTTGGGAAATAGGGGACGTAAGACATGAAGAAGATTATTCTGGTTTCGGCCTGCCTGGCACTCGCAGCATGCAGCAGCAATGGGGCGCCGGACGCTGCCTCTGCGCAGAAAGACGAAGCTGCGATCAAGCAGGTGCTCAAGGACATTACATCGAGCGACAGCCCGGCAAAAATGGCCGCGGCTTTTGCTGAAGATGGCGAATGGATCATCGTCGGCCACGCCCCCTACAAGGGTCGGGCCGCAATCGAAAAGGGCATCGCGGGCCTGACCGCGCCCGGCAGCAAGATCGTGTTTGACAGCCTTGATGTGAAGGAAGTGATCCTGCTGAGCGATCATCAGGCACTTACCAAGAGTGTCGCGGTCTATCACATCGATGCCAATGGCAAGGCCGGGCCGGCCAAGCGCAACGAGTTTGCCGATTATCTGGTGAAGTCGGCTGATGGCGCATGGCAGATTGCCTACGAAATCAACTC
>JACCDJ011811130.1_pt1 | contig 85299 bp, 81 predicted proteins | sample 7444481 | NCBI WGS metagenome assembly JACCDJ01 (sample SAMN15323435, study PRJNA562643) | freshwater metagenome | isolation source: river surface water | place: USA:Blue River Watershed | collected 2017-08-15
GCACGCCCACCTCAAACTGTACGGTGATGATCGCTAAACCGCTTTGCGAGACCGACATGACATGCTTTACCCCTGAGATCTGGGCCAGCACCTGTTCGGCCGGGATGGCAACCATCGATTCGACATCTTTGGTGCTTGCGCCCGGAAAGGGGATCATGACATTGGCCATGGTCACGTTGATCTGCGGTTCTTCCTCACGGGGTGTGACCAGAACAGCAAACAGTCCCACGAGCAGTGCAAGTATGGCCAGGAGGGGTGTCAGCTGCGATCGCAGAAAAAATCCTGCGATTCGGCCGGAAGGTCCAAGGTTTTGGAGTGGCAGGTTCGGTGGCATGGGACAGACAGTCTGGCTAGGTACGCGGTAATAATCTATCATTATATAATATGATAAATCGTAGTATACTTCCCAAGGATTGATCTGGTGCAAACATGACGGCGTCAAAATCCCAGCCTCTCTTTGGGCGAGAGCCCGATGTCGATATTCCGGCAATGCGGAAGTCAGCCACCCAGGCCACTGCATTTCTCCGGGCCATTGCCAATGAAGACCGCCTGCTGCTGCTGTGTCAACTGACGCAGGGGGAGCGTTGCGTGGGCGAGCTCGAGGCGCTCACGGGTATAGAGCAGCCGACGCTGTCACAGCAACTGTCGGTGTTGCGCGCGGAATCCTTGGTGTCCACACGCCGAGAGGGAAAATTCATTTATTACGGTTTGCAGGACGATCGGGTTCCCAGTATGTTGGCAGCGCTTCAGGGCTTGTTTTGCAAAAGCAATCGCAAATCGAAAAAGGAGTGATGCAGTATGTCGACGATGCCTCGGGTGCCGGCTCACGCTCCAAAGCCATTCTGGTCACCGCTATGGGCGGGACTTGCGCTAGGGGTGGTGTTGTTGGCGACTTTTCTGGTTACGGGCCATGGGCTGGGTGCCACGGGTTTTACAACCCGCCTCAGCGCCTGGCTTGCCCAGGGCGTTCCCGCCCTTCAGGGGCCCGATAGCTATCTTGGGCCGATCGCTGAAGACGGTATTTTCTCTGCTTGGATCGCATGGCAGGTGATTGGTGTGGCACTGGGTGCGTTTTTCTCGGCCAAACTTGCCCGTCGAATTCGGATCCAGCTGGATGGCCAGAAGACATTGGGCACAGGGCGGCGCCTGCTTACGGCGTTTGCAGGCGGATTGCTGGCCGGTTTTGGGGCGAGGGTCGCTGCGGGTTGCACGAGTGGCATGGGCTTATCGGGTGCAGCGACGTTGAGTCTGGCGGGGTTTACGTTCCTGGTGACGTTTTTTGCCGTGGGTCTTGTGGTGAGCCGACTGGTCAGAGGGGTGCGCTAAATGAACATCGTCGATGTGATGTCTGGTTTGTTATTGGGGCTTGCCTTTGGTGTGGTGTTGGAAAACGCCGGCTTTGGTAGCCCATGCAAGTTAACGGCGCAGTTTCGCCTGACAGATTGGTCAGTGTTTAAGGTCATGTTCACAGCAATCGTCTTCACTTCAGTGGGTTTGATGGTGTCGCAGTGGGCTGGCTGGATTTCGATGGATAACGTATTTGTGCCGCCCGCACTTCTCGGGGCTGCTGCGATTGGTGGCGCTTTGGTGGGCGCTGGCTTTGCAGTGGGTGGGTACTGTCCGGGCACCTCGGTGGTCGCCGTCATGTCAGGCCGCCTCGACGCGATCGTGTTTTTGGTCGGCCTTATTGTGGGAACGGTAGTCTTCGCCGGCGCCTACGAGCAGCTGGAGGCATGGACTGTTGCGGGAGAGTTCGCCGGTGGCGATACGCTACCCGCGGCTTTAGGCGTGAGCGACCTGTTCATTAATGCGGTGATGGTATTAGCCGCGATCGTGGTGCTTATTGGCGGATCTGCGATGGAGCGTAGAGCTAACGGTGTGGTGACCGCAGAGCAGGCAGTCGAGGGCGCACTACCTCAGAAGTAATGATTGAAATGTTATGTCCACCAGGAAGTCATTGATAGCGAAAGGGTAAGGCATGAAACGTGTATCGAAAAAAGTAGCGGCCATCGCACTGGCCATTTCCGCCGGTGTGGCAGCGCCGGGCGCAGTAGGCCAAGATGGCAAGGCCGCGAATCCTTGCGCACCCAAGAAGCAGCGTAAGAGCAATCCATGCGGCCCATCGAATCCTTGCGGCCCGAAAAAGCGTGCTGCCAATCCGTGCGGCCCGAGCAATCCCTGTGGCCCCAAGAAGAAAAACGCTCAGTAGGAGCGTGGAGCTTCGCGTGCACGCCCAGCGCATCGTGGCCGTGATGAATCGGTATGCTCGGTCGCGTTCCAATCTGGCAATCGCGGCGCTCGCCGGGGCACGAGAGTTTCGCGCGTGGGCCCATTACCCTAGCCAAGACGTCATTGATACTGAGCGGCGTACCGAGTTCTACTACCACGCCCATGCAGGTCATAAGCGCGTGCTTGAGGAACACGGTCATTTTCATGTGTTTGTGCGCGCGGGTTCCACATTTCATCACGCAATAGGTATCTCGATCGACCGCATGGGCCTTCCACGGCATCTTTTTTTGACGAACCAGTGGGTCACGGGCGAGCGTTGGGCCTCTGCTGTGGCGATAGCACCTTTGATAAAGCGGTTTGAGTGTGCCACTTCAGGCCGACTTGCTCCCGTGGCGCAATGGATCACGTCAATGGTGCATCTCTATCAGCCTGAAATTCTTGCTTTGCATGCAAAACGTGAGGACTGGTTTGCTGCACAGATCGCTCGTGGATTTTCGGTATCCGATATCTTGGTAAATCCCCGCTACCAGGTGGTAGCGAAGACATCGATTCATCTCGCATCGCGGCTTGCTGAGGTGCATTAACTCTTAGACGGTGTGTTCCGAGCGAATGCTTGGGGGCTAGAAAATACAGTGCTCGGTGCCGCAGAAGGCCGGGCTTGGGTCACGCTTGCGCTTTATTTTGGAATCGGTAGGCCCATTCGGGCTGTGACGCCGATAAGCGACATGCAACGGCCTCCGGTGCGGCAGTAGGCCAGCACCGGAGTTTCGGCTTTGCCTAGCAGTTCGCCCATGGCCTTTGCGTCCGCAGCAGTTCCGCCGTCGGGTGTGACCGGGAGATGATAAAACGCCATACCTGCGGCGGTTGCTGCGGCTTGAATGGAGTCGGCCGTGGGCTGGTCGGCGCCGTATTCAAAGTCGGGCCGATTGCAGATCACCGTTTTAAAACCCACTCGCTGGATCTCGGCGATATCTGAGGCATTAATCTGCCCGGTGATGGCCAGTTGTTGGGTCAGCCAGTGCACAGGAATAGTCATCGAGGTTTGCTTTCTGGTTTAAGTTGAGGTTGGTAGTACTGCTGCAGGTTGGGGAACTGCTCGGCGAGCAGGGCGCCGCCGCGCTCCAGCATGAAGTATCGGAAGGCCTCGGCGGCGGGCGAGAGGTGGCGTTGGGTTAATGCAACCACGTGCCAGGCTCGTAACACGGGGGTGTCTTCAACATCAAGGATGACCAGCTGCCCATGTTCCACTTCAAGGCCGACCGTGTGCAACGATACGAACGAGATGCCGAGCCCGGCGATCACCGCCTGCTTGATGGTCTCGTTACTCGACATCTCCATCGTGATAGGGGGGTGCAGTCGGTGCTGTTCAATGAAACTCTGCATGATCACGCGTGTGCCACTGCCTTCTTCTCGCGAAATCAACTCTTCGTTGTTCAGTACCTCGGCGCGAATGGCCTGCCGCGTGGCCAGCGGATGGCGGGGCGAGGCAATAAAGGCATGGGGGTGATGGGCAAACACTTCGGCCCGGGTATCCAGGTGTTTTGGGGGGCGCCCCATGACCGCAAGATCGATTTCGCTGTTTCGTAAAAGCTCGAGCAGCTGATCTCGGTTGCAGACATCGATACGGATCTGCACCCCGGGGTGCTCTTCTCGAAACAACCCAAGCATTCGGGGAATGGAGTATTTAGCGGTACTGACCAGGCCGATTCGCAGGGTTCCGGCCTGGGCACCTTTCAGTTTTTGCATGACCGATTCAGCCTCTGTCAGGGTACCCAGCAATCGTCGGGCGTACACAAGAAAATACTCTCCGGCGCTGGTCAGCTCCACGCGTCGGCCGACCCGGGAAAACAGGGGCGAACCAATTTCCTCTTCAAGCTCTTTGATCTGCATGGAGACCGCCGGCGCCGTGAGATGAAGGTCTTCGGCCGCCCGGGCGAAACTGGAAAAGCGTGCCGCGGCGGCGAAGATCCGAACTTGGCGAAGTGTCAGGTTTTTCAATGGGATACGTTTTATTTCGAATTATGCCTGTAAGTTAAGCAAAACTTATTTGGCGCGTCAAGATAAGTGACTTTATCTTATCAGTCAGCCCTCCTAGAGTTCTCTTCATGCCAAAAAAAAGGCACAACCCAACCAGTGGAGGAGCAGCGATGAACAAACCCGCAGACGGCAGAATCACCGACATCAAAGAGCGCTACAAGGGTGGCGTTCTCAAATACAAACAAATGGGGTACTGGCGGCCCGATTACGAGCCGAAGGATACAGACGTCATCTGCCTGTTCCGTATAACCCCTCAAGAGGGCGTGGATGCAGAAGAGGCCGCAGCGGCCGTGGCGGGTGAGTCCTCGACCGCGACATGGACCGTGGTCTGGACCGATTTACTTACGGCCCATGAGTCCTATCAAGCCAAAGCCTACCGAGTGGATCCGGTTCCCAACACTGGACCCGGTACCAGCACTGAGCAGCAGTACTTTGCCTACGTTGCGTATGACATCATCCTCTTTGAAGAGGGCTCGATTGCAAACATGACCGCATCGCTCATCGGCAACGTGTTCTCGTTTAAACCCCTCAAAGCCGGGCGTCTTGAAGATATCCGTATCCCTGTCGCCTATGTGAAGACCTTCAAGGGCCCATCAACGGGAATTATCGTTGAGCGCGAGCGCCTTGATAAGTATGGCCGCCCGCTGCTTGGCGCGACGATGAAGCCCAAGCTCGGCCTTTCAGGAAAAAACTATGGCCGCGTGGTGTACGAAGGGCTTACCGGTGGCCTCGATTTCACCAAAGACGATGAAAACATCAACAGCCAGCCGTTTATGCACTGGCGCGATCGCTTCTTGTTCTGTATGGATGCAGTGAACAAGGCCCAGGCCAATTCGGGCGAGGTGAAAGGCCACTATTTGAACGTCACCGCAGCCACCATGGAGGACATGTACGAGCGGGCCGAGTTTGCGAAATCTCTTGGTAGCTGCATCATCATGATTGACCTGATTGTGGGCTGGACATGTATTCAATCCATGAGCAACTGGTGCCGCAAAAACGACATGATTCTGCACCTGCATCGCGCAGGACATGGCACCTACACGCGCCAGCGAAATCACGGTATCTCCTTCCGTGTGATCGCGAAGTGGCTGCGATTGGCAGGGGTGGATCACATGCACACTGGCACGGCGGTTGGCAAACTTGAGGGTGATCCGCGCACCGTCCAGGGGTTCTACAATACATGCCGCGATACGTACACGAAGCAAGATCTTTCACGCGGATTATTCTTCGATCAGGACTGGTGTGATCTCAAAAAAGTCATGCCAGTGGCATCGGGTGGTATCCATGTTGGTCAGATGCATCAGCTGATTTCGCTTTTTGGCGATGACTGCATTCTGCAGTTTGGCGGCGGCACGATTGGTCATCCGGACGGCATACAGGCGGGCGCGATCGCCAACCGCGTAGGATTGGAGGCGATGATCAAGGCCCGTAACGAGGGCAAAAATATCGATACCGAGGGTCCGGATATTCTTCGTGCCGCAGCCAAGTGGTGTAAGCCGCTTGAAAAGGCGTTGGAGACCTGGAAGGGCGTGGAATTCAATTACACCTCGACCGACGCCCCTGATTTTGTCGCCACGCCGACCGCCTCGTAAGCGTGTTGCCGGAACCCACTATTTGGAGATCAGAATGAAGATTACACAAGGACAGTTCTCGTTTCTTCCCGATTTGACCGATGAAGAGATTCGCAAGCAGGTTGATTACGCAATCAGCAAGGGTTGGGCCCTTTCTGTAGAGTGGACCGATGATCCGCACCCGCGAAATACGTATTGGAATATGTGGGGCATCCCCATGTTCCAAATTAAAGACGGTGCTGCTGTGGTGTTTGAGCTTAATGCATGCCGCAAGGCAAATCCGAACGTATACATCAAAGTAAATGCGTTTGATAATACGCGGGGCGTGGAGTCAATGTGCATGAGTTTCATCGTGCAGCGGCCGGCGCATGAGCCGGGATTTGGTCTGGTTCGTCAGGAGACTGATAGCCGTAGCATCCGATACACCACGCATTCATATGCTACGGATAAGCCCGCAGGGCAGCGTTATTGAACTTGCTTTAGTGCTTAGTCGTAAGCTCACCAACGGGAGAGGTGATCATGACCACAGAACAGCAGCCAGAGAGGCCGCCGCTTGAGCGCGTTAATCTGCAGTCGATTCTTCAAGAAGCGAATGTTCTTGAGGTCTTAGATCAACTCGACCATGAGCTGGTGGGGCTAGCACCGGTGAAAAAGCGACTGCGAGAAATCGCGGCGTTTCTGGTGGTCTCGAAGGCTCGCGGTCAATTGGGCATTGAGGCCACGTCGCCGAGCCTGCATATGTGTTTTACGGGTAATCCTGGCACTGGAAAAACAACCGTCGCCATGCGCATGGCGGAGATTCTTCACCGGTTGGGCTATGTACGCAAAGGCCATGTGGTCAGCGTCACGCGTGATGATCTCGTCGGCCAGTACATTGGTCACACGGCGCCCAAGACTAAGGAGATTCTCAAGAAGGCCATGGGCGGGGTGCTGTTTATCGATGAGGCCTACTACCTGTATCGGCCTGAAAATGAACGGGATTACGGCCAGGAATCGATCGAAATCCTGTTGCAAGTCATGGAAAACAACCGCGATGATTTGGTGGTGATCTTGGCGGGATACAAAGACCGTATGGATACGTTTTTTAAGTCCAATCCCGGCATGTCGTCGCGTATCGCCCACCACATTGATTTTCCAGATTACAGCGAAGACGAGCTGCTCACGATTGCCCAGACCATGGTTGGACAGATGCATTACGCGTTGTCTGACGATGCGGTGCAGGCGTTGCGTGAATACATTGGGCTGCGTAAGTCACAGCCGCATTTTGCAAACGCACGGTCGGTACGCAATGCTCTGGATCGCGCTCGACTGCGGCAAGCGAATCGAATATTTGAGGCCGCTAGCCGGCCGGGCGTGGAGGCCACACGCGAGGATCTATCGCAGATCACAGCCGACGACATCCGCGCTTCACGTGTCTTTCAAGGGGGGTTGTAATGCATTTAGGCCGCACCACACTTTCAAAATTTCTTATTCAGGAACTCGGTGGCCAGCCCGAGTCACGCAATCTCGCCGCGCTGCTCGTTGATGTTGCCTCGGCCGTGAAGGCAATTTCAGCGATGACGGCAAAAGGCGCCTTGGCCGGAGTGCTGGGTAGCCTCGAGTCTGAAAACGTTCAGGGTGAGGTCCAGAAGAAACTGGACGTTCTTTCGAATACGGCGTTTGTGAATACGTTTCAGCTCGGCGGGCTGGTCGCAGGCCTTGCTTCTGAGGAAATGGATGACCCGATTACCGTAGCCAACGCGTCTGCGCAACGGTTCTTGGCGGTGTTCGATCCTTTGGATGGCTCATCAAATATTGATGTGAATGTATCGGTAGGCTCGATATTCAGTGTGTTGCGCGCACCGGCAGACCGCAGTCCGGAACTCTCTGATTATCTGCAGCCGGGTCGTCAGCAACTGGCGGCGGGTTATGCGCTTTACGGTCCATCTACCATGTTGGTCCTGACCGTGGGTCGTGGCACGCATGGGTTCACACTCGATCGCGAGGTGGGAAACTTTATTTTGACCCACCCGAATATTCAGATCCCTGCTGATACCAACGAGTTTGCGATCAACACAAGTAACGAGCGATTCTGGGAACCGCCCGTGCAGCGTTATGTTGCGGAATGCAAGGCCGGAAAAACCGACGTGCGTGGCCGGGATTTCAATATGCGCTGGATAGCCAGTATGGTGGCAGAGGTTCATCGTATTCTGATGCGAGGTGGCATATTCATGTACCCCCGTGACATGAAAGACCCGAGTAAGCCAGGCCGCCTTAGGTTGATGTACGAGGCCAACCCGATGGGCATGGTGGTGGAGCAGGCCGCTGGCATTGCTACAACCGGGCGTCAACGCATTCTCGATGTGGTGCCCGAGCAGATTCACCAGCGTATCGGCGTTATCTTGGGGTCGCGCAACGAGGTGGAGCGCCTTGAGCGCTATCACCAAGAATACGACTCGGGCATCGACAAAGCCTACAGCTCCCCCTTGTTCAAGGAGCGATCGCTGTTCCAATAGGCATCAACGTAGCGCGTTACGACGATTAAAACAGTTCAGGGAGAGTTCTATGTCGGTTAAACATCCTATCGTGGCTATCACCGGTTCCTCGGGTGCAGGAACCACGACGGTCATGAGCAGCTTCAAGCACATTTTTCGTCGCGATGGCATCAATGCCCAGGTGCTCGAGGGCGACTCGATGCACCGTTACGACCGCATGTCCATGCGAGCCGAGATGAAAAAGCAAATGGATGCCGGCAATATGAATTTCAGTCACTTTGGCCCGGAGGCGAATCTATTGGCGGAGCTGGCAGAGATTTTTAAGACCTTTGGTGCCACCGGTAAGGGGAAAGTACGAAAGTACATTCACGATGCTGCGGAGGGCGCCGAGTTTAATCAGGAGCCCGGTACTTTTACACCCTGGCAGGATATGCGTCCGGATGCAGACCTTCTGTTTTACGAGGGGTTGCATGGGGGTTACGTCGGTCCAGATGCCAATGTGGCGCAGCACGTCGACCTACTGGTGGGCGTAGTGCCGATCATTAATCTCGAGTGGGTTCAGAAACTGCATCGCGATCAGAAAATGCGTGGTTATTCGCAAGAGGCAGTGGTCGATACGATTCTCCGCCGTATGCCGGATTACATCAACCATATCTGCCCGCAGTTTTCGCGCACACATGTGAACTTTCAGCGAGTGCCTACGGTGGACACATCGAATCCCTTTATTGCAAAGGATATTCCAAGTGCAGACGAGAGCATGGTCGTGATTCGATTTGCGAACCCCAAGGGAATCGACTTTCCTTACTTACTCTCGATGCTGCACAACTCCATGATGACGCGGCCTAATACGCTGGTCATTCCGGGTGGGAAGATGGGTCTGGCGATGCAGCTGATTTTCACGCCCATGATCCTGCGACTGATGGATTTAAAGCGCCGAGTCGGGTAGGGCATCATCATGGCCCTGGTCATGTTTGATCTGGACGGCACACTGCTGGATACCGCCAGTGAGATCGCCGACGCCACAAATCGTACGCTTCGTGATTATCGGTTGCCGCTGGTCAGCGAGGTGCAGGTCCGCGATTGGATTGGTCATGGCACGGGCTGGTTGATGCGCACCGCCTGGACATCGGTGGCGGGCGAGCCGAGTAGCAACGAGTGGGATCAGGTCATGACTTGTTTCATTGGCCATTACTTTGATTGCGCGGGATCCAGCAGCCGTCCTTATTCTGGTGTCGTACCGGCCTTGGCCGAGTTGCAGCGGCTGGGTATCAAGCGGGCTGTGGTGACCAATAAAGAAAGCCGGTTTACCCAGCGCATCTTGGAGCGCCATGGGATGGCGGGTTCGTTTGATATTGTGATCAGCGGTGATACCTATCCCGTTAAGAAGCCAGATCCTGCGGTTATTTACAATTGTCTGTCGGCCCTTGGCATGCATGCGGGCGAGTCGCTCTTTGTTGGGGATTCGTCGATCGATGTCGCTACCGCCAAGGCTGCCGGTGTGATCTGCTGGGCTGTGCCCTACGGCTACAACATGGGCGAGTCGATTGAGAGTGCCCATCCGGATCGGATCATTTCGACATTAGAAGCTGTACCGTCTTTTTTTAAGGGAATGACATGAAATTTTTGCGAATGAGTGAGCTGCCGTTGAGCGGCAAACGTGTGTTTATCCGTGCAGATCTCAACGTGCCCCAAGACGATGCGGGTGCGATCACCGACGACACCCGTATTCGCGCATCCATACCTGCTATTGAGCAGGCTCTTGCAAAGGGTGCTGCTGTGATGGTCACATCGCATCTCGGACGCCCGACGGAGGGAGAATTCAAACCCGAAGATTCGTTGGCGCCTATCGCTACGCGCATGGCCCAGCTGATGAACCGAAAAATATCGTTAATTTCGAATTGGGTCGACGGTGGATTCGACGTGAAGCCGGGAGAGGTTGTCCTTCTGGAGAACTGCCGACTCAACAAGGGTGAAAAGAAAAACGACGAAACACTGTCGAAGAAAATAGCAGCGTTGTGCGATGTCTATGTCAACGATGCATTTGGCACTGCCCATCGGGCCGAGGCCACTACCCATGGGGTAGCACGGTTTGCTCCCGTGGCGTGTGCGGGCCCATTGATGGCCGCTGAGCTCGATGCGCTTGCTGCCGCATTAGAGAACCCGAAGCGGCCCTTGGTGGCGATCGTAGCGGGTTCAAAGGTCTCGACTAAGCTCACTATTTTGAAGTCGCTTGCATCGAAGGTCGATCAGTTGATCGTAGGCGGTGGTATTGCAAATACGTTTATGGCTGCGAAGGGTCTGCCCATTGGAAAATCGCTCGCGGAGCCGGACCTTGTCTCCGAAGCTCAGGCAATTATGGACATGATGCAGGCGCGCGGCGCCGACGTGCCGATCCCCGAGGATGTAGTAGTCGCCAACGAGTTCTCGGCGCAGGCCCGTGCCAACAAGGTCAACGCCACCGACGTGGCCGCCGATGACATGATTCTGGATATCGGGCCCAAAACAGCTTCCCGGCTGTCCTCGATCATCTCGAACGCAGGAACCATTGTGTGGAATGGTCCCGTGGGCGTGTTCGAAATACCGCAATTTGCGGGTGGGACTAAGATGCTTGCTGCCGCCATCGCGCATTCGCCTGCATTTTCCATCGCAGGGGGCGGTGACACTCTGGCGGCGATTTCCAAGTTCGATATTTCAGCGCAAATCGGTTACATCTCGACCGGCGGCGGCGCATTTCTGGAATTCTTGGAAGGTAAGGTCTTGCCGGCCGTCGAGGTATTGGAATCCCGCGGCACGTCGTGACCCTATTTGAGCGTTATCTGCTGGGCAAGACGGTGCTCTTCGATGTCGACGGCACGATTGCCGAGACAGAGTGTGAAGGGCATCTTCCGGCATTTAACGCCACGTTTAAGGAACATTCCGTTCCTTGGGAATGGACGTGTTCGCGGTACGGTGAATTACTGAAAATAACCGGAGGCTACGAGCGCATGCTGGGCTATGCCCAGTCGATTGGCGACCCGATTGGGACCACCCAAGAGGGGCAGACGTTACTGCGCCAGGTTCATCGGCGTAAGAATGAGTTATACGCCGAGCGCCTTGCGGCAGGCCTCATTCCACCACGTACAGGCCTTGTGGAGCTCCTGCGCACGATTTCAGAAAATCGCGCTCAGTGGGCTGTCGTAACCACGACAAGCAAAAAAAATTGGGATGAACTCTGGACGCACACGGTAAGCCGCGCGGGTTCGGTGGCGCCGCCGATCTTCGCGGTGTGTGGGGAAGACGTGAGCCGCAAGAAACCAGATCCGGAGGCTTATCTGGTGGCATTGAAAAGGCTTGGATGCGCCGCCGATCAGTGTGTGGCAATCGAGGACTCGGAAAACGGTTTAGGCGCAGCCCTGGGTGCAGGCATTCAGACGGTAGTGGTACGCAGCCAGTTTTTTGGTCATCAGGCCTTCGACGGTGCTGCCTGCGTTGTGGATGAGCTTTCCGACCTGATTAAATAGGCGGCTGCCGTTTACGCCGTGCGCTGAGAAACACATAGAGACCGATTGCAATGGTCGGCACCGAGATGAGCGCCACGACATCGGGGTCGATGCCCACGCCCATTCCTTTCAGGCCTTTGGCCACGTATTGAAGCAGGCCCGTGGCGTAATACGTCATGACAATGACCGATAAGCCCTCCACCGTCTGCTGTAAGCGAAGCTGAAGCTTTGCGCGGCGGTCCATACTGGAGAGCAGGGCCTGCTGTTGGCTTTCGTTCACAAATTCAATCCGGGTCTTCAGGATCTGGGTCGTTCGGGAGATACGGTCGGACAAGTCGCGCAGCCGGCGCACTGTCCAGCGGCAGGTCCGCATGGCGGGTTCGAACCGGCGATCCATAAATGTGTTGAGCATCTGCACGCCCGGAATCACCGTTTCGTGCGTCTCCACAAGCGAGCGCTTGACCAATTCGTAGTACGCCTCGGCAGCAGTGAACCGCAGGCCATTCGCGGATATCCAACCCTCCACGCGCGCAGCCAAAGCGGATACATCGCCCAAGAGTTGGGCATCGACATGCAGATCAATCGTTTCTTTTTTCTGGGCGTTAGCAATTTTTTCCGACACTGCGGCGAGCTCCCGCTCGGCATTGCGCAGAGGTTCGGCCAAGGCCTTTGCGCTGGGAAGCGCCAGTAAAGCCATCATGCGATAGGTTTCAATATCGATCAGGCGTTGCACAGCACGGCCCGCCTGCCGTGAGCCTAGGTTTTCGCCCCGTACGACCATTTGGATAAAGCCATTGCTGTCCAGCTGCAAATCGGTCCAGAGCTGTGCGTTTTGATTCGACGTGATCACCGATCCGACCACGGTGTTGTTGTTAAATCGTTTGGCAACCTCGTAAGCATCGGGATAGTGGGGGGCCTGCTCCAAACAAATATCGAGCGCGACAAGCCTTTGGCCGGCGAGCTCATGCAGGCCTTGCGCGCTGGCCTTCTCTAACAGAGCACCTGCACGGGCCAGTACATCCTCACGGGATGCGAATGCACCTGCACCGGGCTGCTGGCAAAACAACGTAATTGCAACAAATTCACCATGCAGCTCCCACTTCAGAAGCAGGCGAGACGGCGCTGGTGCAAGTTCCAAAACGCGTATCGAGGTGTTGTGGGGGCTGCCGTGATGCATTGGGAAACCCTGTGTCGCCCGCTCTATCCAGCTTGCCTGCTGCCGTCGGCTGATAGGGTCGAGCACGAACGCCTGCGAAATGACGCGTTCGTTGGACCAGAGGGCGATCGGCGGTCGCGCGTGGATCTCGTGGTGAAGCCCGTAACGCTGCGGGTGGTCGGTGCCCTGATCTTGTGGTGTGGGGTTGTACGTTGGTGAGCTCACGTTGGCATTCAGGGCGTGGGGTTTGATTGCGGGCCGTTACATTCGGGTCTGTGCACTGCGGATCTGATCTTCTAAGTACGCAGGATAAAAGTCTGGAGAACTGTAACCGATCAGAGGGGGCGTGAGGGGGGATCCTGAGGCATCCACCATGATTACTGTGGGGAAAAGAGTCAGCTTGCGCTCCCGTGCCCATGCGGATGTCGACATCGCCTTACCCCTGGGGAAATGGATTGTTTTGTCTTTGTCGGGATCGATTTCGACCACGATCAGGCACGGTCGGGTAGCAGCACGCATTCGGGGGGTAAGCTGTTCGCGTTTTAGGGCGATACAAAACGGGCAGTGCTGTGATGTGTAGAGGGCGGCAACCACGCACTGCTGCCGATACGCCTGCGCAAAGGCATTGTCGAGTTGTGAGGCAGGATAGTAGTATTCTTTGGCCATGATCAAGCGTTAGTGGCGTGCTGAAGCTTATGGTAAAGCCAAAACGACAGCAGGGACGAAACGACGCTTGGATTTTGGTTGTTCGTACGGGAGACTTACCATGGATATCAACTTTAAGCGGGAAATCAGCGACACCCTTGACAATGTGATTGATCGGGTCACCAAGGCGCTGAGTGCCGAGGGCTTTGGCATTCTGACGCGTATCGACATGCACTCGAAAATCAAGGAAAAAATCGGCAAAGACATTATTCCTACGGTGATCCTGGGCGCCTGTAACCCCACGTTGGCCCATGAGGCCTACTGTGCAAATCCGGATGTCACCAGTCTGCTTCCCTGTAATGCGGTGTTGCGCGAGGTGCGGCCAGGTGCCATATCGGTCGAGCTTGCCGCGCCGACTGCTCTGATGACGATACTTGGCGATCAGGGCCTTGTACATCTTGCCGGCGAGGCTGACAGTCGTTTGAAGCGCGCACTGGCCGCGGTCTAGGGGCTTCACAATAAAAAACCGCCGGTGGGTTGCCGGCGGTTTTTAAAGTTACGGCCTGGGACGCGGCCGTGAAGTCTTCTTAGAATTTGCGGCTGAACTGAATGCCGCCGGAATATTGGTTCATTCTGATTTTTTCTCCAACACCCGGCACCAATAAGCTTCCGCCGCTTACCTCTACCTCTGGTGCGTACATAGCGAAAAAGCTGATTTCATCCGTTTTGTTTAGCGCCATCGTCGCGCCAAATGTGTAGTGATCTTCCATCACACCTGGGGCAAGAATGTTAAAAGTGACATCACGTGATGAAATCGGGTTGTCCCCTCGGTTGTAGCCCGCACGGAATGTCCAGGTCTGGTCTTTCTGCCATTCAACGCCTAGCTTGTAGACATTGATGTCTTTCCAGCCAAACCCTGGGCCGTTACTGGAACCCAGAGCTGCTTGGTTGGTGCTGGGATTAGAGACGGACGCTACTCCGCTGTAGTTAATACGTTGGTAGTCCAATGCCAACCGAACACTCGGCGAGGCCTGAATCGAAAGGCCAAAGCTATAGTTTTCGGGAATGTCGAAATCACCTTTTTCTGCAAACAGTTCGCGATATTTGTCGAATTCCTTCATGTCGATTTTGGGTGAGTAGGCCATACCGAAATTGACTTTGTCATTCAGCTTGGCCATATAACCCACGCGTACGCCAAATCCTGTGCTGCTATCGGTGCCGTTGTTATCGGCCAGCGAGCTGGCGCCGTATCCGTTCGGCGGAGCAGCCGCAAACGCCTGTAAGCCATATGCCTTAAATCGCTGATAGACCAGCAACGGCGAAACACCGATGGCAGAGTTGTCAGTGAATTTATAGGCAACGGTGGGTGCGACGATCAGTTGCATGAGATCGACGCCCAGGTTACCGGCACCAAATAGAGCATTTGCACCCCCTACGTTCTTTACGGTGGGGTACTGCGTGTTCATGCCTCCATTGCCATACACCGTTAGGTTTAGGCCAACCTTGTTCGAGAGCGCAACGTTATAGCCAAACTCAGGCACCAAGAAATATTCTTTGTCGCTATCAACGGTGAACGGTCCGCCAGCTGGTCCGGCGTTCTCGCGCGAAACGCTGCGGCGCGGGCTAAAAATTGTTGCGCCCAAGTCCCAGCGGTTGCCCGCGAATGCGGCGGTGGCTGGGTTGTTTGCGCCCGCAAAGGCATTGTCGGTCGAGGCAACGGCAGCCCCGCCCATTCCCTGGGCCTTTACGCCATAGCCATGCGCAAAGTAGCCGTTGGTCGCGTGTGCTGCGGAAAAGCAAGTGGCAAGCGCCGCAGCCACGAAGGCCTTACGCGGCAGTGAAGTGAATCTCATGTGTGTCTCCTTGATGTTGTAATTCTTTTATTTAGATACTCGATTGCGCCCGAGAGTAACGCGTCCCCGGGCGCTTCCTTTAAAAATTAAAACTCGCCTTTAGACGCTCTCTCCATCATTTCGTACATGGTCTGGCGAACGCTCCAGGCCTCCTCCTTGAGAGGCGAGGGGAGTTTTCGTCCCATCTTGACCATCATGTCCATATTCAATGTGTAAAGCCAAAGTCCATCTTCCTTCTCAAGAAGGGTAATGCGGCATGGCATGTACGCGGCCATTGCCGGGCTGAAGTCAGCCATGCGCCGGGCGATCTGAGGGCTGCAAAACGAATAAATCGTGAGCAACTTCTCTTTTTTCCCTGATCGAGCTTCGAGCTCTTTGGAGAGTGGTAGGGTGCCGACATCGCGCATATTGCGTTCGGTAGCAACCATTTTCAGGATCTGCTCGACCTCTTCTGCTTTGATGCCCGGCTTCACCTTGCGCTCCCAGGTGGTTGCGACCGCGATATCACCGTTGCCTTCAATCCACTTGTCCCAGAGTTTCATCGCCTCTGGTCCTGCGCCGTCCTCCAGTTTGCTGATGGTGCTCAGTGTTCCGCAGCCGGACAAGAAACCGGTCATCAGCACGGCGGATACAGTGAGCAATAAGCGTTTATTCAACATCGTCTCTCCCCTTGTTATGTGACGTCGTCATGGCGGTACCGCCATGGGGCCTATACCCTAGGGGGGTAGAGTGTCGAAGAGAAATCTCTTTGTCAAGAAAGGGTTTTTGCCGGCGCGGTTAAAAAAGTGTTGTCTGACGCGAAACTTCATTAAGATGGCGTGAGTGTTCGCGACGGCAGAAAGGCCAGTACCATGCAGAGCAAGACAAAATTGCGCGTTGCAAAAAAAAGCAACGTGTCGAAGCAAACGACAGACGTCAAACCGACCTATCGGCTGCAGTACCAGCGCGACGTTACGTCGCGTTTGAAGCGCATCCATGGACAGGTAGGCGCCTTGTTGAACATGATCGAGGATGAGCGCAGCTGCGAGGAGATTGCCCAGCAGATGTCTGCCGTGCGCAAGGCTATGGATAAAGCGTTCTACCGCATGATGACGTGCTCCGTGATGGAGGCGGCCAACACACAAGGCCAGGAGCGGTTATTAGAAGTTGAGCGCTCCGCTCGGATTTTGGAGCGTTACGCATAAGCGGTCTTAGTCTCGTAATGCTGCGAAGCAGCAGGTAAAACAAGGGAGTTGACTGTATTCGTTTAAAGGAATATTGTTCGGCCCTGTCATGAATAACAGCTTTTCTAGCCCCTTAAAACCCGCCGAGATGCCGTTTGTTTCAGACGCCCCTTCGAAGGCGCAGGCATCCAGCCGAGATCCGGCACTCATGGGTTTATTTGAAAAAGCAGCCTCTTACTTTTCGCTGCTTGCCGAGCCTTCGCGGCTGCTGATTGTTCAGGCTATTTGCTACGAAGAGTGTTCGGTACAAGAGGTTGTGGCACGTACTGGGCTTCCGCAGCCCAACGTATCACGCCATCTCGCGTTGCTACATCGCTCGGGCGTTCTTAGCCGTCGACGCTCGGGCACATCAGTGTTTTACAAGGTATCTGACGCAACGCTAACGGAAATCTGTCGTTTGGTTTGTGTACGAATGGCAGGTGGGCTGCAGGGGAGCGGTGCATAAGGTTTAAGCATTAAAAAACGGGAACGTCGATCAAATAATTCAACGCTGGGGAGGGTTGAATGAGTACAGAAGTGAAGAAGTCTGGTCGCCTGATCAAGGCACCGGAGAATTTTTTAAGTAAGGAAGACGCGAAGTCTCCTGCGCTGATGCGCCGAAAGTTTTTGGCTGCTTCGGTGTCCTCGGCGGCGGCCTCGATGGCCGCGATGGGGCTGGCCAGCAGCGCTCGGGCGGCCTCGCCTGTGTCAGGTGCTGGGGATCCAAACATTCTGAACTTGCCGACCCACACCACAGGTCTTGGGCAGCCCGTTGCGGCGAACCCCTACGGCATGCCGTCGCAGTACGAAAAAGGCCTTCAGCGTCGTGAGAGTCCGGGTCTGACTCGGGTATCTGCGGCGTCGGTAGCCTTCACGCCACTGCAAGGTACATTCGGAATTATTACGCCCAGCGGTTTGCACTTTGAGCGTCATCACCAAGGCTGGTGGGATATCGACCCCAGCAAGCATCGTCTGATGGTGATGGGCCTCGTGAAGAACCCCAAGGTTTACACGATGGACGACATCATGCGTCTGCCGTCGGTATCACGTATTCATTTTATTGAATGCGGTGCAAACACAGCCATGGAATGGGGCAACGTGGCCGTGCCCACGGTCCAGTATTCCCACGGCATGGTGTCATGCAGTGAATTCACGGGTGTGCCGCTCTCGGTGCTGCTGGAGGACTGCGGCATTGACATGAAAAAGGCCAAGTACGTTTTGGGTGAGGGTGCCGATGGCTCCTCAATGACCCGAACGATCCCGTTGGATCGTGCACTCGACGACGTGCTCGTGGCCTATGGCATGAATGGCGAGATGCTCCGCCCCGAAAACGGCTATCCCCTGCGTCTTGTGGTGCCGGGTATTCAGGGCGTGTCGTGGGTCAAATGGCTGCGTCGAATCGAAGTTGGTGATCAGAAGTGGGCCGCCAAAGATGAGGCGGTGCACTACATCGACCTGATGCCGGACGGCTTGCATCGCCAGTACACCGGTATTCAGGAAGCCAAATCAGTCATCACTACGCCATCGGGTGGCCAGACGCTGCTTGATAAGGGCTTCTACAACATCAGCGGCCTTGCCTGGTCGGGCCGCGGCAAGATCAAGCGCGTCGATGTCTCTGTTGATGGTGGCCGTAACTGGCGTACCGCTCGCCTTGAAACACCTGTGCTGTCGAAAGCGTTTACGCGGTTCAACATTGATTGGGTGTGGAATGGCGGGCCTGCAATTCTGCAGTCGCGTGCTCAGGACGACACCGGCTATGTGCAGCCCAAAATCAATCAGCTGCGTGAGGTGCGCGGCACGCGTTCCATCTATCACCAGAACGCCATTCAATCGTGGAAAGTTGCGGAAAACGGGGAGGTGAGCAATGTCCAGGTTTACTAAATTGTTCAAACAGTCCGCGTTGGCCGTTGCGCTCTCGGCGGTGGTCGCTGGCTCGGCTTGGGCACAATCAACGAAGCTGAAATTGGAAGGCGTCGGCCGCACGGCAACGCCGGCCGAGATCAAGGCGTGGGATATCGATGTTCGGCCCGACTTCAAGGGCCTGCCTGCAGGTTCGGGTTCTGTGTCGAAGGGCCAAGATGTTTGGGAAGCCAAGTGCGCGTCATGTCACGGGGTATTCGGTGAGAGCACCGAGGTGTTTACACCGATTGTCGGTGGCACCACCAAAAAAGATATCGAAACGGGCAGGGTGGCCAATCTGTCGCGCCTAGATTTTCCTCAGCGCACGACCATGATGAAAGTTGCCACGGTTTCTACACTCTGGGACTACATCAACCGTGCTATGCCTTGGAATAACCCTAAGACGTTGACGACCGATGAGGTGTATTCCGTTGTGGCGTATATCCTGAGTCTCGCAGAGGTGGTGCCCGACAACTTTGTGTTGTCCGACAAAAACATCGCAGAAGTTCAAAAGCGCATGCCCAACCGAAATGGCATGACCACTGAGCACGGCATGTGGGATCTGAAAGGCAAGCCGGATGTAAAAAACACGTTGTGCATGACCAATTGCGCGACAGAATTGAAGATTACATCCGTATTGCCGGCTTCAGCACGAGACGCCCACGGTAACCTGATGGAGCAGCATCGTCCGATCGGACCTGCCCGCGCCATCGACACCTCAAAACCGGGTGATGCGAAAGCGGCGCCGGATGCTGGAGCAGCAGCATCTTCCCCGACCAAAGTTGCTGCTGCCGCTGTGCTTAACGGCGCGGATATCTCCAAAAAGGCGAACTGCACGGCCTGTCACGCAGCTGCCTCCAAAATGGTAGGCCCGTCCTGGGCGGACATTGCGAAGAAGTACAAGGGGGATGCCAAAGCACCGGCGATGTTGGCGCAAAAGGTGAAGGCTGGCGGTGCGGGTAACTGGGGTGCTGTACCTATGCCGCCGCATCCCAATTTAAAAGACAATGAGCTTTCTGCAGTCGTGCAGTGGGTTCTTGACGGTGCCAAGTAACCACTCGGCATTGATATTCGTTAGAAGAGAGGAGAAGTGATTATGAGTATTTCACGTCGTTCCGTAATCAAAGCGGGTGGTGGCGCAGCACTGTACTCTGCGCTCGCGTCCATGGGCTTTTTTGCAGCGAATCCGGCTGCAGCAGCTGCCTGGAAAAAAGACTGGTTCGAGACCAAGAATGTGCCGGACACTCTGAAGGCTATGGGCATTGCCTCGGCGGCCAACAGTGGCGATGTGGTGATCACTTCCCCTGATATCGCCGAAAACGGTGCTGTGGTGCCCGTGGGTATTGCATCCAAGCTTCCGAAGACCGAGATGATTGCGTTGCTGGTCGAAAAGAACCCCGCCATGATGGCCGGCTTCTATGACTTCACAGCGGATGCCGTTCCCGATGTCTCGATGCGTGTGAAGATGGGTCAGAGCTCCGATGTGATTGCCATCGTGAAGTCTGACGGAAAGTTCTTCATGGCGAAGAAAGAGATCAAGGTCACCCTCGGTGGCTGCGGCGGTTAATCGACAAAGACATTAAGTAAAGGAGATTTAAATGGCAGATCCAATGCGCATTCGTGCCAAGGCAGCCGACGGAGTAGTTGACGCGCGTGTCTTGATGGCCCACGAAATGGAGTCTGGTGTCCGTAAAGACGCTTCCGGCAAAGTTATTCCCGCATGGTTTATCCAGGAAGTAACGTGCCAGATCAATGGTAAGACTGTGATGACCGCCCAGTGGGGCCCGGCCGTGTCGAAGAACCCGTTTCTTCAGTTCAAGGCCAAGGGAAAAGCAGGCGATAAAGTCACTGTAACGTGGGTAGACAACAAGGGTGAAAAACGCACTGACGAAGCCACGGTTGCCTAAGCAACACCGCGGTCAGTTTTTGTTGTTTTGCGGTAAACGTTTTTAAGAAACGCATCACGTTTGGTTTTGGGGGAGTTCGTCCGCTGGGCTTTCAGCAGCGGACGAAACCAAAAACCGTGATGAAAACCTGAAGGAGACACATATGGCGTTAACACTGAAACGTGCAGCATGCGCCGCTGCACTCGGCCTGTCCGTGGCCCTGCCGTCGGTCGCACAGACGGATTCTGAAAAGGCCATCGATCGGTACCGTGAATTGGTGGCGGATGGAAATCCTGCCGAACTCTGGGAAGCCAAAGGCGAGGATCTGTGGAAGAAAAAACGCGGGCCGAAAAACGCTTCGCTCGAAAAATGTGACCTAGGCCTCGGGCCCGGTGTGGTGAAGGGCGCTTATGTGTCGCTTCCCCGTTATTTCGAAGATACCAAGAAGGTGCAAGACTTAGAGACGCGGCTGGTAACCTGCATGGAGCAACATCAGGGCATCAAGGCGAAGGCTGCTCAATATGACAGAGACGACCACAAGGACATCATCTCCTTGGTCGCTTGGATTGCAGCAGAGTCGCGGGGCATGCCTGTAAACGTGCCAACCAGCCATCCGGAAGAGAAACGGATGTATGAAATGGGCAAGCGGATTTTCTTCTACCGCGCCGGCCCCTATGACTTTGCGTGCGCAACCTGCCATGCGGAGGACGGAAAGCGGATTCGTCTGCAAGGCCTGCCCAACCTGACCCAGAACGAGCCCGCAGGAAAAGCCTTTACATCGTGGCCCGCTTATCGGGTTTCAAATTCGCAGCTCTGGCCAATGCAAAAGCGTCTTGAAGACTGTTTCCGCCAGCAGCGTTTCCCCTACGTTGAGTTCGGTAGCGATGTGACCATTGCCCTGTCGAGCTACATGGGCGTGACCGGGAAGGGTGTGAAGTCGCTCGCACCCACGATCAAGCGATAAGCACGGAGAAGCCAACATGAAAAAATCAACACTCATGATCGCGGGTTTGTCCGTCGCTCTGGCGGGCTGCGCCACGATGTACAGCGCCGCCGAGTACGAAAAGATGGCCAAGGAGGCGGTGGAGCGTTCGTTCGTAGAGAAGGGCATTGCCAAGAAAGATCGCATCAAGCAGGATGCAGTTAACGCCGCCTGCTCATCTGCCGAAATGAACAAAACGCCTCTTTCGGGCGACATCAACAGAAAGCTAGAGCAGGCCGAATACCAGGCCATTAAGTATCCCGCCGACGGGAACTTTCTTGGCGACTGGAAGGCGGGCGAGCGCATCGCTCAAGATGGTCGCGGCAGTACGTATTCCGACAAGGCGGGAACGCCCAACGGTGGTAACTGTTACAACTGCCATCAGATCGGAAAGCAAGAAATCTCCTACGGCACGCTTGGGCCGAGTTTGTACAACTACGGAAAACTGCGCGGCAACTCCGAGGCGGTGGTGAAGTACACCTGGGGCAAGATCTACAACGCGAAGGCATTTAATGCATGCACCAACATGCCTCGCTTTGGCCATCAGGGTATTTTGACTGAGGCGCAGATGAAGGATCTGATGGCGTTGCTCTTGGATCCCAATTCGCCCGTAAATCAGTAAGGCGGTTTGAGGTGGCCCGGCAGGGGAGTGCCGGGCCTTTTTCATTTGGTGTAGAAGACATTACAAGGTTTGAGCTATGCAACTCGATCGTCGTGAATTTCTGAACGTTATGGCGGCAGGATCAGCCTGCGGCATGTTTGGTTCCTGGGCCAGTGCGGCGGCAGCAGCCTCCAAAGGCGAGAAGCTCTACGATATCCCCAAGTTCGGCAATGTAAGCATTCTGCATTTCACCGACTGCCACGCGCAGTTACTCCCCATTTATTTCCGTGAGCCAAGCGTAAACCTTGGCATCGGCACCATGCTCGGTAAACCCCCGCATCTTGTGGGCGAGGATTTGCTGAAGCTCTACAAACTTCCCACGAATTCCGCGCTGTCGCACGCCTACACTTATTTGGATTTCGAGAAGGCTGCGAAAGCCTATGGCAAGGTAGGCGGTTTTGCGCATCTGGCCACGCTCGTGAAAAAAATGCGTGCGGACCGTCCCCAGGCGTTCTTGCTTGATGGTGGCGATACCTGGCAGGGCTCGGCCACGGCGCTTTGGACCAATGGTCAAGATATGGTCGACGCGTGCAAGCTGCTCGGCGTGAACATGATGTGCCCCCACTGGGAGTTCACGCTTGGTGCTAAACGCGTAGAGGAAATCGTTAAAAAAGACTTTGCGGGCAAGGTAGAGTTCCTCGCCCAAAACGTGAAGACGACTGATTTTGGTGATCAGGTGTTCAAGCCTTATGTCATTCGTGAGCAAAACGGTATTCCTGTGGCAGTGATCGGGCAAGCGTTCCCCTACACGCCCATTGCGAATCCGCGCTATATGGTGCCCGATTGGTCGTTTGGTATTCAAGACGACAACATGCAAAAAATGGTGGATGAAGTCCGTGCGAAGGGCGCCAAGGTAGTCGTGGTGATTTCGCATAACGGGATGGACGTCGATCTCAAGATGGCCTCACGTGTGCGTGGCATCGATGCGATTTTTGGCGGCCATACCCACGACGGCGTTCCGCAGCCGGTAGTGGTGTCCAACCCCGGCGGTAAGACGTTGGTGACCAATGCCGGATCGAATTCGAAATTCCTGGGTGTGATGGATTTTGACGTCCGTGACGGAAAGGTCGCGAGCTTTAAATACTCGCTACTGCCGGTGTTTGCGAACATGCTTCCCGCCGACAAAGAGATGCAGGCTTTGATTGACAAGGTGCGTGCACCGTACAAAGCCAAGCTTGAAGAGAAGCTCGCGGTGACCGATGGGTTGCTCTACCGTCGCGGAAACTTTAATGGAACGTTCGACCAGCTCATTTGTGATGCACTTATTGAGGTGAAAGGGGCTGACATCTCGTTCTCTCCGGGTTTCCGTTGGGGAACCAGTGTGTTGTCGGGCCAAGCCATCACCCGTGAACATGTCATGGATCAGACCGCCATCACATACCCCTACACGACGGTCACACCGATGACCGGTGAGTTCATCAAGACGGTCTTGGAAGACGTTTGCGACAATCTGTTTAATCCGGACCCTTACTACCAGCAAGGTGGCGATATGGTGCGTGTCGGTGGCTTGACGTATGCCTGCGAGCCCGGTGGTAAGGCCGGCAACCGCATCAGCGACATGCGACTCAACGGCAAGCCGATTGAGGCGAACAAGACGTACAAGGTGGCCGGCTGGGCCCCTGTGGCCGAAGGTGCCAAGGGCGAGCCGATTTGGGATGTGGTTGAGACCTGGTTAAAGGCGAACAAGCGGGTCACGCCCCGCAAGCTCAACCTGCCACGCTTGATTGGGGTCAAGGGAAATCCAGGAATGGCAGGCTAAGTCTGCACCCCTACACTGCGGATCAAGAAAGGAGCTTTTTATGAATGACGCAAACCCTCTGATCTTAATCCGTCGTGCGGTCCCTGCTGCCGCCATGTTGGTGTTGATTGGGTTCGCCACGGCGGCCTCGGCGAACCCGTTTCCTAAGGGCAATGCTGCCACGGGTAAAAAGCTCCATGATCCACGTTGTGTCTCGTGCCATAACAGCATGTTTCCAGATAAAAATGGAACCCAGCTGTATTCCGACGAGATGTTTCGCAAGGCAACGAACATTGCGCAACTGCGCGGCATGATTGAGTTTTGCAACAACCGCACCAAAGCCGGCTGGTTTGAAGAAGAAATACAACACGTTGGCCGTTATTTGAACGACAACTACTACAAATTCACGAAGTAGATCCGGGTTGGTGATGGCCTGCTAGGGCCGTCGAAGATCGATGTTGGCCAGTAATCGGCCGGCAAAGGTTACATCCAGTTCCGCCCGGTTGTGATCCTGCATCAGTTTGACGCCTGGCTGGGCGATAGGGTTGGTCTGCTGCAGCGACAGTTTGCCCGCGGGCCATTCGAACCGAAGTGTGGCCTGCATCGGCAGATAGCCATCAAGATAACGGCGCATCAGGGGGCCGGCCTGAAGGCGATAGCGGTTCTCGTCGATTTGGTCCAGGGCTTTCGACTTTAGGTCGATACAAATTGCAGCACCGCGGGTCACGTTGGTCATGACCACGTGATGGCCGCTCACCTCGACAGAGTCCATGCCCTGAGCAGATCGAATTTCCAGTGCTTGAAGACGTTTAGGATTAAAAGCGATCACCACCTTGCGGATAGGGTCGAGCTGCATGTGGCACGTGGTCAGCTCGACGATGCCTGAGATTAGGCTATCGTCTGTGATGCGAACGTGGGAGGTGTACCGATACGCATTGGGGTCGGGATGGACCGCTAGGAATTTGAGTTCGCCTTCTTGCGCGATATCCGAAAATTCAAGGCCGTGGCTAGCCAGTGGGCACAGCAGCAGCGGCAGGGCCAGCAGTGCCATTCGATGGAGCGCTGGTTTGAGGCTGAAGAAGCTTGAAAAGCGTAGGCCAAACATTATTTAAGATTCTAGGCTGAGCCTTTTCATTTGGGTGTATGGCATCGGCCTGAAAGTAGGAGGGGTTTTCCGCAATGCCTTCAAGCAGAAACGGTACAACCGGCAATGATCTGCGAAGGGCGATGTCTTCGAAAAGCCGATCAAAAGCCCGGGTGTACTCGGGACCGTAATTGGGCGGCATGCGGATGCCAATCACCATGGACTGGGCCCCCGCGTTGGCGGCCAATGTAAGCATGGATTCGATGTTTTTGCGGGTCTGTGCGACGGGCAGACCCCTAAGGCCATCGTTGGCGCCAAGGGCAAGTAAAAAGAACTGTGGCTGCTGTTTTTTCAGCGTGCTTCCGAGCCGGGAGAGGCCGCCTGCCGTGGTTTCACCCGAAATGCTGGCATTGACCACCCGATGCGGGAACCCTTCTCTGCGCAGGCGATCCGACAGCAGGGTAACCCATCCGGACCCACGGGTGATGCCGTATTCGGCCGACAGGCTGTCGCCGAACACCAGGATCACGGGTGCGTTCGGGTTAGCCTTGGCCGAGTGTGCGGATAATAGGGCGGTCAGCACCACCGCGATTTGAATTAGAAATTTCATCCAGAAAGTGTAACGATGTCGTCGATTGCCATTGAGGCCAAGTCATTAACCAAGACTGTTCAGGATAGCCAAGGTTCCATTGCCATTCTTGATGATGTATCGCTGAGCGTAAGGCAGGGCGAGAGCCTGGCGATTCTCGGCGCATCGGGAAGTGGCAAATCGACGCTTTTGGGGCTACTTGCCGGCTTGGACACCCCGAGCTCTGGCGAGGTCTGGTGGTTCGGTGAGCGAATTGACCAGCTGCCCGAGGACGCACGTGCCTCCCGGCGCAACGGCACCCTCGGTTTTGTGTTTCAGTCGTTTCAGTTGCTGAGCCACCTCAACGCACTTGAAAACGTGATGCTGCCGCTGGAACTATTGGGCGAGCCCAGTGCGTCTGCGCGTGCTGCCCAGATGCTCGAGCATGTTGGCATGTCTGCACGGGCCACCCATTTCCCCAAAACGCTCTCGGGTGGAGAACAGCAGCGTGTGGCGCTGGCGCGAGCGTTTGTCACCAAGCCAAAGCTGATTTTCGCCGATGAGCCCACGGGCAGTCTGGATGCCGCCAACGGGGAAAAAATCGCCCGTTTGTTGTTTGATCTTCGGGCCGAGCACGGCACGACCGTGGTGCTGGTGACCCATGCGCTCGAGCTCGCGCAGCGCTGCGATCATGTGTTGAAGCTCTCGGCGGGCCGCACCGTATAATCCCCGGATGCTTCCTTTGCTGGTGTTGGCGGGCGACTCCGCCCTGTCGACTTTTCGTGCCCAAAGCCTATTGGCCCGGGTTCAATCCGTAGCCCCGAAGGTTCGATCGATCACATCCCAGTGGGTTTATCTGGTCCGGCCGATACCCGCTGCGGCGGCAGGCGCCACTGAACTCCAACGCGACAACAGGCTTCATGCCATTTTGGGTGCCCGGGGCGGGCTCGTAGCCCCACGTGGCGGGTCCCTTCGACTCTGGGTGGTACCCCGTAGGGGAACGCGGTCGCCGTGGTCAACCAAGGCTACGGATATTGTTGTTTCGTGTGGCCTGCACTCGGTAGAGCGCGTCGAGCGGGGGATGGTGTTGGATTTCGATCTGAAAACATCTGACGCATCGCTGATCGCTGCCATTGCGGATGTTGTCCATGACCGTATGACCGAGTCATGGTTTGCCCACGACCTTCCGGCCGATATCCTCGAGCCGAAGTCATCCCCCGGCCTTGCGCATGTCTCGCTTGGAGGTACGATCGAGAGTGCGCAGCAGGCGCTGCACGCGGCCAACCACACGCTTGGGCTTGCGCTCTCGGAAGACGAGATCACCTACCTTGCAAACGCCTATCGCGATCTTGGCCGCGACCCGACCGATGTTGAGTTATTGATGTTTGCGCAGGCGAATTCCGAGCACTGCCGCCACAAAATTTTTAATGCAGAGTTCACCGTAGATGGCGAAGCGAAGCCGGAGTCGCTTTTCAAGATGATTCGCCATACCCACGCGGTGACGCCGGCGCACACGGTCATGGCTTATGCAGATAACGCTGCAATATTGCATCAGGTGCAGGCACAGCGTTTCCGGCCGCAGGCGGGTGTGTCGTCTGCCTATGGAAGCCAGGCCCAGACCGTGCATACCGTGCTGAAGGCCGAGACACACAACCACCCCACGGCCATTTCTCCGTTTCCAGGCGCCGCCACAGGCTCAGGAGGCGAGATTCGGGATGAAGGCGCGACCGGCCGAGGAGCCGAGCCTCGCGCAGGGCTCACGGGGTTTACGGTGTCACGGCTTGACTTCTCAGGTGCGCCGCATGCGCCATCACGCATCGCTTCACCCGTTCAGATCATGATCGATGGGCCACTGGGTGGTGCAGCGTTTAACAACGAGTTTGGCCGGCCCAATATCCTGGGCTATTTTCGAAGTTTTGAGATGTCGGTGGGCGGCCGCCGATGGGGGTATCACAAACCCATCATGCTGGCCGGTGGCATCGGCGTCATCTCTTCAGATCAGTCGGAAAAGCATTCCATACCCGCCGGTGCCTTGTTGATTCAATTGGGTGGCCCTGGCATGCGTATCGGAATGGGGGGTGGTGCCGCCTCGTCGATTCAAACCGGTGCGAATCAGGAAGCTCTGGATTTCGATTCGGTGCAGCGTGGTAATCCCGAGATGCAGCGTCGCGCTCAGGAGGTCATTGATGCGTGTACCGCATTGGGCGTTTCGAACCCAATCCTTTCTATTCACGATGTGGGCGCTGGGGGGCTTTCCAATGCTTTTCCTGAGCTGGTCCACGGTGCAGGCCGCGGCGGCGACTTTGAACTTGGAAACGTCTTGCTTGACGAAACCGGCATGTCGCCTGCGGAGGTCTGGTGTAATGAGAGTCAGGAGCGCTATGTTTTGGCCATTGCTCCCGAATCACGTGAGCGTTTTGATGCCATTTGCAAGCGAGAGCGTTGCCCGTATGCCGTGATTGGGGTCGCGACAGAGTCGGATCGGCTACTGGTGACCGATTCCGCCCATGCAGATCTGACGCCTGTCGATATGCCGCTATCGGTCCTGCTGGGCAAACCGCCGAAGATGCATCGTGATGTTCGTCGGCAGACGGTGGAGAGTGATGAGATAGATCTCGCGGGCATACAGCTCGCGGATGTCGCCGAGCGCGTGTTGTCGCACCCCACAGTTGCAAGTAAACAGTTCTTGATCACGATCGGAGACCGCACAGTCGGCGGGTACACCGCCCGGGATCAGATGGTCGGGCCGTTTCAGACGCCGGTGGCCGATGTGGGTGTGACCTGCTGGGATTTCAACGGGGTGGGTGGCCAGGCTATGGCCATGGGCGAGCGCTCGCCTGTCGCAGTCCGTAACCCCCAGGCCGCGTCTCGGTTGGCGCTGGGTGAAGCCATCACCAATCTGTGTGCTGCGGATATCGGCGATCTCGATACGGTAAAGCTCTCGGCAAATTGGATGGCAGCCTGTGGCGAGCCGGGTCAGGATGCGGCATTGTTTGATGCAGTCGAGGCGCTTGCCAAGGGCATTTGCCCGGCCTTGTCGTTATCTATCCCGGTGGGTAAAGATTCCCTGTCGATGCGCACCGTCTGGCAAGAGCAGGGGCGCACCACTTCGGTGATCTCGCCTGTATCGCTGAATCTCACGGCGGTTGCACCGGTGGGTGACGTTCGTCGCACCTGGACGCCCGAGCTCATGCGACGTACCGAGGATCCCGCCTCGGATACTGTCTTGATCCTTGTGGATCTTGGCGAGGGTCAGCAGCGGCTTGCGGCGTCTGTGCTGGCCGAAGTGCTCGGCCAGTATGGATCGAGTACGCCCGATGTGGAACGTCCGAACCAGTTAAGACGTTTTGTTGATGCCATGCGTGCGCTACGCGCAGAGCAGTTGGTGTTGGCCTATCACGACCGTTCAGATGGTGGCCTCTTTGCGACCCTCTGCGAGATGGCGTTCGCTGCCCGTTGCGGCCTTACCATCAATATCGACTTGCTCACCATCGATCCGGTGGCCGCCGATTGGGGCGATTTTAAAATTCGGCCCGAACAAGTCTCGGTACAGCGTGATGAGATGACGCTGAAGGCGTTGTTTAACGAGGAGCTTGGTGCAGTGCTGCAGGTTGCAAAGTCAAAGCGCAGCCAGGCGCTGGATGTTTTGCGGGCCCATGGCCTTTCGCATTGCGCCTTTGAGATTGGCAGTCCGAATGCACAAGATACGATCGCGATCTATCGCGATGCGAAGTGTATTTATCAGCAGCCGCGCAAACACCTGCAGCGCGTTTGGTCCTCGGTGTCGTATGAGATTGCTAAACGGCGTGATGCACCCGAGTGTGTTGAGGAAGAAAACGAATCGCTGGTGAACGCAACGGCACCCCAGGCAGTGTTGCCTAAAGCGCTTGAGCAGGCGTTTGTCGGCGTGCGCTCTGCATCGCTGTCCGCGAAGCGGCCCAAAGTGGCAATCCTGCGCGAGCAGGGTGTTAACGGGCAGGTCGAAATGGCAGCGGCGTTTGACCGTGCTGGGTTCGAGGCCTGGGATGTCCACATGAGCGATCTGCTTTCGGGTCGCGTACGTCTCCGCGACTTTGCAGGCATGGCCGCATGTGGCGGCTTTTCGTATGGTGATGTGTTGGGCGCTGGCCAGGGATGGGCCAAGTCAATTCTGTTTCACGACGATCTACGTCGGCAGTTTGCTGATTTCTTCGCCGACCCTACCCGTTTTGCCTTGGGTGTCTGCAACGGATGCCAGATGATGAGTGCGCTTAAGGAAATTGTGCCTGGTGCTGCACACTGGCCCGCCTTCAAACGCAATCGGTCAGAGCAGTTTGAGGCCCGTTTGTCGATGGTCGAGGTGCTGTCGTCACCCTCCATCTTTATGCGGCATATGGAGGGGGCCCGGCTGCCTGTGGTGGTCTCGCACGGAGAGGGCCGTGCAGAGTTTTCGGCAGTATCGGAGCGCCAGGCGGCCCAATCGTACGCAGTGATGCGCTACGTCGATGAGACGGGCGTTCCTGCCGAGCGCTATCCCGCCAATCCCAATGGATCGGAAAACGGCTGGACAGGGTTCAGCAATACCGACGGGCGTATTACGCTGATGATGCCGCACCCGGAGCGAGTGTTTCGGTCGGTCCAAATGTCTTGGCACCCGCAGCCGCTCAAGGTGTTGGGTGAGGATTCGCCTTGGATGCTGATGTTCCACAATGCCCGCCAGTGGGTTCAGTCGAATTAATTTAAAGAAAGCACGCTCGCTATGTTGTCGACAGCAAATATCACCATGCAGTTTGGTGCCAAGCCCTTATTTGAAAATATTTCTGTCAAGTTTGATAACGGCAACCGCTATGGATTGATCGGCGCCAATGGCTGCGGAAAATCTACCCTGATGAAGATTCTGGGAGGCGATTTAGAGCCCAGCAACGGGAACGTCATGAAAGAGCCGCATGTGCGGCTAGGAAAACTGCGTCAGGATCAGTTTGCCTATGAAGACCATCGGGTATTGGATGTCGTGATGATGGGCCACGAGGAGATGTGGGCGGCCCAGGCCGAGCGGGATGCGATCTACGCCAACCCCGAGGCATCGGAGGACGATTACATGCGGGCGGCCGACCTCGAGGCTAAATTTGCTGAATACGACGGCTATACCGCCGAGGCCAGGGCAGGGGAGCTCCTGTTGGGTGTGGGTATTCCGATTGAGCAGCACCAGGGGCCGATGCGTGAAGTTGCACCGGGTTGGAAGCTGCGTGTGCTCTTGGCGCAGGCGTTGTTCTCAAACCCTGATGTGCTGTTGCTCGATGAGCCTACCAACAATCTGGACATCCACTCGATTCAGTGGCTCGAAGACATCCTGAACGAGCGTGACAGCACGATGATCATCATCTCGCACGACCGTCACTTCCTGAATTCGGTGTGCACCCATATGGCAGATTTGGATTACGGAGAGCTGCGCATTTATCCGGGTAACTACGATGATTTCATGTTGGCTGCCTCGGAGGCCAGGGCACGGCTTATGGCCGCCAACGCAAAGAGCAAAGAGCGCGTATCGGAACTGCAGGAATTTGTGCGTCGATTCGCGGCCAATAAGTCCAAGGCAAAGCAGGCCACGTCACGCCGTAAGCTGATCGAAAAGATCCAAGGCGAGGCCGTAGAAGTACGCCCCTCCTCGCGTCAAAACCCCTATATTCGTTTTGAGCAGACTAAACAGCTTTATCGGCAGGCGGTGCATGTGCAGAGTATTTCCAAGATGTTCGAGGGCCATGCAGCGCCGGTACTCAATAAGTTTTCCATGATGGTGGAAGCGGGCGAGAAGATTGCGATCGTGGGCCCGAACGGCGCCGGTAAATCCACGCTGATGAAGTGCGTCGCAGGTGCTGCCATCAGTGGCATGGATCCGGATTCGGGAGAAAACAAGTGGGCAGAAAACGCCAACATTGGCTACATGCCGCAAGATGTCTACCCAGATTTCGAGTGCGATCAGACCTTAACGGAATGGATCGGACGTTTTACGCAAGAGGGCGATGATGATCAGGCGGTTCGCTCCATTCTCGGCCGATTGCTGTTCTCGGGCGATGACGTGGGCAAGATGGTCAAGGTGCTCTCGGGTGGTGAAAAACACCGTATGACCTTCGGCAGGCTGATGCTCGGTCGGCACAACGTGCTGATGTTGGATGAGCCAACCAATCACTTGGACATGGAATCCATCGAGTCGTTGCAGCTCGCGCTTGAGAAATTTGAGGGAACGCTGTTTGTGGTGTCGCATGACCGCGAGTTTGTGAATGCAGTGGCCACCCGTGTGGTCGAGGTCCATGGCGATGGTCGGATCACTGACTTCAAGGGCTCCTACGACGAGTACCTGACAAGCCAGGGGCTGAATACTTAGCGGACTGATTAAAAATCTTCGGGCCGATTTAGGTTCTTAAACGCTGATTCGGGCCCTATAGCTATCGGTGTTGCGCCTGCCTCGTCGAGCCACTGACCAAGCTTGCGTTTGCCATGTTGGAGAAACGTCTCCAGGTGATGGCGCTGCACGCAAGGCAGCAGGGAGAAGGAGGGGTGGCCGTCGACGTAGACTCCTTTTTGATGGTGAGCCACCTCGGCGATCAGGCGGTCGGCAAGATCGGCGGGAAAAAGCGGACAGTCGCACGGCACGACCATGACCCATGGGGTCTGCACCTCGAGTAGACCCGCAAGAATTCCCGCCAGTGGGCCATCGTAGTGGGGGGCATCTTCGTTGACATTTCGGTCACGGCAGACCCGATGCCCGCGTCGCTGGTAGTCTTCAAAATTTCGGTTGGCGCTGATGACCAGAGAGCCGACATGCGGCCGAAGTTTGTCGATAGCGATGTCCACCAGCGCCTTGCCATGGAAGTTGGCCAACCCCTTGTCCATGCCGCCAAGTCGGCTTCCCGCTCCGCCGCAGAGAATCAGGCCCGTGATATCGCTTGAAGCTGGAGAGGGTGTAGGGGTGGGAGTCATGTGCCTTGGTCGAGCTGAAGGGTATCCACAAGCGCGATAGCTTCGTCGGTTGTGCGTAGCTGATGCCATACCCCTTGGGGGTAGACCACGACGTTGGGCCCTTGGCTGCATAAACCAAAGCATCCAGATTTATTGGCCATGATGCCGCCTTCATGATCCAGGCCGCGCTCACGTATCTCGTGTTTTAGCGTTTTCAGAATATCCAACGCGCCCCGATGGCCGCAACAGTCGCCATCATCGCGGGTGTTGGTGCAGACAAAAATATGGTGGGCGTAACGCATATCACTCAATCTTGAGCAGCTTTTTGGCTGAGCCCAACACCAGCATCGCCTCGCCATGTTTTTCTTGCTTGTGCAGTTTTTCCCCCTCCGCCCGCAGGTCTTTTACCTTTTTGAGCGTGGCGGCTTCGAGCTTGGGATTCTTGGAAAGCGCCTGGTCAATTCTGTACATTTCCAGGGGGCAGCTGTGGGCATGCACCTGAAATGGCAGCCCGAGGAGCAAGACGGACGCCAGTTGTAACAGCAGCGGTCGTCGGGTAATGAGTTGCATTTTTTGGGGCTCTCCTTAAAGATTCACAGTATGGACCGGCGACAGGTACTCAAGACAGGGGTAGTTTCCGCAGTATTGGCGGGTGGCATTGCACCATTGGCGTGGTCGGCGCGGCCACTTCGGGTTCGAGACCATACGGTGATCGCGCAGCCCAGCCGGCTGGAGCTGCTGGGGTCAGATTATCCCAGCACCGACGTCTGGGCCTTCAATAACATGATCCCCGGGCCTATGTTGCGGGCGGTGCAGGGTGACACCATACGGGTTCGTTTCCGCAATCGGCTCCCCATGCTCTCTACCCTGCATTGGCATGGCATTCGTCTGCCGAACAATATGGATGGTGTACCCGGCATCACGCAGGCACCTGTCAAACCAGGCGAGGACTTTCAATACGAATTCGTACTGCCTGATGCGGGAACCTTCTGGTACCACCCCCACGTGGCGACCTATGAGCAGATTGGGCGAGGCCTCTTTGGAACGATTGTGGTGGAGGAGCGTGAGCCCCCTGATGTTGACAACGATGTGATGTGGTCGATTTCCGATGTCATGCTTACCAAGGAGGCATCCATCGCGCCGAATTTCAAGAGCTTGCACGATGCTTCCCATGCGGGTCGTCTGGGCAACGTGGTGCTGGTCAACGGCCAGCGCGGACCGGCAATATTGGATGTGCGTGCGGGTAGTCGGGTCCGGCTGCGTTTGTTGAATTCAGCGAGTGCACGTATTTTTCGGCTCAAGTTTCACGGCCATCAGCCTCTGGTCGTCGCCCACGACGGACACCCCTGCACACCGTATCCGCTGACCGAATCGATTCTGTTCTCGCCGGGCAATCGGATCGACGTCATTTTGGATTGCACGGCCGCGCCAAATGCCACGTTTGAGGTAGAAGACGAGTTCTTTCCTGCTATGCGCAACAAGATTGGCGTGATCAAGTACTCCAGCCGTTCGCCGCAGGCGTTACGAAAGCCATTCCCAGGCCTGCCGCCCAATGCATTATTCGAACCGGTGTTGGCAGGGGCCGAATCGGCAAAGATGGTGCTCGAGGGCGGGGCATTGTCGAACAAAGCGACGCGTGAGGCCATCTGGCTGATGAACGGCAAGGGGAATGATCACGGCTCGCATATGGATTCTCACGGCAAGAACCCCGATCCTTTGTTTGTGTGGGAGCAGGGCTGTACCGTGCGTTGCCTTATCGACAACAAAACCGCCTGGTTTCATCCGATGCATTTTCATGGGGTCGTCCTGCGCGAGCGGCTGCCCAATGGACAGTGGGGCCCGTTCAAAGACTCCACCTTGCTTTGGCCATTCAAGACCCAAGAGATCGCGTTTGTCGCAGAGAGTCCGGGCGACTGGATGATTCATTGCCACGTATCCGAACATCAGCACTCAGGTCTGATGGGCACGTTCAGGATTGCCAGTCTGTGTAAAACACCCGCCCAGCCGAAAGCCTAATGCCGGTAGTGGGGCGATATTGGGCCGGGTGGTAGAGATGTCTCGGTAGTCTCCCCTAGAGTGCGTCAGTGTTTTGGGGTAGGGATCCCGGTACCATACGAATTCTCCCGTGTGCTTGCACAGGGTGTCTACCGTGCCCCGTGCGGGTCTTATCTCCAGTTAAGGAAAGTACTCTATGCGTCGTCATTGGATGAAGGCTGCGGCCGCCGTATTTGCATTTGTTTGTGTGGGCAGTGTCTCTGCCCAACAGGTTTTGAAGGTCACCACGATCCCAGAGGAGGCTGCCACCGAGCAGGTCCGAAAGTTTGGTCCGCTCACCCGCTACCTCGAGAGGTCGCTCGGCATGAAGGTGGAGTTCACTCCCGTCAATGATTATCCTGCTGCTGTCGAAGCCTTGGTCAACAAGCAGGTGGATCTGGTCTGGTTCGGGGGCTTTACTCATGTGCAGGCCCAGATCCGGTCTGGGGGCAAGGTGATTGCGATTGCGCAGCGTGAAGAGGACGACAACAAGTTTCGCTCGGTCTTCATCGCGCAGAAAGATTCAGGGATTACTAAGCTTGCTGATCTGAAGGGAAAAGAATTTAGCTTCGGCTCTCAGTCAAGCACCTCAGGTCACTTCATGCCTAGGTTTAATTTATTGAAAGCCGGTGTCAATCCGGACCAAGACTTTAAGCGTGTCGCATACTCAGGAGCCCATGATGCAACCATAGCGTCGGTGGTCAGTGGACGAGTTGCGGCGGCGTCTCTGGATATTACGGTATGGCGTAAGTTTGTTTCCGAGAAGAAAGTGGACACCAACAAAGTGGATGTATTTTTCACCACCCCGCCATTTTTTAATTACAACTGGAGTGTTCATGCCGATATGCCTAGCGCATTGCGAGACCGGATCGCTAAAGCTTTGTTAGCGCTCGATATGAATACGCCCGAGGGCAAAAAAATATTAACGTTGAATCGAGCCACTCGATACGTCGCGACAAAAAACGAGAATTACAAACAGTTTGAAGAGGCCGGTCGTATGATGGGCCTTATCAAGTAAGGCAGCGCAATTGAAGATTACGCTCGAGGAGGCAGAGGGGCGCCACCCTGCGGCGTCGCCTCAGTCGCCACCAGCCATCGCGGCCTGCTCGTTGACCATTGGTCCGGGCGAGCAGGTTGCGGTCATCGGTCCATCGGGGGCCGGTAAAACCACGTTGTTACAGCTTATAGCGGCCGCGTTGGTGCCGACCCATGGGCGTGTGCTCCTGAATGATGTGGATCCCTGGCAGTTGTCGACTCGGGCATTGCAGGTCCTGAGAGGGCGGCTGTTTTACGCGCCGCAGACGCCGCCGTTACCGCCGCGTCAGCGTGTGATTACGGCTCTGTCGGCGGGGCGGCTTCCGTCGATGTCGCTGTGGCAAAGCATTGCTCAGCTGGTCTATCCCCGGGGTGTTGCACAGGCGGCAGACGCGCTGGCGGCATTTGATCTCGATGAAAAGCTCTGGGAGCGAGTGGATCGTCTCTCCGGGGGCGAGCGACAGCGCGTGGGTCTTGCCCGCGCGATCATGTCTCCGGCTGAACTGTGGCTGGTGGATGAGCCATTGTCTGCCCTTGATCCTAAGCGGTCCCGTCAGGCGATTGACACGTTGTGCCAACAGGCACGCGCACGTAATGCCACGCTGCTTACGACACTGCATCAGGTCGATGTGGCGATTTCACAGTTTCCGCGGGTGATTGGGTTTCGTGAAGGGCGTTTGGCCTTTGATCTTCCTGCCCACCAGGTATCCAAGGACCTTCTCGCAGAGCTCTATGCACAGCATGAGCACGAGTTATTGGGCGCACCGCCGCCCGAGCGCGATCGACCGGCGTCGCCTGCGCCAGTGAATATCGTGCACTGTCGATGAGACTATCGGATCAAAGCGTAGGCTCAGCCGGGGCAGCGTTCGCTGCGGATGATCCGCGTCTTCGTGACCCTGCATGGCTTGGCCGCGTCTTCTGGGCCGGCGTTGCGATCGTCGTGCTGGTGCCCGTGCTGGTCGCGACGGAATTCAAGCCCTGGGTTTTCTTGCAGCCCGACAATCTGAAGGTCACACTGCGATTTCTCGGAGATTTTTTCCCGCCTGCGGTGGCCCCAGAGTTTTTGCGAATGGTGGTGTTGGAGGCCTGGCGTACGATTGCGATTGCTACGGCGGGCCTGGTGTTGGCCTTGGCATTGGCAATCCCACTCACGCTGGCATCAACCCACGTGCTCTCGGTATCGGCGTTGAAGGGCCGCATGAACCGCCTTCCGTTTGCCGTTCGTCAGATCATTCGATGGATTCTTATTGTTTTGCGAAGCGTGCCCGAGTTGATTTGGGCGTTGGTGTTTGTGCGTGTGGTGGGGCTTGGTCCGGCGGCAGGCGTGCTTGCGATTGGGCTCACGTATGCCGGCATGCTTGGCAAGGTCTACAGTGAAATTCTTGAGAGCGCCGATTCGCATGCTACGACGAGTCTTCTGCGAAACGGCGTCGGCCGGCTGCAGGCATTTTTCTTCGGGGTGTTGCCGCAGAACGCAACGGAACTCACCAGTTACACGGTCTACCGCTGGGAGTGTGCGATCCGCTCGTCGGCTGTACTCGGTTTTGTGGGGGCAGGGGGCCTTGGCCAACAGATGGATAACTCCATGAAAATGTTCAACGGTGGCGAGGTCGCCACCATCTTGGTGGTGTTTATGCTGTTGGTGGGATTCGCGGATCTTCTGAGTGCGTGGCTGCGGCGGGTGATCCAATGACCTCATCGTTTAAACAGGCAACGCAGACGGTTCGCGATGCGCGGCCAAATCCTTGGTTGCGATGGGATTGCTCCGTCTGCTGGGTCACCCTAGGGCTGGTCGTGTTGGCAGTGGCCAGTTTTTGGTCGCTCGATCTGCAGCTGTCGCGGCTCTTTTCTGCCGACAGTGCAGGCCGAATGGGCCGTTTTCTCGCGGAATTACTCTCTCCAAACGTCGAGCCGGCATTCCTTTTGAAGCTGGCCGTTGCCAGTATTGAAACGATTGCCATGTCAGCGCTTGGAACCGCCCTGGCTGCTGTATTCGGGCTCTTGCTTGCGGTACCTGCGAGCCGATGTCATGCGCGTGATCCCGCGCGATGGCGGTGGGCAACGCGTCTGCTCTTAAATGGTCTACGTTCGATCCCGGAGTTGGTCTGGGCGGCGCTACTGCTTATCTCGGCCGGCTTAGGCCCATTTGCGGGCACGCTGGCGCTTGCCTTCCACACCACCGGGGTGTTGGGCCGACTGTTTTCAGAGTCGATTGAGAATGCGCCTGTGCATGCTGGCCAGGTGCTGCGCATTCAAGGCGTACCCGAGGGCAGGGTGTTTTTGTACGCAACATTGCCCACCGTATTGCCGCAACTTGTGTCATACACACTCTATCGATGGGAGAACAACATTCGTGCCGCAGCGATTCTTGGGGTTGTGGGCGGGGGCGGTCTCGGCCAGATGTTGGCGTTCCATATGGGCCTGTTTCAAATGCGTGAAACCAGCAGCATTCTGATTGCGATGGTTGTGCTGGTGGTGATCGTAGATAGCCTGTCGTATGTGGCGCGTCGTCTGATGGCGCGCTAAGGGCTCTCCGCTCCCGATTTAAATCAACACAATCACATCGACCAGAGCACCCGCCGGCAAAGACCCTGTATCATGGGGCAACACAACAAGCCCGTGCGCATCCACCAAAGATTTCAGGCTGGCCGCACCTTGGGATCCGGCGATCTCCGCAATCCACTGGTGATGTTCATCTCGGTAAAGCTGGCACCGCAGGTATTCGGTACGGCCGGCGGCTTTTTTGGTCTCTTTTGCCAGCCGCGCACGAATAGGCGGGCGTGCAGGGGCACGAACACCTGCGAGTCGGGCTAGGCAAGGCCTCACGATCGCGTGAAAGGTGACGAAGGCTGCAACGGGATTTCCGGGCAGTCCAAAAAATGGCGTTCGTTGGTCACCAATGCTTCCGGCAGCAAGTGGCCTGCCGGGTTTGATGGCCAATTTCCAAAACACAATGTCGCCTAACGATTGCATGACATTGCGGGTGTGGTCGGCTTCGCCCACGCTTACTCCGCCTGAGGTGATGACTGCATCAGCCACGCTGGCGGCCCGTGTGATGGCCTGTCGCAGAGACTCGGGGTCGTCCCGGACGATGCCAAGGTCTATGGCCTCTGCGCCTGTCTCACGCACAAGCTGCAAGAGCATGGGCCGATTTGCGTCGAATGTTTTTCCAGCCGGCAATACATGCCCGGGCTCGGTGACCTCGTCACCGGTGGACAGGACCGCTACGCGTAGTTTGCGCACCACCGGAATGCTCGCCACACCCATGGATGCCAGTAGTGCGATCTCGCGGGGTCCGATGACCGATCCGGCGGGCAGCGCCACGGCACCTTGGGCCAAGTCCTCACCCCGTGCACGTACGTTAGCACCGGCCCGAATCGTGGATGGGTCAAACGACACGGAGGAGCTGCCCGCATCAAAGCTCGTAAGTTCTTGGGGGATGACGGTGTCAAATTCTGTGGGTACTGCTGCTCCGGTAAAGACCCGGATCGCCGCCTCTTGGCGTGCTTCACCCTCCAGGGCATGGCCCGCTAAGGATTTCCCTAACACCTTTAACACCACAGGGTTTTGTGGATTTGTTTTGTCCAACCCGTCACTGCTAAATGCATAGCCATCCATGGCCGAGAGCGGGGTCTCGGGGATGTTTTTCGGGGCCACAATCGGCTGGGCCAACACCCGGCCACCGACCTCGGCCAGGCTCAACGTTTCGTGTTGCCCGATCGGACAAATTTGGCCGCCGATGGCCTGCAGCGCCATATCGATGGTTTGCGGAGTGAAGTGATCTGCCACGTTGGATGTGTGAACGATAGGTCGTGTTCTGTTGCGGTTGAGGTCCGAAGATCGCAAGACTGCGCAATCGGATTGTCGAAGTCAAACGCGCCTGTGCACGTTACTGACTGACCCGTTCAGTGAACATGGGTTTTTGTCTATGTCAGATTACAGACAACCTTCATTCATGCGCTTTTACGAATGTTGCACTGCAGAGTGTAACTGTTGGCGATAAGACTAGGATTGCGCCATCGGCTAGTCCGTCTAGGTCAGCCGAGGTGTTGTAAAGAGCGAGAAGTACTCATCAATGTTCGTTTTGGAGGGACACAAATGAACGCACCGATGTCTCGCCGACAGTTCTTCAAAGTCTGTTCGGCAGGTGTCGCGACTTCATCTGCAGTGGGTCTCGGGCTTGCGCCTGCAACCGCTACAGCAGAAGTCCGAGCCTTTAAATTGGCTCGCACCACAGAAACCCGTGGCACATGCCCGTATTGCTCCGTGAGCTGCGGCGTGCTGATGTATTCGCGTACCGATGAAGCCACGAAAAAAACAAAACTGATTCACATCGAAGGTGACCCGGATCACCCGGTGAACAAGGGATCGCTGTGCCCCAAGGGCGCCGGTCTTTTGGACATGGTTCACTCACCGAACCGACTGCTGCACCCCGAAGTGCGCGAGCCGGGTTCAAAAGAGTGGAAAAAGATCTCTTGGGATGACGCCATGAATCGCGTTGTTCGCCACATGAAGGCGGACCGCGATGCGAACTTTGTCGAGAAAAACGACAAGGGCGTGCCCGTAAATCGTTGGAACACCACCACATTGTTGGTCTCCAGTGCATCCTCGAACGAGTCCGGTTACGCCTTAGTGAAGGCGGCGCGTGGCCTCGGCATGGTCGCGCTGGACACGCAAGCACGTATCTGACACGCCCCCACGGTATCCAGTCTGGGTCCGACGTTTGGGCGTGGCGCCATGACAAATGGCTGGCCAGATATTCAGCATGCTGATTTGATTTTGGTGATGGGCGGCAACGCCGCCGAGGCACACCCCTGTGGCTTTAAGTGGGTGACCGAGGCGATGGAGCACCGCAAGGCAAAATTCGTGGTGGTCGACCCACGCTTTACGCGTTCGGCCGCGATCGCGGACTATTACGCCCCCATTCGGGTGGGCACGGACATCGCGTTCTTGGGCGGCGTGATCAACTACCTGATCTCGAAGAACAAGATTCACGAAGACTATGTCCGCAACTACACGAATGCACCGTTCCTGATCAACGGCGATTTCAACTTTAAAGATGGACTTTTCTCTGGCTACGACGAAGAGAAGCGGGCCTACGACAAGAAGACCTGGACCTATCAGATGGGTGATGACGGCTTTGCGAAAGTCGACATGACCATGAAGGATCCTCGCTGTGTGTATCAGCTGATGAAGTCCCACTTCAGCCGCTACACGCCGGAAAAGGTATCTTCAATTTGCGGTACGCCGAAAGATCAGTTCATCAAGGTCTGTGAGTACATTGCCGAGACCTCACGTTCTGACAAGGTCATGACCATCATGTACGCCTTGGGCTGGACACAGCACTCCCATGGCTCGCAGAACATCCGTACGATGGCCATGATTCAGATGTTGCTGGGTAACGTTGGCCGCCCCGGCGGTGGTGTGAACGCACTGCGCGGACACGCCAACGTGCAGGGCATCACCGACATGTGCGCCTACACCGAAGTGCTCTCCGGCTATATGTTGTCGCCCACCGAGGCTGACGACACCCGTGAGAACTATCTGAAGGTGCGTACACCGAAGGCAACGCGCCCGAACTCGATGAACTTCCCGCAGAACTTCCCGAAGTGGAACACCAGCCTGCTGAAGGCCTACTATGGGGATAACGCGACAAAGGACAACGACTTCGGCTATCACTACCTGCCCAAGCGTGATGGTGCCTACGATACGTTGGCGAACTTTGAGCGCATGGTTCAGGGCAAGATGAATGGTCTGATCTGCCAGGGGTACAACCCACTTGCTGCGCTTCCTAACAAGGCGAAACTCCAAAAGGCGCTTGCCAACCTGAAGTACATGGTGGTGATCGATCCTCTGAAGACCGAGTCGGCCGAGTTCTGGAAGAACTTTGGTGAGTTGAACAACGTCAAACCCGAGGACATCAAGACCGAGGTGATTCGCCTGCCGTCCACCTGTTTTGCAGAGGATCCGGGCACGTTCACCAGCTCTGGCCGCGTGGTGCACTGGCATTACGTTGCGGCAGACGCACCGGGTGAGGCTAAGACCGACCGTGAAATCATTGGCACGTTGTTCACCAAACTCCGCGAGGCCTATCGCAAGGAAGGCGGTAAAGGACGTGAGCCGTTGATGGCGATCAAGTGGAACTACTCGAATCCGAGCAATCCTTCTGCGGAAGAGTTGCTCAAAGAGATCTCGGGCCGTGCACTTGTCGACATCAAGGATCCCAAGACCGGAGCCGTGTTGTTTAAGGCCGGTGAGCAGCTGCCGGGCTTTGGTGTGTTGCGCGACGATGGTTCGACCGAGTGCGGCAACTGGATCTACGGTGGTGTCTGGTCCCAGGCGGGCAATTTGTCGGCGCGTCGTAATAACGCCGATGAGACCGGTATGGGTATCCATCAGCAGTGGGGATACTCCTGGCCTGCAAACCGCCGGATTCTTTACAACCGTGCGAATGCAGACCCGTCAGGAAAGGCCTGGGATGCGAAGCGCCCGACCATTCAGTGGGATGGCTCCAAGTGGGCAGGTGGAGATGTGCCGGATATTGCCCCGGCACTTCCCCCGGCAACAGGGCCGTTCATCATGAATCCGGAGGGTGTTGGCCGTCTGTTTGCCCCGGGTATGGCCGAGGGCCCGTTCCCGGAGCATTACGAGCCGTTCGAGACCCCTGTGGGCAAGAACCTGATGCATCCGAACAACCCGAAGGTCACCAGCAACCCCTGCGCCCGTGTGTTTAAGGCCGATGCGCCGACCTTTGGCAAGTCCGATGAGTTCCCGTATGCGGCGACCACTTACCGACTGACAGAGCACTTCCACTTCTGGACCAAGAACGTGCAGTCCAACGCGATCGTTCAGCCCCAGCCGTTCGTTGAGATCGGCGAGGCCTTGGCCAAAGAGAAGGGCATCAAGAGCGGTGACATGGTGCGCGTATGGAGCAACCGTGGCCAGGTGAAGGCAGTGGCTGCCGTGACCAAGCGGATCCGTCCGCTGACCGTCGATGGCAAAACGGTGCATCACGTGGGTATCCCCATTCACTTTGGATTTGTGGGCGTGACCAAGAACGGTTTCTTGGCCAACGAGCTCACTCCTTTCGTGGGGGACGCCAACTCGCAAACGCCGGAGTTCAAGGCGTTCCTTGTCAACATCGCTAAGGTATAAGGGGAGAAACAATGGCTACAGCAACAACCATGAACATTGTTAATCGCTCCGCAACGACGGCAGAAATGCCGCTCAAGTCCAATCCGGACATTGCCGTAGCGAAGTTGATTGACGAGTCCAAGTGCATTGGCTGTAAGGCATGCCAGGTTGCATGTATGCAGTGGAACGACAACCGTGATGAGATTGGCTCGATGGTCGGCGTGTACGACAATCCCGCCGACCTCACGGTAGCGTCATGGACGGTGATGCGATTCAACGAGGTCGAGCGCGCTGATGGCGGTATCGACTGGCTGATTCGCAAAGACGGCTGCATGCACTGCGAAGAGCCGGGCTGCCTGAAGGCATGTCCTGCGCCAGGCGCAATTGTCAAATACGAGAACGGCATTGTTGATTTCGTAAAAGACAACTGCATCGGCTGCGGCTACTGCGTGGCCGGCTGCCCCTTCAATATTCCCCGCATCAGCAAGACCGACCACAAGGCCTACAAGTGCTCGTTGTGCTCGGATCGTGTTGCCGTGGGTGAGGGTGCTGCCTGCGCCAAGGCCTGTCCGACCAAGGCGATCCGCTTTGGTAAGAAGAAGGATCTGGTCACCTGGGCCGACAACCGCGTGAAGGATCTGAAGGAGCGTGGTTATCAAAACGCCGCGCTCTACAATCCTCAGGGAGTTGGTGGCACGCACGTTATGTATGTGCTTCGTCACGGCGATAAACCGGAGGCCTACAACGGTCTGCCGAGCGATCCGCAGATCAGCCCAACCGTGGGTCTGTGGAAGGGCATGACCAAGACGGTGCTCTCGTGGGGTATGGCAGCCGCAGTAGCAGTCGGTGTTGCCCACTACTTCATCAAGGGCCCGAAGGTCGTTGATGAGAAGGAGGCGTAAGCCATGATCCAAGGCAACGAAGTACAGCGCTACGCCACGAATGAACGCATCAACCACTGGTTCACAGCAGTCTGTTTTGTGCTGCTGGCCGCCAGTGGCCTGGCGTTCTTTCATCCCAACTTCTGGGCGTTATCGGCCGTGTTAGGGGGCGGGGAACTCTCTCGCTTCCTGCACCCGATCCTGGGGGTGCTCATGTTCCTGTCATTCATCATTTTTGCCCTTCAGAAATTGGGCGATAACGTGATGAAGTCGTATGACTGGCAGTGGATGGGCAGATTCGGCGATGTTTTGGCCAATCGAGATCACGATATGCCCGAGATTGGCAAATACAACGCCGCCCAGAAGCTCATGTATTGGTTCACGGTGCTCTTTATGGTGCTGTTGCTGGTCAGTGGGATTGTGATGTGGCGTCAGTTCTTCTCCCACATGTTTACGATCGATGCCCTTCGTCTGGCAGCGCTCGTGCATGCGGTGTCAGGGGTTTTGCTGATTATCACCATCATCGTGCATGTCTATGCTGCGATCTGGGTAAAGGGAACCATGAGTGCCATGTCAAAGGGCACCGTGACCCGTGCCTGGGCTAAGCACCATCATCCCCTGTGGTATCGCTCACTGGAAAATAAGTAAGCGACATCGTTTAAAAAGAGGAAGTGGTTGGAGACTCCGGCCCCATTTGGGGCCGGTTTTTATTTGGAGAGAGACTCATATGCCAACGCCAATCGTGACCGATGGCACCATGGACAGGCTGATCAAGGCGCCACGCGTGGTCGTGCCGTTGGGCTCGTCGTTGTTCAAAGAACGCGCAGGCCGTTTTGACGCCCTCGCTCAAAACGATGACCGCGGCGACTACCTGCGTTTTCTGGGCCATGTCTGCCGAGGACAGGCTAAGAGTTTCGATGCGCGCTCAGCGCAGCGGGTCTCCGAGCGTGCAGTATCAAATAGCCGTGAACACGGCATGCCGCCGCTTTCCGCCCATGTTTTTCCGCGAGACGCCGCCTGGCGCGACGACCTCGCAGACATCATCGCGAGTGTTCGGGATGCTATGCAAGAGGCCAATCCCCAATTCATAGCCGCCGTAAACCGCCTGCAGGGCCTCATCAAGACCGATCCCACCACATTGGAGTCGGTGGCGGATCGGCTGATTGCAGGGCTGTCGGAGCCGGATGACGCGCCTTTTGTGCCCTTTGTCGGCGCTGCGCTGCAGGTTTACTTTGCCCGGATGGCTGCAACCCTAAGCCCAGATGACATTGGGAATTGCGATGTGGCCACGGTGTGCCCTTGCTGCGGCATGCGTCCGACGGCAAGCCTGGTTCGGATAGACCCAGATCGACTCAATTATCGCTACCTGGTGTGTGCGTTGTGCATGACCGAGTGGAACATGGAGCGCGTGAAATGCTCTTCATGCGAAGAAGAGAAGGGGGTGGCTTACCTCTCCATAGAGGAGGAAGGTAAAAAGCCCGCAGACAGTTCCATCCGTGCGGAGACCTGCGAGGACTGTAAGACCTATCTCAAGCTGTTTGTACAGGAAAAGGATCCGATGGTTGACCCGATTGCGGATGATCTGAATTCCTTGGATCTGGATGTTCTCGTCGATGAGAAGGGCTTTGCCCGTACGGGACCGAACCTGCTGTTCTATCCGGGCCATAGCTAGCCATGAACACCACGATTCTGCCCGGTTCGGGTGAATCCAAATCGCAGCAAACGTCACAACGCTTGCCCTCAGTGGATCGACTGCTCGGCCTGCCTGAGCTTGCCGGGCTGTCAGATCGTGTCGGCCGAGCACTGGTCAAACGGGCCGTCCAAGAGACCCTGTCGGCGTATCGAAACCTGGCTGACCGCTCTGCGGCCGACGTCTCTGAGTCAGCTTTGATTCACGACATTGTTGTACGCGTTCAAGAGAGTGCCGCATCGCGTCTGCCCAATGTCATCAACCTAACGGGCACCGTCATTCACACTAATCTCGGCCGCGCTCTGCTTGGAGAGGAGGCGATTCAGGCAGTAGTGGGTGCGATGCGTTCTTACAACGCACTGGAGTTTGATTTGGCATCGGGAGAGCGGGGGGATCGCGACTCGGTGATTGAGGAGTTGATTTGTCGGCTCACGGGTGCCGAGGCAGCCACGGTGGTGAACAACTGTGCCGCAGCCGTCCTGTTGTCGCTGGTCGCGTTGGGGGCCCGTAAAGAGGTGATTATCTCTCGTGGTGAGCAAATCGAGATCGGCGGTGCCTTTCGAATGCCCGACATCATGCGGGCGGCAAACTGCCGTCTGGTAGAGGTCGGCACCACGAACAGGACCCATCTCAAGGATTATCGGGAGGCGATCGGCAGCAAATCGGCCTTGATCGTAAAGGCCCATCGATCCAATTACGCAGTGACGGGATTCACGGCTGAGGTGGGTGATGCTGAGCTTGCCGAATTGGCCAATGCCCATGGATTGTTCTATATGGTCGATCTGGGCAGTGGCGCCCTGGTGGATATGAGCCAGTGGGGTCTGCCGCGTGAACCGCTTCCGTCGGATGCACTCTCGAAGGGCGCCCACGTCGTCATGTTCTCCGGTGACAAGCTCCTCGGTGGCCCTCAGGCAGGAATCATTGTTGGCACTAAGGCAGCACTATCCAAGATAAAAAAGCATCCATTAAAACGCACGATGCGGGTATCAAAAATCGTGCTTGCCGCATTGGAGGCAACGCTTCGAATTTACGATTCGGCGCATCAACTCACCGAGCGCCTTCCCGTGTTGGCAATGCTCACCCGGTCACGCGAATCGATTCGTGCGAGTTGCGAGCGTGTTGGTCCTGCGTTGCATCGGTTTGCGGGCGATGAGTTTCGGATGGAAATCGTCGATTGCGCAAGCCAAATCGGAAGTGGCGCATTGCCGGAGGAGAGGCTCGCGTCGGCCGCTGTTCGGCTGATTCCGGCTGCTGGAACAAAGCGCAGCGGCCGTTTGTTGTTGGATACACTGGCCCGTTTTCGGCGCTGTCCGACGCCGATCGTGGGGCGTATCCAAGACGATGCGTTGCTCTTCGATTGTCGGTGCCTCTCGGCTCACGATGAAAAGGCGCTGCTCGAGACACTCGCATGATTGTTGGTACGGCAGGCCATATCGACCACGGAAAGACGTCGTTGATTCGGCGGCTCACGGGAAAAGATACAGATCGTCTCCCCGAGGAGAAGCGCAGAGGTATCTCCATCGAGCTGGGATATGCCTATCTGCCGGTGGAGGGCGTGCCGGAGTCGGCAACGATGATCGGATTTGTGGATGTGCCCGGCCATGAAAAATTTGTACATGCGATGGTCTCCGGGGCGACCGGAATCGACTATGCATTGCTTGTTGTGGCCGCCGATGATGGTCCAATGCCGCAGACACTGGAGCACCTCGAGATTCTGCGACTGCTCAATGTCCGAGACGGCGCCGTGGTGCTGACAAAGATTGATAGTGTTGAGCAAGATGTTGGCGATGCGGCGGTTTCTGCTATTGCGGCCTGTGTCGCCGGTCAGCCGGCAGAGCAGTGGCCGCTCTTTCCCGTCTCGTCAGTCACGGGCGAGGGGCTCGATGCATTACGGGAGCATCTGATGAAAAAGGCCGCAGGGTTCTCGCGGCCGCGGTCAGAGGGGCATTTTCGGTTGGCCGTCGATCGTGCATTCACATTGCCCGGCATCGGCACGGTGGTCACCGGGTGCGCCCATGCAGGCGAGGTTCGCGTGGGGGACGATGTTGCCATTCTGGCACCCGGCGCATCGGCGCCAACGCGTGCCCGCGTCCGTTCGTTGCATGCCCAGGACCGCGAGTCAGATCGTGGTGTAAGTGGCCAACGAATTGCGTTGGCGCTGTCAGGCGTGTCACTCGAAGACGCTCCTCGGGGTGCCTGGGTCAACGGTATCGACCTGCAGTCGTTCGTGTCGCGGTGTGATGTTGCGCTGACCCTGTCGTCTCAACACGATCGGGTGTTGCCGTCTGGTATTGAGGTCCACGTGCATCATGGTGCGTTTGATATGCTGGCGCGCATTTATCCGCTCGACCGAGAGCGAGTGCAGCCCGGTGATAGCTGTTTCGCATCCGTGGTGCTGCCCAAAGCGATCAGCCTGTGCGTTGGAGATCGCCTGGTGATTCGAGACAGTCAGGCCCAGCTCACACTGGGGGGCGCCCAGGTTCTGGATAGTGCTCCGCCTGCTCGCGGTAAGCGTACGCCGCAACGTTTAGAGGTGTTGCGGGCGCTGCGCGATGAAGCGCCCCCCGCTGCATTAGCGGCCTGTGCGGCAGCCGCACCGATACGCCTCACGCAATTAGTGCAGGGCTGGAACCTTCGGCCAGAGACAGTGGAGTCGTTGATTGCTCAGACCGGTTTGATTCATGCAGCGGGTACTGTGTTTGATAGGGCCCAGTGGCATACGTTCTCTGAGCGTCTCGTGTTGGCCGTCCAAGAGACCCATGTACGCGAACCGGAAATGCCGGGTATCGAGCTCAATCGTGCCCGGAGGGTTGCCGCACCGCAGTTGGAGGTCGAGGCCTTTTCGTATTTGTTGGACCAGCTGATCCGTGATGGCATGCTCGTGCGCAAGGGCGCCTTTGTTGCGCGGCCCGAACACCGGGCCGAACTCAGTCCGGCTGAGAAGAACCTCTGGCTCTCGTTGGCGCCGTTGCTGGAGGTTTCTCCCTACAATCCGCCTCGGGTTAGGGATATCGCCAAGGAGGTAAACATTCCCGAAGCCGAGATTCGTGCGAACCTTCGGCGTGTTGCCCGCGTCGGAGAGGTCACCCTTGTTGCGTTGGATCATTTTTTCATTACCCAACGTGTTGCAGAGATGGCCGCCATCGTAAAAGAACTGGCCGAGTTGCACGGGTCGGTTCGGGCCGCAGACTTTCGTGATCGCATTGGTGGTGGCCGTAAGGTTGCCATTCAGATTCTCGAGTTTTTTGACCGGGTGGGATACACACGACGCATACGCGATGAGCATGTGCTTCGGCATACCAACCCGTTTGAGTCAGTGCAGTAGTGTTGCCAAGGTTTCTGGAAGGGTGCCGTGGCCCGGTGGTCCGGTCAGACTTCAAATCTGATAGGGGTTGCCAGCAATCCCTGGTGGGTTCGACTCCCATACCCTTCCGCCAGTATTGAATGGAGATGTGTCATGGAGTTAGCCGAGATACTTGCTGAGCTCCCCGAGGATTACCTTTACGCGGCCGAGCAAGACATGTGGGTGCGTCGAGAGGGTGATGACGTAGTGGTGGGCGCGAATCGTTTCGTAACGGCCCACGGGCAATTTCTGTTGTTTTACCCCCGGCCGTGTGAAATTCCGGTGATGCGTGATAAGTCGCTCGGGGTCATGGAAACCGCGAAAACGGCCGTTGCCATCGCCTGCCCGCTGAGCTGTGTGATCGTAGAAACCAATAACGCCGTACAAAATGACATTGGCGTGGTGATCCGAGATCCATACGGTGAGGGTTGGCTCTACCGGCTGCGTCCGATTGCATGGGAGGAGGAATCCACCTTATTAATGAGCGCGGGTCAATACCGTGAGTGGCTGTCACAGCATTCGAAACAGAGGCTTCGGAAACCCGATCCGCAGCATCACGAGATGCCCCCGATAGACCCACAGAACATTAGCTATTGATGTCGCTGGTTACCCGCGCGGTCATCGTCATGTGGCAGGCGGATCCTGCTGCGCCGGACAAGGCGGCAGCGCCGCTGGTGTATGCACTGTGTGCGCGTGCCTTGGACATGGAGGTTGAAGTGCATCTGACATCCTCGGCGGTGCGCTGGGCCTTCGAAGGGGTTGCCGCTGCAGCCTACAGTGACCAACGCAAGACACAAACCATTCTTGAGTACATGCGTCGTGCAGCAGACTTAGGCGTCAAGTTTTACATGTGTGGGATGGCCTTAAACGAACACCATCGGGGTGAGGCCATCATTCCCGAGATCACGGGGCAGACTGGCGCGACGGCCGTGATGGCCCAACTTCAACGCGAGGATACGCGGGTATTGGTGTTCTAGCATCGCTATTCAAACCAATCCAGCACATTGTCCAGGCCACCGAATCGTATCGCCTGCATGGCCTGAGCGGCGACAGCAGGTTTGGCCCGATGGGCGATCGAGAGCCCACTTACGGTCATCATTTTCAGATCGTTAGCGCCGTCGCCCACGGTAATGGCCCGTTTGGATGTCACACCGCGCGCCTTGCATGCCGCCGCCACGGTCTGCCGTTTCACATCGGCATCCACGATTTTTCCAACCACCTTGCCGGTCAATCGGCCATCACGAATCTCGAGGGTATTGGAGCGTGTCTGAGCAAAACCCATTTTCTGGGCCACAAAGTCGGTAAATTGGGTGAATCCGCCCGAGACAAGCAATGTATGAAGGCCCATGCGATTGGCCGTGTCGACCAATGCCTTAACTCCTGGCGTAAATTTCAGGCGATAGCGAATGACCTCGTGCAAGACGCCAGCATCCAAGCCCGCAAGCAGGGCAACCCGGCGTCGTAGGCTCTCGGCATAGTCTTTGATCTCACCTCGCATGGCGGCCTCGGTGATGGCCGAGACCTCTGCTTTTTTACCGCAGTAGTCGGCGATCTCGTCAATGCACTCGATGGTGATTACGGTGGAATCCATGTCCATGGCCAAGACCGAGAAATCCTGCCATCGGTAGGGTGTGTCCAGAATCGCGACATCGACCTGGTGGCTTTGCTGAAGCTCTGCCACGGCCGTCTTCCAGTCGGTGTGGCGTGCCGGTGATGGCGTTATGTTGTAGACCGCCGCATGCGATGCGCGCCAGCGACGTTCGGCGGGCGTGAGTGCGCGGTCAAATGCGGTCAGTGCGGACTGCGCCAGACGGTTACGTCCGCCGGTGGTGGTTAAGGAGGGTGAGAGTACAAGAAAGGTCATAGGGAGAGTCCTGCAAGAATGTCACGGATCGCACGTGTTCGTTTGGGAATATCGGCGATAGGAGTATCGCAGCGTAGCTTTTCGTTGCCCACAAGCCGATACTTCGAATCGGACTGGATAAGGCGAATGACCTTGGCCGGATCCACCTGGGCGTTTTTTCCAAAGGTGATCACGATCGTATCGGGTGTGGCATCGATCTTTTGCACTCCGAGGGGGGCTGCATCAATACGGAGCCGATGGGTCTCCAATAGCGTCTGGGCGGCGGGCGGCAGTCTTCCAAAGCGATCCACCAGCTCCTCCTCCAGCACTTCAAGATGCTCGCGGTCGCTCGCATTCGCAAGCCGTTTGTAGAGTGTCAGCCGCTCGTGGATATCGCCGCAGTAGTCGTTGGGCAACAAGGCCGGCGCGTGCAGGTTGATCTCCGTGATGGCCGCCAGGGGCGCCTCAAGGTCGGGCTCTCGCCCGGCCTTTAATGCCGCCACGGCGCTGGTCAGCATGTCGGAGTACATCTGAAAGCCGATCTCCGTGATGTTGCCGGATTGAGAGTCCCCCAGGACTTCGCCTGCCCCTCGAATCTCAAGATCATGCATGGCTAAGAAGAAACCGCTTCCCAGCTCCTCCATGGCCTGGATGGCATCGAGTCGTTTGGCGGCATCTTTGGTGATGGCATCGTCGCCCGGTGTCAGCAGGTAAGCGTACGCCTGGTGGTGGGAGCGGCCGACACGGCCGCGAAGCTGATGCAGCTGCGCCAGACCAAAGCGATCTGCCCGGTAGATCACCATGGTGTTGGCTGTGGGCACATCAATTCCGGTCTCGATGATCGTCGTGCACAGCAAGACATTGATGCGTTGTTGATGAAAGTCGCGCATGATGCGCTCAAGATCTCGCTCGTGCATTTGACCATGGGCAATTTCGATACGGGCCTCGGGCACGAGTTTTTGCAGGGCGTCCTTTCGGTTTTGAATGGTCTCGACCTGGTTGTGAAGCACATAGCACTGGCCGCCCCGTTTGAGCTCGCGTAAAAGCGCCTCGCGCACCACGCTGTCGGACTCACTGCGCACGAAGGTTTTGATGGCGAGCCGCTTCTGGGGTGCCGTTGCGATCACTGAAAAATCCCGAATACCCTCCATGCTCATGGCCAGCGTTCGTGGGATGGGCGTGGCGGTGAGTGTCAGCACATCGACCTCCGAACGCAGTGCCTTAAGCGCCTCTTTTTGCCGCACGCCGAACCGATGCTCCTCGTCAATAATGACCAGCCCAAGGCGGTCAAAGCGGACGCCGGCGGAGAGTAGCTTATGCGTGCCGATCGCAATATCGACCTTGCCCTCGGCCAGATCGGATACCGCCTGATTGATCTCTTTAGTCGTGCGGAAGCGCGAGAGCTCTGCGATACGAACGGGCCAGTCAGCGAAGCGGTCACGAAAGGTCTGTACATGCTGTTCAGCGAGAAGCGTCGTGGGCGTTAGCACGGCGACCTGTTTACCATCCATCACCGCAAGGAAGGCTGCGCGCAGCGCGACTTCCGTTTTTCCGAATCCAACATCACCGCATACCAGTCGGTCCATAGGCTTACCGCTGACCATGTCCTGAACTACAGCATGAATGGCCGCAAGCTGATCCGGTGTTTCTTCAAATCCAAAGCCATCGGCGAAGCGTTCGTAGTCCTGCGCCTCAAATCGAAATGCGTGGCCTTGCCGGGCTGCCCGACGTGCGTAAATATTAAGAAGCTCGGCTGCGGTATCCCTTGCTTGGGCCGCTGCCTTGCGTTTGGCTTTTTCCCATTGCCCACTGCCCAAGGTGTGGAGCGGGGCATTTTCGGGGTCGGCACCACTGTAGCGGCCGATGACATGCAGCTGGGATACTGGGATATAGAGCTTGGCGTTGTCGGCGTAATCGAGTTGAAGAAACTCGGTGTCTCCCTCGCCCATGTCCAGGTGGACCAGCCCCTGGTAGCGGCCGATGCCGTGCGAAATGTGCACCACCGGATCGCCGATCTTTAACTCCGACAGGTCGCGAATAATGGAATCAAGATTGGTTTCCGTCGCCTGGCGTCCGCGGCGTTGACGCCGTGCGACATGTGCGAAGAGTTCACCTTCGGTCACGAGCAGCAGGTTAGCGAATTCGGCGTGAAAGCCAGCGTGGTGGGGCGCAACGAGTAATGCGATACCAGACGAAACGTTGCAGGCCTCGGTGAAGCTCTCGACGTGAGTAAAAGGCACTGCATGTTCTTGAAGTGTGTTGGCCAGGGTCTCGCGGCGTCCGGGGCTCTCGGCGGTCATCAGCACATGGCGATGGCGGCCGAGTTGCTCACGCAGCTTGAAAAAGGGATCGTCGGCCTTGCGGTCTGTGGCGATATCCGGTGCCGGCTGAAACGGATTGGGGGCGGGTAGGGCGGATGTTGCCGCGGCATTGTCAGGAGCAGGGCCTGATGGGCGAAGGCTAAGGCGGGCTAACGGCTTGACGGATGAAAAAAAATCATCGCTACGAAGGTAGAGGCGCTCGGGCGGCAGCACGGGCCGCTCGATGTCGGCACTAAGAAAACGATAGCGGGTCTGCAGGTCGCTATGAAATTCTTCAAAGACTTGCTCAACACGCCCGACCGTGGCGATGCAGCCGCCCTCGTGAGGAAGGTAATCGAAGAGCGTCGCCGTCTGCTCAAAGAGCAGCGGAAGGTAGTATTCGACGCCTGCGCCAAACAGGCCTTTGCCGGCGTCTTTGTAGAGACTGCATCGGGAAGGGTCGCCTTCAAAGGTCTCGCGCCACCGTGCACGGAATTGTTGGGCCGAGTCCTCGTGGCTTGGAAATTCCCGGCCCGGCAGGAGCCGAATCTCTTTGACAGGATGAACCGTGCGCTGTGTATCGGGATCGAAGACCCGTATGGATTCAACTTCATCGCCTAACAATTCAATACGGTAGGGCAATGTGGCCCCTGTGGGGAACAGATCAATGATTCCCCCACGCAGCGCATACTCGCCCGGTGTTACGACCTGGGACACCGGGCTGTAGCCTGCCGTCTGAAGCTGAGCGCGCAAACCATCGGCCGAAATGGTCTGGCCTTTGCGAAAGAAAAAGGTCTGCGCTGCAAGAAACGAGGGCGGTGCAATCCGTTGCAGCGCCGTGGTGGCTGCCGTCACCAACACATCCAGTTGTCCGGTGGTGGCCTCGTACAGAGTAAGCAGACGATCCGACACCAGATCTTGATGTGGGGAGAAGGCCTCGTAGGGCAGGGTCTCCCAGTCGGGCAATAGCCGCACGCGAATGCCGGCCGCGTAAAAGCTGATCTCATCGGCTAGCCGTTGGGCATCGAGGGCCGATTCCACGACCACGAGAAGTCCTGCGCCTTGGGTACGTGCCCGCCGTTGTTGGGCAATGGATGCGGCCCAATGGGCGATCAGCCAGGCGTCACCTCCGCCGGCAGGACGCTCCAGTGTCAGCGTTTGACCGTCCTGGGGCGGAACACGGCCATAGGCTGCAAAGGGGTCCCATGACATCTCGGCAGCCGCATTGGTGCTGGCGGTCGTTTCAGGGGTCGTAATTTCGGCGTCCTGCATGAAGGAAAAGAGCTAAAACGGTAAATTGTAGGTTGTATGGAAATTAAACGTCGGTTTTGTGCCACTCGTCCCGAAGCCATAGAGCGCCTGCGTCGCCTGTGCGGAGCCACCCCGGATCTGGTGGCCGTCATTCCAGCAGCAGGTCTGGGCGCACGCAGTGGCTTGGCGATGCCCAAGCAGTACCACGTGATCGCAGGCAAAAGCGTTTTGGCCCGAAGTGTCATGGCGATGGCGGCGCATCCTGAGGTGCGTGCCATTGTGGTTGTGCTGAGCCCAGACGACGAATCTTGGATCGCCCGGGGGCTTGAGCAGGAATTGGCACACCTTGACCACGTGATCGCGGCACCCATTGGCGGAGCGACCCGGCGGGCCTCGGTCATGGAAGGGTGCCAACTTATTCTTGATGCCTTTAATGGTGTTAACCCTTGGGTCATGGTGCACGATGCGGCCCGGCCGGGACTGGACCGCTCCAGCCTCGATCGTCTCTGGTCTGTCGTAAAACGATTGCCGAGCGCTTCGACCGATGGCGCGATTTTGGCGATGCCGGTGTCGGACACCATGAAACGTGCGGTCGGTGTGTCAGGTCCTGAAGCCCTGCCCAAGGTGGAGAAGACCGTGGATCGTGCATCAATGTGGGCAGCACAGACACCCCAATGTTTTCGTGTCCAGCCTCTGATGCGGGCCTATGCCGCACACGAGCATGCGACCGATGAGGCCGGCGCGATGGAGCAGGCTCACGCATCGGTCGCCTTGGTGCCGGGCAATGCCATGAACTTTAAGTTAACTACGCCCGACGATTTTCTTCTGATGGAGGCTGTGATGATGCAATCCGATGGCGCGATGCCCTTTGCGGTCGGGCAGGGATTCGATGTCCACGCGTTGGTGGCCGGCCGTCCACTGATTCTCGGCGGTGTCACCATTCCCTATGAGAAAGGGCTCGATGGACATTCCGACGCCGACGTGCTCTTGCATGCCATCACGGATGCAATTCTCGGCGCGGCATGCCTTGGCGATATCGGCCGTCATTTTCCAGACACGGACCCGGCGTATCGTGGCGCCGACAGCAAAGTGCTTCTGACGCATGCCGTTCAAAAAGTAAACGATGCCGGATGGCATGTGGCCCATGTGGATGCCACCATCATCGCGCAGGCGCCGAAGATTTCGCCGTATGCAGCCCAGATGCAGTCGGTGATCGCGGCGTGTTGCAGTGTCGGGGCAGACTCGGTGAACATCAAGGGCAAGACCACCGAGCGCCTTGGTTTTACGGGCCGTGGCGAGGGAATCGCTGCCCAGGCTGTGGCGACGCTGCGTCGCGTAAAGGGCTGAAGGGGTATGCCCTCACGTTGTCTGCTGGCGCTTGAGTCGGGCGGTGCAACCTCATCGGCCGCACTGCTGGATCGAGGCGGGACGATCAGCGTGAGGACCGCAGCGTCCGGCCAATCGCATTCGAGCCAGTTGCTGCCTATGGCCCATGCCTTACTCGAGGCGGCAGGGTTGACAGTTCATGACGTGGATGCGGTCGTGGTTGGCATAGGACCGGGATCGTTCACCGGTTTACGTATCGCGGTGGGTGTTGCCCAGGGCCTTGCCTTGGGAAAAAACTGTCCGGTACTCGGAGTCAGTGGCTTTGATCTGTGGGCCTACATCTGGTGGCAGTCACGTTCAGTTCGACCACCGAGTGACCATGCATCAGCTGCTGCGCTCTCGGTTTCATTCGATGCCCGCCTTGGCGAGCGGTTTTACGCACGGATTGAGCTTGAGCAGCGCTCCGATGCGTTGGTCTTCGCGCACCGCGATGAGCCCTGCGTGTGTGCCGCCGATGATCCTCGCTGTGCGGCACCGGTGGCCCTTATGGATCCGGATTGTGAGACGCTGAACGCAGAGCGCCTTCCGATGGCCGCCTGGATGCTTCGATTTGCCATAGACCCTATGTGTGCCGCCCATCATGTGTGGACAGATGCGCAGCATGTGCGTCCGCTCTACGTGCGAGAGAAAGTGGCGCAGACCATTGCCGAGCGCTCGGGCGTTCACGATCTGATGTGGTCTGACATGACGGAGCGTGATGTTGCCTCCGTCATGGTGATCGAGGGGCAGGCCTATCCCTTCCCATGGACATCGGGCAACTTCCTGGATTCGCTGAGGGCGGGGTATCGCATGCGGATTTTGAAAGAAAACGGCGTGATGATCGGCTATATGGTCTGGATGACCGTGGTGGATGAGGCCCACTTGTTAAACCTCACGCTCTCGCCTGCGCGGCAGGGCCGTGGGCTGGGCTCATGGATGGTGCAGCAGCTTTTTCAGCAGGTCCGCGAGGCCGGTCTTGATCAGATCTTGTTAGAGGTAAGACCGAGCAACCAGGTTGCGTTGGGCCTCTACACGAAATTTGGTTTTCACGAGATCGGCCGACGCAAGGGCTACTACCCGCAGTCGGCTGTTAGCCACGCGTCACGCGAAGATGCGATTGTGATGCGGCTGCGTTTGACCGCAGAGCGGCATGTCGACTCCCGTCATGCGGTAGCCTGATGACATCGCTGTCTCGCGAAGCCCTTCAGATTCTTGAGCTGATGCCGCAGTGGCAACGGCGCCAGGCCTATCGTCCGCAGGGTGAGGTGATCGGTCAGGGGGTGCTGACGATAGGCCTCCTGGCGGGCCCGTCCGAGCAGCGTCTCTGGGCGCAACTCACCCAGTGGCTTCGGCAGCTGGGCTGCCCCGAGGATCGCATCGCTAATGCGCTTATGCTTCCCGCAGCCCATGTGGACCGTGTGATCCAGGCGATGTCTGCACAGCCTCCCGCAGTGCTGTGGAGTTTTTCTGCGCCGTTGTTATCGGCGCTTGAGCAGGCCGTGCCTGACATCAGGAGCCGTCTGAGCGTGGTGGAGTGGCCCGACGTGGCCCAGGCGGTAGCGTCACCGGTGGTGAAAGCAGCGTTGTGGCGGGCCCTTATTGCTGCGAAAGCAAGTCAGTGGGAGTGTTTTTCCACACCGATCAATGCATCGAGATCGTAGTGCTGCTTGTTGTAGCGGTAACGTCGGATCACCAAGAGCATGGTGCCCGCTACGAACAGACCGAAAATCCAGATGATCGAATTGACATGAAAATCAAATTTGATCAGCAGGGCATACAGGCCGAGCATCAACAAAATATTTAGGTTCTCGTTGAAGTTCTGAACGGCAATCGAGTGGCCGGCCGAAAGCAAGACGTGGCCGCGGTGTTGCAAAAGCGCATTCATCGGCACCACGAAATAACCGGCAAGACCGCCGATCAGGATCAGCAGGGGAATCGACGACTCCATGCTGGTGACCAGGGTCATGCCAGGCACCACAAGACCCATGAAGACCCCCAGTTTCAATACGGAAGGCGTCTGCTTAAGCGCGACAAATCGCGCGGCCAATACGGCGCCGCCTGCGATGCCCAGGGCGACGATGCCTTGAAGGATTGCTGCCTTGCTGAGCGGCATATTGAGCTGCTCTTTGGCCCACTGAAGCACGATGAATTGCAGGGTTGCGCCTGCACCCCAGAAGAGTGTGGTGACTGCCAGGGAGATCTGTCCGAGTTTGTCGCGCCAAAGTGTGGTGTTGCAGTACCAGAAATCCTGCACCAATTTGATCGGATTGGTGTGCTGCTTGCTGTAGCGCGCCCCGGTGTCGGGGATTCTCAGATTAAAAAGTGCTGCGATGATGTAGAAGCCACCAATCACCAAGATCGCGCTCTCGGCTGGGCTGTCGATGTTGAAATCGACCCCGGGGAAATCAAGGCCAAGCAGCAGACCGCTGACGGTGGGGCTGATCAATGCTCCGCCCACCACGGTGCCTAAAATAATCGAGCCTACGGTGGTGCCCTCGATCCAGCCGTTGGCTGCAACGAGTTTCTCTGGCGGGAGAAGCTCAGTGAGAATCCCGTACTTTGCCGGTGAATAGGCTGCCGCACCAAAACCCACCACCGCATACGCCAACAAAGGATGAACCGCAAAAAAGAGCAAGGCACAGCCCAAGACCTTGATGGTGTTGGTAATGAACATCACTTTGCCTTTGGGCATGGAGTCCGCAAATGCGCCCACAAAGGGGGCCAGCACCACATAAGAGACCGTAAAGAATAATTTCAGCAGCGGTTTCATCCACTCCGGCGCTGCGAGTTCGATCAGCAAAGCGATTGCGGCGATCAGCAATGCGTTGTCGGCGAGCGAGGAGAAAAACTGCGCCGCCATGATGGTGTAGAAGCCGCGTTTCATAATCCCTTTTGTGCAGGTGCGTCGTGATTAGAGCATGAACGCTTAAAATGGCCGTTTTATGAGCCGACCGATACAACTCACGATCCGCATTGATGCAATGCGGCATAACCTTCAGGTGATCCGCCAGAGGGTCGGCGCGACACGAATCTGGGCTGTTGCCAAGGCCAATGCGTACGGCCAGGGGATTGAGGCTGCCGTATCCGGCTTTGCACAGGCCGATGGCATGGCGGTGCTCGATCTTTCCGAAGCGCTGCGCGCTCGGCGGGCCGGCTGGACGAAACCCATTCTTATGATCGAGGGAGCATTCGCTGCCGAAGACCTTTCGGTGATGAGGGCCAACGGCATATGGACAGTCATTTCAACGCCGGAGCAGGCCCAGATGTTGGCCCATGCCGAAGCAGTGCCGACGATGGCATGGGTGAAGTTGAATACCGGTATGCATCGACTCGGTCTTGCGCAGTGCCTCGGTGACGCAACGATCGTAGAGTGGTTGTCGGCCTGCCAGCGTCGACTTGAACTGCCATTAGCCTTCATGACCCATTTCGCCTGCGCGGATACCGCCGAGGGTTGGCAGGATCAATACAGCCGATTCAACGAATGGGTACCGCGACTCGCAACGTCGCTGGGGTGTGCGTCACCGCTCCGATCGCTAGCCAATTCGGCGGCGACGCTTTCGATTCCGAAAGCACACGCCGATTGGGTGCGGCCCGGAATCGCGCTCTACGGTGCAACACCCTATGCCGACGATGATCCCCTGCATCGCGCAGAGGCCTTTGGATTAAAGGCCGTGCAGGTCATGCAGACCAGAGTGATCGGGATCCAGCATGTCGCGAAAGGAGAAGCCGTTGGCTATGGTGGACGTTTTCGCGCGCAGCGCGATACACGTATCGGTGTGGTGGCGATTGGCTACGCCGATGGGTATCCGCGCGCGGCCGTGGATGGCACACCGGTCTGGGTAGAGGGGAAGGTCGTCCCGTTGGCGGGGCGGGTATCCATGGACATGATCACCGTTGATTTAACGGATCATCCTGCTGCGGGTGTGGGCGCGTCCGTCGAATGCTGGGGCGATCATGTGGCGGTGGACGATGTCGCCCAGTGCGCCCAGACCATCGGCTATGAACTGATGACCAAGGTCACGGCCCGTGTGCCCAAGCGAGTGGTGGATGGCCAAAGATAAATCGCAATTTGTGTGCCGCGAGTGTGGCCATGCCAGTGCGAAGTGGCAGGGCCAGTGCGATGGCTGCGGCTCGTGGAACACGCTCGAGGAAGTCCGTGCGCAGGCCGTCTCACGCAAAGGCCAGACGCCGGTGGCCCTTGCGCCCAGCGCGCATGCCGTCAAGCTTTCGGATCTGCAGGCCCGAGAGGTGCCCAGAATTTCCACTGGAAGTGATGAGTTTGATCGCGTGCTGGGCGGCGGTTTTGTGCCAGGCGGTGTCGTGCTGATCGGTGGTGATCCCGGCATCGGAAAGTCGACACTCTTGCTGCAGGCGTTGGCGCAGCTGAGCCACACCGCATCGACCCTCTATGTGAGTGGCGAGGAGTCTGCCGATCAGGTTGCACTGCGCGCAAAACGGCTTGGGCTTGAGCAAAGCGCCTTGACGGTGTTAGCCGAGATTCAGCTGGAAATCATTCTGGGCCAACTCATGGCTCAGCGCCCACAGCTGGTGGTGTTGGATTCCATTCAAACGCTTTTTAGTGATGCGTTAACGGCAGCACCGGGATCGGTATCGCAGGTGCGCGAGTGTGCCTCGCGATTGACACGCTGGGCTAAGGAGAATGACTGCACGGTGATTCTGGTGGGCCACGTGACCAAAGAAGGGCAGCTGGCGGGTCCACGCGTGCTCGAACATATCGTGGATACGGTGCTGTATTTCGAAGGGGATGCACAGGCGTCGTACCGTGTGATCCGTGCGATTAAAAATCGCTTTGGCACCGTAAATGAGATTGGCGTGTTTGCCATGACCGACCGAGGCCTCAAGGCGGTCACCAATCCCTCGGCCCTGTTTCTATCGCCGGGCCATTTGGGCATGCAGGGTCAGTCCACGGTGCCGGGCTCGTGCGTGTTGGTGACGCAAGAGGGTTCACGGCCGCTTCTGGTGGAGATTCAGGCGCTGGTGGATACGGCGCATATTCCGAATCCAAGACGACTGAGTGTCGGCCTTGAACCGCAACGGCTGGCCATGCTGCTTGCGGTCTTGCATCGTCACGCCGGTATTGCATGTTTTGATCAGGACGTTTTTATTAACGCAGTAGGCGGTGTGCGTATCAGTGAGCCCGCCGCAGATTTGGCGGTGATCTTGGCGATCGTCTCATCCATGCGCGATAAAGCACTGCCGAAGGGTCTGGTGGTGTTTGGTGAAGTGGGGTTGGCTGGCGAAATCCGACCTGCACCCCGTGGCCAGGAGCGCTTAAAAGAAGCCGCTAAGCTCGGTTTTTCCCACGCGATTGTTCCTCAGGCCAACGCGCCGAAGAGACCTATGGAGGGCCTCACGGTGAACGCGGTGTCACGCCTGGACCAGGCGTTGGAGTTCATGCGCCGTTAACCGAGTTCCGAGAGCAATTGATGCGCAGTGCGCTGACCGCTGCGTACTGCGCTTTCAAGCGTTGCCGGATACCCTGGCTCAAGGTCATCTGCGCAGCGGTAGACCATCGCAAGACCCGTCTGTCCACGCGCATCGTCGTCGGTAGGCAGCGGTGTGTGGGGGGTGCAGCCCCAGGTGGCCGATTTTTCTGTGATCCAGCGGCACGCCATTTCGCCCAGATCAATGCCAAGGGCCACCTTCAGTTGTTGTAAGAGTCCATGCATGTCGCGCTCACGATCGACGTCAGACGGATTCCGGGCGCTGATGACCACACCAAGAACGTTGTCGCGGATCACCACCACCTGGCCGACATGGGGCACCCCCGGTGTGGGTGCAAGCACAAACCATGTCGGCAGCGCGTGTCGGGGCTTTATGGCTGCACCTTGGGTATCGATCCAGACGGTTGTAATGGCCTGTGGTGCAAGGTGCTGCAGCCGTTGGATCGCTCTGGTGTGCGGCAGTGATGCCTCTGACCACAGACGCAAGGTGTCTTGAAAAGGAAGTGCAATGACCACCCGGTCGAAGGCATGCTCGCGAGATTGATCACCATGTCGAATCGTGAGAAGAGGGCTGGGTACGCAGCGCATGCCGGTGACACGATGGCCGCATCGAATCATGACGCCACGTTGGGTGAGATGCGACACCACGGGATCAACACCATCGAGGCTGAGATTGCGTGGTGGAAGCAGCACGCGTGTGGCGCCCTTCGGGCCTCCCAGTGTGTCGCGAATCACTGTGGCCAGCACCTGGGCGCTGGCGTCGCGCCATGGCGTGTTCAGTGCACCCTCGGCCAGGGGTTTCCAGAAATGTTCCACAAGACCAGCCGGTGTTCGTTCGTGGTGGAACCAATCGGCGGCGTAAGCATGCGCGACGTGCCACCGGTTGCGCACCAGTGTCCATAGCGTTTTCGCCAATGCAGTCCGCCATGCGAGTGGCCAGCCGATCGGAGCGTGTGACGGAAGCAATGTGGCCAGCGCTCGCCAGGGCCACGCTTGATCCGGCACGTGCCAGCGCTGTGCCACGTGGTGATCACGATTCACCACAGCCCAGCACAGCGGCTCAGAGTGCCATCGTGGTGCATTGGCGGTGTCCAATAACCGACGAAATTCGGTGTAGGCCCCCATCACCAGATGTTGGCCGTTGTCGATGGCATTGCCGTTCCATGTGAGGCCACGTGCGCGGCCACCGCATTGGGGCGCTGCCTCGAACAAGGTGATCTCAAGCGGCTTACCCGATGCCGGGTGGGTCGGATGCGCGTGACGGTATTGGGCAAGCGCGGTGGCGCAGGCCAGTCCGGCCCAGCCACCGCCTACGATGGCAATACGCATCAGGAGGGCATCATGCCGATCGATGTGCGCCAGGCCAGCCATAGCTTACGTGCTGGCGCCACCGAGATCCGCTGATGGAGAACCCGATACGACTCCGATTCAACGAGTCGCAACAATTCGCGATAAATCGCAGCCATGATGAGCCCGGGGCGTTGCGCGGCACGCTCGTCTAGGGGCAAGTGCGCCATGGCTTGGTCGTACAGCCGATGGGCCCGCTGGGCCATGTCGTGCAGAAGGTCTTGCAGTGCGGGAGTGTGTTCGAAGCGCAGTATCGATGCTGCATCGACGTTGAATGCGGCAAGCGCCTCTGCGGGTAGATAGATACGTCCTTTGCGGGCATCTTCGCCCACGTCCCGAATGATGTTCGTGTACTGCAGGGCCCGCCCAAGGGTGTTGGCGTAATCCAACGTTGCCTCAGAGGCGCGCGCTGTGGCCGCGGTACTTCGTGCAAAGATGCGGGCCGACAGCAGTCCCACCGCGCCCGCCACGCGATCGCAATAGGTATCCAGATCGGCCCAGCGGGCGTAACGGTTTTGCTCGAGGTCCATTGCGCAGCCGTCGATCACAGCATCAAATGCAGTGCGCGGCAGGTCAAAGGCCTGAAGGTGGGGCAGCAGGGCCTTTGTGACCGGATGATTGGGTGCCTGCGCATACAGACGATCGAGCTCCGTGCGCCACCAGGCGAGTTTTATCGCGGCGAGCTGTGGCTCGGAGCATTCATCCACGATGTCGTCGATCTCCCTGCAGTAGGCGTAGAGCGCGGTGATGGCGGTGCGCGCATGCGTGGGGAGAAGCTTGAATGCGCTGACAAGGTTAGAGCCGCTTTGCTGGACTTTTTGTTCGCAGTACTGGTCAGGCGTCATGGTGAAGTTGGATTGCTGTGCGCGGCATAGGCAAGCCGCAACGATCGCAACAGTAGCATCGGCAATTGCCCGCGTGAAATGGTCGGTGGTTGATGCCAGACCGCGAGCGGCTGGCGAGCGGCCGCTCGGCTGATGGCCAACCCGCCTTCAACACACAATGCGATTTCGATGGCGAGTCGCCCGGCGCCGGGTACACCGCTGGCACGGATGTGGGCTGGGAGACCCTGGCCCTGCAAGAGGAAGTGTTGGGCCCATTCGGCCATACGTCGAACGAGCTCTGCAGGCCGCGATGTGCCGATCTGGTCACGGTCGGTCAGCCCGATGCTCGACCACCATGCATCGGGAATGTAGAAGCGATGGCGCGCGACATCCTCGGCCATGTCTTGGGCGAAGTTGGCCAGTTGCAGTCCAGTGCAGATCGCATCCGATGCGGCGATGGGGTCGGGCCCCTGACCTTTTTTTGTGACGCCTGCCAGTGCAAGGAATAGTCGGCCGATCGGGTTTGCCGACCGGCTGCAGTAATCGAGCACCTCGGCCTCGGTCTGAAGTGGAAGGTTGTGGGCATCTTGCATGAAGGCAGCCAAGAGCTTTTCGGGCTCGGCGGATCCGATGCCGTGGTCCGACAATGCTGCACGAAGCGACGCGCCAATGGACCACAGGGCTTCGTGTTCTGCGTCGGTGTTTGGTGTGCCCAGCAGCCCGCAGCGCAGGGCGTTGAGGCTGGTGAGTCGCTGGGTGATCGGCAGATCCCCTTCATCGGCAAGGTCATCTCCTGTTCGCGCGAACCGGTAAAGCGCAAGGATGGCCGGACGCATCGCGGGCGGCACCAGCCATGACCCGACCGGGAAGTTTTCATAGTGTTCTCCCCCGTGAAACGCCGTACCGTGGTGCGCCCTGTCCATTCCGGGATTCTAAGTACAATGGGGCCCAGCGTCGGACAAAACGAGCGATTCGGATCGGGCCGCACGTCGTGCGAAGGTGGCGAAATTGGTAGACGCACCAGGTTTAGGTCCTGACGCCGCAAGGTGTGGGGGTTCGAGTCCCCCCCTTCGCACCAGACGACAACTTTTTTCACAACGAATGTTTTTTTATGACAACCACTTCCACCGTTTCCAATTCGCTTGAGCGCCGGCTTGAGCTCTCGATCTCCATGGCCGATGTTGCCCAAGAAGCGCAAAAACGTCTGGCACGGCTAAGCAAGACTGTGAAGATGCCTGGCTTTCGCCCTGGCAAGGTGCCCATGAAGGTGGTCGCCCAGACCTATGGTGCCCAGGCCCATTCCGATGCCATCGGGGATGTGGTCAGTCGTGCCTACAGCAATGCTGTGACCGAACAGAAACTTCGGGTGGCCGGCCCACCGTCGATTGCGCCCAAAACACAAGAGGGTGACGCCAGCGGCGCCATGACCTTTGAGGCTGTGGTGGAGGTCTACCCCGAGATTAGCTGTCCCGATCTCGCCGGAGCCGAGATCAAGCGCACGACCTGCGACATCACCGAAGCCGATCTTGATCGGACCATCGAGACCCTGCGCAAGCAGCGCACCAACTTTAACGACGTCTCCCGTGCCTCGCAGAAGGGGGACCGGGTGGCGTTGGACTTTAAAGGCGAGATCGATGGCGTTCCGTTTTCGGGGGGATCATCGGAGAACTACATGTTTGTGCTGGGTGACGGCAGCATGCTGAAAGAATTTGATGAGGCCGCTGTAGGGATGAGTGCCGGCGAGACCAAGACATTTCCTCTTAAGTTTCCCGATGACTACCACGGCAAAGATGTTGCCGGTAAGGTGGCCTTGTTCACCATCAAGATCCGTGCGGTCGCCGAGCCGAAGGTGCCCGAGCTTGACGAGGATTTCGTCAAGTCGATGGGCATCGCGTCGGGCGACGTGCAGCAGCTGCGCGACGATGTTCGCAAGAACCTCGCCCGCGAAGTCTCCAATCGTTGCAAGACCAAAACCAAGACATCGGTCATGGAAGCCCTGGGCCAGTTCGCAACCTTTGATATTCCCAAGGCCCTGGTGGAAAACGAGTCGCAGCGTCTGGCAGACTCCACGCGTGAAGACATGGCAGCGCGCGGGATGAACATGAAGGATGTGCCGATTCCTGCTGATTTGTTCACCGAGCAGGCGACCAAGCGCGTCCGTTTGGGCCTTCTGGTCGGCGAGATCGTGAAAGCCAAAAACCTTCAGGCTACGGAGCCGCAGGTCCGCGCCTTTGTGGAAGACATGGCCTCGGCCTACGAGAAGCCCCAAGAGTTCGTGGCCTGGTTTATGGGCCAGCCGAAGCAGCGTGCCGAGGCTGAGGCGGTCGTGATCGAAGACAACGTCGTGAACTGGGCATTGGCCGCGGCCAAGGTCGTGGAGACCCCGGTGACGGTCGAAGATTTGATGAACGAGGGCAGCGGCCAGGCCTGATCGGTTGGGCTGGCATCATCGCAAACACAGAGGAGACGGTATGTCACACACAGGGCGTTCGATAGGGGCAGGCATGGAGCCGATGGGCCTGGGGCTTGTTCCGATGGTGATCGAACAATCCGGGCGCGGTGAGCGGGCCTACGACATTTATTCGCGCCTGCTGCGTGAACGCGTGGTGTTCATGGTCGGTCCCGTCAACGATCAGACTGCGAATCTGGTGATCGCCCAATTGCTTTTCCTGGAGTCGGAAAATCCCGACAAGGACATCTCGCTTTACATCAATTCGCCGGGCGGATCGGTCTCGTCCGGCCTTGCGATCTTTGACACGATGCAGTTCATAAAACCTGATGTCAGCACGTTGTGTGTGGGTATGGCCGCCAGTATGGGTGCGTTCTTGCTCGCTGCTGGCGCCAAGGGCAAGCGGTATTCCTTGCCCAACAGCCGAGTCATGATTCATCAGCCGCTGGGTGGCGTTCAAGGCCAGGCCTCGGATATTGAAATTCACGCCAAGGAAATTCTGGCCCTGCGCGATCGGCTCAACTCGATTCTTGCCGAAAAGACAGGCCAGTCGCTCGAGACGATCGCCCGCGATACCGACCGCGACAACTTTATGTCGGCCCAAGATGCGTTACAGTATGGCATCGTGGATAAAGTGCTGACGCATCGCGAGACATCGGATGGCTGAAAAAAAAGGGGCTAGCGAAAAACTTCTGTACTGCTCGTTCTGCGGAAAGAGCCAGCACGAAGTCAAGAAGCTTATTGCGGGCCCCTCGGTGTTTATTTGCGATGAGTGCATTGATCTTTGCAACGACATCATTCGCGATGAACAGGCCTCCGAGCCTGAGGCGGCCAAAGACGGCCTGCCGACACCCTCTGAAATTGCAGCACGTCTTGACCACTATGTGATCGGCCAGAGCACCGCCAAGCGCATTTTGTCGGTCGCGGTCTACAACCATTACAAGCGCCTTCGGCACCGCGGAGACTCCGGCGCCGATGCCAAGTCTGAGATTGAACTGGCCAAAAGCAATATCCTGCTGATCGGCCCGACGGGCTCCGGCAAGACCCTGCTTGCTCAGACCCTTGCCCGCCTTCTGAACGTGCCCTTTGTAATTGCCGATGCGACCACCTTGACCGAGGCTGGTTATGTGGGCGAAGACGTTGAAAACATCATTCAAAAGCTGCTTCAGAATTGCAACTACGAGGTGGACAAGGCCCAGAGTGGCATCGTCTACATTGACGAGATCGATAAGATCACCCGCAAATCGGATAACCCGTCCATTACCCGCGATGTGTCGGGCGAGGGCGTGCAGCAGGCGTTGCTGAAGCTCATCGAAGGCACCGTCGCGTCAGTGCCGCCCCAAGGTGGCCGTAAGCATCCCAACCAAGATTTTGTTCAGATCGACACCACAAACATCCTGTTCATTTGCGGTGGCGCATTTGATGGCCTTGATAAGGTGATCCGTAATCGCACCGAGAAAACCTCGATCGGATTTGGAGCCGAGGTCCGTTCCCCGAGCGATCGCGATGTTGGTGAGTTGTTCCGTGAGGTCGAACCCGAAGATCTGATCAAATTCGGTCTGATCCCAGAGCTGGTGGGCCGCCTACCGGTGGTGGCTACGCTGGACGAACTCCAGGAAGATGCACTGATTGAGATTCTGATCGAGCCCAAGAATGCTCTGGTCAAGCAGTATCAGGCGTTGTTTGCGATGGAGGGTGTGGAGCTTGAAATCAGGCCCGCAGCACTTCTGGCCATTGCCAAGAAGGCGATCAAACGCAAGACCGGGGCGCGCGGGCTGCGCTCCATCCTTGAAAACGTGTTGCTCGACACCATGTTTGAGCTGCCGGGCCAGTCCAACGTGACCAAGGTCGTGATCGACGAGCCGGCCATTACCGGCGAGGGTAAACCCCTGCTGATCTACGGCGAGCGCCAGAAATTAGCCAGCGGCACCTGATAAACCGCAAAGGTTGTAATTTCTGGGGTGTGGCACCCTTGTTTTTTTCTATGGCTAGCCCCATCTTCAGGGCTAATCCTCGACCCGGAGTACCCTATGTCAAAAATCGATCTGCTGCCTGAAGAGCCTGTCTCGCTGCCGATGTTGCCACTGCGCGACGTGGTGGTGTTCCCGCACATGGTTATTCCCTTGTTCGTGGGCAGGCCAAAGTCCATCAAGGCCATGGAAGTCGCGATGGAGGCCGGCAAACACATCTTTCTGGCGGCACAAAAAAGTGCAGCCCAGGATGACCCCGCCGCCACCGACATCTACGAGATCGGCTGTGTGGCCAGTATTTTGCAAATGCTGAAGCTTCCCGACGGCACCGTAAAGGTTCTGGTAGAGGGTTCACAACGCGCCCGAGTGCTTGAGGTCGAAGACGAGGGCACCTACCTGACCTCACGGTGTGAGCCGATGTCGCCCGAGGCGCCCGAGGGGCCCGAGGTCGAGGCCCTGCGACGCACCATCCTGAACCAGTTTGATCAGTTCGTGAAGCTGAACAAAAAGATTCCGGCCGAGATTCTGAACAGCCTCATGAGCATTGAGGACGCCGGCCGGCTGGCCGATGCGATTGCGGCCCATCTGCCCATGAAGCTTGAGCAAAAGCAGTCGGTGCTTGAAGTGGTGCCGGTGATCGAGCGTCTTGAGAAACTGTTGGCCTTGATTGAGACCGAGCTCGATATTTTGCAGGTGGAAAAACGCATCCGTGGCCGAGTGAAGCGGCAGATGGAAAAGAGCCAGCGCGAGTACTACCTCAACGAGCAGGTGAAGGCGATCCAGAAGGAGCTCGGCGAGGGTGAAGACAGCGAACTCGACGAGCTGGATAAGAAAATTAAGTCCGCCCGTATGCCCAAAGAGGCATTGGACAAGGCCAACGGAGAGCTCAAAAAGCTGCGCATGATGTCACCGATGTCGGCCGAGGCCACGGTGGTGCGCAACTACATTGATGCCCTGGTGACACTGCCCTGGAAAAAGAAAAGCAAGATCAACAACAACCTGTCGGATGCCGAAAAGGTCCTTGAGGAAGAGCATTACGGACTGGAAAAAGTCAAAGAGCGGATTCTGGAATATCTGGCCGTGCAGCAGCGCGTTGACAAGGTGAAGGCGCCGATCCTGTGCTTGGTGGGGCCTCCGGGTGTCGGTAAGACCTCGCTTGGACAGTCCATCGCCCGTGCGACAAACCGTAAGTTTGTGCGTATGGCCTTGGGTGGTGTTCGTGATGAGGCTGAGATTCGTGGCCACCGCAAGACCTACATCGGTTCGATGCCCGGCAAGGTGCTCTCCAATCTCACCAAGACGGGCGTGCGCAATCCATTGTTCTTGTTCGACGAAGTCGACAAGATGGGTATGGACTTCCGCGGCGACCCCGCCAGTGCGTTGCTTGAGGTGTTAGACCCCGAGCAAAACCACGCCTTCGTCGACCACTACATCGAGGTCGAATACGATCTGTCGGATGTCATGTTTGTGGCCACGGCCAACTCACTGAACATTCCGCCTGCGCTTCTCGATCGTATGGAGGTGATTAAGCTCTCGGGCTATACCGAAGAAGAAAAGATCAACATAGCAACACGCTATCTCCTGCCCAAGCAGGTCAAGCAGACCGGCCTTAAGCCGGGCGAGATCGAGGTCGATGAGTCCGCCCTTCGGGAAATTATCCGCACCTATACCCGAGAGTCGGGCGTGCGAGGTCTAGAGCGTGAGATTTCCAAGATCTGCCGTAAGGTGACGCGGATGGTGCTGACCAAAAAGGCCGTTACGCCGGTGAAGGTAAGTGCTGAAAACATCGAGGAATTCCTGGGGGTTCGTAAGTACACCTACGGGGTCGCCGAGAAGGAAGACCAGGTAGGCGAGGTTACTGGGCTGGCCTGGACCGAGGTGGGCGGTGAACTGCTCACCATTGAGGCGGCCGTGATGCCGGGCAAAGGTCAGATCATTCGCACCGGCTCGCTGGGCGATGTTATGAAGGAATCGGTGGAGGCCGCTCGGTCCGTCGTACGTAGCCGGGCCCGTCGCCTGGGTATTCGCGATGATCTCTTTGAAAAGAAAGATATGCACATCCACGCTCCCGAGGGCGCAACGCCCAAGGATGGCCCGAGCGCCGGCATTGCCATGACCACGGCCATGGTCTCGGCCATGACAGGCATTCCTGTGCGTGCCGATGTGGCCATGACGGGTGAGATCACGCTGCGAGGCGAGGTCCTGCAGATTGGCGGCCTCAAGGAGAAACTCTTGGCCGCCCACCGGGGTGGCATCAAGAAGGTGTTGATCCCCGATCAGAATGTGCGCGATTTGGCGGAGATTCCTCAGAACGTTAAGAGCGCTCTGGAGATTGTTCCGGTCAAATGGATAGATCAGGTGTTGGATCTTGCGCTCTCGCGCGCCCCGACCCCGCTGCCCGATGAGGAGGAGGGTGTTGCTGCGCAGACGGCAGCCGCCGCGACCGAATCGCTGGCATTGGGTTCACCACCTGCCGAGCCACTGCCGCACTAGTCATCGGGCATTCGGTTTCGAGCACTGCGCGTTTATCCTAGTGCACGCACGCGCTGTCTTTTCTTGACAGCGCGTGTGAATTCAGCGGTAATAGCGCTCCTTCGCTTTAGTCATTAACTACAAAAACGAAAACGGCATACCAATGCCGTGTCCACACAGAGAGAGGAATCCCTACGTGAATAAAAATGAAATGATCGAACACATCGCCAAGGAAGCGGATGTGTCGAAGGCAGCGGCTGGCCGCGCACTTGAGGCGCTCATGGGCGGTGTACGCACCACGCTGCGTAAGGGTGGTTCGGTGACCCTGGTTGGATTTGGCACCTTCGCAGTGGGTAAGCGCGCAGCCCGAAATGGCCGCAATCCCCAGACCGGTGCTACCATCAAAATCAAGGCCGCCAAGGTGCCCAAATTCCGTCCCGGCAAGGCACTTAAAGACGCCATCAACAAGTAGACGCGCGGGCCTGGCCCGGCTGCGGTCGTCCATGCAGGGTCGCTTGATAAGGCGGCCCGTTTTTTTTATACTTTAGGGCTTGCCTAGAAGCGACAGCGCTTTTGAGCAGGTAAGTAGTGGCCGTGCAGGTGTGTTGGCGGGGGTGCTTAGCTCAGTTGGTAGAGCGGCGCCCTTACAAGGCGTAGGTCGGGAGTTCGACCCTCTCAGCACCCACCATCAAAACCCTGCAGTGTTGCTCTTGTGTCTTAAAAGGAGTGGTAGTTCAGTTGGTTAGAATACCGGCCTGTCACGCCGGGGGTCGCGGGTTCGAGTCCCGTCCACTCCGCCAACTCTTCTTGATGATCGCCTATGTTTGAATCGGTTCGGAAACACCAGCGTATTTTCCTCGGACTGATTCTTCTGCTGATCATTCCTTCGTTTGTGGTGGTGGGTGCCTGGGATCTGATTGCCCCGGGTGCCGATGGTGCCACCGTGGCCAAGGTCGGCAAGGCCAAGATTCAATATCCGCAGTGGGAGCGTGCCCACCAGCAAAGCCTGGATCAGATACGGGCACAGCTTGGCGGCCGCATTGACCCGGCCATGCTCGATACACCCGCCTCGCGTGTTTCCACACTGAACGATCTGGTGACGCAACAGGTGCTGTTGACCGCGGCGAATGATCTTCGTATTCGTATTTCCGACGAACGCATGCGTCGTACCATCGCATCCATTCCTGCTGTTCAGAAGGATGGCAAGTTTGATATGGCGTTGTACGAGCGTGCACTCAAGGCCCAGGGGCTCACACCCGAAGGCTTTGAGCAGCAGGTACGTGCTGACCTGATGATCGATGTGCTGCCGTCGTCGATTGCGAGTTCGACCCTCGTGCCGCGCGCGGTTGCCCGGCGTCTTGCCCAGGTGGGCCTGGAGACTCGCGTCGTGCGGCTTAAGAAAGTGAGCATCGCCGACACCATGCCTCAGGTCACGGTTACGGATGCCGAGGTAGAGCAGTTTTATCAGTCCAACAGCGCCCAGTTTCAGACACAAGAGGAAGTCGACATCGCCTTGATCGCGTTTTCCAAGCCTGCGTCGGCCGATACCGTGGAGCAGTTCTCGAACATGGTCTACGAGCAGTCGGATTCTCTGGAGCCGGCATCGAAAAAGTTTGGGCTTCCGATTCAAACGGTACGCCGTGTACAGCGCGGCGGATCGGCCGAGCGTTTGTCGCCCGAACTTATGAAAGTGGTCTCGCATCCGAAGATGCAGGCGGCATTGTTCTCAGCCGATGCACTCCAAAACAAACGCAACACCGAGGCTGTGGAGATCGCTCCAGGCGTATTGGCCTCTGCACGTGTGACGGCCCATCGGCCTGCAGCAACCATTCCCTTGGCCAGTGTGAAGACCCAGGTCGAGCGGGCCGTTCGGGAGCGGAAAGCTGCTGAGAAGGCGACGGCTGCGGTGGAAGCCGCCGTGAAGGAATTTTCGTCAACGAAGGCCATGCCCCCAGGGATATCCCCTGCGCGTAGCCTGGTCCGTCAGGATCGGGCCAAGTCGTCTGAGGTTCCGGATGAAGTCCTCGCTGCGGTGTTCTCGGCCGAGTTGAAGTCATTACCCGTAGCGATCAGCATTGCGGCCGGCCCGCGCACTGCGGGTGCTTGGTTGGCCGTGATCGAGTCAGCCCAGGTGCCGGGTGGTGACGCAGCGGCTGTTAAGGAATCCCTCGGCCGAGAGCTGCAACGTCTCGAACAGTCTGCGGCGCTCGATACTCTGGATCGCTGGGTGGCGGTCAAGCGCGAGGCCATCGGGGTCAAGACCTTTCCCGACAAGCTCGCCACTACGCAGCGCTAAGCCTTTGATTGTGCCGCAAGGCCCGGGTGGCCTTCGCGACGTGTTGCATGTGCGTAGTCGCGGTAGTTCCGTCGCATCGAGGCTGTATAGGTCGGGTCGTAGTGATCGGCCAGCAGCGATGCAACCAGCTCTGGCCACCGCTGCGCATCAATCAACTGCATCCATGCCGACAGACGCTTCTCTCCTACCAGTGGTTTGAGACGCTCGAGTTGTGCTCGCAACACATCCGGCTGCTCAAAGAAATGGGCATAGTCTTGGCACAGAAACGCAACGCGCTCGTCCAGCGGCGGTGACAGCTCGATACAGGGGCTCTCGCGCATGCGTGCGATCAATGGATCCGGCACCTGCACAGCACCGATTTTTTTGCTCTCCGACTCCACGAAGACGGGGCGATCCTCTGAGTATTGTCGAAGGTTGTCCCAAATACGACTCTCAAACTGCTTTTGGCTGGGTTGTTGGCCGGTCGGCTCGTTGCCAAGAAGGCTGCCGCGATGGTGGGCCAGGCCCTCTAAGTCCAGCACCTGTTCGCCCTGGTCGCGCAGCTGCCGAAGGTAAGCGGTCTTCCCCGAGCCGGTCACGCCGCAGACCACCACATAGCGTAAGCGGGCAACATGCAATGCCAAATCGGCAATCACGAATTTTCGGTAGGCGGCATAGCCGCCATCGAGCACGTGGACCTTCCAGCCGATACGCTCCATGACAGTGGCCATGGCGAGACTGCGGTTGCCACCGCGCCAGCAGTAGACCAGAGGCCGCCAATCGCGTGGCCGGTCGATGAACTGTTCGTCTAAGGCCCGGGCGATGTTGCGGGCAACCAGCGCCGCCCCGCGCTTTTTCGCTTCGAATGCTGATGTCGCGTAGAGCGTTCCGATGGTGGTGCGTTCTGCATCCGAAAGAGCCGGTGCGTTGATGGCACCGGGAAGATGGTCCAGTGACCACTCGGAAGGCGAACGTACATCGATCACCGTGTCGTAATCATGCAGCCCTGCGAGGGCCTCGTGTACGGGGATTCGGGTCAATGCCAATCAGTTTCTGAGGTCTGCAAAAAGGGCGATGCCACGTTGTACCGCTGGCCGCGCCTCAATGGTGCGGAACCAACGCTCCACGTTTGGAAAGTCTGAAAGTTCGACACCCTGGCGAGCGTGGGAGGCGATCCATGGCCAACAGGCAATGTCGGCAATTGTGTAGCTTTGCCCTCCAAGGTAGGTCGACTCGCCCAGCCGAGTGTCCATGACGCCGTAGAGACGATGGGCTTCTTTGGTGTAACGCGTGATCGCGTAGTCGATTTTTTTAGGCGCATAGATGCGGAAGTGATGGGCCTGGCCAAGCATCGGCCCAAGGCCACCCATCTGAAACATCAGCCATTGCAGAACGTCGTAACGTTCACGATCGGTGCGTCCCATGAGCATGCCGGTCTTGCCGGCAAGGTAGGTCAGGATTGCGCCGGATTCGAACAGGGCATACGGCGTTCCCTTTTTTGGCGCTGGACCATTGATGTCCACAATCGCAGGAATTTTATTGTTGGGACTGATGCGCAGAAATGCTGGATCAAATTGCTCATCATTGGAAATATTGACCGGCACCGCGCAGTAGGGCACCCCGATTTCTTCCAGCATGATCTGGACTTTTTTGCCGTTTGGCGTGGGCCAGGTGTAAAGCGTAATCACGGAGCGGCTCTCCAGGGATGGTTGGCGAGTACAGATTGTGTCACCACAAAGACGTTGTCGTACTGCTCAGCGGTGCGAACCCATTGTACGGGCAGCTGGCCAAATTCCCGCTGAAGCAGGCGCTGGCAGGCCTTTTTTTCGTGGCCAATTTCCACGACCAGCAATCCGCCGGGTGCCAAAAATCGCCCAGCGTCCTGAAGGATACGCCGCACGATCGCCATACCGTGATCGTTGGCGATCAGCGCCGTGTCGGGTTCGCAACGGAACTCAGGCGGCAGCGTTTTTCGCTTGCGTTCGGGAACGTAAGGCGGATTGGAGATGATGAGATCAAACGATTGCTGCGGCAGTGCTGAAAACACGTCCGATGCCACAAGTTCGATACGTGCTTCGAGTCGATACGCGGCACGGTTGATCGCGGCCACAGCGAGTGCATCGGTGGAGAGATCGGTGGCGACCACCTGTGCCTCTGGAAATTGGTCGGCGGCCATGATGGCCAGGCATCCCGAGCCGGTGCAGACATCACAAATGCGTCGCACCGGTGTGCCTGCTGCCCGCCATGGTGTCAGGCCATCGCGAATGAGTTCCGCGATAAACGACCGCGGAATGATGACGCGCGGATCAACATGAAAGCGATAGCCTTTGAGCCAGGCCGTTTGGGTGAGATAGGCCGCGGGCTGTCGTTCGCGGCAGCGGCGCTCAAACATGGCATCGATGCGGCTGCGCTGTGCCGCATTCACAGGACTCGTTTCAATGTCGATCGGGCTGTCGACCGGCAGATCGAGCGCGGCCAGCGCAAGCCAGCGGGCCTCGTCCCAGGCGTTCAGTGTGCCTTGGCCGAATTGAATGCCTGCATCGATGAACCGTGCTTCACCGTCAGCGATGCAATCGCCTAGGGTCACGCCGGCAGAAGGGTCCGAATGGCCCCCTCGTAAATCTTGGCCAGTGGCTCCAAATCATCGACCCGAATGCGCTCGTTGATCTGGTGAATCGTTGCATTGGGGGGGCCGAACTCGATGACCTCTCGGCAGTGCTTTGCAATGAAGCGGCCGTCTGACGTACCGCCTGTGGTGGACAGCTGTGCGGCTTGGCCCGTGACCTCTGAGATGGCGCGTGATACCGCATCGCAGAGTTTTCCTGGGGTCGTGAGATAGGGATCGCCACCGAGTGTCCATTCGATGGAGAAACGAAGTCCGTGGCGAGACAGCACGCTCTCAAGACGCTCGCGCAGGGCCTCGGGAGAGCTCACGCTTGCAAAGCGGAAGTTGAATTGGGCCCGCAGTTCGCCGGGAATCACATTGGTGGCACCGGTGCCGGCGTTCAGGTTCGAGACCTGCCATGTGGTGGGTGGGAAGTACGTATTGCCATCATCCCAACGAATGGCGGCAAGCTCTGCAAGGGCGGGTGCGAAGGTGTGAATCGGGTTTTCAGCCTGCTGAGGATAGGCGACGTGCCCCTGCCGGCCATGAATCACCAGCGCGCCGGACAACGAGCCGCGCCGCCCATTTTTGATCATGTCACCTAACGATGTGACCGAGGTGGGCTCGCCCACGATGCAGTAATCAAGGAGCTCTCCGCGGTGGGCCAGCTCACGCACCACCTGCACCGTTCCGTCAATCGCAGGTCCTTCTTCATCGGAGGTGATCAGGTACGCAAGACGCCCCTCGAAGGACGGTGTGTGCTGAATAAAACGCTCGGTCGCCACGACAAAGGCGGCAAGCGACGACTTCATGTCGGACGCGCCACGGCCATAGAGTTCACCGTCATCAATGGCTGCCGAGAACGGATCGTGCTTCCACTGTGCAAGGGGGCCCGTGGGCACCACGTCGGTGTGGCCGGCCAAGACAAGCGTCGGCCCCGGGCGACCACCTTCCCGAATGGCCCACAGGTTGGTGACATCGCCAAACCGCAGAAATTCGTTTTTAAAACCCAGGGCTGCCAATCGGGCTGCAATCACATCGCAACAGCCTGCGTCGTTGGGCGTGACCGAGGCGTTACGGATGAGTTGTTGTGCAAGCGCTAGGGTGGGCGAGGGAGGTGGCATGGACATGGCGTGACATCGTACCGTTCGGCGCGTGAGGTGTCTTTAGGGAAATAGGTTTCGGTAAAGCGGCTCCGAAAACCCGACCGACATTTTTTCTCCGAATTCCAATACAGGCCGCTTGATGAGTAGCGGATGGGCCAGCATCAACTCAGACGCCGAGCCCTGGTCCACCACCTGGGCCCGGATGGCCGGATCCAGTTGCCGCCAGGTCATGCCGCGGCGATTGAGCAGGGCATCCCAGGGAAGATGGGTGAGCCAGCGCTCAAGGGTGCGGGGATCTAAGCCGGTCTTTTTAAGGTCGATAAATGCAGGCTCGCGGCCGTGATGCTTCAGCCACGCGCGTGCAGCGCGTACCTGATCACAGTTTGCGATGCCATAGAGACGAATTTCCGGCTCTCCGATGGCGTGCATGTCCGCGGGTGCGTTCATCAGTCCCCGCGCAACAACTCGTTGATGCCTGTTTTGGCGCGTGTCTGCGCATCCACGCGTTTCACGATGACCGCACAGGCAAGCGAATATTTTCCGTCGGCCGACGGCAGGCTTCCGGGAACCACAACAGCACCCGAAGGAACGCGGCCATAGGTCACCGTGCCGGTCTCGCGGTCATAGATCTTGGTGGACTGGCCGATGAACACACCCATCGACAAGACGGCGTTGTCTTCCACAATCACACCCTCGACCACTTCGGAGCGGGCGCCAATGAAACAGTTGTCGCCGATGATCGTGGGGTTAGCCTGCAGCGGCTCCAACACCCCACCAATGCCAACACCGCCCGAGAGGTGCACGTTTTTTCCGATCTGTGCGCACGACCCCACGGTGGCCCAGGTGTCGACCATGGTGCCTTCGTCAACGTAGGCACCGATGTTGACATACGACGGCATCAGCACAACGTTCTTTCCGATGAATGCGCCGTGGCGCGCAGCGGCAGGAGGAACCACGCGAAATCCCCCCGCCTTGAAATCCTCTGCCGTGTAGCGCGAGAACTTCGAATCCACTTTGTCGTAGTAACGCAGGGCGCCAGATTCCATGGGAGCGTTGTCGCGCAGTCGAAAGCTCAACAGCACGGCTTTTTTAATCCATTGATGTGTGACCCAGTCGCCGCTGCTGCGTTCGGCCACCCGCAGTGCGCCGCGATCGAGGTGATCAATCACCTGATCGACGGCCTGTCGTACATCGGCGGGTGCGTTGGTCGGAGAGAACTGTGTCCGCTCCTCCCAGGCGGCTTCGATGGTGGCGGCAAGGGCGGCGTGTGCAGTGCTGTCGGAGGTCATAACGGCGGATGTCCTGTAAGTGAGGGATGTGTGGTGGTTTAGCGGGCGTCCCGCACGGGCGAGGCATCTGCTTCGGCCGGGCCGAAGCTGACATAAGGCTGGGGCTTCCAGCCCTTGGCCCGGTGTTCGGCCACAACCGTGGTGTAGATTCCGCCGCGCACGTACCATTTGGCGGTCAGGCGCATGAAACGCGGCGCGGTGGCCGAGACAAAGTCACTCAGAATTTTGTTGGTGACGGCCTCGTGGAAGGCGCCCTCGTCGCGATACGACCACATGTAGAGCTTCAGTGCCTTGAGTTCGAGGTTCTTCTTGGCGGGAATGTAGTCCAGTGTGAAGTGGGCAAAGTCAGGCTGGCCGGTGAGCGGGCAGAGGCAGGTGAACTCTGGGATCTCAATGTGCACCCGATACTCTCGGGACGGTTCCGGGTTAGGAAACGTTTGCAGCGTTCGGTTCGGTTTACTGGGCATGGTTGGCGGGGAGGCGGGTGGCAGATGTTGAATGTAAGTTGTTATTTTTTAGAGAAAGTTAGCTGCAATTAGATAGGTTTTTAAGGGAAAACCCGGCTAAATCTCGGATGTTATTATAGCTCGACTGCGTTTTTGAACCCCTCAACCACCGGTTTTTAACCTCTAGTGCCGTGCGACTCTCCTATCTAAAACTCTCCGGTTTCAAATCGTTTGTTGATCCTACGACCCTGCACTTCCCCGGCGACCTCGTGGGCATTGTGGGCCCCAACGGCTGCGGAAAGTCGAACGTGATCGATGCGGTGCGCTGGGTGCTTGGTGAGTCCAAGGCCTCGGAGTTGCGCGGGGAGTCGATGCAAGACGTCATTTTTAGCGGCTCCGGTACGCGCAAGCCCGCGGGCCGGGCCAGCGTCGAGCTGGTGTTTGAGAACACCGAGGGCCGTATCACCGGCCCATGGGGCCAGTACTCCGAGATCGCGGTCAAGCGCATTTTGTCGCGTGACGGGCAGTCGACGTACTGGATCAACAACCAGGCGGTGCGTCGAAAAGACGTCTATGACGTGTTTATGGGAACCGGCCTCGGGCCGCGGGCCTACGCGATTATTGGCCAGGGAATGATCTCCCGCGTGATCGAATCACGGCCAGAGGAACTGCGGGTGTTCCTGGAAGAGGCTGCGGGGGTATCCAAATACAGGGAACGACGCAAAGAGACCGAGGGCAGGCTCTCGGACACGCGCGAGAATCTATCCAGGATCGAAGACATCCGGCTTGAGCTTGACGGTCAGATCGGCAAGCTTCAGCAGCAGGCCGAGGTCGCGGCCCGGTACACCGAACTCACGACACGGCGCGACGAGAAGCAGCGTTGGCTCTGGTGGACCCGGCGGGAAGAGTACGCACAGAGCATCGAGAAGTTTGCGCTGAAACGCCGCGAGACCGAACTGCAGATCGAGCAGCAGACCGCAACGCTGCGCCAGACCGAGCGTGAGCTTGAAGAGACGCGCTCTGCATTTCATGAGGCCTCGGATGCCGTCCACGACGCGCAGCAGGCCCTTTATGAAACCAACACTGAAATTCAGCGTATCGAAGGCGAACAGCGCCGGCTTCGCGAGAATCGTGAGCGTGCGGTCGTGGCCAAAGAGCATGCACAGCAGATGATCGCGACCGAGACTGCTGCTCAGGAAGAGGGCGAGTCTAAGCGGATCGCTGATCAAGAGGCCGCCGCATTGGCCGATGTTCAGCTGGCGGAAAAGCGCCAGGAGTTGGAGCGCATTCAGGCAACCATCGCACCGCTGGAGCAGACATTGGCCTCGCGTAACGAATCGTTTGCAGCGGCGCAGGCCGATGTTGCTGCGGCCCAGGCCGAGCTGCGCGCGTTGTCCGAGCGACAGAACGATATTGCATTGCGTATTCGTCGGCTCGAACAGAAGATCGAGGAGCAGGACCGTGAGCGCCTCTCCATTGAGCGTGTCGACCCCTCTGCAAAGGGGCTGATGGCGCAGCAACGGCAGGAGGCATTGGCACTGGCCAAAGCCGCGCAGGATCAACTGGCCGATGCAGAGGCTGCGATTGAGCAGGCGCAGGTCGAGCGTGATCGTTTGAGTCGCGAAGAGCAGGAAAGCCGTGCATCGCTGGCGCATCTGCAGGCCCAGGCTGAGGCGCTTAAAAGCCTTCAGGCCCAGATCGATGCCAAAGATGAACTGCGTCCATGGCTTGCGCGTCAAGGCATGGACAGCACACCGCGTCTGTGGGAGAGCGTCAAAGTCAAAGAGGGCTGGCAGACGGCAGTCGAGGCGGCGCTCGCTGATCGGATTGGCGCCGTAGAAATCGGTGGCCTGGAAAAGGCGACGGCCTTTGTGTCCGATTTGCCGCCCGCACGGCTTACAGTGTTCACAACCTCTGCAGTCTCATCGCTACGGCTGGAGTCCGACAGTCTGGCCCAGCAAATTCAGGGCGACTCGCCCGCGGCCATGGTGGTCAAGCAATGGCTGGCCGGCTTCCGATGTGCGGACAGTGTGGCCACCGCGATTCAACAGGCGCAATCGGGGGATGCCACCTGGATTACCGCCCAAGGCCACATGGCCTCGCGTGGGACTGTGCGTTTTTATGCACAAGAGGACCAGCAGGCCGGCATTCTGGCCCGGCGCAGCAAGATCGAACAGCTCGATGTCCAGATCCGTGCACAGCAGTTGGTGGTGGATGAGACCCACCTGGCCATGCAACGGTCGGAAGGCACGCTGGCCCAACGCAAATCGGAATTGACGGCGTTGCGTGAGCGGGCCCAGTCGGCGCAGACCAGGGCCCACGAGTGCGAGGTGGCTGAACTCAAACTCGACGAAAAAATTCAGCGTCTGACGACCCAAGATACCGCGCTGGCCACCTCGTTGGCAGCACTTCGCCAGGAGCTCTCCGACCTTCAGTCCGAGCAGAGCCAGATTGCACAGCACAGTGATGAATCCGGCCAGCGTTTGGCGGCACAGCAGCAGGAGGCGGAGCGTCAGCGCGAGCTGCAAGACAACCACGCGCAGGAGGTTACGCGTGCGCGTGAACAACTGCAGGATGCGGACCGCACCGTTCAGCAGGCCGTGATGGCCCAGCGCATTGCTGAAGAGCAGCGTCGTGTGTTTGAAGAGCGTATGCGTGAGTCACGTGAGCGGCTCACGGATGCCCAGCAGCGTCTGGAAAAAACCGAGCGCGAGCTATTGGCCATTCAGCATGAGCTTGATTCCAGCGACCTGCAGCCGCTGCTGCAACAGCGGGTCGAGCGTGAGGCAGCCGTCGCCAGTATTCGCGAGCGCGCCGACCAGTTAAGCCAGGGTCTCAAAGCGTTGGAAGAGCGGCGTATGCAGACAGAGCGGGCCCTTGAGCCGTTGCGTGCTGCTATGGCCCAGATGGACGTTGACGCTGCGGGTGCCCGTGCCGGCATCGAACAGATTGACGAGCAGCTCAGTGATCATGGACTCTCGGGCACTTCGATTGCACAGGAGTTGGCAGCTGCCTTCCCGGATGCCAAGTGGCCCAAGCCGGGCCAGCTGCACGGCGAGGTGCAGCGTTTATCGAAAGAAATCGACGCAATGGGCGCAGTCAATCTGGCTGCACTCTCCGAGCTCGAGCAATCCCAAGAGCGTAAGCAGTTTCTTGACGCCCAGGCGGCAGATTTGATGGCCGCGGTCGAGACCCTTGAAGACGCGATACGCAAAATTGACCGCGAGACACGTTCCCTGCTGCAAGAAACCTTCGACACCGTGAATGCCAACTTTGGCCAGCTCTTTCCGCGCCTGTTCGGCGGCGGCGAGGCCAAGTTGGTCATGACCGGTGAAGAAATTCTGGACTGCGGCGTGCAGGTCATGGCCCAGCCTCCCGGCAAGCGCAACACGTCGATCCACCTGCTGTCGGGTGGTGAAAAGGCACTCACCGCAACGGCGCTCGTGTTTGCACTGTTTCAGCTGAATCCAGCACCGTTTTGTTTGCTCGATGAGGTCGACGCACCGCTGGATGATCCGAACACCGAGCGCTTCTGCAATCTGGTGCGCCACATGTCGTCGTCCACTCAATTCGTATTCATTACCCACAACAAGATTGCCATGGAAATGGCCCAGCATCTTATGGGGGTCACCATGCAAGAGCAGGGCGTTTCACGCATCGTGGCCGTTGACCTGGATGCCGCTAACGCCATCGCACAAGAAGCAGCATGACCGACCTTCAGATGGCCATCGCGATCGGTGCCGCGGTCGTGGTGCTCTGGGTGATCGTGATCAATCTGCGTGACTGGAGAAGGGTCAGGGGCCGTATCGCTGCTGCAGTTCCCGTGGTGGATGAGCCGATGTTTGCGGTCCCTGCGGAGCGGCTCGTGGAATCGGTCGTACCCTCCGACATCGCCGAGGCGATTGCCGTGCTGTCATGGACCACGCCCATCGCGGTGGCGCGCGTGCAGCAGGAACTCAGAGGCTGGCGCCACGTGGGCTCGAAGCCCATCTGTTTTGCCTGGCGGTCTGATCACGGATCAGCCTTTGAACCCCAGCCCGTGGAAAACACAGTCTCTGCAGTGCAGGTGGGCGTATTGCTGGCCACCCGCAGCGGACCCCTTCACGCCATGGAGTATTCCGAGTGGCAAGAGACACTGGGCCGATTGGCTCGGCAGTTGGGCGCGCAGCTGGAACTTCCGCCCATGAACGACGTGCTGGCGAAAGCCCGCGCGCTGGACCAGCAATGCGCAGCTCTGGATGCGCAATTGACCATCGCGCTCACGTCACCGCAGGTTCTTTCGGTTGCCGCGATTGCGGCTGCGGCTCATTCGTCGGGATGCGAGGCCCGAGGAGAAGGGCGATTTGCCATGGGTTCGCTGCATCACCAGCGGTTTTCGGTCTTTCCTGGAGACACCGGAAATTCGGTGGTCCTTCTGCTTGACGTGCCGCGCACCCATGAGCCCGAGTTGGCGTTTGAAGAGATGCTGGACTGCGGCCAGAAGATGGCCGCATTGCTGCCGGCAACACTATCGGATGAATCCGGGCGTACCTTGGCGGAGCCGGAACTGCGTGTGATTCGAGAGCAGGTTCTCGCGCGGTCACAGGCCTTGCGGGCCGCAGGCATCGTGCCCGGTGATCCGGTGGCCCAGCGACTATTTTTGTAAACCACCCACCATGGCCAAGAACCCCGCGTCGGCCGCAGAGATCCGCGAACATATTTTGTCGCTTCGTCACGACGTGGCACGGCATCAGCGGGCCTATCACCAAGACGACGCACCGTTGATCTCCGATACCCAGTACGACGCCCTGGTGCGCGAGCTGGAAACCCTCGAATCGGCCTACCCGGAGCTCGCGCCCGGACCATCTCCGGTGGATCAAGTCGGTTTCGCAGCCAAACGCGAATTCGCTGAGGTACAGCACCGCGTACCGATGTTGTCGCTGAACAATGCATTCGAAGATGCCGACATCGACCAGTTTGTAGCCCGTTTGGGCCAGCTGCTTCAGGTGGCCTCGCCGCAGACGGCGTTGCGGTTCAGTGCAGAGTTGAAGTTTGATGGCATTGCCATAAGCCTGCGTTACGAGGGTGGGGTGCTTGTACAGGCGGCCACGCGCGGCGATGGATCGGTGGGTGAAGACATCACGGGCAATGCGCGCGTGATTGCCTCGATACCGCATCGGCTAAAGGGTGAGGTGCCCGAGGTCGTCGAGGTCCGCGGTGAGGTGTTGATGGCCAAACACGATTTTGCAACGCTCAACCAGCAGCAGTCCGCCCGCGGCGAAAAAGTGTTTGTGAATCCGCGCAACGCTGCGGCCGGAAGCCTACGTCAGCTCGACAGCGCTATTACGGCGCAGCGGCCGCTTCGGTTTTACGCCTATGGCATCGGCGAGATCGTGGACAGCTCCGGCAGCGCTGACCGTCTTTCGACGCACTCCGAGTGGATGGCCATGCTCGCGCGTTGGGGACTGCCGGTCTCAGAGGAGCGCGAGCACGGGCTCTTATCTGAAGAGCTTCTCGCCTTCTATCGGCGCGTCTTGGCCAAGCGGCCAGAACTTCCCTTTGAGATCGACGGTGTGGTGTACAAACTCGAGTCACTCGAACAGCAACGTCGGGCAGGATTCGTTTCGCGTGCGCCACGTTTTGCCATCGCGCACAAGTTTCCTGCCGAAGAGGCAAGTACGGTGTTGCTTGCCATTGACGTGCAGGTAGGGCGCACGGGAACACTCACGCCCGTCGCTCGTCTCGAGCCGGTGTTTGTGGGTGGGGTGACCGTGACCAATGCCACCCTTCACAACGAAGACGAGATTACTCGCAAACAATTGTGCATCGGCGATACGGTCTGGGTACGCCGCGCAGGTGATGTGATCCCCGAGGTCTTGGGGCCGATTTTGTCATTACGGCCGAAGGATGCCCGGCCATTCCGCATGCCCGCGCATTGCCCGGTCTGTGGCACAGCGGTGGTCCGTGAGGCGGGTGAGGCGGCAACACGCTGTCCGGCAGGGCTCAGCTGCACGGCGCAACGCAAACAAGCTTTTTTGCATTTTGCGCAACGCAAGGCCATGGACATTGAAGGGCTCGGCGAAAAGATTGTGGATCAGTTGGTGGATGGTGGCCATGTTCAAACCCTGTCGGATCTTTATCGATTGGACCTCGCGACGTTGGCCCAACTGGAGCGCATGGGGGAGAAGTCGGCCCAGAATCTTCTGGATCAAATCGATCGTTCGCGCCGGGTCAGCCTTTCGCGATTGTTGTTCGGATTAGGGATTCGTCATGTCGGTGAACGCACCGCGCGTGATTTGGCGCTCCACTTCCAGGGAATGGAGGCCCTGCAGTCCGCCGACTCCGAGGCCCTGATGCAGGCCCCCGATGTCGGCCCTGTCGTGGCGGCATCAATCCATGATTTTTTCTCGGTCCCCGAGCAGGCGCAGGCGGTATCGGCGTTGTGTGCGGAGGTCACGATAGACCGCCTGGATGACCGGCCAGCGGTCGCACCGGTGGCGGGTCCGCGCGCGGCCGCGATGCCGTTCGAGGGCATGACCGTCGTGCTGACGGGAACCTTGGGCACCTTAACGCGCGAGCAGGCAGGCGATTGGGTCGTGGCGTTGGGCGGCAAGGTCAGTGGATCCGTATCGGCGAAGACCTCGCTGGTGGTGGCCGGTGAGGCTGCCGGCAGCAAACTCACCAAGGCGGAGCAACTCGGGGTGAAGGTCATCGACGAGGCAGGCTTCTTGGCGATAATCGAACCGTTTCAAACCACCTGAGAGGGAAAACGTTGTGACGGAATATTCTGGGAAAGTTCGTAAGGCCGTATTCCCGGTGGCCGGCCTGGGCACACGTTTCCTCCCTGCGACCAAAGCCAGCCCTAAAGAGATGTTGCCAGTGGTCGACAAGCCACTCATTCAATACGCGGTCGAGGAAGCTGCAGCGGCCGGTATTACCGACATGATTTTTATCACCGGCCGGTCCAAGCGTGCCATTGAAGATCATTTTGATAAAGCCTATGAGCTTGAGGCGGAGTTGGCGGCAAAGAACAAGCAGGCGTTGTTGGATGTTGTCCGCCGTGTGGCACCCTCCAGCATCAACTGCATCTACATTCGTCAGCCCGAGGCGTTGGGCCTGGGCCATGCCGTGCTGTGTGCAGCGCCTGTGGTCGGTAACGAGCCGTTTGCGATTTTATTGGCCGACGACCTTATGGATCATGGCCCCGATGGGGTTCCCGTGATGCGCCAGATGGTCGATGTCTATCGGGAACACGACTGCAGTGTGATCGCCGTTGAAGAGGTGCCCCGACACGATACGTCGCGCTATGGCATCGTGAGCACGTCGCCCCTTCGTCCAGGGCTCGAACAAATTTCGGCCATCGTTGAAAAACCCACCCCTGAGGCCGCACCGTCGAACTTGGCGGTTGTGGGCCGCTACCTGCTCACACCGCGCATCTTCGATCTGATTCGAACCCAAGAGGTGGGCGCTGGAGGCGAGATACAGCTCACCGATGCGATTGCTCGGCTGCTCAAAGAGCAGCGGGCATTGGCCTACCGATTTGATGGCAAACGGTTTGATTGCGGATCAAAACTTGGTTACATGCAGGCATCGGTGACCCTGGCCAAGCGGCATCAGGACATTGGTGCCGAATTTTCCGCCTGGCTTAAAGGCTGATACGGCCTTCTTAGTCGGTAGTGCAGAGCGCTGTTGCATTTTGGTGGACGCGAGCGGATGCGCTGCCGTTCACGCAGCAATGGCTTTCAGCAGATCTGTTTCGAGCGCAATCTGCTCTTTGCCCTGAGCGAGTCCTTCGC
>JACCDJ010596973.1_pt1 | contig 84252 bp, 76 predicted proteins | sample 7444481 | NCBI WGS metagenome assembly JACCDJ01 (sample SAMN15323435, study PRJNA562643) | freshwater metagenome | isolation source: river surface water | place: USA:Blue River Watershed | collected 2017-08-15
GCCCGCCGACAAAATCACTTCGCCACCGGGTGAGAGCATGAACGAGCGGGTTCGTGTCTTGACCCCGATGCAGCGAGATTCGCCCTGCGCGAACAGTAACTGCTCGACATCGACTCCCGTCAGTACGGTCAGGTTGCGGCGACTGCGTGCTGGCGCAAGAAAAGCACGCGCGCTGCTACATCGCCAGCCGTTGTGCTGCGTGACTTGCGGCGGGGAGACGCCTTCTTGCGTGGCGCCGTTGTAGTCATGATTGAGTGGTAGCCCCTGTTCGCTAGCAGCTTGCAGGAAGACCTCACCCAACGGATGGGTGGTACGCAAGTGCGATACGACCATCGGGCCGTCGTGGCCGCGTAACCCGTCTGACTCAATGGCCGAGTTTTCAATGCTGCGGAAAGCTGGTAGCAAATCATCGAAGCTCCAACCAGAGTTGCCTAGAGCAGCCCAGCCATCGAAATCCTCGCGTGCGCCACGAACGAACAACATGCCGTTGATCGAACTCGAACCGCCGAGAACACGACCCGCCGGCCAAAGATCGACTTTTCCATTTCGCGACTTGTCCGGATCGGCAAGCAAACACCAGTCGTAGTGAGGATTGCCTACAGCTTTGATGAGCGCTGCGGGCACGTGAAGATAGGGGGAGCGATCCGCGGGTCCGGACTCGAGTAACAAGACGCGAATCGCGGGATCAGCCGAGAGGCGATTGGCAAGTACACAGCCTGCCGAGCCCGCCCCGACGATGATGTAATCCCAGGCGTCCATCGAATACCCCCCAATACCCGACCAGTGTCGCTCTGTGTATCGTAGCCAAGCCAATCATTTCCGGTGCACAATCCATGCATCGACCGCATCGCAGCGGACAACGGCTGAAAACGGGGGTTTGTAAGTCGTCATGGAACTGCGTCAACTTCGCCACTTCGTCGCCGTCGTCGACTGTGCCAATCTTTCGCGTGCGGCCGAGCGTGTGGCAATCAGCCAGCCTGCGCTGACGCGCAGCATCAAGAATCTTGAAGATCTTCTCGGCGTAGAACTACTAGAGCGAAAGCCGCGCGGTGTGGCGGCGACTGAGGCCGGGCTTGCTCTCTATCACCATGCGCAGATCGTGTTGAACGCCTGCCAGCGGCTGACGCGCGAAGTTCGAGAACTCGAGCGCGGTGTGACCGGTACGGTTTACGTCGGCGTCGGATCCATGTTCGCTACGCATATCACGGCCGACGTCGCGCAGAATCTCGCGCAGGTGCATCCGCGACTGGCGATGGTGGTCACAGACGGATTCTTCGAGGAGTTACTGCGTCGTATGCAAGATGGTCGGTTGGATCTCATCTTTTCCAACTTTCCCCAAGTCGCAGTGTCGGCAGATTTCGTGCTTGAGCCGCTGATCAGTGTACGTTCGGTGGTGATGGCCGGACGCAGTCATCCTCTCGCCCGACGTCGCGCCCTCAACCGCGCGGATCTAGTTCCCTATCGTTGGGTGATCGCCGACCAGCCTCACGCCCAAGACAGTTTTGAGCGATATTTCTCGGAAGAGGGATTACCGGCGCCTCGCGATATCTTTCGCACTAATTCGCTGAATTTGATGATGTCACTCGTTCGCAGCGGAAAATTTCTGAGTCCTCTGCCGCAGCATCTCATCGACGGTAGATCGGCTGAGACCGATCTCGTCGCTTTATCTCTGGAAGCGGCGATCGAGCGACAGGCGGGGCTGATCTACCGCGCTGGGGTCGGTTCACGGCCAGCGGTCGAGCATGTGTTGGCTGAGTTTCGCAAGGTTGCGCGACCTTCACCCTGATCGCTGAGTGCCCTTGGCCTCCGCGAGACTCTTTGCGAAGACATCGTATTCATTGATGTCGGATTTGCGAGCGCGGGCCCAGCGGGTGGCAAAGCCCCTCGGATAATTTTCGGTGCTATCCCGACGTCCGTCTTCCGACCAGACGAGCGGGCAGAGCGGACCATCGGGGCGCTCACCCACGATCATCTCATCGAAACTAATTCCGGCGAGATTGACGCAATCGGGCCGCGGATCCCAGCGAATGTCATCGCCGAACACGCGAACTGATACGGCGATGCGCCAAAAGTCTTCCGGATTACCGCCGGAGTAGTGCAATGTCCACGGATGTACGATTAGTAGATCGCCTGGTTCCATTTCCCAGCGAAGAAACCGATATGCCGGATCGTTGCGCCAAGGTTCGCAGTCGACATGCGGTACGCGATCATCTGGCTTGATCATCTTGCGGGCGTTTGGTGAAAACAACCAATAGCGCACATCTTGGACATGTGTGCCAGCGATGCACTCGAGTGAGTTTTCACGCGTGATTCGCGTCAGGGGCATCCATAGCGAGGGAACCATCTTGCCGCTGACGGGCCAGCCCATTCGATCCGTATGCCATATAGTCCGTTCGGCCGAACGCGGCGGTTTGGCGAAGATTTCATCGAAGAAAAAACGTGCCTCGCGTGAGCCCATGACCCGGCAGGCCGCCTCGGCCAGTGGACCCTCGAAGGCGAGTTCGCGAAACTCAGGAATCGTTCTTGCCATGTACCGACCGGGATAGGACGGCAGCAGTCCAAAATCCTCCTTATCAGCGGCGAGCCGCATCGCGACTGGCAGTAGCCGATTGATCCAGTCTGAGTTGCAGACGCCTCGCAACACGACACAGCCGTCGCGTTCATAGATAGCGATGTCTTCTGCGGTGATCGGATTTTGCGGGCTACGGTTGAGCGCCATGGGGATAATCCTGTGCGATGCTGAACGCTGGCATTCAACCAAATTCGCCCGACCAAGCAACAATCGAATTTTAGCCGACTGCCATACAGGCTGCGCATGGTTGAATCGGTACAAAGCATTGGTTTGAGGACCTCGCAATCGTAAAGAATCCTCATATGCAGAAAGGTATTTCGGTCGTCGCAGGCGGTCGTCGGGTATCGATCGGCCATGCAGAACTCCATGTTGAGGAGCATGGTGATGGGCCGCCTTTATTGCTAGTGGCTGGGCTCGGCGGTAGCGGACGCTTCTGGCACGCGCAGATTGCAGATTTCTCACGCGAGTTTCGCGTGATCCTGCACGATCATCGTGGGGTGGGTCGCTCGGGCCCCGGTCCATTGATTTCCAATGCGGGCGAGATGGCAGATGATCTGTTGCGGCTGATGGACGCGCTGCAGCTAGAGCGGGTACACCTCGTGGGTCATTCGACCGGTGGCGCCATCGGACAGCACATCGCCTTGCGTGCCAAGGAGCGACTGGCATCGCTAGTGTTGAGTGCGAGCTGGGCGGGCCCGACGCCACTGTTCCTGCAAACCTTTCACACCAGGCGCGACATCCTCATCAATTCCGGACCACTGAATTATTTGATGGTCGGCACGCTACTGGCGACGCCGACTTGGTATCTGCACGATCGTTTCAAAGACACCCGATCTTTTTTCGAAACTCGGATAGCGGAGTTTCCCGGTCTTGAAATCGAACTGGGTCGGCTCAACGCCGTGATGTCGCACGATCTACGTCATCGCTTGAGCGAGATTCGAGTGCCGACCTTGGTCATCGGTGCGAGAGACGATCAATTAACACCGTCAACGATGTCAGAAGAGCTCGCGCAGCGCATTGCTGATGCGCGTCTCTGTCTGCTGCGCGAGGGCGGGCATTTCTGTCCGCAGACCGTGACGACTGAATACAATGCGGCGGTACTGGGCTTTCTTCGTGAACAGCGCAAGGTCGACGAGGGGAACAAAACATGGCGCTCGACACCACAGGCGAGTCGTGCTCGGTGATTAGTGGCCCTGAAGAGGGCCACTCCCTTTGGCAGCCAATGCCGTCACGCGGCTATGTGACCGTTAAGTTTTCGCCGCAGAACACTCCGTACGAGGACTTTTCCGCCGGCATACAGCTGTTGCCACCGGGCTGTCATGTCCGCGAACACGGTCATTTGCAGAATCACGAACTCGTCTTTGTGCATGAAGGTTACGGTACCGTCACGATCGACGATGTCACGAGTCCGCTCGAACCGGGCTCGGCCGTGCTCTTCTGTCGCAACTCTCGTCATCGCATCGATAACACGGGTAGCACCGACATGAAGCTGTTCTGGGTTTTCATGCCGCCGGGACTCGAGGATTGGTTCAACGCCATCGGCAAGCCGCGGCGAGCCGGTGAACCCATGCCAGAGCCGTTTGCGCGTCCGGATGACGTCGCATCAATACTTGAGCGCATGCGATTCATGCCGCCTCGGGGTTGACGTTGCGTCTGCTCACTCGCTCCGATATCGAGAGACTGCTGACCTATCGGCAGTGCATCGACGAGATGCGATCGGTAATGATGACTACCTCGCAACGGGACTGCTCACTACCGCTGCGACAGTTCATGCCGGTGCCAAGACGAAGTGGAAAGCTTGGATTGATGCCGGGTTATCTAGGCGGTCGTGATGATTGCTTCGGGGTCAAGATTGTCTCGAAATTCGAGCGACCGGCCGATGATCCGCACGGCTCGCATGTCGGCGCGGTGCTGCTGTTCGCTGCGGAGACTGGCTTGCCGCTAGCGTTGCTCGAGGGCGGAACTTTGACGGCTATTCGTACCGCATCGATGACGGCAGCGGCTACAGCCGCGCTCGCTCGTATCGAGGCGCGTCATTTGCTGATCGTCGGTGCCGGTGAAGAAGCTTGGCATCATGCTCGAGCCTTGTTGTGCGTTCGACCATTTGACACAGTCACAATCTGGGCGCGTAACTCCGATCGGGCGGCGCGACTCATTGAGCGACTCGAGGTAGTGTCGTTACCCGCGGGTGCTCTCAATGCGCCGCGCTTCTGCGTTGCTCCTGATCTTGCTGACAGCGTCGCAGCTGCTGATGTGATCTGCACAGTGACCTCAGCAAAGCAGCCTTTCATCCGTGGCGAATGGTTGCGAACCGGGCAGCACATCAATCTCGTTGGGTCGGCTATCCCGACCACTGCCGAAGTGGATGACCTCGCCGTGAGTCGCAGCCAATTCTTCGTCGATTATCGCGAAGCCGCATTAGCTGCTGCCGGCGAACTACTCGGCGCGATATCGCGTGGGGCGGTCACCGAAGCTCACGTACGCGGTGAGATCGGGGAGGTCTTCGCCGGCGCGATCCCGGGTCGTCGTGATGTCGATGACATTACCGTCTATAAGTCTCTGGGCATCACCACGCAGGATCTTGCTGCTGCCATGCGAGTTTGGCGCGAAGCCGAGCGCGAAAATCTCGGTGGCGTCATCGACATGATGCTCTAGGGTTCGACAGATTCGATACGCGGATCATTCGAAGGAGACACCAACATGCTGACTTTCAGCCGCTTGGATCGGATCTAAAGCTATAGTGTTGGTAAAACATCGATAAGGATTCGCCGGATGCACTACGACTACATACCAATCAACTTGCGGCCCCCGTTGCGTTGGCCCGATGACAAGCGGGTTGCGCTGATCATTACGCTTAATCTCGAAACTTGGGATTTAGTCAAAGATACCGACCGACCGTACTACGCTGGCGGCCCCGCGATCCTGCCCGACGTACTGCCGGGTGATACCCCAGATTTCCCAAACTACACGTGGCGTGAATATGGTCAACGAGTAGGTGCTTTCCGCTTGTTTGATATGTTCGATGAGGAGGGCGTTAAGCCGTCTTGCACTATCAACGCCGTGACAGCACTACGTCGACGTCCCATGTTGGATGCGGCGCTCAGCCGAGGTTGCGAGATTCTCGCGCACAATTACGAACAGGGTGAGCTGCTCACAGACTTTGCTAAACAGCCTGAGCGCGAGCGCGATGTCATTGCTCGTTCGCTCGCCGTATATGAGCAGGCCGTCGGCAGAAAAGCACGTGGATGGTTGTCATCATCACTGCGCGGCACACTCAATACAGCCGATATTCTTGCGGAGCATGGACTGCTTTTCTATTGCGATCTCATGAATGACGATCAGCCATATCTGATCGAAACGCCGAGCGGACCTATCGTATCGACGCCTTACACCAATGAAATCAATGATTTCACTTTGCTCACGCGTCGCAATCACACCACCGATGAGTTTCGGGACATCCTCATTGAGGAGTTGAAAGAGTTATACCGAGAGGGTGAGAAAACGGGGCGGATCATGAATGTCGGATTGCATCCGCATGTCAGTGGCCGCGCTTATCGGATACGCGCTCTGCGTGAATTCATTCAGTACGCTAAAACCTTACCTGGCGTGTGGTGGGCAACCCGCGAGGCAGTGGCGAGTTGGTACTTGCAGCAACAATCGGTCAGAGAGTAGTCCGTATGACAAGCAATCAGCACCTGGATATTGGGACTTGGCAGCCTGTCACTGCAGGTGCGCAAAAGTTTCTCAACAAATTCGAGCATCGCATGCTGATTGCTGGAGAATGGGTCGAGGCCTACTCGGGAGCGCGTCTCGAATCGCGTAATCCGGCTACCGGCGAAGTGCATGCCACGATTCCGTCCGGTGATGCGCGTGATGTGGATGCAGCGGTAGCGGCAGCTCGCGAAGCATTAGTGCGTGGCGCTTGGCCGGCGCTTCTGCCGGCCGAGCGGGCTCGGATATTGTGGAAAGTCGCTGATTTGATTGAGTCGCATCTCGACGAACTCGCAGAACTCGAGAGTATGGATCAGGGAAAGCCACTCTGGGTCGCGAAGTATGCCGAGATACCAGGTGCTATCGAGCAGTTTCGGTATTTCGCAGGGGTTGCAACGCGTCTCGAAGGCACCACGATCAATCCGTCAATCAATTATCAACCGCCCGGCAAGAAGCTCTTCGCATACACCCGCAAGGAGCCTGTTGGCGTGGTTGCGGCCATCGTGCCGTGGAATTCGCCGTTAGTGCTGACGGCGATGAAGATCGCGCCAGCGCTTGCCGCAGGTTGCACGATGGTGTTGAAGCCAGCGGAAGACACCTCACTGACTGCGCTACGCCTTGCCGAGCTCATGCTCGAAGCGGGTGTGCCAGCCGGCGTTCTCAACGTGGTGACGGGCCTTGGCGAATCTGCAGGGGCGGCGCTTGCGATGCATCGCGGCGTCGACAAGGTCGCGTTCACCGGCTCCACCGAGGTGGGAAAACGGATTCTAGACGCCGCGCGTGGAAACCTAAAAAAAGTCACGCTTGAGCTCGGCGGTAAGTCGCCGGTCATTTTGATGGCCGATGCAGATTTAGCGCTCGCCATACCGGGCGCTGCCAATGCCATCTTTTTCAACTCCGGACAGGTCTGCGTAGCGGGCTCTCGGCTATACGTCCAGCGTCAAATATTTGAGCAGGTGATGGACGGCATCACCGCAGCGGCAGGCCAAATCAAACTCGGTCATGGCCTTGACCCCGCTACAAAAATGGGGCCTCTGGTCAGTCGCAAGCAAGCCGAACGCGTTGCTGGTTATATTCGCTCTGGGACGATGCAGGGTGCCGAAGTGCGCTGTGGAGGTGCCGAGCACCTCGGTCCGGCGGGCACGTTTATCGCGCCGACCGTACTGACCGGTATCCGAGCGGACATGACTGTCGTGCGTGAGGAAGTATTTGGTCCCGTCGTCGTCGCAACCGCTTTTGACGAGCCGGAAGAAGTGGTGGCTATGGCGAACGATACCGAATATGGGCTGGCCGCTAGCGTCTGGACGGAAAGCCTGTCAGCAGCGCATCGGCTCGCTGCTGATATTCGTGCCGGGACCGTTTGGATCAATAGTCATTCTATGTATGACGCCAGTCTTCCGATTGGAGGTGTGAAGCAGTCGGGCTGGGGTCGGGATAGTGGACACCAGGCGGTCGAGAACTATTTGGAAACAAAAACGATTTGCGCTGTGATTTAGGTGCAGGGCAAGCAAATCTATTGTTAGTCAGATAGACGGCTTCGATGGGTGTCACGAAGAAACAGTGACCCAATCAGTGCGGTCGCGAGCGCAACTATGATCGGATACCAAAGACCTGCGTAGATATCCCCTGTCGCCGCAACAATGGCGAATGACGTCACGGGCAAAAAGCCACCGAACCAACCGTTGCCAAGATGGTAGGGCAGTGACATCGAGGTGTAGCGGATTCGGGTTGGAAACAATTCAACGAGCCACGCGGCGATCGGTCCGTAAACCATCGTGACGAGCAGAACTAGCCATGTGCATAGCAGTACAACCATCGGGTAGTTGACCTGCGACATATCGGCGCGTGCCGGGTAACCTGCGGTGTCGAGCGCGTTGCGCAGCGCCGCGTTGAAAGCACTGGCCGATATCTTGAACTCAACTTCGGGTAGACCTTCACCAGCAAAGCTTGCAACGATCTGTTGGTTTTGGCCGTTGCCGATCAGTACTTGTGTAGGTGTGCCAGCGGAGACGGCTTCATTGCTATAGGGCACGCCCGCTCGAGCGAGTGCTGTCTTAGCGATGTCGCATGAGGTGCGGAAAGTGCTCTTACCCACGGGGTCGAATTGCAGACTGCAATCGGACGGATCCGCAAGTACGCGTACTGGGGCCTCGGCGACTGCGCGTTCGAGCGCGGGGTTTGCGAAATGTGTGATGCCTTTAAAGGTCGGGAAGTAGGTCAATGCAGCGAGCACGCAGCCACCGAGTACCAGCTTCTTGCGACCAATGCGATCCGACCATGCACCGAAGACAATGAAAAACGGCGTCCCGATCAATAGCGCGGCGGCGATGATGAGATTGGCGGCCGCTGAATCAACTTGCAGTGTCTTCTCTAAAAAGAATAGTGCGTAGAACTGTCCGCCGTACCAGACGACGGCCTGGCCTGCCGTTGCACCAAATAGGGCGAGAACCACGAGCCGGAGATTCGCACGATCAGCAAACGCTTCTTTAAGAGGTTGTTTGGCAAGCTTGCCCTCGGCACGGATCTGCGCAAAAGCCGGCGACTCTTCGAGCTGCATGCGGATGTAAACCGAGATTCCGAGCAACACGATCGACAGTAGGAATGGCACGCGCCAGCCCCATTCCTCAAATTGTGGGCCGAGTAGCAACCGACAACCGAGGATCACCAGCAGCGAGAGAAAGAGGCCCAGCGTCGCAGTCGTTTGAATCCAGCTTGTATACAGGCCGCGTCGTCCCTCGGGCGCATGTTCGGCGACATAAGTTGCGGCCCCGCCGTACTCCCCGCCGAGCGCAAGCCCCTGAAGTAATCGCAAGATGATCAGCAAGATGGGTGCTGCGACCCCGATGGTTTCGTAGGAGGGCAGCAGGCCTACACCCGCGGTAGCAACGCCCATGAGAACGATGGTGACGAGGAAAGTGTGCTTGCGGCCGACAAGATCGCCTAAACGTCCGAATACGAGTGCGCCGAAGGGACGTACGAAAAAGCCGGCTGCAAACGCCAGCAGTGCGAAGATGAACCCGGTTGTTTCGTTGACGCCCGAAAAGAATTGACGCGAGATGATCGCCGACAACGCCCCGTAGAGGTAGAAGTCGTACCACTCAAAAACGGTTCCCAGCGAGGAGGCGAAAATCACCCGCCGGTGAGCAGGGTCGACGCCGGAGTTCTGCAGCTTATCCGTCACAGCCATAGCTCAATGCTACGTCATTCATCGATACTTTCGAGATAACCAAGGAGGGCTGTAGCCAACGATGGCAGAGCCCTGCAGATCGTCGTTGAGCGTCTTAAACGAGCGACAGTCGCGGTTGATTGCAGGAAGGAATTTTTTAACCCATTGATTCAGTGGGAGTAATTTGAGAGCGCGGGCTTTAAAAATCCGCGTGTCGTTGGTTCGATTCCGACTCCGGCCACCACTTCTCCATCACTCGCGTTTAGCGACCCATCGTTGAATCGTCGGTCGGATTCGTAAGAAGCCGCGATACGCCACTTCCATCAACGCAGCCACGCCCGGCAAGCGACCGAGTCGTGCGAGCCATCGCCAATACGGCAAGCGCTCCCACAGTGCGATGAAAGCATATGCACCGCTCTCAACACGGCCATCCGAATGCTGAACGTGAAATCGTGCAAGCAGTTGCTCATGAGTGGAGCCTGGAGGCAGTACCGTCGAGCGATCACTGACATCGCAAAACTCGATTGGGCGATCGGGTGTTAAGTCACGATAAATGCCAATCTCGCGTCGGCATAGTGGGCAGGCGCCATCGTAGAGAACAACGAGAGAGTCGGTGGCGGACGAGTCGGATTGTTTCATGGTCTACAGCCCTGCCAGGATGAGAACGTGTTCTCCTGTGCAGGGGGATTCGGCGATCACGTCACCACGCGCGTCGAGAGCACAAGATCTGCCAACACCGGCGGCTTCACATCCAGTTGGTTTCCACGGCGACGCTGCATGCACATGCATCGACAACGAGGGGAGCAGCGGACGCGTAGTTGCCAGGGCGCTCCGTGCTCCTGAGCCCATCGTGATCAAGATGTCGACGCCGAGCTCCGAGCACTCCTTCACGGCCTCATCGGTGGCATCGACCGGCATGAGGGCGAGTCGATGATCGTTGATTTCGATGATCGGTAGCGCGGCACTCGAGTCCGTCTGGTTGGTTTGTAAAGGGAGCGGTGCGTGTCGCGGCGGCATCGCCCACTCGCGGATTTCTCCTTGCGGTGATAGCAAGATGATCGAGTCTCTCGCTCGGCGCACGGCGCCGAAGCTGATCCAGCACTGCTGTTGGCTTGCTGCGTCAGCGAGTTTTTGAAGGTCCTCATCGCCGAGCGCAAGACTGGTCACGGGTAATGATGTCGCCAAGTGCCCCGTCAATGGAGCATCGTCAAATGCGATCCAGTCATTGGCGGTCGCATGGTGCTCGATGATCTGCAGCATCCTCTCGAGATTTCGCTGTAGATCATTTTCAGCATGCGCTGCATCCAGCGGCAACGCGGTCGACTGAACTAGGGCAAATCGGTGAATTGAAGCGGTTGCGCCCAAGACGGGTGCGGCGCGACCACCGATAGCGATCACCGTCGCCGTCAGTGTAGTGCCGATAAATTGACGCCGATTCCAGTGAGCCATCGTTATTTTTGCGGGGGCTGAATCAAACCGCTCTTGACGAGGTTACCGTACGCCTCGTTCTGCACTTCGATGATGCGATCCTTCGAGTCCATCGGCGCGTCCGCAAAGCGATTCGCTGGGTAGAGCGTCGTCGAGTTGTAGAGCGGACGATAGATATCGAGTCGTTGTCGAAGCAGTCTATTGCCAGACCCTGGGATCGCCCGCATCCGTCGCAGTGCTTCGACATCAATCCAGGACGAACAGACAGTGGATTCTCCAGGCCCGCCCGAGTCCGACAAAATTCTGCCGTCCCAATCAAAAATTTTGGAGTGACCCGCGGTAGTTCCTGTCGGTAAGACGCCGCCAATTTGTCCGCATTGGTTGGCCGAGATTAGATACATCATGTTCTCAGACGCACGCACCTTCTTGGCCGACTCCCAGCTCCACATATCCGAAGCGCCGTGATCGGAGGTCGGGTGCAGCAGCACTTCTGCGCCACGCAACATGAACATTCGAGCCGCTTCCGGATACATGATTTCTCCGCAAGGCATCATGGCGATGTTGCCGAGATCCGTTTTGGCGACGGGGAACGTTCCCTCGATCCCATAGCGCTCGAGATAGCGATCCATGAAGTCATGGGGTGAGCCGGTCTGAACGGTATTGATCCGGCGATATTTCAGAACGACATCGCCGGAGGGTGAAATGAGAAACGACGTATTGAAGTAGCGTCCCGGCCATTCCGGGTCGCGCTCGTAGGCGTTGGCGCCGATCCATACTTTGGCTGCTTGCGCTTCGCGTTGCAGTCGTTCGGTGACGGGGCCCGGAATTTCGATACAGGCTTTGTCGATCCATTCCTTAGCGGTTTCGGTAAGGGGAAAGCCCGTTAGACAAAACTCGGGGAAGAGCAGTAGATGTCGTCCGCCATCGCGTGCGGTGCCGCGGATCAAGGTCGACCAACGATCGAGCGACCGATTGATGATGACCAACGCTTCATCGCGATTGCGAGCTGAGTTGACGAGGTTGCAGTACACCTGCATACAGGTGGCGCGCCATGGTTGAATCATCTGACATCCCCCCGAAGAGCTAGGTTGGGTAGTATCGCATCATGACCCAAAAACGGATCTGGGATATCTCGCAGCCGATACGCGCCGGGCTGCCGGTGTGGCCGGGCGATGTCGAATTCGATTGCAAGGTCACCGGGTCGGTAGCATCCGGCTCTAGCGTCAATCTGCATCAACTGACGCTCTCGACGCAATCAGGTACGCATGCCGAATGCTCTCGTCACGTTCGAGACGATGCTGTCGACCTGTCGAGTCTCGATCTCACGGCCTTTATGGGCGAGTGCGAGTTGCGCGATGTCAGTGGTGCGGAGCAGGTCGATTCCAATGGCGTTGTTTTGGCATCCGCCGTTCTCGATCGTTTACCGAGCAGGGTGGAGCGGCTGCTACTGCGCACTTTTGCAAAGCCCGACTGGAATACCTGGCCGACCGGTTTTCGTGCACTTGATCCTGCGTTGATCGAGGCGGTAGCGGCGCGCGGTTGCCGATTGATCGCCACCGATGCCCCCTCCATCGATCCCGAAACCTGCAAGCAATTGCGGTCCCACCACGCTTGCCATCGCGCGGGGATGGCGATTCTCGAGGGAGTCGTCCTTGATGGCATTCCTGAGGGACGGTATGAGCTGATTGCACTGCCGTTGCCTATCGCCGGTGTGGAGGCCACGCCGGTGCGAGCGGTACTTCGCGAGTGGATCTGATGTTGCCGCGTAGTCGTGCCGAGTGCCTAGAGCGCGATCGAGCGGATCCGCTCGCAGCCTGCCGAACGTGGTTTCGGCTCCCTTCGGATGTGATTTATCTCGATGGTAATTCACTGGGCGCATTAACCCTTGCTGCCGAGCGCCGTGTGACGACGGTGATGAACGAGCAATGGGGCGTCGATCTGATTCGCAGCTGGAGTGATAACGGCTGGCTCGACTATCCCGCAAGACTAGGTGATCGCATCGCGCGATTATTGGGCGCAGCGCGCGGAGAAGTGTTGGTTTGCGACTCGACGTCGGTCGATCTATTCAAACTGGCTTCGGCGGTGGCCGTGCAGCGTGGCAGTCGTCGAAAAATCGTCACGGAGCTCGGCAATTTTCCGACGGATCTGTACATCCTGCGCGGGCTTGCTCGGCTCGTTCCGGATCTCGACGTGATCGCCGTTCCGCGTGAAAGCGTGGCGACCGCGATCGATCGAGAGACGCTCCTCGTCGTGCTGACGCATGTTCACTATCGAACTGCCGAAATGTACGACTTGGAGGCGATGACCAAACACGCTCATTCGGTAGGGGCGCGTGTCATTTGGGACTTGTCTCATTCAACAGGAGCAGTGCCGCTCGATTTGAATGGCGCCGGTGCCGACTTCGCTGTCGGTTGCACCTACAAATATTTGAACGGTGGCCCAGGCGCGCCCGGATTCTTATATGTTCGGCGCGATTTGCAGGCTGCTCTCGAGCCCGTATTGAGCGGTTGGCTCGGGGATGCCCGGCCATTCGATTTTCTAGATGACTATGTGCCCGCAGCGGGTATCGATCGTCATCGCTGTGGCACGCCGCCAGTGTTGGCTTATGCCGCTTTGGAGGGAGCGCTCGACGTTTTTGATGATGTCGATCTTGCTCAAATTCGTCGCAAGTCCATCGAGTTGATGCAACTGTTCATCGATTTGGTTGAAGCTCTTCCGATGGCAAGCTCACTACAGCTCGTATCGCCTAGAAGTCCGGAGCAGCGTGGTAGTCACCTGTCGTTTGCGCACGCGAATGCGAGCGCGGTGATGCAACGACTGATCAAGCGAGGCGTGATCGGGGATTTTCGCGCGCCTGACTTATTGCGCTTCGGCTTTACACCCCTCTATCTACGTTTTGTTGATGTTTGGGATGCCGTGCACATTCTGGCGGAAGAGCTCGACTAAATTTGCCAGATAAGAATGGCAATCAAGAGTATCGCGAGTACCGCCCAGCCGATGGCATCGATGTAACGGCGTAGATGTGCCTCGATCGGCGGGCCACCGAAGCGCACCAAGGCTGCCACCAAGAAGAACCGCGCGCCTCGTCCTATGACGGAGCCAAGAACGAACGGCACGAGCGCCATCGAGGCGGCACCTGCGGCGATCGTGAAGACCTTGTAGGGGATCGGGGTGAAGCCCGCAGCAAAAATCGCCCAGAAGCCGTAATCGGTAAACCACTGCTGCGCTGTTTCGAAATGCCCGAGATAACCGACTCGCTGCAGCCAGGGCATGACGGCATCGATGGCAACTTGACCAATGACATATCCGAACACACCGCCCAAGACGGAGGTGATGGTGGTTAGCCCAGCGAGGTAGATCCATCGCTTCGGTTGCGCGAGCGTCATGGGCGCGAGCAGCACGTCCGGTGGGATCGGGAAAAACGACGACTCGGTGAAGCTGACGACGCCTAGATAGCGTGTCGCATGTCTGTGGACGCTCCAACTCAAAACCAGGTCATATAGCTTGCTGAAAACTTTCATTAGCGCGATTGTATCGGCAATAAGAAGCACGGGGGTACGTCATGAAAAAGAGAAAAATCGGCACACCGGATGGCAGCACCACGCTCAAGGAGGAGTTGAGTCGTCGTGGATTTCTGCAAGGGGGAGCCGCGGGCGCTCTGGGCTTGGCCTGGAGCGGCGCACCGGAAGCACAAGCGGCTATTGGCAAGGGCAGCGATCAACTATCGGTGAGTCAAGACGGTCGTTACGCGACCGTTCCGCTCGCGAAAGACAATATCCGACTCGGCGTGATGCAAACCCGAGTTCGACCAGTGGACCCGGCAAGCCCCGAGAAGGGACGCCGCGAGAATCTCGATCACATGTTGAAGTTGATCACGAATGCTCAGGAGTGGAACCCACCCTCTGACATCCTGTTGTTTCATGAGTTCCCGATCACGGGATTCAGCTACGACTGGAGTCGAAAAGACATTTTACGTCTCTCGATCGATTTGCCGGGTGTCGAGACCGAAGAGCTCGGTAAGGCAGCTAAGAAATACAATTGCTACATCGTCTTCGGGTCCTACGCTCGCGAGAAAGATTGGCCCGACCATGTGTTATCGATCACCACCATCATCGGACCCGACGGGCAGATAGTCGATAAGCATTGGAAAGTGCGAAACATCATGGGCGTGTTCCGCATCGGACCATCGCCGATCGAGTTGATGACGAGCACGATCTACAACTGTCTTGATCGCTATATCGAGATGTATGGCGTCGATGCGGTCATCCCTGTCACACGTACACCACTCGGCAACATCTGCACGGGGGCGATGCAGCGCGAGCCTGAGCTTTTCAGGGCGATGGCCATCAAGGGCGGTGAGCTCTTCCTGCGTACCGCGACTGGTAGCTTCGTTCCGGCGGATATGCAGATGAACTCGGTCTATCACCGGGTCTACACGGCGGTTTGTAACAATGCGGTATCGCCCGGCAATCAATTCTTCGAGGAGCCAGGTGGTGCGGGCGGCAGTGCTATCTATGACCCATCCGGAACCGCCATCGCCATGGCGCGTAACGAATTCGAGCAGCTAGTCGCGGCGAATATTCCGATCAAATCTTTCAGGGCGAGTCATAAGCTTCCGGATTTCGCTTGGGATTTATACGCACCGGTGTACTCGCAATACGTTCGCAAATATCCACCGAATAAGTTCGCTAATAAGTTGCCGGCTGATCTGCGTGAAGCGGGTGAATGGTTAAACGATCCGCGCAACGTCAACTGGTGAGGTGAACGATGCGATCTCTGATTGCCTCAATTCTGATCGGTGTCCTATCGACCTCTTCAGTTGCCCTGCGTGCTGAAGGGTCTGCGTTACAAGATCTGACGCAGTTAATGGTGGGCGATTTTTTCTCGGCTGCAGACGGCGGTGTCAAACAGGGTCGTCCGATCTACATGCGTGTTCGATCTGTTCAGTCGCCTCTGCCGAATCGAATCGCGTTATATGCCGAGATGCGTCACGACGGGCCGGACGGAGAACTGTATCGGCAGCGCGCTTATCTCTTTGATACAGAATCGACGCTGCCCATCGTCATGCAGGCGCTGACTTTTGATGATCAAACAGCCGCATCCGCACTCGCGAATGATCCGACGGCCTGGGTGAGTCAAAGCCTAGCGACAAAACCCGCTTTGGTCGACGGGTGTGATACGCGCTGGGTTCGCGATGGTGAAGGCTTTGTGGGCTCCGTGGATCCGGCAACCTGCGTCATCACCGGCAAGCGTGGCGATCGCCGTCGTATCGAGAGCAAGACGCGCATCACGGTGAAATCGGTTGGCCAATTGGAGAGGGGTTACGACATGGATGGCAAGCTGCTGTTCGGTAACGCCGGTGGCGAGTTCTATATTTGGCCGAGGGTAAGGTAGGCAAGTCATGCGAATTCGAACGATCGTGTTGGTGGTGATGGGCGTTTCGGCGCTGGCAGGGGGCGCTTGGTACGCCAGTCTCGATGCTGAGACACGTGGTATTTTGAAGGCATTGCCGACCAACGCCGATGTATTGAGTTGGGAGCAAGATCAGCGACACGCGGCTTTTCGAGCGATGGATCGGTTGCCGTTGCTGGCCAAGGCCGCTGTCATCACGCCATCGTCTGCCCCGAGGGCGTTGCCGACGGGTGAGCCGCTCACGATTCCAGGCCTTGAACGTTATATGCAGGAGCAGGGCACGGCCGGGCTCGTCATCATTCAAGATGGCAAGATTCGTCTCGAGCGTTACGGACAGGATTTCGACTCGAAAGGTCGCTGGACGAGTTTCTCGGTCGCCAAGTCTTTTACGTCGACTTTGGTGGGCGCCGCGCTGCAAGATGGTTCGATTCGCAGTCTCGAAGACAAGGTCAGTGAATACATCCCTGATCTGCGCGGATCCGCGTATGACGATGTCACGATTCGTCAATTGCTGACGATGAGTTCGGGTGTGCGCTGGAATGAAGACTACGAAGATCCGCAAGCGGATGTCGCCAAATTCAACAAGGCAAAGCCAGACGCCGGTGTGGATGCCACTGTCAGCTACATGCGAAACCTTCCGCGTGCACATCCGCCCGGAGAGGTATGGCACTACAACACGGGTGAAACGAATCTGATCGGTGTGCTGGTCTCCTCCGCTACCGGCAAACCGCTCGCGCAGTATCTACAGGAGAAGATTTGGCGACCTGCCGGCATGGAAGCCCAAGCCACGTGGTTGCAGGGCAAGACAGGGCATGAAATTGCGGGTTGTTGTCTGCAAGCCGCGACGCGAGATTTCGCCCGCTTTGGTCTCTTCGTACTCGATAACGGCGTTGCGAATGGTGTTCAGGTGGTGCCGGCCGACTGGTTCTCTCAGGCGACTCGTAAGCAAAAAGATATTGGCGAGCCAGGTCGAGGTTACGGGTTTCAGTGGTGGACTTACGATGATGGCGCCGTTGCCGCGCAGGGCATTTTCGGTCAAGGTATTTTTATCGATCCTGCTCGTCGCTTAGTGATCGCCAGTAACTCGAATTGGTCGCGTGCGACCTTAGGCCCAGAGCCGAAAGCGCGAGAAGCATTTTATGCGCAAGTGCGCGCGCTACTGGATGTCGAGGCGGAGTCAAAGAGCATCGCCAACTCCGCCGACGCCGCCACTGCATTTTTCGATGATGTGAAGTCACTATGCGGCAAAGCGTTCGAGGGAAAAATCGTCACCGATCAACCCCCGCCTGCCGCAGACGATCCATTCGTCGGCAAGCGGCTAGTCATGCATGTGCGTGATTGCGAGGCCGGTGAGGTGCGAATTCCGTTCACGGTGGGTGATGATCGCAGTCGAACCTGGATCATCACTAAAACCGAGTCCGGCTTGCGCCTGAAACATGATCATCGACATGCAGACGGTACACCGGATGCGCTCACGATGTATGGGGGTGACACGCTGTCTCGCGGAACTTCTCGTCGACAAAGCTTTCCGTCTGACGCAGAGACGATCGCTCTTTTCACTACGCAAGACAGGCTGGTTTCGGTGCCAAACGTCTGGTCACTCGAAATGAACGATGCTCGGACTTTCGTTTATGAATTACGCCGACCGTCCGGCCGCTTGTTCCGTGTCGAGTTCGATCTGACGAAGCCGCTTGATCAGGCGCCGTAACTGCAGATCTTGTCGATCACGTTTTTCGGCACCGCCATGCCATAGACTCGGTAGAAAATACTATTGAGTCGATCATTTCGCCAGTCATTGAACTTCGCATTGAAAACCCATTCACCAGCGGTATTTTTGGTGATGGTTTCTTCGAGTACGCCGAGATGCAGGTCGACGCCCGCCAAATAGAGGGTGGTGCTGAACCGTTCTTTCGAGCGTTTAATCTCGTCGAAACGATCTTCTTCCCTGCGTACTCGTTCGAGCACGCCATAAGCCAAAGCGGCACCAATGATGACGATCATAGAGGCAAGCACGGGGCTCGCCGTCACCGTGTACACGGTGGCGACCAAAACCGCCGTAATCGCAGTGATGAGCGTCAACAGTAAAGGCTGTCGTTGCCGCTCTTCGTGTAGACGCGCGATCGCATCCAGCCATTCGCCATAAATCTTGCAGTAGGAGTGGGCGAAGTAGTTGAGCTGGTCGCTTTGCCGACGGCATTCAGCTACCTTCGCATCCGAGCTAAAAAAATCGGGCTGTGCCGGCTGCTCAGGTTGTTGCGGATCGTCGATCATGATGGTGCAGTTTAAACCCTAGTGTTTGGGGACAACCAGCGTCTGTGCGCCATCGCGAGATTTAAGGGTGAGTTGCTCTGGTGCACGCCCATTCTCGACCCAGTTCTCCAAAACTTCTAACGGGTCGAAAAGGTCGGCTACCGGCGCGGGTTTCTCCCAGCAATGTCCCCAGCCCGGAATCATGAAGAGTCTCGCCGCAGACTCTAATTTCGCCCGACCGCCCGTTGCGACGGCCGCTGCATCGAAATAGTTCTCGAGGGGTTTCGGAATGATCAGAGGATCCGCAAGGCCATGGTAGATCAGCAATTTGTTGCCGCTCTCAACTAGCGGTCGCAGATCGGTATCTTTGGCGTCCGCTAACCCGGGCACAGACGACCGAGCGATCAGCTTCTGCATCGCCTCGACTGATAGCGCTGACTCCGCATGCGATTGCTGGACACTGCGTTCGAGTATCCGACGATAACCTGTCGACGCACGAATGCCCCAGGCTGGTTTCTCCGTGCTACCGAAGAGCCAAATGTCCCCGTAATACTCGGATCCAAACTCGGTTCCCGGATAGATGAGGTCACCCGTTTGGCTTTCGACACCCGAATACAGTGCGTTCAGTCCAAGGGCTTGTGAGGAATTGAGACACTCTGCGCCATCGCAAACATGCTGCGTGAAGTCGACTTTGCAGCTTCGCGGGTTTTGAAGCATGCCATCGACACGTCCATCCTGGGCGTCACACTGCTGCAGCACGATTTTTTGCACTCGACTCGTAATTGATTGATCTAGCAGTGGGGTCTTGCCCTGATAGGCTTTTGAGATGAGCCAATTACCCCACAGTCCTGCTGTTCCACTCAGATCGAAAATACTGGCTCCCGCGGCAATGCCGTCAAAGAGGTGTGGATATCTTTGTGCGGCGATGAGGCCAAGCCGCCCGCCGTTAGAACATCCGGAGAAGTACTTGTAGGCAGGCTCTTTACCGTAAACCTGACGAGTCAAATCAAGACCGAGATCGACCATCAGGGGCAAAATTCGGTGCGCCCAAATATCGAGGGCATCAGAATCGACGGCCCACTCCGTATCCCAGCTGGCTGCCTTATGACCGCCGTCATGTGCGATCGCGGCATAACCTCGCTTGACCGCTTCGTTGATCGAATTACTGTAGCCCGACTTGTCTGGTAGCAGCTCACCGCAAAAGCCACCGCATCCGGCCATCATGAAGCGACCATTCCATGGAATGGGCAGGCGCATGAGAAATTCGACTTTGTTTACTTTGATGCCACGTACTTCGCAATGTGCGGGGAGCGTCCCGCCCTCGACCCAACGCGGAGTGCCGATCAATTGGACATCGGGCGAGGGCTGGATCTTGGTGCAAAGCTCGGCCGCATCAGCGGGGCGTGTACTGGCCTTAGCGAAACCGAGAGCGGGGGCCATGCTGCCGAGGGCGACTACCAGCAAGGTTAAAGAGAAGTGCTTCATTTGCGCTGCCTCGTATCGCCGCGTTGGATTGTGTAGGGTAGTAGTGTATGCCAGAGCGACATGTGACCGAAGAATCGCGTCCCTTCGTCGTCCCGTGTAAACGGCTCGATGCTCGTGCGCCGCTGCGCTGGTTAGCCGCAGGTTGGATGGATGTTCGGCGTGCGCCGCGACTGACGGCAATTTATGGGGCCATCATCGTGCTTGTTAGCGTGGCGATTAGTGCGCTCGCTTGGCAACTAGGACGATTTGCGCTGCTTGCCGCCTTACTCTCAGGATTTGTTTTTGTCGCGCCTTTGATCGCAGTTGGGTTATATAGCGTCAGTCGGGAACTGGAGGAGGGGCGAACTCCTCAACTCACTGATAGCTTCCGTCTCGTACGCAGTATCCCGGGGCAGGCAGCGGTGTTTGCCCTGATTCAAATGGTCATTCTGTTTACATGGTCGCGCTCGGGCATGATGGTTACAGCCTTCATGCCGATCGAGTCGGGCAATGTGCGCTCTTTGATCGAGTTTTTAGCGGCGGGCTCCGCTTTTGGAACCCTCTTTGCTGCGCTCACCTTTGCAACGGCGGTTTTCAGTTTACCGATGATTGCCGATCGAGACGTCGACATGGTCACTGCCGTGGTATCGAGCGTCAATGCCGTGCTTCGTAACAAACGAGTCGCATTATTTTGGGCGCTGCTGATTGTCTTGATCACGCTGGTTGGTTTTGCCACCGCGTTTGTTGGGCTTGGAGTGTTGATGCCATGGCTCGCATACTCAGCTTGGCACAGCTATCGCGAAACGCTCGATTGCTCGATTTGGCCAAAGCTGAATTTGGGATAGCTCAGTTAGCGATCGATTGGCGACGAAGCTTGATGAGTTCCACCCAAAGCAAACAGACAATACCCGTTGCCAGGCTCCAAAAGACTTGTTCGAGACTAATGACCGCAAACGAAAATCGATCTCGAATCATTGGAACCGACAATGCCAGTACGAGACACGACGCAGCGAACGCCGTCACGATGTGTAGCGCCGGATTGCGTCTTTTGATCACATCAGTAAAAGTCGATGACCATGATCGGTTGACGTAGATCAACGCAACCAGTGATGCAATGAGGGTACAAAACACCAACGTTCTGGCGACATCATAGCTTTCCGAGCGTGCGGCGACTTGATAGACGACTGTGCAAGCGACAAAAACGCTCATGCCCTGAAAGAGAGCCAGTCTGACGTCGCGTAATGAGAAAAGCTTTTGCTTGGGTGAGCGAGCCTGTCTTCTCATCAAATCCTTGTCGGGCTCCTCGGCTTCAAAAACCAGAGAACAGCTTGGATCAATGATCATCTCGATGATGACAATATGAATCGGCAGCAAAATCAGCGGTGCCGCAGAGTCGAGTAAGGGTAAGAGGGCAAGGCCCGCTATCGGTACATGCACCGCGATGATGAACATACTCGCTTTCTTGATGTTGTCGTAGATGGTTCTACCCTGACGTATCGCGGCAACGATGGAGGGAAAAGAATCATCTAGCAGAACCAAATCCGAGGCTTCTCGGGCAACTTCCGAGCCGCGTTGCCCCATGGCAATGCCGATATCGGCCGCTTTCAACGCCGGAGCATCGTTGACTCCATCGCCCGTCATCGCAACGATGTGCCCGCTAGCTTGTAGTGCTCTGACTAGTTGGAGTTTTTGTTCGGGTCGTACACGGGCAAATACGCAATGCCCGCGTGCGGCCTCGACGAGCGCAGCCTCATCGAGCTCATCCATCATCGCACCGGTCATTACCACTTGATGATCGGGTGGGGCAATGCCAGCTTGGCGCGCGATGGCCAGTGCGGTGCTAGGGTGGTCTCCAGTGATCATGACAACTCGTATTCCAGCCTGTTGACACTCGGCAACGGCTTGCGGCACGTCGGTACGCAACGGATCGGCGAAGGCGAGTAAACCCAGAAATTCGAATGAATCGAAGTCGTCACGCAGATCCCTGTACTGCGCTATTGATAATCGAGAAGCCCGCGCAACGGCGATGACGCGTAAGCCTCGCTCAGCGAGTCTGCTGACGATGACCTGCAGCTCTGATTTTTGTTGATCTGTAAAACTGCAGAGATTGGCGATAGCTTCAGGAGCGCCTTTGCTGGCAAGCCAAATTCGATCGTCATCTGATTGCCATACGTGACCCATCGCTGGGCGAGCTGCAGTCAGCGGGTATTCGTGCCGCAATAGGCCTCGTTGACTGAGGCCCGAAGGCAGCAGGCGCTCGGCCTGACTGCGTATGGCTCTATCGAGTGGGTCTTTGGATTGCGGCCGGGTAGCGGCTAGCGCGGTGGAGAGAAGAAGCTCGAAGCGATTGTCGAGATGACTGATGTCGTCGAGATTGATCGCGCTGTGAACATCAGCGAGTTGAGTTAACTGCAGCTGATTGCGAGTGAGCGTTCCGGTCTTATCGACGCAGAGAACGTTCATCGCACTAAGTGCTTCAATGGCAGGAATGTATCGCGTGAGCACGTTGCGCTTGGACATATGCCAGGCACCGACGGCCAAAAATACGGTCAGGACAACCGGGAACTCTTCGGGGATCAGCGACATCGCCATTGCGATGCCGGCGAGCCCGCCTTCTCGCCAAGCGTCGAGATCGCCCCCACGCGTTATCGCGTAGACGATTGCGGCCATGACACAGGCGAGCACGCCGAACGCGGCTAGCCACTTCACGATGCGATCGGTTTCTTGTTGAAGTGGCGAGCGACCACTCGCGATGCTTGCCAGTGCACTACCGATTGCCGCAACGCGGGTTCGATTACCCGTTGCAACGATTTCGGCGAGACCGGCTCCCGAGGTGATCAAGGTGCCACAGTACAGACCACAATGTTGCGTGCTATCGGGATCTCCAAGTATCAGTGCTCCAGCAGAAGGAGTTTTATTGACCGGAACCGATTCGCCGGTGAGTAATGATTCATCGACGGATAAGTGAGTGGACTGACGAAGAAGGGCATCGGCTGGTACGCGATCGCCTTCGCCAAGCATGACGAAGTCGCCGCGCACCAGTTCCGTTGCCGAAACCCGACGCTCGCGTCCGTCGCGAATGACGGTACAGCGCGGGCTCGATAGCTGACGCAACGCATCGAGCGCCTTTTCTGTGCGGCGACGCTGCAGGATTGTGCTGCCGATGACGAGCAACACGAAGCTCAGCAATAGCAAGCCGTCGCTGAGCTTGCCCATTGCAAGGTAAAGGCTGCCACCGGCAACCAACAGCATGAACATGGGCTCGCGCAAAGAGTCGAGGGCGATGGCGAGCAGTGAGCGACGACTCTTTGCGCTGATTACATTCGGACCGTCGGTTGTCAGACGACGTTGAGATTCGACATCACTGAGGCCGGTTATCGTCAGATGATCACTCACCTGATCGATTTTGCAGCGTTCAGGTCACGCTGACCACTTTTAAACGCTCAGTCGATTGAGGCCGTCCAGTGCGGCTGTTTTGTAGCACTCAGCGAGAGTCGGGAAGTTGAAGACGGCGTCGGCGAAGTAGTCGATTGTTCCGCCATGAGCCATCAAAACCTGGCCGATGTGAATCAGTTCGCTCGCGCCCTCGCCCATGATGTGTACGCCGAGCAACTGACGTGACTCTGGGCTGAAGATGATTTTCAGAAGGCCGGTTCGATCGCCGATGATCTGTCCGCGTGAGATTTCGCGGTAATTGGCTTTGCCAATTTCGTAGGCAATGCCCGCGGCGGTCAGCTCGTCCTCGCTTTTACCGATCGTCGAAATCTCCGGGACCGTATAAATGCCGTAGGGGAATAGACCGATGCCGCCCTCGTGATCATTACGTAACCCAAAGGCGTGACGTGCCGCAGCGCGGCCTTGCTCGTAGGACGTCGAGGCCAAGGATGGAAAGCCGATGACATCGCCAACGGCGTAGACATGATCGACATTACTCTGAAAGTGCGCATTGACGGGAATGCGGTTTCGATCGTCTGCTTTGACCCCTGCATTTTCTAGTTGAAGGCGTTCTGTCGCGCCAACGCGACCGATCGAATACAGCGCCGCCTCTGCATGCAGCACTTTGCCGCTTTTCAGTCGAACTTCGACGGGCTTGGAGACACCTTCGAGCATCTCGATATCGGCGACTTCCTCGCCCAGTCGCATCGTCACGTTGCTTTGTTGCACGACATAAGTCAGCGCAGCGGAGATTTCATGATCGAGGAACGGTAGGAGAGTCGGCCGCTTATCGACGACCGTAACGCGTACACCGAGTGCCGCAAACATCGTTGCGTATTCGATGCCAATGACGCCGGCACCGACGATGATGATGGAACGAGGTAGGCGCTCGAGACCAAGAACATCATCGCTCGTAAAAACTCTTTGGCCATCGAAGGGGATATGGGTATCGCGCGCGGCCTCGGTGCCGCAGGCAATGACAACCTTGTCGGCGGTGATTTGACGCTTCCCGTGGCGACCTTCGGTCGTTAGCTCGATGAGGTGAGGGTCGATGAACGTCGCAGTCGCCTCGATCAGCTCGACACGGTTTCGCGTCATTTGGTTACGAATGACGTCGATCTCGGAGCGCACAACTTGCTGCACGCGGTAGAGGAGGTCATCGATGGTGATTTCTTGTTTCACTCGATACGAGGAGCCGTAGATACCTCTTTCGCGGTAGCCCGAGAGGTGCATGACGGCCTCACGGAACGTCTTTGAGGGGATCGTGCCGAAATTGACGCAAATACCACCGACCGTTCTCGCCCGTTCGATAATGGCAACAGATTTGCCTAACTTCGCCGCCTGAATGGCCGCTCTCTGGCCAGACGGACCAGACCCAATGACTACGAGATCGTAGTCGTATGCACGCGCCCCCATGATGGATCCCCTTTGGATCTTGTTAATGTTGTCAGCGGCATCCTAGTTTGATCTCGAACGGGATTCAAACCCCTGCCGTCCCGCATGACGACTCTCTATAGTTGCAGCCCATATCAGGGGGAGATGACATGTCGGATGAGGCTTTGCGCCAAGCGGCTCTCGCGTATCACGCGATGCCGCGCCCAGGAAAGATCGGTACCCACGTTTTTAAACCGGCCGAATCGAGTCGGGACTTGGCACTGGCTTACAGTCCGGGCGTTGCTGAACCGGTACTTGCCATTGCGGCGGATCCGGAGGCGGCTTACGAGTACACGAACAAGGGCAACCTGATCGGTATCGTGACTGACGGGTCGGCGATTTTGGGTCTTGGTAACCTCGGTGCACTGGCGAGCAAGCCCGTAATGGAGGGCAAGGCTCTGCTCTTCAAACGATTCGCAGATCTCGATTGCGTCGATATCGAGGTCAACGCAGATACGCCTGAGAGTTTCATCGACACGGTCGCTCGTATCGCCGACAGCTTTGGTGGCATCAACATAGAAGATGTGGGAGCCCCGCAGTGCTTTGCCATCGAGGAAGCACTGAAGGCGCGCTGCAAAGTTCCCGTATTCCACGACGATCAACACGGTACAGCCATCTGCGTCGTTGCGGGCTTGTTGAATGCCCTCGAGATACAAGGCAAGCGTCTGAATGACGTCAAGATCGTCTGCCTTGGCAGCGGCGCCGCTGGTACCGCTACCTTGCGTTTGTTGCGATCGATGGGCGTGCCGGTTACGAACATGACGGCCGTCGATCGTCAGGGCGTCATTCATGCGGGACGCGACAATCTGCCGGATTACAAAGCGGAATTTGCTAACGAGACGCCACATCGCACATTAGCTGACGCCTTACGCGGCGCTGATGTGTTCATCGGCGTTTCGGCTGCAGGCTTGCTCGATGCCGAGCTATTGCGCTCGATGGCGCCACGTCCCGTGATCTTTGCACTTGCAAATCCCGAGCCTGAAGTTCGCCCCTCGGCAGCGCGTGCGATCCGTGACGATGTCATCGTTGCCACCGGTCGCTCGGATTTTCCGAACCAGGTGAACAATGTGCTGTGCTTCCCGTTCATCTTTCGCGGCGCACTCGATGTGCGTGCACACGCAATCACCGAAGAAATGAAAATTGCGGCAGCTCATGCGATTGCCAATCTGACTAAAGAGATCGTCCCGGAAGAAGTCATCAAGGCTTATCCTGATGTCACCGGTCTTGCCTTCGGACCCGACTACATTTTGCCGAAGCCGATGGATCCGAGGCTGCGGGAGGTGGTGGCGAGCGCGGTGGCCAAGGCGGCTATTGCGAGTGGTGTTGCAGGCAAAGCTTATCCGCCGCATTATTTGAAGTGATGAGTTCTCCGCCATTCAGTCGGTTCGCGCTCTTCACCGCGATCGGTGCGGTGGTGTGGATCAGCTTTTTGCCCCTCTACGACCTGCTGTTTTCTTGGACGGAGTTCGTACCCGGCATCAATTGGATTTATCTGCCGCACGGCCTGAGAATGATGCTGGTGTTGTTATTAGGCCCGGCCGGTGCGTTGGGGTTCAGTATCGGCGCAGCTCTTTACACGAGTTTTACTACGCACGGGCCACAGCTGAATTCTGAGCTCGATTTGATTCTCGCTTTGATCCCGGGGTTAGCCGCGTGGTTTGCGGTGATGCTCACGTTCCGACAGTGGCCGGGACAAAGCCTGCGCCCTCTCGTTCACGCGGGAACTCAAGCCTTGGATGGTCGCAGGCTGCTGTTACTCGCCTTCGTCTCCGCTATTCTCAATTCGACATCCCACATAACAACGCGCTATGCGTTGGGTCACGAGGTGCACGAGTGGGGCGATTTGCTGATGGCGATGCTCATTGGCGATTTTTTTGGCGCATTACTTCTCCTTTACACCCTTAAGGGGTGTATCGTTCTTCTAGACAACATCAACGCCACTTCGATGCATCATGACCGACAAGCAAAATCCGAATCTCCTTGATCTCTATCTGAGATTCCGCTGGCTGGTTGACGGTCTTAAGACGCTGCCTTCGGCGGATGTCTTGTCGATCCCGAACGTCGAGTTTTTGCTCGCCGACATCACGCAAGCTTGGAAGAGTGGGGAACCGTATCCGATCAACAAACTGTTGGATCGTCAGGAGATCGGTCACTTTAATACGGTGCGCAAGCGTATTCATCAACTCAAAGACGCCGGTTTGGTAGCGCTTCAGGGTAGTGCCACCGACTCCCGGGTCAAGTTGGTTGTGCCGACCGAGAAAGCGTTGCGTTACTTCGAGGAATACGCTGCTGTCATCCGACAGGTGGGGAAGTAACGGTCGTTCTTCGAGTCAAAAAAATGGCCGCCATCGGCGGCACGCGCACAACGATTGAGTGAGCCTTGCCGTGCGCAGATTTCTTTTCGGCGTGCGCGAGTCCGAGTGGGGTGCCCACATTGCCACCACCGTAATACTCGGAATCGGTGTTCAGGCATTCCTCATAAATTCCAGCGAGTGGAACTCCGACCCGGTATCCCTCGCGAGCCGCGGGCGTAAAGTTGCAAATCACGATTAGCGCGGATTCCGGATCGGCGCTGCGCCGGCAGAATGCAATTAACGATTGCTGATGATTGTCGACATCGAGCCATTCAAAGCCGGCTCGATCGTGATCGAGCTCGTGCAAGGTCGGTAAATCACGCAATAGCGTATTGAGATCTCGGATCAGGCGCTGCGTACCGAGATGAAGATCATCTTGGAGTAGATGCCAGTCGAGCTCAGTACTGTGATTCCACTCGCGTTCTTGTGCAAACTCGCTACCCATGAATAACAGCTTCTTGCCCGGATGCGCGAACATGAATCCCAAATACGCACGAAGATTCGAAAATTTCTGCTGACGAGTCCCGGGCATCCGACCCAGTAATGAGCCTTTCCCATGAACCACCTCATCATGAGAGATCGGCAGGATGAAGTTCTCGCTGTACGCGTACGAGATATTGAACGTTAGCTCGGTGTGATGATGTCGGCGATGAATTGGCTCACGAGCGATATATCGCAAGGTGTCGTTCATCCAGCCCATATTCCACTTGTAGTGAAAGCCGAGGCCACCCAGATAAGTGGGGTGCGATACCTGCGGGAACGCAGTCGACTCCTCGGCGATCACGATAGCGCCCGGACGATGTCGGCCAACGAGTTCGTTCAATTGCCGCAAGAAGCGGATCGCCTCTAGGTTTTCTTTACCGCCATGTTCGTTTGGTAGCCATTCGCCCTGACGACGGCTGTAGTCGCGATACAGCATCGATGCGACCGCATCGACTCGTAGACCATCGACGTCAAAATACTCCAGCCAGTAAAGCGCGCTACCTAATAGGAAGTTGCGTACCTGCGGCTTGTTGAAGTCGTAGATGAGCGTGTTCCAATCGGGGTGCTTCCCCTCGCGCGGATCGGCATATTCATAGAGTGCACTGCCGTCAAAGCGGGCGAGTCCGTGCGCATCGGAGGGAAAGTGCGCAGGCACCCAATCGACGATGACGCCGAGTCCTGCGGCATGGCAAGCCGCTACGAAGCGACGAAAGTCATCGGCACGTCCATGTCGAGAGGTCGGTGCATAGAGCCCGGTTGGTTGATATCCCCATGACTCGTCGAGTGGATACTCTGTGATCGGAAGCAACTCGAGATGCGTAAACCCGAGGTCTTTGGCATACGGGATCAGTGTTTCGATCAATTCATCCCAATCGGCAAAGCGCCGTCCGCTCTTGCGTGAATATCGCCAAGAGCCCGCGTGGACTTCGTAGATGCTGATGGGTTGATTAAACAGGTTTCGTTGTCGCGATGTCACGCCATGATCAATGGGGCTCAGTGCTGCGCTCACGATGCTGGCATTCGATGGGCGTAGTTCGACACGACGCGCAAACGGGTCACTCTTCTGGCTAACCCGCCGAGAACGTCGATCTCGCAATGCAAACTTATAGAGCGCTCCATCACCGACACCCGGGATGAACAGTTCCCAGACGCCGCTTTTGCCCCGCGGGCGCATGGGATGTCGTCGCTCGTCCCAGAAGTTGAAGTCACCAACAACACTGACAGCCGTCGCATTCGGCGCCCAAACCGCAAAGCGAGTCCCGTGAACTCCTTGGCTTTGGATCAGCTGCGCCCCGAGTACGTCGAGCGGACGCAGCAGCGTGCCTTCCGCAAATAACCACAGGTCAGTCTCTGAGATGTTTGGCGGATGTCGATAGGGGTCATCAAACTCCCAGGTGGCGCCATCGGCCCAAGTGGCACGCAGTCGATAGTCGGCGAGGTCGCCGTCAACCGACACTTCGAATAATCCATCGTGATGTAACTGGGAGAAAAAGCCGAGCGATTCATAGCTGGCTGGATCGAGCAACTCGAGCGTTTTTGCGTCCGGTTGAAATACGCGGATGACGGTACGCTTGTCCGAAGTTCGACGGGGGCCGCGATCGGTGATGGATGGGATGAGATCGCGGCGCACGGGCATAGCTTAACTAGCGTTGCAGTGGAATACGCCAGATTCTGTTGGCGTACTCTCGGATGGCGCGATCGGATGAAAAATATCCCATGCCGGCCACGTTCTCGATTGCGGCGGTTGTCCAGTGGCTCGACTGACAAAAAAGCGCATCAGCCTGTCGTTGAGTTTGTCGATAACTTGCGTAATCTGCGATTAGAAAATATCGATCGCCACCCACGAGTAAATCGTCGATGAGTTCACGATAACGATCGGGATCTTCGGGTGAGAAGCGACCGCTCACGATCGAATCGAGCACGGCCGATAAGCTCGGATCGACCTCTAGAAACTCTTGGGGGCGGTAGCCATCCGATCGTAGTTTTGCGATGTCGTCGCTCGTCAAACCGAAAGTGAACATATTGTGAGCGCCGACTCGTTCACGCATCTCGATGGTCGCACCATCCAAGGTGCCGATGGTCAGCGCGCCGTTGAGAGCAAACTTCATGTTGCCGGTGCCTGAGGCTTCGGTGCCGGCAGTGGAAATCTGTTCCGACAAATCTGCGCCCGGGATGATGATCTCGGCTAACGAGACACTGTAGTTAGGCAGAAAGACAACCTTGAGTCGTCCAGCGACAGTGGCATCGCCATTAATCACGGTCGCGATGTCATTGATCAAGCGAATGATCTGCTTCGCAGCCCGGTATGACGAAGCTGCCTTACCCGCGAAGATGACGGTTCGTGGAACCCACTCGGCAGATGGGTTCGCGAGGATATCGTGATAGCGTGAAACAACATGCAGCACGTTGAGCAGTTGCCGCTTGTATTCATGAATACGTTTGATTTGCACATCGAACAGACTGTTCGGGTCAGTGCTTATGCCTGTCGTTCGCAGTATGAGTTCGCGCAGTCGCTGCTTGTTCTCGAGCTTGATGCTACGAAACTCTTCAATGAAGCCCGTGTCTTGCGCGTGCGTCTTTAGTTGTGCGAGTCGATCGGGTTCGTCTCGCCATTGTCGACCAATTTTCAAGTCGAGCAGCCGTGCGAGCCTGGGATTGGCTTGTGAAAGCCATCGCCTTAGGGTGACGCCATTGGTGACGTTGGTGAATCGCTCTGGCCAAAGATCGGCAAAATCTTGGAAAACATGATCCACCATGAGCTTCGAGTGCAACTCGGAAACCCCATTGACCGTGTGACTACCCATCACCGCCAGATGCGCCATGCGAACTCGGGCCTCATCCGGGCTATCGCCGCGAGTGTCTATGATGCTCAGTCTAGAGAGTCGGTCCGAATCGTTCGGATACCGATGCGCGGCCTCGGTCAGTAACTCCGCATTCAGCCGCTCGATGATGGCGGCGTGCCGTGGCAGTACACGTTGTAAAAGCGCGGCGCTCCAAGTCTCGAGCGCCTCCGGCATTAACGTGTGATTCGTATACGAAAAAATCTGTTGAGTGAGATGCCAAGCACGGGCCCAATCCATCGAATGTAGATCGACGAGCACGCGCATCAGCTCTGCGACGGCGAGCGCGGGGTGAGTGTCGTTCAAATGGATCGCCACGTGCTCGGCGAGATTGATCAGAGTCGAATGCTCTTCAAGGTGCCGTTGCACGATATCGGAAAGTGAAGCGCAGACGAAGAAATACTCTTGGCGAAGTCGCAGCTCACGACCCGATACCGTGCTGTCGTTCGGATACAGCACCCAAGAGAGTGCGTCGCCATATCCTTTGGTCGCAGCCGCGGCATCGAATTCGCCGGCGTTAAAGCGATCCATATCCAGTGCGGGTGTCGAGCGTGCCCGCCACAGCCGCAGCACGCCGACGCGATGCGTGCCGTGGCCGGGAATGAACCAATCGTGTGCGCAAGCGATGACGCGATGCTCGGCGATCCAGATCGGTACGCCCTGTTCGTTGTGGTCGAGACGCCCGCCAAAGCCCACTTCGACATCTCGATCGGTTCTAGCCAATTCCCAAGGCGAGGCATTCTTCAGCCACTCATCGGGGCCCTCACGTTGCGCGCCATTTTCGATGCGCTGTTGGAACATCCCGAACTGGTAACGGATCCCATAGCCGAAGGCGGGGATATCGAGGGTAGCCATCGAATCGAGGAAGCAGGCCGCGAGGCGTCCGAGTCCGCCATTACCGAGCCCGGCATCCGACTCCGCTTCTTGTAACTGCTCGAGATGACGTCCGCGCGCAGCGAGAGCCTCGCGCAGCGACGCCTCGAGATCCAATGCCTCGGCTGCATTGGTCAATGAGCGACCGATCAAAAACTCCATCGACAGGTAATGAACGCGGCGAACCTTGTTGACGCGATCCTGCAACTGACTACGTAACGCGCGGGCTGACAGGTCTGCACGCAGCAAGCGAGCCACAGCGGCCATCCATTGGGAGTCGCTGGCGTCGGCTGGGGAGACGTTAGATTCGCCGATCAGACGTTCGTCGATGGCGCGAGTGAGAGGGGTCACGTTGATGCGGATGGTCGATTCGGGTCAGCGGTCGGTTGCTAATGATACCGGTTCGGGTGCAAGCGAATTCTGTGGACCGGCGGTTGTGCCGAGATAACGAACGAGATGCTGTAGTCGGTCGAGATTCACGCGATAGATTCGGTCACGTCCGCTGCGCTGTTCGCTGATCAGACCTGCCTGACGCAATTGGCGCAGATGAAAAGACAGTGTGTTGGCGGGTATCTGCAGGCGGGTCGCCATCTGGGATGGGCGTGCGCCGGCCGAACCGGCTTCGCCGAGCAGGCGGAGGACGGCTAGACGGTTGGGCTGGGAGAGGGCGCCGAACGCCTCCGCCGCCTGGTTTAGTTCCATACTTCCAAGTATATAGAAATATTAGCAGGCTGAAGGGCCTGACTTCTCTGTCAGCGGTGGGGCTTTAAATATGGTTTGTGGCGACGACTTAGGAACAACGGGTAATGGCGTTTGCTAGCATCCGATTGTTCCGTTTTGGAGATTCCACGTGTTCGCGATCATCGGTCTGGTGGTTTTGTTTGGCTGTGTGTTCGGCGGCTATATCTTGGCGGGCGGCAAAATGGCGCCCATCTTGAAGGCGCTTCCGTTCGAAATGCTGATCATCGGCGGTGCCGGTGTGGGCGCAATGGTGATTTCGAACAGCCTCGATGTTCTAAAGGGAGTCGGTGGCGGCATCGGTAAGGTCTTCGGTGGCCCGAAGTATCACAAGCAAGAGTACATGGACACGATCTTCTTGGTCGTGAAGCTCTTCAAGGTATTCAAGGCCGAGGGCGCGGTGGCGCTCGAGTCGCATATCGAAAACCCTGAGGCGAGTTCGATCTTCGGCGAGTACCCGAAGCTGCTCAAAGATCACTCGTTGATCAACATGATTGCGGACACCATTCGTCTGCTCGTGACCTCGAACCAACCGCCGAAACCTGAGGCGGTCGAGGACGTCCTCAACCTCGCGATCAAAACTCACCATCACAATGAATTGAAACCCGCCGAAGCGCTCGCTGCGCTATCGGGTGCCTTGCCCGCGCTCGGTATCGTGGCTTGCGTGCTCGGTGTCGTGAAGACCATGGCTGCCATCGATCAGCCGCCGCCCGTGCTCGGTGCGCTCGTCGGCGCCGCGCTTGTCGGAACCTTCCTCGGTGTGTTCTTGGCTTACGGTATCGTGGAGCCTATGGCGACTCGCCTTAAGCAAATCATTGATGAGGACGGCGAGATCTATCATGTCGCCAAGCACGCGTTGATCGGGCATCTGCAAGGCTACCCAGTCCCGTTGATCATCGAGAGCGCGCGAGCGGCGATCAGCCACCACTCGCAGCCGACCTTTGCGGAGGTGTTCGATGGCCTCCGAGGCAAGTAACGCCCCGGCGGCTACGGAGACGCCGCCAGCCGACGACGCCGCTCAGCAGCCCGCAGAGCAAGCACCCGCGCCAGAGCAGACTGCGGCGGAGGCGGCTGCGCAACTCCCGCCGATCATCATCAAAAAGGTGATGGCTGACGGCCACGGCGGTGGCCACGGCGGTGCCTGGAAGATCGCCCTCGCCGACATGATGACCGCCATGATGGCGTTCTTTTTGTTGATGTGGATTCTCGGCGCTACCGATGCCGATCAGCGCAAGAGCATTGCCGACTATTTCAAGCCGACATCGGTCGTGACCATGTCGGACAAGTCCGGCGGTTCGACGGGTTTCTTTGGCGGCATGTCGGTGATCGATCCCAAAGCGCTGCCAGCTCAAATGACCCAGACGGGCTTGATGCAAGTGCAGGCACCCGGCCGTGAGGAAGAGGAAAGTACGCATCCTGATGAGGCGATGCCGGAAGGCTTGAGCGAAGAAGAGCGCAAGAAGATCGCTGCCGAGCAGGACGAGAAGCAGTTCGAGGCGCTACAGAAGAAGCTCGAGCAGCGGATCGAGAGTGATCCTAAAACGGCCGATCTCATGACGGTTGTGAGCTTCGTAAAAGAAAAGGAAGGACTGCGAATCGAGATTCTCGACGATGCAGGATTTTCGATGTTCACGTCCGGCACGAATTCGATGGATCCCAAGGCCCGTGCCTTGATGCAGAAGGTGGGCGAAAGCTTGAAAGGGATCGCCAATGAAGTGGCTGTCCGTGGTCACACTGACAGTTATCAATTCAAGGACTCCGGTAACAACAACTGGAGCCTGTCGGCTAATCGCGCTGACGCCACTCGCCAATTACTCAATTCTATGGGTGTGGACGACTCGCGTTTTGCTCGTATCGAGGGTGTGGCCGACTCGCAGCCGGTGAATCCGGCTGATCCGTACGATCCGAAAAATCGTCGCATCAGCGTGACCGTCTTGTACCGCGATCCCAGTCAGATTCCGACACGTCAGGAATGATGTCGCGCGCGTTCATCAAGGCCGCTACGGTTGCGCTACTACTGTGCTGTGCGCTGCCGCAGATGGCCTATGCGCAATTCCTGGGCGGCTTCAATCATTTTCAGAAAGGCGAGTTCTGTGAAGCGCGTGAAGCGTGGCTCGGCGACGAGCCCGATGGTGACTCTTCATCGGCCTTCGGCATTGCCGAAACCTATGCTCGCGGGCTTTGTGTTCGTGAAGATCAGGTCAAAGCGAGTCGCTGGTATCTGACTGCCGCGCTGCGCGGTTTTTCGCGCGGGCGTGCAGAAATCGGGATCCGCTATGCCTACGGCAAAGGCGTGGAGCCGAGCGCCTACAAGTCTTATGTTTGGTTATCTATTGCGCGCTTGACGGCTGCAAAATGGGAGACGGATTTTCGCGAGAATCTCTCCGTCAATATCAATCTGATGCGTCGTGCTTTAACCGCGGCCGAGTTGGCTAAGGCGGAAAAAGTGATTGTGCAGTATCGGCAGACTTATCAAATGCCGCGCGAATTCGAAATTCTTTGATTCGGATCAGCGCCCGAAGCGCGCGATCACAAAGGTGCAAACCGGAAAGCTTGCGCCCTCACCATTGACCACTTCCCACTGACTGGCTTTGCCCCAAGCGATCGCCGCCTCATTGAGCATCGCGACAGGGGAGGGGTCGGCAATCTCGACCGTCTTTTCGGCCGACGCCGCAGGCGCGCAGATTTTCAAACCGACCGTATCGGCTTTTAGGTTCTGCCAATCGGCGGCGCTCATGAATTCCGACACATGCCGAAACGGCGCGACACGCTGTACCCGCGCTGCCGGTGTGAAGCTCGGCAAGGGCGGCGTCGCTACAGCAGGCGCGGGCGCAGGTGCGGACGCAGCAGGCGTTGTCTCAATGGCAGACGGGCGGCTGATCTCTTCGCTAGCGGCGTCGGTGGGCGGCGCCGGGGCGGATTCAATCGTGCGTACAGCAGTCTCGATTGGCGCTGTCGAGGTGGGCAGCGCCGAGCAGCCCGCCAACCCCAGCAGACCTATTGCCAGTGCAGCCAGTGTGCAGCGTTGTGCCGACGTATCCACGGCGAGCGATACTAGCACGGTGACTACGAAGCCAGAGTTTCGATTGTGGCGACCCAGCGGGGGGTTGGCGTGGCATTGGCGTGCGTGGCGCGCCGCATCACGCTATCACCCGTTTCGAGCGGCGATTCAAGATTGGTTAACGGCGTGGGCGCCCCCTTGCCGCCGCTTGGTTCTGGTCGCGCCCAGTGCGGGATGGACTTTGCCCAGTGACTGGCTATCGAGATTTGATGAGATCGTCGCAATCGATCTGGATCCACTCGCGCCATGGTTGTTTCGACGGAATCATCAGCGTCATCTCGTGCAGTCAAAAAAGCTCCAGTGGATTCGTCGAGATCTGGTGAGTGAGTTGCCACTGCGCTTAGCGGACTGGCCAGATGCAGCCGTTTTATTTTGCAACGTGTTAGGGCAACTCGCCGTCGAGCGAGACGATCACGAGACGGTATTGGCGATGCTGCCTCAGATGCTACGTCGGCAGCACTGGGCGAGTTTTCACGATTGCTACACGGGTGATGTATCGATGCGTGAATTCGCATCGCTCAATCCATTCAGCCTAGAGCGACGAATGAAGGCGGTTGATCTGCAGCGTTTGGGCTTGGGTGGCGAGTGGCGAGATCATGGCACGGGGGGGTTATTTCCTGAGCAGCATGTACGTCAATATTTTCCTTGGTGGATCCGGGAAGATAAGTTGCACTGGATCGAAGCGGCGACCATGAGGCCTCAAATATAAGTACCCGGTAGTGTGATCGCCCGACCGCCTACGCCGAGTTTGAAACGCGAGATACCCGGAAGGCTGCGCGTATTGATCACGCCGAGATCCAGCTCCGCGACTCCGCGCTCACGCAGGGCCGGTAACGAGCGCCATAACAATAAGTTGTGTAGGTTGGCTTTCTTGGCGGCATCGTTGGCCCAACCTATGTGATAAGTCGCGCGATCTGCATGCAATACGAAGAGCATCGCCGCCTGCATGTCATTTTTTTGATTTGCTCTGGCGATGACGAACAAGGGGCGGGTTGCACTTGAAAACTCGGCGTACTTTTCTACAAGCGAAACCGGTAGGCCGGCAAATTTTCGACTGCTGCGCTGTTGTTCCTCGAGTCTCAAGAGACTGCGTAAACTGGAAATTCCGCTGCCCACATTGAGATCGCCACGCCAGTGACGCTCGGCGTGACTGAGGCGGTTACGCCAACGAGTCTCCATGGCGGCGCGGATTTCCTCGTTGGTGCGTTGCAGATCCACCATCACCGTCGAGAGCCCGGTCATCACCCGTCGAAAGCTCGCATACTCTTCGCCAGCTCGCGTCGAGCTGTCATCAAATTCGGGCGTGAAGGCCGTGACATGCAAAAGACGATTGCGCAAGGCACGGCGAATCGCGAGCAAGCACTGCCGTCGCAGCTCCACATCTTCTCGTGCCGGAGCACTCCAGATGGGACCGCGCGAGCAAGATGAGAATCCAAGATAGCCCAGAAAACCGCGCTCGAGTATCTGCGCGATGGCGAGTGTGTCGCCATGATCGCTGGTGACTCGTACTCGGCGAACGATCGATCCCAGCGAGCGCATTGCCTCGCCGTATGCCCAACTTTGTTCCCAAGCCCCATGGCCCGCGCGGTGGAACTCTTCCCATCGCTGCTGGTTGGGCTCGTCGATGACGACGTTGATGTTGTAAGGTAATGACATGTCCAAGCCAGTAAAGGGGATCGACGTCGGCAAGCCGCGGATCACTGCCTGGGGCTTATGGTACTTGTTCCTTTATCTTGGAGTGCCGGTGATGCTGGTCGGTGCTCTCATCGATCTTGCGATTCAGTGGTCGACCGGATGGTGCGTCGGCTTATGGTGCATGGCATGAAAATGATGGTCGTGATGGCGTTGGCGACCTGTCTATTGGCAGGTTGTTCTAAGCAGCCACTGAGCTGTGATGATGCTTCGGTGACGGCTCGGGTTGCCGAGATTCTGAAAGAGCGGGCAGTGGCTGAGTTTTCGTCCCAGTGCCTGGGCGGGCGGTGGCCCGAGTCCCCCTCGGTCAAGTCGGCCTGTAGCGTATCGAGTGGCAAACCCGGTGAAGCCTGTCGAAACGCCTGCCGCAGTTTTTTCGAAGAAAACTCACAAGTGACCGTGAGTACCGTCAAGGCGCGCTTTCAAGATTCGACAACCGATGCGTTGTCCTGCGAGGCCGACGTCACTATTGACCTTGGCACTGAGGAAGTCGCTCCGATCGAAGCGACGGTGCCGTATCTTGCGCAGCCCGGGCCAGAGGGCCCCCGAGTGGTCCTAGTAAGGCCGTAGACTAACCAGTAAGATATTGCATCCCTTGGATCGCTGGATGTGCTGGTCATGGAAGACTTGCTGCTGATTCCCTTTGCCGATTATTGGTGGGCTTACGCCGGGTTCATCATCGCCCTGTTGGCGATCCTCGCTTTTGACCTTGGGGTCTTCAGCAAGCCAGGTACCGTCCCCAGCTTGAAGTCGGCTTCGATTCGCAGCGTCATCTTTATCTTGCTGGCGCTGGCCTTCAACTACGGCCTGTATCAATTTCTGTTGTATGAGCTGCCGACCAGGCCGGAACTGATCGGCATGGATCACGCGCAATTGGCGCGGGATACGTCGCTCGAGTTCCTCGCGGGTTATGTGGTTGAGTACGCCCTGGCGATCGACAATGTATTCGTGTTCGTCGCCGTGTTTTCCTACTTCGCCGTTCCCGTGCAGTACCAACAAAAAGTGCTGTTTTACGGAATCATGGGCGCGATTCTCTTCCGAGCTCTGTTCATCTCGCTCGGCTCAATTCTCATGCAGTACGAGTGGATCGTGGTGATCTTCGGGGTATTCCTGATCCTCACCGGATTCAAGATTCTGTTCCTGCCGGAGAAGCCGCTCGACCCCGCGCGCAATCCGATCATCCTCGGCGTCAAGAAGCTGTTCCCGGTCACACCGGCGTTTCACGGTGACAAGTTCTGGGTTGAGATTGACGGCAAGACCTGGGTGACCCCCTTGTTCGTCGCGTTGGCTTTCATCGAGTTCAGCGACATCATTTTTGCCATTGATTCGGTGCCCGCCATCTTTGCCCTGACCAACGAGCCGTTCATCGTCTTCACTTCGAACATCTTCGCGATCATCGGTCTGCGATCGCTCTTTTTCGTGCTTCAGAGCATGGTGAAGGCTTTCTTGTTCCTGAAGTACGGGCTCGGGGTCATCCTGGTATTCGTCGGCCTCAAGATGGTTTGGTTGAATCAGGCCTTTGGCGGCAAATTCCCGATCACCTGGTCGCTCAGTATCATTGGCGCGATTCTCGCCGTCTCGATCTTGGTATCCATTGCCTGGAATCGGGCACGAGGCCCGGGCGCGACGGACGACTGATAGTCGCGTCCGATATCCTCTAGAATGCGCGCCGTGTATCGGATCTCGCGCGTTCTGTTCTTGTGGGTAGTGATGGCGTTGGCGCCCTTGGTCAGCCACGCGACCAATTTTGATCGCTTGACGGTCATTAGCTATCACGAGATTGAGGAGCCCTCTAAAGCTCTGATCCCCGGGTATGCCGTTAGTCCGACGATGTTCGTTCGCCATATCGATTGGTTGCGAAATAACGGCTTCGCTTTCGTGTCAGTCGACCAAGTGCTTGCGGCGAGAAGTGGCGGCGCGCCCTTGCCACCCAAGGCGGTCTTGCTGACTTTCGACGACGGCTACACCTCCGTCTACCGGCATGCGTGGCCAGTGCTGAAAATGCTGAAGATTCCTTCGGTCATTTCGGTGGTGACGAGCTGGCAGGAGAGCGCGGAGTTCGTCAACTACGACGGTAAACGGGTGCCGCGCGAACAGTTTCTTTCGTGGGACACGCTACGCGAGATGCAGGCTAGCGGGCTCGTCGAAATTGCCAGCCACACCCATGATCTACACCATGGCTTGAAGTCCAATCCGCAGGGCAGCGCGCAGCCGGCAGCGACTGCCCGTCGCTTCGATAACGTTCGAGGCTATGAACTTGAAGCCGATTATTTGAAACGTATCGATGCCGACCTGAAGTTGAGCCGTGATCTCATCCGTAAGCGGACGGGATCTGCGCCGCGGATCGTGACGTGGCCTTATGGCAAGTACAACGACATGGTCGAGTCGGCGGCGTCTAAGTACGGCATGAATGTCGGCCTGACATTGGATGACGGCGATAATCATGCGGGTGTGCCGCTCTCACGGCTGCGCCGAATCTTGGTCGAGTCCAAGATGAATATCGGTGACCTTCGTTATGCGATCAATATTCGCAATCGAGGATTCATCGAAAACGATCGGCCGCAGAAGATCGCGCATATCGATCTCGATTACATCTACGATGCAGATCCCGAGCAGCAGCGCCGAAATATCAATCACCTCGTCGATCGATTGACGTGGTTGGGTGTCAACGCGGTGTATCTGCAGGCTTTTGCCGATCCGGACGCCAACGGCTCTGCCGATGCCGTTTATTTCCCGAATCGACATGTGCCTGTCAGGGCCGATTTGTTCAGTTATGTCGCTTGGGAGATCCGCACGCGGACCCCGGTCAGACGGGTATATGCCTGGATGCCTTTGTTGGCTTGGGAGTTGCCGACACAGCATCCTGCGGCAGGCGAGCGAGTCGTTACGCTACCGGGCAAATCGTCGGAAGTGCTCAATATGGGCTACAAGCGGCTCTCGCCGTTCTCTGCCCGAGCGCGCACGGTCATCAACGACATTTTTGAAGATCTCGCTCGCACGACTTCGTTCGAAGGCGTGATCTACCACGACGACATTACGCTGTCAGACTTTGAGGATGCGCATCCCGATGCGCTGGCAACGTACCAATCTTGGGGATTGCCGGCCTCAATCGGTGAGATTCGCGCGAATGACGATACCTTGGGTCGCTGGACTATCCTGAAGATTAATGCGCTAGATCAATTTGCCACTGAGATTTCTTCGACGGTCCGGCGCTACAAGCCAACGTTGATCACGGCGCGAAATCTGTACGCACAAGTTGCGATCAATCCGCGCGCAGAAGTTTGGTATGCGCAGGCACTGGAAAACTCACTCGCGCACTACGACTTCACGGCGATCATGGCGATGCCTTATATGGAACAGGCATCGGACCCCATCGCCTTCCAGCGACAGATTCTTGCCGGAATCGAGCGATTTCCGCAGGCGCGTAATCGAATCGTATTTGAGTTGCAGACCGTCGATTGGCGACACGATCAAAGACCGATTCCTGTCGACGAAATCGTGACGACGATAGGAATGTTGTATGACGCCGGTGTGACTCACATCGCGTACTACCCAGATATGTTGTTCGACTCGCATCCTGATCCTGCGAAGATGCGACAAATTTTTTCGAGACAGCCGAACGATCCACCGATGAATTAGTTCATGGACGCACTGATCGGCGATTATTTGTTCTTCTTTCCGCTCGTCATGTCGCTGTTATGGACGACGGGGGCTCTCTACACTTGGTTCAAATACGAACGGCATACGCCTAGGCACGACGCTCCGCCGGATGCTACACACCTCCCGCCGGTGTCGATCATCATTCCCTGTTTCAACGAGGCGGCGCATGTCGTCGAGACCATCAAATACGCGCTAGCCGTCCAGCACCCGAATTTTGAAGTGATTGCCGTTGATGACGGCAGCACCGACGGGACCGGTGTACTACTGGAATCGTTGGCAGAAAGCGCTTGGCGACTGAAAGTGGTACGTCAGCCGTTCAACCAGGGTAAAGCAGCTGCGTTAAAAGCAGGCGCTCTCGAAGCGCGCCATGAGATTTTGGTATGTATCGATGGCGACGCGCGTATCGATGCGCATGCGCCGACTTGGATTGCTGCGGCCTTCGCAGCTGATGATCGACTCGGTGCGCTGACGGGTAATCCGCGCATCGCTAATCGCTCGACACTACTCGGGCGCATGCAGGTGGGCGAATTCTCCGCGATGATCGGTATCATCAAGCGCGCACAGCTCATTTTGAAACGGATATTTACCGTGTCTGGCGTGATCGCGGCCTTCCGAAAATCGGCGGTACAGCAGGTGGACTACTGGACGCTCGATGCCTTGACCGAAGACATCGACATGACCTGGAAGTTACAGCGCGCCGGATGGCGAGCGACCTTCGAGCCACATGCCCTTGTTTGGATCTTGACACCGGAGACCCTGCACGGCCTTTGGCGGCAACGGCTGCGATGGGCGATGGGCGGAGCGCAGGTCATGTTGCGTAACATCGACGTTTTATGGAGTCGTAGATCCCACGGGATGCGGCCATTGATGATCGAGATGCTCGCGAGTGTGACTTGGTGTTACTTGCTCGCTGCGTCTTTTGTTGCGGCGCTTGTCTGGCGCCTCGTAATGGCCGATCAACCGTTTTCTTTGGCAGCAACCGGATTGATTCTGGGTGCTTGCTGCGTTGTGCAGTTCACGGCCGGCGCCATTATCGATCGTCGCTATGATGAACGCGTGATTCGCGACCTCGTCTGGTCGATCTGGTACCCGTTAGCTTTCTGGCTGCTTCAGTTCGCGACGACGATCGTCGCCTATCCGTTGGTTTTTTTGCGTCGGCGCGGCAAGCCGGCGACCTGGGTGAGCCCCGATCGAGGGCTCCCAGTCGATCGATAACGGTCATTGAGATAGGAATCCCTTAACGGTTTGGTGAGCCCGCCGATACGATTCTCGTATGGGGGGAATTCGGATCGGTATTTGGGAATTAGCGCCCGGCGTTCAGCGATCTAACTTCTATGCGCTGCTCGGAACCGCCTTTTTCTCAATCGGCTTGCTGACACTCGTTGGCAATCTTCGCCCTTACCTTTTCAACTCGATGCTGGGCATTCCCGATGACATTCAAGGTCGGGTCAGCGGCACGATGGATGTCATCAGTGAAATCCCTGCGCTCTTATTGTCGGGGCTGGTGGGCTCGATGTCCGACCGCCTCGGTCGACGAATCATCTATGGCATGGGATTCGCCATCCTAGCGCTCGGTTATCTGCTGTTCCCACTCGCCCAGTTCAACTGGACCTTATATGCAATGATTTTCATCACGGCCTGCGGGGCATCGCTGGTCTCAGCAATGTTGTCTGCCGTGATCGCCGATTACCCGCAGGAAACCTCCCGTGGCAAGTTGGTTGGCATTTGCTTTTTTCTCAACGGGCTCGGCGTGGCCTCGCTAGTGGGGCTTGCTGCGCAGTTGCCCAAGATCTATCTCGCGCAAGGCATGGATCCGCTCGAGGCCGGTCGCGCCGCTTATTGGACCGTTGCGGCGATCTGTCTCATTCCGATGGTCATTGTGTTGAAGGGCTTGCCGCGTCAGTCGCCCGGTCAACTCGGCGAGAGAGAGCCGCTCCTCGCGACGCTGCGGATCGGCATTGACGCGGCGAAAGACCCCCGCGTTCGATTAGCGTACGCCTCTGCTGCTGTCTCTCGCGCCTCGTTGTCGATCATCAGTGCCTTTTTCTTTTTATGGATGGTGCAGGTTGGTAAAGAGCAGGGTATGACCCCGGCGGAGGCCCTATCGAAGGGCGGCGGCATTTTCGTGGCGATTCAAATCACGGCGACTTTTTGGGCCATGATCGTGATCGCATTCATCGACCGCGTCGACCGCGTGCTCTTTATGACCGTTGCATCGGCGTTAGCGTGTGGCAGTTATGTCTGGTTTGGTCTCGTCGATGATCCCTTCCAGCCTGCGATGTATGTGGCTGCCGTATTGTTGGGCGTTGGCGAGATGAGCGGAATTCTCGCTTCGCAGGCATTGGTGGGGCAGGTGGCGCCAGAACGGGGCCGCGGCGCTGTGATCGGCGTTTTCACTTTGTGCGGCTCAATCGGTATTTTCTTTGCCGCGATTGTTGGCGGCACATTGTTTGACGCTTGGCGTCCCTCAGCGCCCTACGTCGTGATGGGCTGCGTCAGCGGGCTCTTGTGCCTATTGTCTCTCTACACGTGGCGACGCACGGCCTATCGTCTTAATTCATAGACACACATATTCACCGCTGAGGCGAGATTCAAAGATTCGATCGTGCGCTCTCCGGTGATCGTGAATGGAGTGGTCTTCAGCGCATCGATGACGGGCCGTGGTAGGCCGCGCGCTTCGTTGCCGAATAGGTAGCAGTCGAAGGTTTTGAATGACTCATCCCGAGTGCTTCCGCCTTGCATGTCGAGTCGGGCGATTCGTGCAAATCGCGCCTGCAAAGACGCAACGTCGACATCGGTTTCAATGGGAACATGCCAGTGGGCGCCGAGGCTCGCGCGGAGCACCTTGCCGTTATAGAGATCGACGCTGTTGGAAGTCAGCAGACAACGAAATCCTCCAAACCACGCGAGACTGCGCAAGATCGTGCCGAGATTACCCGGATCCTGAATCTCGAAAAGACAAATCACCGTTTCATGCTGCTTAGGATCGGTCGGTGTGACCGGTAGCGTTGGTACAACGGCGACGATGCCCTGCGGCGATTCGGTTTCCGTGAGCTCTGTCATTTGTTTGCTCGAGACCACCTTGACTGGGAGTGTGGTGTCGAGCGACGGATGATCTTCGCTGATGTAGATCGTGCTCTGGCGTAGCTCAGTATGCGTTTTCGATGCCTTGATGAGTTCGAGAACGAGATGCTCTCCCTCAATCAGATAGTGACCGAACTGCTCTCGGTATTTTTTCTGGTGTAGTTTCTTCAGATCGTCAAATTTCATGTCGTTGCGCCATTGATCTCGGCAATGACCGCTTCGGCGACTTTGATGCCATCGACGCCAGCAGAGAGTATTCCACCTGCGTAGCCTGCGCCCTCACCACAAGGGTATAGACCTTTGACATTGAGGCTTTGCAGGGTTTGTGTATCGCGCGTGATTCGCAGCGGCGAAGAGGTTCTGCTTTCGATACCAGTCAAAACGGCATCCTCCCGGTCAAAGCCTGCAATCTGCTTTGCGAAAGCAGGCAAGGCCTCGCGAATGGCGTCGATCGCATAGGCGGGAAGGGCGAGACTGAGGTCACCGAGCGTGACGCCTGGCTTATACGAGGGCTCGACAGCGCCAAGCTCCTTGGAAGGGACATTGCGGATGAAGTCGCCGACGAGTTGGCCGGGGGCGCAGTAGTTACGGCCGCCGAGCTCGAAAGCTTGAGACTCGAGTCTTTCCTGTAGTTCCACTCCCGCGAGTGGTCCGCCGGGATAGTCCTGTTCGGGATCGATGCCAACGACGATCCCGGCATTCGCGTTTCTCTCGTTACGCGAATACTGGCTCATGCCATTGGTGACGACACGACCCGTTTCCGAAGTGGCTGCGACCACCGTCCCGCCGGGACACATACAAAAACTGTAGACCGAACGACCATTAGTTGCGTGGTGAACGAGTTTGTAATCGGCCGCACCCAACGCAGGATGCCCGGCATAACGTCCAAGACGCGCTCTATCTATCGTCGACTGTGGGTGCTCGATACGAAAGCCAATCGCGAAGGGCTTTGGCTCCATGAAGACACCGCGGCGGTGCAACATGCGAAACGAGTCGCGGGAGCTGTGACCGAGCGCGAGCACGACCTGCTTGGCGGGAATGAACTCGCCCGATTCGAGAGTGACGCCTCGCACCTGTCCGGCATCGATCTCGATGTCGACCACTTTGCTCTCGAAGCGGACCTCGCCACCCAAAGCAATGATTTCCTCGCGCATCGTCGATACGACACCCGTCAAGCGGAAGGTGCCGATATGCGGCTTACTGACATAGAGGATTTCCGCGGGTGCTCCAGCGCGCACGAACTCCTCCATCACTTTACGACCGAGGAATCGAGGGTCCTTGATTTGGCTGTAGAGCTTACCGTCGGAAAATAAGCCGGCGCCACCTTCGCCGAACTGCACGTTTGACTCAGGCGTGAGCACGTTCTTGCGCCATAAACCCCAAGTGTCTTGCGTTCGTCGGCGGACGTCCTTACCTCGCTCAAGGACGATGGGACGATAACCTTGCTGCGCCAAGATCAGCGCGGTGAATAGTCCACAGGGTCCGAAGCCGACGACGATCGGACGTTCCTTTAGTTGAGCGGGTGCAGTCGGCGGTGCTTTATAGCGGGTGTCGGGCGCGATGCGAACGTTCGGGTCGCCAACGTGTCGACGCAGTACGCTGCTTTCATCTCGGACGGTGACATCGATGATGTAGACGAAACGAATGGCCTCGTGCTTCTTTCGTGCGTCGTAGCTGCGCTTGAAGACGCTGAAATCGAGTAGTGAATGAGCGTCGATGCCGAGGCGCTTGAGAATGGCAGCCCGAAGTTCCTCCGGGGTGTTCTCGACGCTTTTTTCGGCGAGAGGAAGCGGCAGCTCGGTTATACGGATCACGCACCATTTTAACGTTAATTTAATGTTGATATTTCGAACGGTGGACGCCTCGCCATGTCATAAATCTCAATAAACGGGGTGTCACATGTCGAGAGAGTCGAGTTCCGCGTCCTTTTCGAAGGGCGCATTGGTGTTAGCGCTGATTCAGGCGTTGGTGCTGTGGTGGCTGCATCAGTCGACCGTCAGCGGTGCTTGGCCAGCGACCCTGCCCGGCGGCTTGTTTGCCGCCTATCTGGTGGCGATCTTCCTACCCCTGACGCTTTTCGTTTTGTGGGCGCGTCGTCACGAGTGGGCGCTATGGCAAGCAAGCGGCGCCTTGGCCGTTTTTTTGGTGCTTGCCGGCTATCAGTCCTTCGCGGATATTCCCGCGTCGTCTGGCGAAGTCAATCTGAGTGAAGATCGCATCGCAGGCTTTCTCCTGCCATGGGTGATCGCCTGGCTCATCGCGCTGCCGATGCTACGGGCGCGTCTAGAGATCGGTCTTTGGCGTACACCCTATGCCGTGCTATTTCGCAGTGCTTGGCGCAGTTATCTGACGCTCGCCGAGTCGGCGCTATTCACCGGCGCCTTCTGGTTGCTCCTGGTGCTTTGGGCGGCGTTATTCGAGACGCTAGGCAACGACTTTTTCAAAACGCTCTTCAATGATCCGCGTTTTGTTTATCCCGCGACGACCCTCGCGTTTGCGACAGCAACTCAAATCATAGGCAGTAGCGATCGCTTCATTGACGGCGTACTCGATCAACTGCTCGGGCTGATGAAATGGTTACTTCCGCTCGCAGCTCTCATCGTGGTTGCCTTCTCCATCGCGTTGCTCCCCAAGTTGCCTGCCTTGATCGGTAGCGGCGAGCGCATCATCGACAGCGCCATCCTTCTGGCATTGGTCGCTGCAACGCTGCTGCTCTTCAATGCAGCCTATCGCGAGGGAGATCTAGACCCGGGTTACGGACGTTGGTTGCAGCAGGCCTTGCGCGTGGTGCCGTCGCTCTTGGTATTGATTGCAACCACTGCCTTGTATTCGCTAGTTGTTCGACTGATGGAGTTGGGTCTCACGCCGTCTCGATACTGGGGGCTTGTGACGGCCATCTTTGCGCTGCTCTATACACTCGGCTATACCTACGCCGGTCTGCGATCAGGTCCGTGGCTCGCTGCGATCAAGCAAGTGAACTTTGGCGTATCCGTCGTTCTGCTTGCGACACTGCTGCTCAGTTTGACCCCCATTGCCGATCCGCTGCGCTTGAGTGTCGCGAGCCAAATCCAGCGAGCATTGATTGCATCGAGCGCGGAGGCTAGGGCGAGCGCACTGCAATTTCTGCGATTCGACTCGAGCGAACGTGGTCGGACGGCGCTGGAGGCGCTCGCCCGAGGTGAAATTCCGGCTGCCGACCCCGCGCTCGCTGCTCCCTTGCGTGCAGAGGCACGGCAGGTCATAGCGCTGCAATCAAAGAAATCATCGCCTAAAGCCGACCCGACGGCGACACCGGCACGCTACGCAACGTGGCGCTCCACCTTACAGGTCATACCCGCCGAAACACCGATCAGTCCCTCACTGGAGGAGGCGATTCGGCAGGAGTTTTCTGTTTCGGCTTCGGTGCTCGACCCCGGCGGCAATGCACCTGCTCCGCAGCTCGTCTTTGTCGATCTCGATGGAGACGCGGTGCCGGAGGCAACTCTGTTAGCTGGGACGTTGCGCGGCACGCCGCAGCACCGTCGCGACTACCGCGTCTTTCGCGATAGGGATCGGGCTTGGTCGCGCTGGTCCGCTGGCACGTGGCGGTGAAAATTAGCGTATCGTTATCCTCCGGATGACGACTCGCGACTTCGATTACATCATCATCGGTGCCGGTTCGGCGGGCTGTGTGCTTGCCAATCGCCTGACGGCGAGCGGTGAGCTTCGCGTCTTGCTGATCGAGGCGGGTGGTCGCGACATCAACCCATTCATCCACATGCCGGCGGGAATCTCGAAGCTCGTCGGTAACCCGAGGATCAATTGGGACTACTACACCGAACCCGAACCGCAGTTGCTTGGGCGGCGTTTATATTGGCCGCGAGGGCGGGTGCTCGGTGGCAGCAGTTCCATCAACGCGATGTGCTACATCCGCGGTGATGCGCGCGATTACGACGAGTGGGCCGCGCTCGGCGCTGATGGTTGGAACTATGAATCGGTGTTGCCGTATTTCCGCAAGGCGCAACGGCAAGCGCGCGGTGCGTCTCGATATCACGGGGTCGATGGTCCCCTCGGGGTTGAAGACCTGCGTTATCGAAATCCACTATCGAGTGTGTTTCTCGATGCTGCTGTCGAGTGTGGTTACGTTCTCAACGACGACTTCAACGGCGCATCGCAAGCGGGCTTTGGCTTCTATCAAGTGACGCAATGGCAGGCACGGCGCAGTAGTACCGCCGTGGCGTACTTACGCCCCGCTGCACAGCGCCGCAATTTGATCATCAGCACTCATTCGCAAGTGCAGCGAGTACTGATCGAGGGTGAGCGTGCGGTCGGGGTTGAGTTCGCGCAGCGCGGGAAAATGCAGCGTGTTCGTGCCACCCGTGAGGTCTTACTCTGTGGCGGCAGCGTTGCCTCACCGCAATTGTTGATGTGTTCGGGAATCGGTCCTGTCCAAGAACTCGAAGCCTTGAACATCCCGGTGCGAGTCCCGGCGTCGGGCGTCGGTGCGAATCTTCAGGATCACCTCGATTATTGCGTGCTGCAGAAGAGCACCAGCGCGAGTACCTACGATTTTGGCGCCCTGCGCGAAGCCCTTGAGGGTTTGCGTTATTGGTTGACCGGAAACGGGCCCGGAGCCTCCAACATTGCCGAGTCCGGCGGCTTCCTGCGCTCAAGCAGAGCACCGGACGACCGGGCAGATTTGCAGTTTCATTTTGTGCCGGCGCAATTGGACGACCACGGTCGCAACCGTTTGCCCGGGCACGGCTATACGCTGCATGCCTGTGTACTGAGGCCTCGTAGCCGGGGTCGAATCGCTTTGAGATCCGGTTCGATGGCCGATCCGCCGCGAATTTTCGCAAACTACTTGTCCGAGCCCGAAGATCTGCAGGGCTTGATCGAAGGCGTGCGAATCTCTCGAGAGATCTTGGCTGCGGCCTCCTTTAATCCCTATCGCGACGCCGAGGTCTATCCCGGAGCTGGACGTCAATCCGACACGGAGCTCGCAGCTGCGATCCGCGAGAAGGCGGAGACGATTTACCACCCGGTCGGTACTTGTCGAATGGGTAGCGACCCCGAGTCGGTCGTTGATCCGCAACTAAAAGTTCGTGGAATCAAGGGTTTACGGGTCGTCGATGCCTCGGTCATGCCGCGCCTGGTGGGCGGTAACACCAACGCCCCGACCATCATGATCGCCGAGCGCGCGGCCGACTTGCTGCTCGATTCAGTCGCCCGATAGCAGGAATTAGACGCAGTCTAATTCTGTGCTAGCATCGCTCGCCTCGCGATAAGCGATGTTTGGATTCAAGGAGAAGATTCCCATGCGCAACAACCCTGTGTCGTTGTTGGTTGCAGCGGCTCTTTCGTTGACGGCGGCCCTGTCGGGTCCCTCAGCGCAGGCGGCCGGCACCAACAATATGTCCAACGAGTTCTGGTGGCCCGAGAAGCTGGATCTGCGTCCGCTGCGTCAACACGCCGTTGAGTCGAACCCCTACGGTGAGAAGTTCGATTACGCCGCCGAGTTCAAGAAGCTGGACCTCAATGCCGTCAAGAAAGACATCGAAGCATTGATGACGAAGTCGCAGCCCTGGTGGCCGGCGGACTACGGTCACTACGGTCCCTTCTTCATTCGTATGGCTTGGCACAGTGCCGGTACCTACCGCTTGACCGACGGTCGCGGTGGTTCCGATGGTGGTCAGCTGCGTTTCGAGCCGCTCAACAGCTGGCCGGATAACGTGAACCTCGACAAGGCTCGTCGCTTGTTGTGGCCGGTCAAGCAGAAGTACGGTCGCAGCCTATCTTGGGCGGACCTGATGGTTTTGACGGGCAACGTCGCCCTCGAGTCGATGGGCTTCAAGACCTTCGGCTTTGCTGGCGGTCGTGCTGATGATTGGGAAGCGGATCTCGTCTATTGGGGTCCCGAGAACAAGTTCCTCGCCGACGAGCGTTACAGCGGTGATCGCAAATTGCAGAACCCGCTCGCTGCCGTGCAGATGGGTCTCATCTATGTGAATCCGGAAGGCCCGAACGGCAAGCCGGATCCGATCGCGGCTGCTCGCGACATTCGCGAGACCTTCGGTCGCATGGCGATGAACGACGAGGAGACCGTGGCGTTGATCGCCGGTGGTCACACTTTCGGTAAGGCGCACGGTGCGCGTAATCCGGAAGGTTGCCTCGGTGCCGAGCCGGCTGCGGCGGGCGTCGAAGAGCAGGGCCTCGGTTGGAAGAACAAGTGCGGCACTGGCAAGGGTGCGGACACGATCACGAGCGGCCTCGAGGGCGCATGGTCGGCCAACCCGATCGCTTGGACGACGCAGTACCTCGATAACCTCTTCACGTTCGAGTGGGAGCAGACTCGCAGCCCTGCTGGTGCGATTCAGTGGGTGCCGACAGACAAGAGCGCGTGGAGTCTCGTGCCCGATGCGCACGATAAGACCAAACGTCATCCGCCGATCATGTTCACGACGGACCTGTCGCTGAAGTTCGATCCGGAGTATCGCAAGATCTCCGAGCGCTTCCGCAAGAATCCGGATCAGTACGCCGATGCTTTTGCGCGCGCTTGGTTCAAGCTGACGCATCGCGATCTCGGCCCTCGTAGCCGTTACTTGGGTTCGATGGCGCCGACTGAAGTGTTGACCTGGCAGGATCCGATCCCGGCCGTCGATCACGAACTGATCAACGATCAGGACGTGGCCGCGCTGAAGACCAAGATCTTGGCCTCGGGTCTGACGACTTCCGAGCTCGTCCGCACCGCGTGGTCATCGGCTGCTACCTTCCGTGGCACCGACATGCGTGGTGGTGCGAACGGCGCGCGTGTTCGCCTCGCTCCGCAGAAGGATTGGGAAGCCAACAATCCGAAGGAACTCGCCAAAGTCCTTGCGGCTTTGGAAGGGATCCAGAAGGAGTTCAACGCAGCTCAGAAGAAGGGCGGTAAGAAGGTCTCGATGGCCGATCTCATCGTCCTCGGTGGTGCTGCCGCAATCGAGCAAGCCGCGAAGAATGCGGGCAACAACGTCACGGTGCCGTTCAAGCCGGGTCGTACGGATGCGTCACAGGCGCAGACCGACGTGGCTTCGTTCAAGCCGCTGGAGCCGACGGCCGATGGTTTCCGTAACTATTACGTGAAAGGAACCTTCCTCTCGCCGGCCGACGCGTTGGTTGATCGCGCCAACTTGCTCACGCTCAGCGTCCCCGAAATGACGGTGTTGGTCGGTGGTCTGCGCGTGTTGAACGCCAATGCGGGTCAGGCTGCTCATGGCGTGTTCACGGATCGTCCGGGCACGCTCTCGAACGATTTCTTCGTCAATCTGCTCGACACCTCGACCACGTGGTCGAAGTCGGCGCAGGGCGAAGGCATCTACGAGGGTCGTCGTGGTGATGCGATCAAGTGGACGGCAACGCCGGTGGATCTCGTGTTCGGCTCGAACTCCGAGTTGCGCGCGATCTCTGAGGTGTATGCGGTCAGCGACGGCAAGGATAAGTTCTTGCAGGACTTCGTCGCTGCTTGGGACAAGGTGATGAACCTGGATCGCTTCTGATCCTCCCGATACCTAGCGTATAAAAAGCGGCGGCACGGAAACGTGCCGCCGTTTTTTTTAGGCGCTGCTGATGGCTCAGACCACTTCCTGCAGTAAGCCTGTATCGACGTCGTAGATGAAGCCACGAGCCGAGATAGCATCGCTGCCATCGGTCGGCACCCAAGGATGATGTCGAATCGCCGAGAGAGTACGACGAACACTCTCGGTCAGACGACCGAGATTGATGGGATCCGGCGGCGAATCCAGCGCCTCGGGCGTGCCACGATAGGCGTGGAACGTCGACGGGCTGCTCGAAGCGACGGCTCGGCATACGAACTGACGTTGAGTGGCTTCCGAGACGATCTTGGCAGATTGTTCGTCGCCCTCTAAAGCGGATTTCAGGAGATCGTCGGTGAAGGCCAGCATGCCGCAGCGGGTGTGCTGTATCACGATGAATTCTTTGGTGTCGAGAAGATGATGTGAAATCAGCAAGCTACGGATGGCGTCTTCGCTCGCCACTCCGCCTGCGTTACGAATGATATGGGCTTCGCCCGTTTGCAGGCCTAACAAGTCTTCGATGTCGAGACGAGCATCCATACATCCGAGGACAGCAACACGCCGAGAGGGCTTAATGGGTTGTTTGCCAGGATGCTGTGGCTTATGCGCTGCTCCACCAGCGGAATAGCGCCGATTATTGTCGATGAGTTGATCCGTGATGGACTGTGACATGGGTTGTCTCCGTAAGCCTGCGATAGGTGGAATTAGGGATTGCGCAGCCAATGTCCGATGATCTCGGCAAAACGAGGCTGCTCCGCAAGGAATGCGTCGTGACCGGCTGCGCTCTCGACTCGCTCGAGTCGCGTCGTAATGCCGGCCGCCTCAAAGGCGTGAGCGATCTGCGCTTGCTCATCGATCGTGAACAGAGAATCTTGTTCGACGCCAATGATCAGGGCCGAGGAAATCCCTGAGCGTCTAAAGAGTTCTGCGGGGTTACCGTGTTCACTCAGATCAAATAAATCAATGGCTCTCGAGAGTGCGAGATAGCTTTCTGAATCGAATGACTTGGAAAACTTGTCAGCTTGCTGATTCAAGTAGTCCTGCACGGCGAAATCTTGTCCGCTGGCCGAAGGCCGTCGACCAAATCGCTCGGCGAGTTCGCCCGCTGAGCGGTAGGTCACGGTGCCAAGTTTTCTGGCTAGGCGCAGTCCGTTGATGGGATCATTTCGAACGGCTTCGCGTTGAATGCTGCGCAGTGCAATGGCATGCGCCGAGGCCGCCATCGTGCCTGAAATGCTGATCAATCGACGGGCGCGATCAGGATATATCGCTGCAAAAGCGAGCACCGCAGAACCGCCGAGCGAGGGTCCCAAAACGACCTCCACTTTGTCGATACCGAGATGTTCTAGGACGGCGACCCCTCCTGCTGCGATATCCTCGATCGAGACCTCTGGAAACTGATTCCCATATCGATTGCCGGTAGCCGGATTGATCGTCGTAGGCCCGCTGGAACCGAAGCAACTTCCCAAAGAATTCACGCAAATGACGTGCAAGCGATCGGTATCGAGTGCGGCGCCGGGCCCGATCATCTGCTCCCACCAGCCAGCGCTCTGATCTACAGGCGATGAGGCGGCATGTGCGGAGGGCGACAGCCCCGTGAAGATCAGTACCGAGTTATCCTTCGCCGCGCTCTGTGTTCCCCAGGTTTCATAGGCGATCTGGCCGCCGATGATTTTTCCGCCGCGGCGAAAACGATACGGCGAGGGCAGCGGTGCGAGTTGGGTTGCTGTCGCTGGCGCGCTCGCTCGTAAGGTCGGTGCGTCGTAGGCCACGGTCAAGGCTCGGGGTCGCTGCCGTCCGGCAGATCGGCAAACAGCGCCGTCGAAAGATAACGCTCACCCGTGTCGGGCAGCATGGCGAGGATGACGGCGCCCTCTTTGGCGTGCTGGGCCACCTTGAGTGCTGCAGCAAAAGTTCCGCCGCAAGATATCCCACAGAAAATCCCTTCCTGCTTCGCCAGTGCACGCGCCGTGCTCAAAGCCTCCTCATCGGTGACCGTGATGATTCGATCAACGACGGTCTTATCGAGCACCTTCGGAATGAAGTCTGGCGTCCAGCCCTGAATTTTGTGAGGAGAAAACGAGTTGCCCGATAGCAGTGCCGCGCCTTCTGGCTCGGTTGCGACGATTTCCACTTCCGGGCGCGCCAACTTCAAAACTTGACTCGTCCCGGTCAGCGTGCCGCCCGTGCCCCAGCCCGAGACAAAATGATCGAGGCGCTTTCCGGCGAAATCGCGCAGGATTTCAGGTCCTGTCGTGCTGCGGTGATAGGCCGGGTTTGCCTCGTTTTCAAACTGACGGGCGAGGAACCAGCCGTGCTTGTTCGCGAGCTCCTCCGCTTTTCTGACCATGCCGCTGCCGCGCTCGGCAGCGGGCGTCAGGATCACTTTTGCTCCAAGAGCGCGCATGATTTTTCTGCGCTCGATCGAGAAGGTTTCGACCATCACTGCGACGAACGGATAGCCCTTAGCTGCGCAGACCATCGCGAGGGCGATGCCGGTGTTACCCGAGGTCGCTTCGACGACCGTTTGACCGGGTCGCAGGGTGCCACGCCTTTCGGCATCCTCGATGATCGCAATAGCTAGCCGATCTTTAACCGAGTGCAAGGGATTGAACGCCTCACACTTGACGAACATCGTCACGTTCGCGGGGGCAAGGCGGTTGATGCGAACGATCGGCGTATTGCCGATCGTGCCTAAAATGGTGTCGTAAATCATGGGGAGCATCGTGGTGCGACGGGCTTCGAGCCTCCAACACCAGTTCGGTATGTGGTGATAACAGATGCTTATGACGGCAATCGGCAACTGGTACGATCGGCAGCACAAACAACTAAAGAGATTTCCGGGGGCAGCGATGGCCAACCAACTCAAATTGTGGTGTGTATTGTCGATACTCGTGGTCTTGGGTTTGACAGTCCCGGCTCAGACTCGCGAGCACGGCTTTTCGCCAGAGATGTTTCGTCAATGGGTCGATATGAGGGTCGGGCGCGGTGAGCCCGTTTATTGGTATGCCGTGGGCACGGTTTATCGTTCGCCCGATGGCGAACCTCTCATGCGAATGGAGGGGGTTGATGTCGCCCGTTTCGATGCAGGCTTGAGTACGGCGACCGTGGCGCATCAGTTATCCCGAAAGACGTTCATCTATCGCGATCTGGAAACGGGTGCCGTACTGAAGGAATGGCAAGGGAAGCCGTTGCCGCCGATCGCCTATCCCTATCAGTACATCACCTATGAGCTCAAAGGTTCTTCGCTCGAGACCTGGGTAGAGCAGGGCGCGGGTGCAAGAAAGCAGCGTATCGGGCCGGGTCGTGACCTGGCGGCGACGAGAATCGGTGAAACGACAACTTTTTCTGCGCCGCTGTTTTTGGACTTTCCGCTACCCTCTGGGCAGCGTATGCAGTCATTTGAGCACTACGACTTTTTCCGACAACCTGATTCGGCGGGTTTGAAACACCCGAATCAAATTAGTTGGCTTCGTTTTGGCGATCTGCCCGCAGGCATTGGCAAAGGAGTGATGCACATGCTTTCGTGGCGTGTGGATCGCTACGAAGATCTGCCCGAGACGATGCGTCGCTACCTCGAGACTGAGGCGCCGCTTTGGTTGAAGCCGCCAGCCAACATCGAAGAAATTCGCAAACTACAAGAGTAAGGCTTGCGATGTCGCAGCCGTGATCACTCGGTCAGGGTTCTGAAAATCCGATCGAGATATTGCTGCTGGATTTCACCGCGTTTCGTCGCCTCTGACTCATCGGGGATGAAGTTCTCGACTTCGCTCGAGCCAACCAAGCCCTTGCGATCGAGCAAGCGCTCGAGTGTATCGACACGCGCTCGGGTGACGGACAATTCAGCGACGAGCGCGAGTGTGATGGCATAGAGCCGGTCGAGCATCGGATCGTCAGTGAATTCCGGACGGCGCCCACGCAGCGTCGTTGGCTGCGGCGGATTGGGGTCAGCTTTTTGCGGGAGGTGGGAGTACATATCCTTGCTATCCCTCGGCCGTTGATCCTTCGACGGCCTGCCATGCCCCAACGGCATACCACGCGGGCGCGCGTCCGAAATCTTCTTCTGTCGGTTTTGCTGATTGCCACGATGGCGCGACACAGCGCGTTTCAAAGACGAGCTCGCTGTCGAAGCCCGCTTTCGTCATCATCTGCTGCAGATCGCTCTCATGTAGCGAGCTCCAAAATGGCTCATTGTTGTAGCGCCCGTCCCAGTCACGCATGAATTGTTCGAACGGGCTCAGTCCACGATAAGGCGGTTGCTCCAAGTGGATGCAAAGGCCGCCGCCACGGAGCAGTCGATAAGATTCGTGCAGCAGTTTTGGCAACGCATCATGTGAAGTCTCATGCAGCACCATGGTGCTAAATACGAGATCTGCGCTGCCTGCAGGCAGTGAGGTGCGGGTCGCATCTTCCTGTCGAAACTCGATATCGTCGATGCCGAGCGAGCGGGCGCGGGCATGTCCGTAGCGCAGCATCGGTGCTGCCACGTCGATAGCGATGATCTCGGCAGACGGAAAAAGCTCGCGCAGCGGCAAAGTGTTATGCCCAAGTCCGCAACCTAGGTCGACGATGCGTGAGGGGACGAAGGCCGGAAACTCCCGCCGTAGCCACTCGCATAACGCACGACCGGCAGCGTCGTTGTAGGGCCCGGCGCTACCGCCGACGGTGGCGAACATACCGGCGTCGTAGTTGGCGGCGTTAGATACATCGCGTTCTAGCCACTCGGCCGTGTAGCCGCCCTGCATCAGGTGCTGATCGACTCCGGAGACGTAGCGTGGCACATCGAGATTGGGATCAAGTCGCAGGCCGCTCCGCTTGCCGTCAGGCGCGTGATTGAGTTGATCTGCCTTGTCACGCAACGCCGTGCGCTGCCGCCCGACGATCTCGCGTCCGGTCTTTTGGCGCATCTCCATGGTGTTGCGTCTGACGAGGCTCCACGCTCTAAATGCCGGATCCCGCTCCATGGCCTGTCTGACTTCGTGCCGATCGGCAGGCGCCACTCCTTTTCGCTCGAATGCGGTCTTGACGGTCGGGGCTAAACGTTGAGCCGCAAACACGTTCAAGTGGGCAATGGTGTCGAGGCGAGCGCGCTCATCATGCGTGGTTTCGACCAGCATGTCGTGATGGGCGATCTGATGCCAAGGTAGTGGTTGGTGCATATCGCCCATTTTATGGCTGTGCCATATTGCTGAAAAATCGATTATTCAGTATGAATAGTTCGATAAACTCGATATATGAAACATCTCAACTACACCCACCTCTTGTACTTCTGGACCGTCGTTCGCGAGGGCGGGGTAGCGGCTGCGGCTCGCTCGTTGAACCTGACTCCACAAACGATCAGTGGCCAGTTGAAATTGCTCGAAGCTCAACTGCAGGGGGACCTGTTCGAGAAGCAGGGTCGACGGTTAGTGCCAACCGAGCTTGGGCGCATTGCATACGCTTATGCGGAGGACATCTTTTCCCGCGGCTTGGAGCTCGCGAGCGTATTGCGCGGGGCGCGTACGGTCGGGCGACGACCTGTCTCGATCGGCATCGCCGATGCCGTTCCGAAGTTGCTGACGTGGCGGATACTCGAGCCATTATTGAGCGCCGATCCGCCATTTCAACTCGTTTGTCACGAGGCGCCGCTTGCCAGCCTATTGACGGATTTGGCAGCGCACCGATTGGATCTCGTGCTCTCGACCAACGCTTTGCCTGCCGATAGTGCCGTCAAAGCCTATAGCCACCTGCTCGGCGAGTCGGAGTTGGGTTTATTCGGCGTCGCGGCGCTGGCACGAAAGTTGAGAAAGGGATTTCCGCAGAGCGTCGATGGTGCGCCGATGTTGCTGCCCACCGAGAAAAGCGCCAATAGGCGATCTTTGGAGGGCTGGTTTGAGACGCAACAGATACGGCCCTCAATCGCAGCGGAACTTGATGACAGTGCGCTGGTCAAGACCTTTGCCCAGCAGGGTGTCGGCGTGTTTGCGGCTCCGCTCGCCATCGAGCGCGAAATCGTCCACGCTTACGGTGTACAACTGATCGGTAAAGTGGAGGGCTTGAAGGCTCGCTTCTACGTTCTCTCCACCGAGCGTCGTATCAAGCACCCGGCTGTCACTATCATCCGCGAGCAGGCGCAAGCCGGCTTGTTCAACACGATCACTGCGTGAGGACATCATGGACACATCAACACAACGCGCCATCTTAAACATCATGATCCATGCGGCACTCGTCGATGGTCAAAAGTCCGAGACTGAACGCGCAGCCATCCGTGATGTCGCCGAATCCCTGGCGGGTCAGGCAGGCGGCGCCGCTCTCGCCGGTGTTTATCAAGACGTATTGTTGAAGCGAGTCACCTTGCAACAAGCCATCGCGGGCTTGCGCGAGTTGGAACATCGTCAATTGGCGTACGAGATGGCCGTGTGCGTCTGTGATGCCGACGGCGTGCAAAGTCAGGCTGAGCAGGCATTCTTGGGCTCGCTGCGTGAGGCGTTAGTTCTCGCAGCCGATGACCCGGCGCTTGCAGGTGCGGCGCAGGCCGATGTGATCGCTGCGGCGGCTGTTGCGGCGCCCGCAGTCTCCGCTGCGGTGGCAACTACAATCGCAACGTCTAATTCTTCGGCAGCGTCTGCTCGCGATGCCGAGCTCGACAAGAGCATCCTGAATTACTCGATCCTAAACGGCGCGCTCGAGTTGTTGCCGCAGTCTTGGGCCTCCATGGCCATCATCCCCCTACAGGTTCGGATGGTATATAAGATTGGCAAAGCACACGGTATCGAGATGGATCAGGGGCATATCAAAGAATTCATCGCGACGGTTGGAGTGGGTCTCACCTCGCAGTACGTGGAGCAGATTGGGCGAAAATTGATTGGCGGGCTTGTCGGAAAAGCGGCGGGCAAGATGCTAGGTGGGTTAACCGGTGCTGCCACTGGCATGGCTTTTTCGTTTGCGACAACCTATGCGCTGGGGCAGGTTGCCAAGCGCTATTACGCCGGTGGGCGCGTCATGAGCACCGAGCTTTTGAAGCGAAGCTTTCAGGAGATGTTGGGGCCCGCCAAAAATCTACAGCAGGAGTATCTGCCGGCGATCCGTCAACGAGCGAGCACACTGAGCGCCTCGGAGGTCGTCGAGCTAGTACGGCGTTGATCAGCTCGGTCGGGGATCTGTCGGCGCGGGCGAGTCCGGCTTGCGCGTGTACGCACGACAGGGAGAGCCGCTCGTCCGCAGCACTTCGAGATGCGGCACGATGCGGCTCTTGAACCCGATCGCATCGCAGCCATAGGGCATGCCGGGATCCCAGGTGACGCGAAAGTATCGACAGGTCCAGCAGTTGGGGTTGTCGTTCATGCGCTACCATTATCAACGATGTCTGAGCCTCCGATGATCAAACCCAATCCATTCATCAAGCCTCTATCGCGCGAGGCTTTGCCGGAGTTCATGCGGCCTGCTCATGATCGCGCGCTCGCCGTTCGGGGCGACGCTACCTTCATTGATGTGATGGGACATGCGCCCGGCGTCTTCGCTTGGTATGGCGATTTCTACCAGCGCTTGTTCCATGGTGGTCGCGTGCCCGTCGCCATGAAGGAGCTCGCTCGCTATCGGCTCTCGACGCTGCATGGCTGCGCTTTCTGCAACAAGGGGAATCGGCTTGATGCCATGTCAGCGGGTCTGACTGCGGCGCAGCTTGCTGCTATCGATGACGCCGCAGCGCCTTGCTGGAGTGAGGCGGAGCGGGCGGTCATTCGCTTGGCCGAGCAGATGTCGCTCGGCAATTCGGATGGCGTGGTGTCTGCCGAGTTGCACGCCGAGTTAGCGCGTCATTTCGATAACGAGCAGATTTTGGAGCTCGGTGTGACCATGGCGGTGTTGACCGGCATGGCCAAGTTTCTATTTGCCTTTGATCTCGTCGAGCGAGAGAGTTATTGCGAGTTCGGTCGATAAGATATCCGATAGACAGGAGGGGGTCATGTTCGGAGCGATGCAGGAACAGCCGCTGCTCATTTCGCGGTTGATCGAGTTTGCCGCCAAAAATCACTCGGATGCCGAGATCGTCTCGAGACGCGTCGAGGGCGATCTTCATCGCTACACCTATCGCGACGCGGCCGCGCGTGCGCGACAAGTTGCTAATGCTCTCGATCGGCTCGATTTACCAGAGGGCTCTCGAGTAGGAACGCTCGCCTGGAATGGCTACCGCCATTTCGAACTTTATTTTGGCGTCAGCGGCAGCGCACGGGTATTGCACACCATCAATCCGCGACTCGCCCCCGATCAGATCGTCTGGATCATCAACGATGCCGAAGATGCCGTCGTTTGCTTCGACCTGACTTTCCTGCCGATCATCGAGGCCGTGGCTGCCAAGTGTCCGACCGTGAAGCGGTGGGTACTCATGGCCGATTCCTCTCGAACGCCCGAGAAATCAGCGATTCCGAACCTGATCGACTATGAGTCGTGGATCGCGGCCGAGAGCGCCATCTATGCTTGGCCAGAGATCGATGAGCGGACTGCGGCTGCGCTTTGCTATACGAGCGGCACCACCGGTAACCCGAAGGGCGTGTTGTATTCGCATCGCTCCACGTTACTACACGCTTATGCCGGCGCGATGCCGGATGCGATGAATCTCTCATCGAGAGATTCTGTGCTACCCGTCGTGCCGATGTTTCACGTGAATGCCTGGGGCATTCCGTATGTGGCAGCGATGGTCGGCGTGAAGCTGGTCTTTCCGGGTGCCGCCCTTGATGGTAAATCGCTGCATGAGCTGATCGAGAGCGAGGCGGTCACGATGGCAGCCGGTGTTCCCACCGTCTGGTTGGGTCTGCTCAATCACGTTGATTCGATTCAGGGTCGCTTCACGACGATGCGACGAACGGTCATTGGCGGATCGGCTTGCCCCCGCGCCATGATCGAACGTTTCCGAACTCTCGGAGTGACGGTGTTGCATGCCTGGGGCATGACCGAGATGTCGCCGCTCGGCACGCTGAGCACACTCAAGGGGAAGCATCTTGCCGCTTCCGAGGAAGCGCAGCTTGCATTGCTCGAGAAGCAGGGGCGTGCCATCTTTGGCGTTGAAATGAAGATCGTCGATGACGCGGGTAAAGAGCTCCCATGGGATGGCAAGTCGACGGGTGATTTGCTCGTGCGCGGCCCCTGGATCGTAGCTCGTTACTTCAAGAGCGCAGGCGGCGATCCTTTGGTGGATGGTTGGTTCCCAACAGGAGATGTGGCGAGCATCGATCCCGATGGATTCATGCAGATCACCGATCGCAGTAAGGATGTCATCAAATCGGGCGGCGAGTGGATCAGCTCCATCGACATCGAAAACATTGCGATGGGGCATCCGGGCGTTGCCATGGCCGCTTGTATTGCAGTTCCCCATCCCAAGTGGGATGAGAGACCGCTGCTCGTCGTCGTTCGCAAGCCCGGTGCCGACGTGACTGCCGAGAGGCTACTCGAGTTCTATCGCGGCAAAGTAGCCAAGTGGCAGGTGCCGGACGATGTCGTGTTCGTCGATGCCATCCCTCTTGGCGCAACGGGCAAGATGCAAAAGATCAAACTGCGCGAACAGTTCCGCGATCATGTGCTGCCGAGCTGAAGCGGGCTTGTAGTCCGTCGCGTTCCAGTCGCGGCGCATCGAGTGACAGCAGTGCCTCGCCACCAGACTCGCTGAGCCAGTAGCGTAGATCTTGCGCTGTTTGCTCGGGTAGTTCGGCGATGGCATCGAGCGCACGCTGTGCCATCCAAAGCGTGTATGGCATTGCCGCGCGTCGGAACATGCCCTCTGGCAAAGGAATCGCAACATCTTCGAGGATACGCGGCAGCCGCTTGTCTTTGGGCCAGTGAGCTGCAAGCGCGCTGACTTGAGCTGCGATACCCGCAACTTGCGCCCCGAATTCTTCGAACGTGATTCGTAATATCGGCATCAGCGTCGCCGGAATTTCATCGTTCGCAAGCCAACCGGGTGCCGCGCTCTCATCGAGAGATGTCGGCAGATCCGCCATCCGATCGATCCAGTTTCGCAGGTGTGGGTTGGGCGCAATGAGTTCGCGAGCGGGCCACGGGTCTCGACCGAGATGCCCGTACATGGTGCCCATCAACGAGAAGTCGGCGAGACTCGGCTTGTCACCCAGCAAGAAGGCATGCTGAGAAAAGTGCGTCTCAAGCAAAGCCAACATGCGACGCGTCCAAGTCATTAGTAGCTCGTCCTGATCGGGTCGAACCCCGACCGCTGGAAGGTACCCGCGAAGTCGACGTGCAATACGCGCAACGGCACGGCGTTGCATGAAGCGAGGCCAGCCCGGCAATAAGGCGTTACCTGCATCGTGTTCGAATAACGGGTAGTTCTCCTCATGGCGCCAGCGTGTTTGCATGGCAATTGGAATCCACCATTCGTCACCCCAAGCCTCAAGCCAGAGCGAGACGAAGCGCTGACGCGGCGATGTGGGCAGTACCGGTCGGTCTTTGAAACGCGCCTCTATGAATTGCCACGTCTCGGTCGAGTCTTGCATCCAGATGTCGTCGGGCGTTTGCAGCAAGGGCATCGCGACCACACCGGTTTTGCGTTTGCCGAGCCACATCAGAACCAGCAGATTGACATCAACGTCGTCGAAAGGGACTCGCTTGTATTTCAGGTACGAGCGTACTTTCCCTGCGAAGTAGGATAGATGCCAACCATACATCTGATATTGCGAACTCATAACCGCTTCCAGAACGAGTTTGGTATGTGACGAAAGAACGGTTTGAAGATTCGCCAAGGGAAAGCCGGCACGATGGCCTCGTCACGCCGTTTCTCAATCGCATCAGCCATTTCGCGCGCAGCCTTGTCGGCTGAGATCGCGAAAGGATACTTGCTGATGTTCGGCATGATGTCCGTCACTACGAAGCCAGGCTGAATATCGGTGACACCAATGTCATGGCGGGCGAGCTCGATTCGCGCCGATCGCAGGTACATCGAAATAGCGGCTTTGCTCGCGCAGTAGGCTGCCTGCTTCGGCACGGCGATCATCGAGGCCAAGGAAGAAACACCCACGATGTGTCCGCGACCCTGTCGTATGAAGTAGGCGGCCGCGGCGTCGATGGATGCAATCGCACCGATGACATTGGTCTGGATAATACGAGTCTCGCCTTGCAGATCATCTTTCCCGACGGTGGTGAAAGCGTTGATGCCTGCATTGGCAACGAAAATATCGACGGTGCCGAGCGTTTGAAAGAAGCTTTGCAGCTGAGGCTCTACCGCGCTGATGACATCGACATCGAGCAGGCTACTCTCCGCGGCCGCAGCGCCGCAGGCTAATGCCTCCTGCTGTAGTGTTGTTAGGGCATCGGCTCGTCGACCGAGCAATCCCAAGCGATAGCCGCGCTTAGCAAATTCCAGTGCGAGTGCTCGACCTATGCCCGAGGAAGCGCCAGTGATGACGATCGTCCTCATGACTTATTTCGTCGACGTCTTGCGAGCACCCACCAGGCCGCCAGGACCAGTACGATTAGACCGAGTATCCATTTCATATAGGGAAGATAAACGAAAAGAAACGCATTGATGGAAACTTGCTTGCGCGGTTCGTAACCGGGCGGCATGGGCAGAACACCGTTCGCTTGTTCGTAGCGGGCGTAAGCGGCGATCATTTCCGCGTAGTCTTGCGGAAGTTCACGACTCAAATCGCGAGTTTCGCCCGGATCCTTCACGATGTCATACAAACGCCATTGCCCGTCCCCGCTCGGCGACGGGATGCGAAGTAGCTTCAGATCGCCCCGAAACAGCGCCCCGTGTCCCGCAAGCTCATAGCCTACCGTGTCATCCAAATCTCGATGGCGACGCGTTGGGTCTTGTAGAACAGGCAACAGACTTCGGCCGGTTATCGGTTCGACAGACTGACCCTCGAAGGTATTCGTGTTTGTCGACACGCCTGCCAATTCGAGTAAGGTCGGCGCGATATCTTTGACATGCGTGAAAGAATGATGAATAGCGCCAGGTTTTTCGACGACAGGGCCGGCCATGATCATCGGCACACGCAGCCCACCTTCGCCCCCATGAAACTTGTAGTAGGCAAGCGGCGACGCTGCTGCACTAGCCCAGCTCGGACCGATAACCGCATAGGTACCCGGTTCACCTAGGCGAGCGCGCTCCCAAGTGTATTGCCAGCGAAGCCACATCCGAGCTGACCGAATCGCGAGCGGATCGGATGCCTCCGCACCGTTATCCGACAAGAAGACGAATACGGTGTTGTCAAACTGACCGGTGTTTTTCAGATGAGCGATCAATCGACCAATATGGTGATCCATGGCTTCAGCCATGCCTGCATACACCTCCATACGACGAGCTTCGTACGCACGTCGGCGCTCATCGAGGAGGTTCCAGTTTTCTGTCGTCGGCATCTCCACCATGGGCGTGGCCGGTGGAATCAAGCCCAACGCCGCGGCTCGATCTCGGCGCTCTTGGCGCAAGTGGTGCCAACCGCCGTCATATCGACCGGCGTATCGCTCGACGAATTCTCTCGGGGCTTGTAATGGGATGTGATTAGCTTGGAACGCGAGGTACAGCAGGAAAGGTTTTTGCGAGCCGGCGTCTTGCTTCAGATATTGCAATGCACGATCGACGTAAAACTCGGAAGAGTAGAAGCGAGGCGGCATCTTCGCTTCCTGACCGTCCTCGAACCAATACACTTTGTCAGTCAGGCTGAGGTAGCGTTGCTGCGTATCCCAGTTGTCCGAGCCGCTATCACCCTGCACGAGTGAGCGATCAAAGCCGCGCGCAGGTGGCAGGTTATGCGGCTCCTTACCGACATGCCACTTGCCCACGGCATAACTACGATATCCAGAGCGTTGTAGACGGGATGCGAACGTCACGACGTCTCGTGACAGCACCGTCAGATAGCCGGGTTTGCCGTAATGCTGATGTGGAACGGATTCGCGCATGGCGCCGATGCCCGTTCGGTGTGAATCGACACCGGTCAGCAGCATCGCGCGTGTCGGCGAGCATTCGGCTGAGGTATGAAAGTTCGCGAATCGAATCCCGTTGGCTGCAAGCGAATCGAGGTGCGGCGTCGAGATTTCTCCACCGAACGCGCCGACGTCGGTATAACCCCAATCATCTGCCACGATGACGACAAAGTTCGGGCGCTGTGCTGGCGCTGGCTCTGCCACGCATGCAATTGAAGCGAACGCCGTGATGGCCGCAAACCACGCGAGCCATGGACGGCGGGAACCGACCGTCTTAGTTGGAGAAGTAAACATACTCATCGCCCGGTTCCTGCGGATCGGCGAGTGTTTTGTCGATCGGAATGTAGCCAGCGCCGAGTGAGCGCCACATCGGCGGCACTTGCGAACGATCGAATGCATCAAGCGCAGCGCGCATGGCAGCGACTCTTGCCGGCTCTTGAGCTGCCTTGTTGATTTGCTCGGTGGGATCAACGGCCAGATCGTACAGCCAGGTCTTCGCCGGGCGATCCGTGATCTGTAGCTTCCAGTCGCCATCGCGTACGACCAAATAACGATCCGTGCGCCAGTACAGCGCCTGATGCGGTCGGCCGGCGACTTCGCCGCGAAGATGCGGGAGAAGATTGACCCCATCGATCAGCCGATCTGAGGGCACCGCCGCATCCGCTGCTGCCGCGGCGGTTGAGAAAATATCCAGATGACTGGTCGGAGCGTCGAATCGGCCCTGCGGTAAGCCCTTGGGCCAGCGCAGATAAAGGGGTACGCGTATACCACCTTCGAAGTGGGTGGCTTTCCACCCGCGGAACGGAGCGTTGATTCCTTTGATACCGATGGTATGCGTACCACCGTTATCGCTGGTGAAGATCACGAGTGTGTCGCTAGCCAGATCAGCCTGATCGAGTGCTTCGAGGACTCGACCGATATTTCGATCGAGTGAGCGAATCATCGCAGCATAAACACGAACCGAATGATCTTTGATCTCGGGCAGCGCATCGTAGTCTTCTCGGGTCGCTTGCAGCGGCGTATGCGGTGCGTTGTAAGCGAGATAAAGAAAGAAGGGGCGATGGCGGTTGTGATCGATGATTTGTAGTGCGTGATCGGTGAAATAGTCAGTCAGATATTTATTGGGCTTAAAAAGCTCGCCGTCGTTAAATCGAACTCCCCACGGATGCGCGGCCCAAATGAAACGATCGAGCGGATCAATCTTCGAGGCTGCATTGACGACATTCGGGTCATCTTCAGGCAAGAACATCGCTGCGCCATAGGGTAATGACAGCGATTCGTTGAAACCGTGAGCTGTCGGTCGAAATTGCGGCGCGTCGCCAAGATGCCATTTGCCGACATGAGCCGTGTGATAACCCGCATCACGTAAAACTCGAGCAAGTGTGACTTCGTTAGTGGGTAGACCCAAAGACTCGAGCGGGGGCTGACCCTGTTCGCGCTCGGGAAAATAAATCGAGTGATGCAGCTGCGGTTCAGAGCGTCGTAGCTGTGTCACCACCTTCATGAAGTTCTTAGCAGTCGGGGTAAACTCGTAACCGTATCGAGTGGGATATCGACCGGTCATGATGGCAGCCCGAGAAGGTGCACAGGTCGGACTGCCCGAATAGGCCGTTGCGAGATTGACGCCTTCATTGGCGATGCGATCGATGTTCGGCGTCTTGACCAGCCCGCCTGCTAAACCACCGTTGAGCGAGACATCGTTGTAACCGAGATCGTCCGCGACGATGAGTACGATGTTCGGCGGACGTTCGGATGTCGTCGCGGCGGGCGCTGAGGGGCCGCGTTGCCACTCGACCGGGCGATAGGCTGCGCTCTCTTCTCTAACGGCATATTCAATCCACGCTAGCGTCAGCCCCATCCGACCACCGATCGCGATGTATGCGCCGGCGAGCACGGCGATCGTGGCGCCAACAACCCCAAGCCATTTTGTCGTTTTAGTCATGAACGCGCTGCCATCAACAGATTTTGTTCAATCATCCACAAGCGGTCTTGTCCCCAAACGGATGGATATCCCACGACACGAAAGGAGGGGACGCCCCATAAGCCCGAGGCAAGCAGCGCTTCGCGGTTCTCGGCTGCCATCGTACGCCAAGCCGAATCTTTCAGGGCATCCTCGACGTCACTCTTTGCTAGGCCTGCGCGTAGCGCCAGCTTCAAGAGTGCCGACCGCCGATGCGTGTCGATCCCTTCGGCGAAGGCGCCAGAGAGAAAAGACGATAGGAACTCCGTGCCGAGTCCACGTGCGATCGCGCGGTGCAGGATGGCGAGTCCGTCCTCAACGGGTTTACCGACGGGGTCTACGACACTGCCGAAGGGAATCCCGAGACGATCGGCCTCGCGCTTGGTGTCGAGCAGGATGTATTTTCGTTTGGCGAACCCAACCGGTAGCCCACGCATGACCATCGGCAGCACGAATCGCAGCTGCAATTGGGCACCATAATGATCCGCCAAGCGTTTGGCTCTATCGACGGCCAGATAAGTGTAGGGACTACGCAAAGAGCAAAAAAACTCGAGTACCGGTTTTGGTGTCACTCGGTACTCAAGGGTCTCGAAGCGCAGCGGCAGTGGCTCGATCAGCGCTGAGGTTAATGGGCGACGCGCCAAGCCCGCGTCCTGCAAACGTCGCTCCAAGTAATGCAATCGATCGATGCCCCAGTACCACTCGCCTTCGAAGTACATCGTGGCGCCTAAGTAGTGACCGAGTTTCTGTCGCAGGGAAGCGCCAATGTTCGGATCCGTCGTCTGCCATCGCAAGTTATCGATGAGCTGAGAATCCGACTTCAAGTGATACGCCGCTGCGAGTGCTGCAGCGTCCCGGATGGACCATTCGCGCAGTCGCTGACGATCAGGCGCAGAAGCATCATCGGGTGGCGATACGCGATGACAATAGAGTTCGATGTGGTAGCGCTCTTGTAGCTGAGGCAGCGTCGTAGCGAGTAGCTCGCTATAGGGATCGTCATTCTGATGAAAATAATGGACAGACGCAGCTTGCTGCTTAGAGCGGCGTCGCATCCCATACCACCAGCGCGCCAAGTCGCGCCGCCTCGTGCTAGTCAAAGTTCTCGAAAAAGTTCTTGAGATCGCCGCCTTCATGTCGACCGACACTCAGGGTCGTCGTGTCAAAGTAATGATGTCGCTGCCGACGGGCAACGTGTACCAATCGCCATCACGTGCCACATCAATAGGGCCCGAAAAAATCGTGGGCGCCTTGCCGAGGAATTCTGGTTTTAACGCCTCGACAGGTAACGGCGGCACGATATGGTGGAGTACGAGATGTCTCACCGAGGCGGCCTCTGCAACGCTCGCCGCATCCTCGGGGCTCGAATGATAGTTGCGAATATCACGCATGATTTGCGCGTAGCGCGAGCGTCCGTGTCGACCAAAACCATGTTCGAGTATCTGCACGAGCTTCATCGATAGCGCTTCGTGTAGCAGTAGATCGACATCTTTAGCTTCGCGTTCAACGTTCTGACTGCGTCGTGTATCGCCGCTAATGACGATCGTGCGATCTTTGTATCGAACGCGATAGCCTACTGCAGGTGCGATAGGGCCATGATCTACGACGAATGCCGCGATTTGCAGCAAGTCTTCATCAATCAAGACAATACGACCATCAGCAGTTCCGATATCGAATTCGCGCGCGTCGGCACCAAATCCGGATGATGGAGCGAGTTGTTCGCCGTGGTGCTTCGTCCGGTACGATTGATCGAGTTGATACGCTTCTCGAAAGCCACCGACGACCTGTGTCAGACCCGTAGGTCCGTATACTTTGGGTGGTTGCGTTGCGGCAGAGCCAACCCATCGTTGCATGAGTAGCTCGCCGAGTCCGTCAATATGATCGGAGTGATAGTGAGTGAGAAAAACCGCTTCGATCTGTGCAGGGTTCAATTCCATGCGCAACAGTCGCGCGGCAGCTGCTCCACCGGCATCGAATATGAACATTCGAGTGCCCGCGACAACAACTGTGCAGGGGCCGGCTCTATTGGCGTCGGTCATTGGCGATCCGGCGCCGCAGATGCCGACATGTAATCCATCGGGGAGCGCTGCAAGCGGATTTTCGTTGGCCGTAATTCGATCGACGCCACGCTCGATCAAGCGCAGCGCGATGGGGCCACGTTGCCAGTAGAGCAGCGCAGCTAGAGCCAGCAGAGCGCCTATTAAGAAGACGAAGCGTCGCTTAACGGACTTGGCCATCAGAACCCCCCGAGATGGAGGGCGAGGATACTACGAGCGCGAATCGCCTGCGGATCAGGCTTTCTGGTCGATCAGGATTCCGGTGAGTTGATCGATATTGCGCGTGATGCGCATCGCCGCCTCGGGGGGGATTTGTCTGACGGTTTCGCCGGTCTCTCGGTCGGAGACAGTGACGACGACCGTAGCGGCATCTTTGTCGTAACCAATATTGATTTCACGACCCTTCGCCGCCAAGCGCTCGTTGGCGCTACGCAGCGATTCTTTGAATTCCTCGATCCGCGCACGCGAGACGGCTTGCGCCGACGTAGATTGCGCCTCTCGATTGGCACGCTCGTTAGCACGCTCCGCATCGCTGCGCTGCATTTCGGCCACGCGCTGCGTGATGGCGACATCGTCCAGCCGAGTCTGTCGGGGGACGCCCGACTCTGGTACACGATTGGTTTGAGTCACTTCCATACGCTTAAGTTGCCTCAAAAAAAGGGCGCTTGTCCAGCGCGGCAGCCCGTCATCAAGGCCAGAGGGCGAAGACCGAGACGGCAAATAGCACACCAATGGAGGCGCGCCGAAACCAGGGTTCGCGGTCGGGCGTCAGAAGCCGGCCACCGGCGAGGCCGCCGAAGTAATAGATGGGAGAGAGGGCGGCGCCGAGGAGCAAATGCTGCGACGTCAGCGAATCGCTAACAGCCATGACCAGTAGGGTGAAGACCTGAATGAGGGAAAAGTAGGCCAGCTGAGTTGCTCGAGCCACTCGCGCCGGGGTTCCGTCGGCCAACAGACCGAGGACAACGGGGGGTCCGCCGATGCCGCCGAGCCCGAATAGAAATCCGCTGGAGCCGCCCAAAGCAACGGTACCGAGGGGTTGTCGGATCGAAAACGGAAATCGCCAACGCGCCAGCAAGGCGAGCGTCGCGACCAGCACGATCGCTCCGACGATTTGGCGTACTCGCTCGACGTCCAGCGCGTGTATCGACCATAACCCGATGGGTGCGGTCAGTAGCGCCACGTAGCAGAGGGGGCGGGCAATGCCCCAGTCCGCCTCCCGATGGATTTCGCGCGCCTGCAGCGCCCCAGCCACGACGTTGACGATGATGACGATCGCGGTGGTGCTGATCGGATCGATCAGGGTCAGCAGCACGGGCGCCATGACCAGTGCGCCCCCGAATCCGGTGAATCCGCGAACGAGTCCCGCGAGCCCGGTGGCTAACAGCGCCGGCAGGATGAATTCCAGTTCCATCGCAGGATTGTTCGACTCAGCGGTAGAGGTGGTAACGGCGCGCGCGTTCGATGAACTCGGTCGGCGTCTTCCAAAGTGGCTCGACATCGGCGGCAGACCAGCGTTGCATGAATGCGCTTCTGATCATCGGGTCGGCGACGACTTTGTCGAACATGTCGTGGCGATCGGTATGTAGAACGAAAGGATTTGATTCCGGCGATTGTCGGATCAAAGCTTCCAGCAATTGAAATTGCAGCAGACTAAGCGAGCGAATCTCACTCAAATCGAGATAGAGCTGAATGCCGCCATACCGTTTGCCAACTCCGTTTGAGTAATACGGTGTGAAATACAGCGGCCTGACCTGTACTCCGGGCAGTTTTAGCGCGTGGATCGTATTCGCGTACGCCTCTGCATCCAGATTCGGCGCTGCCATCACACCAAAGGGCAGCGTATAGCCGATCCCGATCATGCTCGCGCTAAGTTCGCCCACGATGCCGGTGGCGGGATAAAGTGCGGCAGTCGACGCTTGCGGGATGTGCGGCGAACTCGGAACCCAAGGGAGTCCCGTCATCTGGAATGTCATGCTGCGCCGCCACCCGCGCATGGGAATGATGGTCAGTTTTGCACGCAGTCCACCTGCCAACCAGCCTGACTCGTTGATTAAAGTGGCCAGCTCGCCCACGGTGAGTCCGTGCACATAAGGAACTGGATACGGTGCAACGAAAGAAGTTCGACCTTCTGCCGGCAAGGGGCCCTCGACACGCAAACCACCGAGCGGATTGGGTCGATCGAGCACGATAAATTCAACTCCGTTCTCCGCAGCGGCTTCCATCGCCAACCCGAGCGTTGCGATGTAGGTGTAGGAGCGCACGCCGATGTCTTGTATGTCGAAGACCAATGCATCGAGACCGGCGAGCATGGCGGCGGTCGGCTTGCGCTGTGATCCATACAGCGAGTGAACCGGCAGTCGTGTGACCGGATCAATGCTGTCGGCTACCTTATCGCCCGCTGAGTGATCACCACGTAGACCATGCTCGGGGCCAAACAGCGAGACGAGTTGCACTGATTTACTGGTCGCCAAAATATCGACCGTGCTGCGCAACTCACGATCCACTCCGGTCGGATTGGTGATCAATCCAATTTTTTTATCTCGCAGCGCCGCAAAATCCGTTGCCACGAGTCGCTCGAGCCCGGTCTGCACGGGGGCGGCGATGGCAGCAGAGGCTGCAATCAGGATCCAATACGCACAAATGCCAATGAATGTCTGTCGCATATTGTCTAGTTTAAGCTTTGGGATGCCATTCGGCGGGAAACTTGTTTTCTTCAGGAGTTAGCAGATGAGAAAAGCCAAGATGAAAAGCCCGGGTATCGACATCGGAATCAAGTCCGCCGACCGCAAGAAGATCGTCGATGGTCTCGCCGCCTTGCTCGCCGATAGCTACACGCTCTATCAGATGACCCACAACTTCCACTGGAACGTGACAGGTCCTCAGTTCAACAGTCTGCATCAGATGTTTATGACGCAGTACACGGAACAGTGGACGGCTTTGGACCTGATCGCTGAACGTATTCGTGCGCTTGGCTATCCTGCGCCTGGTACTTATCGACAGTTCGCCAGATTGGCCTCCATCAAGGAAGTGGAGGGCGTTCCATCTGCCAACGACATGATTCGTCATCTCGTAGCTGCACAGGAGGCGACGGCTCGAACGGCGCGACGCGTGTTCCCGATCGTGAGTCGCGCCGATGATCAGCCCACTGCAGATCTCTTGACGCAGCGCCTAGAAGTGCACGAAAAAACCGCTTGGATGCTGCGCAGTTTGCTCGAGGAGTGATTAGCTACGACTCGATTCGTCGAGTAGTAGGCTCATTTTGACGACATCGGCAATGCTCGAGCAGTCGAGTTTTTCCATCATTCGCGCTTTGTAGACCTCTACCGTGCGTGGACTGATGGAGAGTTCAATGGCGATCTCTCGATTTTGTAAGCCACGTCCGAGCAGAGTCAGTACCTGTCTCTCCCGTTGAGTCAGCGTATTGATGCGCGCAAGCTGAGTCTCGGTTTGTAAGCGTTTTTGATGCCCTCGCGCATCCTCTGAAATCGCGTGAGTGAGAACGTCGACGAGAATGTCCTCATCGATCGGCTTTTCTAAAAAATCGAAAGCGCCGCCGCGCAAGGCGGCACGGGTCGTTGCAACATCGCCATGAGCGGTCAGCAGCACCACGGGTAGATTGAGTTCTCGCGAATTGATCTCAGCCAAAAACTCCAGGCCCGACATACCCGGCATACGCAAGTCAGTTAGCACGCAACCGCGCGAATCCCGATTTAACTTAGCGAGCGCTAATTCTGCGCTCGAAAATTCCTCGGCCGTGAGCCCCCTAAGGTTAAGTAATAGCATCAGTGCATCTCGAATGGCGGCGTCATCATCGATGAGATAGATCATGGGCTCAATTTTCATAGTGACTCTCTGTGCTCTGAATCAATCGGAAGAACGAATTCGAACTTCGCTCCTCCCAGACTGGTTTCGGCAAGACGAAGTTCCCCACCACAGGCTTCTGCGAGCGAACGACTCACAGCAAGTCCAACTCCTAGCCCGTCGGATTTCGAGGTAACGAAAGCTTTGAACAGATCGCCGCGAACACGTTCGGACACTCCACAGCCATTGTCGTCGACGGACAGGTGAACCGTTTTTTCTGATCTACGAGCCGCAATCTCGATCACAGGATCGGGCCGTCCTGCTATCGCATCGAGCGCGTTAGCAATAAGATTGGAAAGGATTACTTCTATAAAGACGCGATCGGCACGAAGTGTTGGAAGATCCGGGTCTATGCGCATGACTATCGACTCGACGCCGGCTCGTTCCGATCGATGTAGTGCCTCGACTAGCTTTTCGACGACGGGCGGCAGTTCGAGCGACTCGAGCTGAGGGTCTCGGCCGGCATAGAAGTTCCGCAAGCGACGGAGGATATCGGAGGCGCGTAACGCTTCATCCGCCGCCTTGCGTAATGTCGGAGCGAGTCGCGCATCATTGCGACTGCCGTCCGCCATCATGATTTCACTGGCACGGAGATAGCTGACGAGCGCGGTCATTGGCTGATTGAGTTCGTGAGCGAGTGTCGATGCGAGCTCGCCTGTGGTTGCGGCACGAGAGGCGCGCGCCAAATTGGCTTCGCTGTCGCGTAACTGTTTCTCGCGCTGCAAGGCGAGGCGGGCCGAGTTTTCACGCTCCGTCACTACGGCTCCAAGCGCAAATCCTGTGACGAGAAGTGTTGACATCAAAAACTGCAGATCGACTAGCGGTGCCACTTCCGATAGACGCTGAACGCCCACCACTAGACTAATCTGCAGTGCAAGTGCCGCCAATAAAAAACCGGGTATTCCCCAGATTAATGCGGCCGAAATAGCAGGTACAAAGAATAGATAGAAAAACCGTAAATCACCTGGATTGCCAACGAGAAATACCAGCGTGAAGGCGGCAAGCAAGCCTAACAAGACGCCAGCGAAAGCAGCGGGCCGTGTCGCTATAGCTCGCAAGAGAAGTGGAGTGTCTGCAAATCGCAACAACAACGGCGTGAGTAGAAGAATTCCGTTGAGATCGCCTACCCAAAAACGAGCGAGAACCGAAGCGAATTGATCTGCAGGAACGAGGCTCGCCAGCGTGTATAGGCCAACACTGGCCGTGCCGGCGATGATGGCGGTGACTGATGCTACGGCGATGAACTTCAATGTCCCGCTGAGGGTCGCGACATCGACGATCGGTACCTTTTTTCGCAGCAACCATGCCGCACACTGGTACACGGCTGTGATACTGATGACTTGAAGCGGCAGAATCCAAAAGTGCATCGGAATGCCGCGGATAACGATTTCTGAAGCCAAAAAAGCGGCTGCAACCCACCAAAAGTTGCCGCGATAGGCATATAGAAATGCGAGAACCAATCCAGTCTGAGGCGACAGCGGCGTGATGCCGAGCTTGAGGACGGGTTGGACATAACTGACGGCATCCAGTGCCAAGTGCATCGTGAAATACAGCGCGATTAACCACGGGCGCGCACGCACATGGTTATCTCGAGTTTTATTTAAAGAGTCTCGGGGGAACATTGCGTCTGAGATTTTGACGATGGCGTCCGTTGATTAAGTCGAAAAAGCTTAGGCGCCGGCCTGCAAGCATTCAATCAGTGCATCCGGGTAAGGGCCAGCCCGGATTGGCGCCCATGTGTGCACTGCCGTAAGTTGTCTTACGAGCGGGCTGATTCGCTCAATTTAATGACCTAGCAGTTCCCCGACCCGCAGGCTGCAATGTCTGCGGGTCGGGTTTTAATGAGGGATAACCATGGCTCGAATCAGCCGCCTGGCAGCGATTCTGCTGCTGATCTGCTCTGCGCCCGTCCAGTCGGCGCCGTCAGCCACCGAAAAACTCATGGAGTCTGCCGAGCGCAATCTCACCGAATGGACCAGATGGTCTGGTTCGGTTTCGAGCGCGGGCGTCGCTCAGTTGAGTGATGAGAGCAGAGCTGCCCTGTATCGAATTCATTCTCAGACTCAGCGGTCAGTCCGCGCGTTGACCATTGCTGCGCGCGATGACTTTAGTCGTCAATTCGCGGCTGGCTATCAGGAATTTGCTGCGGCGTTACGCAACTTGCATCGCGCTGTGGTGCTTGGTCACGATGCCAGCAACGATTTAGCTCAATCCTTGGCCGAAGCCGCCGAGCTCATGGCGATGATCAAAGATATCGAAACGCCAACAGCGCAACGAGAGTCGGGAGCAGCGCCGAGAGAAACAAGCCTGTCGGACTGACTGCGCCTTCATCAAAATAGCGACGCAGAATTGCGACGCCCGCCGGATTTGGCGCGTTGGCGATGATCGTCAAGCCGCCGCCGGTGACCGCGCCGGCAACCAGCGAGTATTTGAACTCGTCTGAAAGACCGTCGACCAGTGAGCCAAGATAGGTGAGTGCTGCGTTGTCCGTGATGGCTGTCAGCGCGGTGGCGCCATAGAACACGGCATCGCTACTCATGTTGACGAGTAGCGGTTGCAACCACCATTGCTGTTGTCCGCCGAGGACGACGAGACCTCCCAAAAAGAAGGCGACTAGCAATCCCTCGCGCAGGATCAAGCGGTCTTGGTGGGCGGAGTAGGCTGTGGCGATTCCCATGAACAACAAGAAAAGACCGATGAAGAGCGGCGGGTAATGCGCAAACAGCACTATGCCTGCCAGGATTGCAATATGGATCACGACCAGCGCCGCCGGCACCACCGGACTTTCCGATCCGGGCTTCTTGTCGGTTGAAACCTGCGCCAATTCCTTCGCGAACAGCAGTGTTACCGCGATGCCATTGACGAAAACGGCGACCGCTGCCTTCCAGCCAAAGTGCGTGAGCATAAAGGCCGTATCCCAATTCCAGGTTCCCGCGACCATGAGTACCGGTGGGGCGGCGTAGGCAGTCAGCGTGCCGCCGATTGAGATATTCACGAACAGCACGCCAATCGTGGCGTACTTGAGCTTGGAGGAGATGTCTTTCGAGAAGAACTTATCCGCGAGCATCAACGCGGCCAGCGTCATAGCAGCGGGCTCGGTAATGAAAGACCCGAGCAGGGGGACGACGGTCAGGACGATGAAATAGGTTGAAATGCCGCCCTTGCCCGGGATGAGTTTGGCGAGCACTTGAACCAGCTGCTTGGCGGTTTGAAGAATCGGCCTGGTCGCCGCTACCACCATGATGACAAACACGAACAGAGGTTCGGTGAAATTTCGGGAATTGACGTATTGCTTCATCGAGTCGGTGCCGTCGATCAACACCATGGTGGCAGCCAATACCAGCGCCCAAAATCCGAAGACGATCTCGACTTCGCCGAGCAGATGCCAGAGGCCGCTGTGGGCGGGTCGCGTATGCGCGAGGTGCTCGAAATACTTCGTCGAGAACGTGTGGATGATCGCGACCGCAAACAGGGCGGCAGCGATGATTTGCATGGTGCTTGGGTTTAGGGCGGTCATAAAGGCATTTTAGCGGAGAGCTATTGGAGCCGGGGTATACTTCGGAACCATGGATCCTCAATCAGTTCAGACGGCCGTTACGGCCTCCGTTTTGGTGGGTTTCATTGCGTTGGAACTCGCGCGCGGGCGGTTCTTCCCTCGGCAGGCTTCGCGCGAAGACAACCGGTTGGACGTGGCTGTCACGCTTTTGTTCCCGATGATTTCGCTCGGCGTACTGGCTACGTCAACTGGGCTCGCATTCGTGTTGATGCCGGAGTACCAGGGGGCACTGGCTCATTGGCCTTGGTGGGCGATGGTGCTGACGCTGCTGATTGCCGACGATCTGACTCAGTACTGGTGGCACCGCTTGTCGCACACCAGTCGTTTTTGGCCGTTGCACCGTGCGCATCATTCGGCGAGCTACATGAGCGTGCGAGTTGTCTATCGAAATAACGCTTTTTATTACGCCATGATGCCCGGTTTATGGCTGAGCGGACTTTTGATTTTTTTGGGATTCGGTTGGGTCTACGCGATTTACGCGATGATCAAAGTAACCGTCATCATCGGCGCACACTCGAGCGTACGATGGGACGAGAAGCTGTATCAATGGCCTGCGACGCGCCCTTTGATGTGGGTATTGGAGCGAACCATCTCGACACCCGCGACGCACTACGCGCATCACGCTTTGACGCAAGATGACGGCGTTGGTCATTACACGGGCAACTTCGGCAATCTCTTATTTCTGTGGGACATCATTTTTGGCACGGCGCGTATCACTCGGCGCTACCCGGCGGAGTACGGTCTTGCCGATGATCGCGAGCATGGGCATGAGCCATGGGCCGCCCAGTTTTTCTATCCGATCTTTCGATCCAAGCGCCGTGCGACGGCTCTGCATTGGCCGCCCGGAAAGCCGCCGGAGTAGCGCAGATGCGAACTCATGCAAAGGTGACCCCTGAACTGCGTCGATGGATCATCACGCAGACCGAAGCGGGCCAAGCTCCGGAAGCGGTGCTCGACGCTTTGATTAAACTCGGTTGGCCCGAAGGCGCTGCGTTGGAGGTCATGGAGCGCGCTCTGACGGAAAAAGTCGCACAGATTCGCGCCAAAGAGGCTGCCAGTATGACGAATGACGAGCCGCCCGGCGCCGAGCCAAAGTCATGAGGGCGTCCCGCAGCGACATCGACGCGCTACCGGTGTTCCCACTTAAAGTTGAGGCCTTCCTGCAGGATCACGAGCGCCGATCTTTGCTCGCTTTTTTAGATTCTGATCATGCCGAGTTTGGTGCCTTCGATCTCACCGCTGATTACTGGGCCGGGCGAACCTTGGCTCCCGATCGTCTCTCACAAGATCCGATCCTCGACTCGTTCAGGCAGATCCGTGATCGAGTGGTGAAGACACTCCATGCCGCTCTTGAAGAGCATCTTGGGCCGCAACCACCGTTGTTCGCGGATCTCGTGAACTTTGCTCGCTGGCCATCCGGCTATGAGTTACATCCGCATGCTGATAGCGAGAATCCGGGCGGCGTACCGCATCCGTTCCCTTGGCGTGATTTTGCATCTGTGATTTATCTGAATGACGAGTACGAGGGTGGTGCGATCTACTTTCCTAATTTAGGGATCGAGTTGAAGCCACGCCCCGGCACGTTGATCGCTTTCCCCGGGACTCTGCGTTATTTGCATGGCGTTCGTCGCGTGACTGCCGGTATGCGGCATACCATCGCGTCGTTCATCACATTTGATGAGTCGAAGCGATATGAGTTCTGAGAGCCGACAATGATCAAGGTGCCTGCAGATACAATCGCCGCAATTCCATACGACGATTTTTATCGTGGTCGTCAGAATGAGGTTTATTTCAACCTCCGAGGCGATAACAAGCGCGATTGGTTTTCACGCCACGCTTACTTTTGTCTCCCGCTGGTAATCGGCAATCAGTATGGCTTCGCGATGAAATCGCTGCTGCGCGCGACGTTTCTTTGGAACGGTGGTCCGGATCCTGCTGATACGACCGTGACGTTTCATGACGCTGACGAAGTGAAACGTCTAGCTAGCTTACAAACGATGGTTTCGAACTTCGGTCTCGGTATCGTGACGGTGCAAGCGGCATTCGCCTTGCGAACGCCGCCGGATATCAGCTTGATGACGATCCAGCCGCCGAACTACTTCATAGACGGATTACAGAACATGGCGGGCGTTGTTGAAACTGACAATCTTCGTCGCGATTTCACCTTCAACTTAAAAATCACACGTCCCAATCACCCGATCGAGATTTCGGTGGGGGATGTCATCGCCGGGTTCATCCCGTACCCGCGCGGCTTTGTCGAGCGATTCGAACTAGTTGACGGTACGACGCTCTTCTCAGCGGAGCAAGTTGCCGAGGAGCAGCAAGTCGCCCGCGACTTCGGTCGTGAACGAAGTGAGGTCGATGTGTTGAGGCCCGATGGTGTCGGTCGCCGCTACCATCGTGGCGAAGATGTTTACGGCAATCTATTCGAGCATTCTCATCAGACAAATTTGACTGGGCGCTCGGGTCGAAAAAGTCGAGAACCAAAATCATGAGTGCCCGCACACTGCTTGGCGATGGCCGATTACCTCTTATTTGTGTGCCACTCGTCGCTAGAACCCATTCGAGTCTCATGGCGGATGCTCGAATCGTGATCGACCAAAGTCCCGATGTCATCGAGTGGAGAGTCGATCATTTTGACGATATCGAATCGTACGACGCTGTTTTGGCTGCCGGGCACGCCTTGCGAGAAGTCGCAGGAAAAACGCCATTGATCTGCACTTTGAGATCGAGCGCCGAGGGTGGCCGTCCGTTGTCGCTAGCGCCATCCGCGCTCGAAGCGTTGCGGTTGATGATGGCAGACCAGCTGCCGTTCGAGTTTCATGATGTCGAAATGCGCTTGTCTGACGCGCTCGTCAGTGCGCTAGTGCGAAAAGTGCACGATAAGGGGCGAAAGGTGATTTTGTCCGCGCACGACTTTAACAGCACGCCGAGTGACGACGAATTGAGGAAGTACTTCTTGCGTGCTAACCAACTCGGTGGAGATGTCGCTAAGGTGGCGGTGATGCCGACGACGCCCGATGATGTTTTGCGTTTGTTATCCGTGACCCGTCGAATGTCCGAGTCGCTACCTATCCCCATCATCAGTATGTCGATGGGCTCGCTCGGTGTGATGAGCCGAATATTTGGCGGCGTCTTCGGCTCTGCCCTCACGTTCGCAACGGGTGCTGGTGAGTCGGCACCAGGTCAAATTCCTTTGCGTGAATTACGCGAGATGTTGAATCGCGTCAGCTAGCCTCACTGTACCCAATTCATGCAGCGTTCGACGGCCCGCCCCCATTCAGTCATGCGGGCCTTGGCGATATCCCGAGACATCTTTGGCTCGAATATCCGATCAATTTTCCAGCGTTGTGTGACTGCGTTCTCATCGGCCCAAAAGCCTGCTGCTATTCCTGCAAGGTAGGCGGCGCCGAGCGCCGTCGTTTCGGTTACCGCCGGTCTTAGGACTGGAACGCCGAGTAAATCTGCTTGGAATTGCATTAGCAGATCATTTCTTGCGGCTCCTCCGTCCACGCGAAGCTCGCGCAGCGGGTGTTCTGCATCTTGCTGCATTGCAAGTAGCAGTTCGGCGCTTTGAAAGGCAATCGCCTCGAGTGCGGCGCGCGCTATGTGTCCCTTGGTGGTGCCCCGCGTGATGCCAATGATCGAGCCTCTCGCAAACGGATCCCAATGCGGACTGCCTAACCCCGTGAATGCCGGCACGACATAGACCCCACCGTGATCTGATTCAGAACAGGCGAGGGCTTCAATTTCGCTTGAATTTTTGATGAGACCCAGTCCGTCGCGCAGCCACTGCACGACGGCACCACCGACGAAGACACTTCCTTCAAGCGCATAGCGATTTTCGTTTGGTCCAATACGATTCGAGCAAGCGGTCGTTGACAATAATTGGTGCTGCGACCGTAATGGCTTGGTTCCGGTGTGCATCAACATGAAGCAACCAGTACCGTAGGTGTTCTTCGCCATGCCGGGTTCAAAACAGGCTTGGCCGAACAGCGCGGCCTGCTGGTCGCCTGCCAGCGCTCCGAGCAAAAGTTTCCGTCCCTCTAGTTGAACGGGTTCCAACTGCGCGAAAGATGACGGCACGATACGCGGTAGGCATGACACCGGGATGTTGAGTAACTGCAGCATCCACTGATCCCACTCGCCGGTGGTGAGGTTCATCAGAAGCGTGCGACTGGCATTAGTGATATCGGTAATGTGTAGTCGTCCGCCCGAGAGCTTCCAGGTGAGCCAAGAGTCCATCGTTCCAAAGCACAATTCGCCGCGCTCTGCGCGGTGACGAGCGCCCGGAATGTGATCGAGCATCCACGCCAGCTTAGTGCCAGAGAAGTAGGGGTCGAGTCGCAAGCCGGTGCGTTGTGACACCTCAGCCTCATGACCCGCCGCTTTTAACTGTTGGCAGATATCGGCAGTGCGTCGATCCTGCCAAACGATTGCTCGTCCGAGCGGTTCACCCGTCGTGCGATCCCACAGAACACTGGTTTCTCTTTGATTGGTGATCCCAACGGCCGCGATATCCGAGTCACTGGCTCCCGTCTTTTGTAGGACCTCTAGGAGCGTCGAGCTTTGGCTCGCCCAAATCTCGTTCGCATCATGCTCAACCCAGCCCGGGTGAGGGAAAAACTGCTCGAACTCTCGTTGTGCCACGGCGATAGCGTGACCTTCGTGATCGAACAGAATCGATCTTGAGCTCGTCGTTCCCTGATCAAGTGCAAGCACCCATCGAGCCATCGAATCCCTCCGGTTACGTCTTGTATTTTCTTGCCAGTATTTTGGCCCCCCAGTATATGTCGGGTTTATGGGCGACATCACTGAACTACTGGGTCGTGCGCGCGATGGCGATCCCCGAGCGCTAGATGCCGTTTTTGATGCGCTCTACGAGGACTTGCGGCACATGGCGCGTTCCCGTCTCCGTACACATCCGAAGGATGTTCTGCTGGATACGACCGGCGTCGTCAACGACTGCTATCTTCGATTTGTTAAAACTCGTCGCGTGACGCCGGCGGATCGGCATCATTTTCTTGCCTACTGCTCGCAGGCGATGAGATCCGTCATCGTTGACATGGTTCGCGCCAGTCGTCGTGAGCGCCGTGGAGGTAAAGCATTTCACACCTCACTATCGGTTGAGCCCGCGCTCGACCGCGCCCTCGAGGAGGTGGATGTACTTGATGTGCATGAGGCGCTGACTGCCCTCGCTCAACTTGATGCGCGCTTGGCCCAGGTCGTCGAGATGCGTTACTTCGGTGGTCTGACGGAGAAGCAGATCGGCGACATTCTCGGTTTGACCGACCGCACCATACGCCGAGATTGGGAAAAGGCGCGTCTGTATCTCGCCGCTGCATTGGAGATCAAGTAGGCCGATTTTATTGACACTTCCGACCCGGAAGAAGTGGTGTCCGTTTGCTCGATCAGCTCACGTATTGTTGGGGCGCGAGTGATCTCAAAGACGCGGTTTCGGTTAGGGGCGGAGGCTATGTCCGACACCAACAAACTGGCGATGCAATGGCGGTCCGTGAGCCATCTTCTGGACGAGGCCTTGCTTTTACCGGCGTCTGAGCGAGAGCGTTGGCTCGCGGAGTTGCCTGTTGAACAGATTCACTTGCGCGAAACGCTACGGCACTTTCTCGAATTGCACGCGCGTATCGATGGAGAGGGCTTTCTAGCAAGTCCGGCCCAGCCGCCGATAGATATGGTCAGCGTCACCCCGCTGCTTTCGCCTGGTGCGAGCGTGGGACCTTACCGAGTCATAGAAGAGTTAGGCGCGGGTGGAATGGGCTCGGTTTGGTTGGCCGAGCGTAGCGATAAAAAGCCGCGACGACGTGTGGCGCTGAAGCTGCCTCGCATGGTCTGGGCCAGTGATTTATCGGCACGACTCGAGCGTGAGCGAGATATCTTGGCCTCCTTAGAGCATCCCAATATTGCGAGGCTCTACGACGCGGGGCTCGACGACCAAGCAAGACCTTATCTTGCAATTGAGTACGTCGAGGGTATCCGGATCACCCAATACTGCCGCGAACATCAACTGAGTCCACGCCAACGTGTCGAGCTGTTCCTGCAGGTGCTCGCTGCCGTGCAGTATGCGCATACGCGCCTCGTACTCCATCGGGATCTGAAGCCCAGCAACATCCTCGTTAATCGTAACGGTGACGTTCGACTATTGGACTTTGGTATCGCCAAGCTCATCGAAGATAGTCAGGCGGACAGCGAGTCGGATCCAATCACGGTCACTCGGGCGCTTACCCCGCGTTATGCGAGCCCCGAACAACTGCGCGGTGAGCGGTTGACGCTGGTATCGGATGTGTATTCGCTGGGAGTCATTTTGTATGAGCTTCTAGCCGAGCTATCTCCGTATCCCGTCTCTGCTAAGAGTCGTGTCGAGCTTGAACTCGCCGTCATGGAGGGTGTGCTCACACCTCCGAGTCGCCGAGTCGCTTCTTCAGGAGGAACCGGCGACCTACAGCTTTCTGGTCTTCGCCTCAGTCGTATCTTGCGAGGAGATCTCGATGCGATCGTCCTAAAGAGCCTCGCTTTGGATGTTCACTGTCGATACGCCTCCGTCGAGGCATTAGCTAAAGATCTGCAGCGTTGGCTCGATGGTCGACCGGTTCTTGCCAGCGCACCTTCAAAATGGGTGATCGCCCAGAAATTTGCGTTGCGAAATCGTGCCGCCGTCTCGATCGCGACAGCCGCAACAATCATGATTCTAGCGACCTCTGGCGTCGCCATATATCAAGCGAAAAAAGCGACTGCCGAGTCACAGCGCGCTGCTGCAACAAGAGATTTTCTGATCGACATGTTCGAAGGCGCCAATCCCGAGCTCCACGGTGGTCGTGAAGCGACGGTGCGGGAGTTGCTCTCGGCAGCCATGGAAAAGTTATCGAAAAGACAGGCAACAGATCCATTTTTCGTAGCCGAAACTTACGCGGCGATTTCCACTGCGTGGCTAAAATTTGGTAACGATGCAAATGCTGTGGTAGCGCTAAGAAAAAGATTCGATTCGCTTGCACGCGCCGGGATCCCCAGTCAGAAGCTTGAAGCCAAACTAGATGAGGGTCGCCTTGCGGCGCATGCCTTCCAAATAGATTATCTACGAGAGGTGCTTGCCTCTACGGAGAGCTATAAATCGGAATATAGCGACGCTCCAGTCGCACGGGCGGACCGCTATTGGTTGTTAGGTTGGGTCGCTCTTGAGGATGGTCGAATGCGCGATGCTGAGGCGAATTTCCGGTCCTCACTTGCAATATCGGAAAAGATAGGCGATGAGCTTCGCATATCTAGGTCTTACTATGGCATTGCCTCTGCCTCAACTCATTTTGCGGCATCTAATGAAGTCATAAAAATTATTGAAAGCGGACTTACAAGAATTGATGAATCGAGATTAGATGATTGGCAGAAAATACAAAGAAGGTTTGAGCTGATTAGTTGTCTGGCGATACTTGGCGAGTATCAGTATGGCTGGTTGCTGATGTGGGAAGTTTTTCAAGATGCGCAAAAGCTATCTGGAAAGTGGGTCCTATCTCAAGTCGAGATTTATTCGTACGTAATAGCCTGGGCGCTTCGAGTGGGCGAGATAGAGAAAGCAAGTCGTATCGCAGACTCAATAGAAATTAATGAAATACCGGATTCTTTAAAAAAGGCAGATCTCGTTCTTTCAGCAGCACTTGTTAAAACAAGGAATAACTCCATCGATGAGGCGCTAGGCTTGGTTGCGCAGGCATTTTCACTGTACGAAAAGCTGGATACAAGGCGCTCATACAAGGCGACAGCCTTTCTAGCTGAGGTCGCTGTGGTCGGAAATAACTTAGAACTTCTCAGAAACGTTGTCGAAAGTCCCTCATGGACACAATCTGAATCCTTGAGCAAAGCTAGCGATAAAAGTCTCCTCTTGAATTGGTATAGCGGTGTAGAGCGTTTTTACAAGAAAGACTTTGAATCAGCGTCCTCGAAGTTCGTCAAGGCTCTTGAAATAGCCAAAGAGCTGGGTCCAGAGGGGCACCCGCGAGTATCCCTAATTAAGCTTGCCATCGTGCGATCTTCGCTGGCTAAGGGCGAAATCTCAGAAAAGAATTTCGATACGCGTGAGATCGAGGCAATAGGTAAGAAACTTAGGGGTTCCTATAACTCTGATAGCGAACCCATTAAGGAGCTTGAGTTTGTAGAGAGTCAGCTGATTAGTGTGATCGACTTGAAGAACGCGCGATCGGCTCCAACTTGGAGACTTTCGCTCCTTTAGTTGAGGTTTTCGAGAATAAATTCCGACCGTCTTTTTAATGCACGTCGTTTCCGTTAGTTGCGTTTTATCTAACTGGGGTTGAAGACATGCGTATTCAGATGAATAAATTTCAGAAAGTTCTTGCTTTGGGTATTTCGGCAATACTGTTCAGCAGCTTTGCATCCGATCCTGTCGTGTCGGCACCGCTGAAGCGTGGCAGTACCGGGCCGACATCTCAGCCGTCACAGCAACCGCCGCAGCCTCCTAAGGAGGTCAAGCAGGAAGAGAGTGGCGAGTATGTCTACCGTGACACTCGTATGATTCGTTTGCCGATACTTCCGCCGTTTCCAATTTTCTGAAAGGTTTCGGTATCCTCTGCTCCCCATCTCGGGGAGCAGAGGTTTTAATGGAACAGTCTGGGCCAACGGGTGCGACGAATAGTCTGATTGAGTCGATCGTTTCGCGGAGCTCGACAAAGAAGTTTGCGGAC
>JACCDJ011105234.1_pt1 | contig 83549 bp, 72 predicted proteins | sample 7444481 | NCBI WGS metagenome assembly JACCDJ01 (sample SAMN15323435, study PRJNA562643) | freshwater metagenome | isolation source: river surface water | place: USA:Blue River Watershed | collected 2017-08-15
CTGGCTAGCGAGGCTCTGCTCGAACAGTTGCGCAAAACTTTCAGTCATTGGTTGTTACTCGTAATGCGGTGAAAACGTCACCGCGACGTCTGGCCCGAGCAGCCGTCATCCGATGGCCCACGGGAATTGCCGAACAAGACCACGCTTCCTTGCGCGATCACCCAAAAACACGATCGAAGAATTTCAGGGGGTCAGCGCCACAAGGCGCGCTCGCGTCCGAGTTCGATCACCCGCTCGACGATCGCCTCGACGGTCACACCCGTGGAGTCGATCACGAACGCGTCGGACGCTGGCCGAAGTGGTGCCACGGCGCGGGTGGAATCGCGCTCGTCGCGTTCGGCTATCTCCCGCGAAAGGGCGGCGAGACTAACACCAGAATCCTTACCGTTCAACTGGTTATAGCGCCTGAGGGCCCTTTCTTCGGCGCTCGCCGTGAGGAAAATCTTCAGGGGCGCGGAAGGAAAAATCACCGTCCCCATGTCACGTCCATCGGCGATGAGCCCGGGTGGCTCCGCGAAGGCGCGCTGACGATCGGTCAGCGCCGAGCGAACTTCCGGCCAGGCGGCGACCCTCGAGGCGCCCTGCCCGGTCTGCTCGGCGCGAATGAGCGCCGTCACATCACGACCCTCAAGCTCGATCCGTTCGGCGCCAGTGGCATCCGACCCAAATCGGACCGCCATTCGCCCTGCGATCCGGCTGTGACCCTCGATGTCATCCGCAGCGAGCCCAGCCGTCTGACCGGCTACCGCGACGAGGCGATAGAGGGCCCCGCTATCGAGGAGATGCCAGCCGAGCCGACTGGCTAGGCGTCGGCAGACCGTGCCCTTGCCGGATCCCGATGGGCCATCGACCGCCACCACCGGTACCGACAGCTCGGGCGCCGCCAAACTCACGCCACCTCGGTCAGTTTGAGCCCACAACCGCGGGCAAGATCGGCAAACCCCGGAAACGAGGTTGCGACATTGGCGGTGTCCTCGATAATGATTTCCCCCGCCGCCCGCAGCGATGCGACCGCAAAGGACATCGCGATACGGTGATCGCCATGGCTGTCGATGCGGCCCCCTTGGAACACCGGACCTTCGCCGCGAGCACCCGCGAGGCGCATACCATCGGGTAGCAGCTCGTGGGGAACACCGAGGGCACTCAAGCCCGCCGACATGACGGCAAGTCGATCGCTTTCTTTGACGCGCAACTCCTCCGCGCCTCGGAGCACCGACTCGCCCTCGGCGCAAGCGGCAGCGATGAAGAACACCGGAAACTCGTCGATCGCGAGCGGTACCCACTCGGGACGCACCTCGATCCCGCGAAGACGCGAGGGACGAATCAGCAGATCGGCTGTGGGCTCAGGACCCGAAGTTCGCAGATCGCGCACTTCGATGTTGGCGCCCATCGCGAGCAGGATTTCGAGCAAACCCGTGCGAGTCGGATTCATACCGACCCGTTCGAGATGAAGCTCGCCCTCGCCCGCCAGACAGCCTGCCACCATGAAAAAGGCGGCCGAAGAAAAGTCCGCTGGCACATCGACGTGACAGCCTTTGAGTTTTTCTGGCGCGTTCAGAGCCACCGTAGCGCCCTGACGACGCACCTCGACACCGAAGCCTTGCAGCATTCTCTCGGTATGGTCACGGGTGGGCGCGGGCTCCGTCACGCGCGTTTCACCGCGGGCGTACAGACCCGCGAGCAGCACGGCCGACTTCACCTGCGCGCTGGCGACCGGCATATCGAAATCGATTCCGGTCAAAACATGGCCGCCTCGGATCACGACGGGAGGCTTGCCCTCGCGCGTCTCGATCGACGCCCCCATTCGACGCAGCGGTGCAGCTGCCCGCTCCATTGGACGACGCATCAAAGACGAATCGCCGATCAAGGTGGAATCAAAGGACTGCCCGGATAAGAGACCCATGAAGAGTCGCATCGCCGTTCCGGCATTACCCATATCGAGCGATGCAGTCGTGCCGCGCAAACCCTGCAAGCCGACACCCTCGACGCGCACCGAGGTTGGTGTCGGTCGCTCGATACGGACACCCAGGGTTTTGAGAGCCTTGAGGGTGGCGAGACAGTCTTCACTCGCTAAAAAGCCGTCGGCGGTGGTGACGCCCTCCGCGATGGCGCCGAGCATCAGTGCGCGATGCGAGACTGACTTGTCACCGGGAACGCGGATACGGCCCTCTAGGCGACTTGCCGGCGAAACCGACCAGTTGCTCATGACCGTGCGCTCACAGCACCGCGCGCGGATAGGAGCCGAGCACGCGAAATAGCGACGCTCGCTCTTTGAGTCCTGCAAGCGCCCGCGCAACCGGCGCGTCCGACGCATGACCTTCAAGGTCGATGAAGAACACGTAGTCCCACTTGCGACGTTGTGACGGGCGCGACTCGATGCGCGTCAAACTCACACGATTCTTCGCCAGCGGCTCGAGCAGACGATGCAAGGCACCCGGCGCCTCGGTATGCCCAGTCGAGAGCAGCAAGGTCGTGCGATCGTTGCCGCTCGCCCCGAAGGTGCGCCGACCGATCACCAGGAAGCGCGTGGTGTTATCTGGGCGATCTTCGATGTCTGCCGACAAGATCGAAAGGTCGTAGACCTCCGCCGCGGTCTCACCGGCGATCGCCGCCGTGCCCTTCTCATCGCGCGCGCGCCGCGCCGCTTCCGCATTCGACGACTCCGCAATCAGCTCGACATCGGGTAGATGTTCTTTGAGCCACTGACGGCATTGCGCCAGCGACTGCGGGTGACTACAGACTCGCTTGATCTCACGCAAAGATTTCATGCGACCCATCAAATTCTGACGAATACGCAACTCCACCTCACCACAGATCTGTAGCGGCGAGGTCAAGAAGCGATCGAGCGTGTGATTGACACTGCCTTCAGTCGAGTTCTCGATGGGCACGACGCCAAAATCGGCGTGGCCGGCTTCGACCTCGTGAAACACTTCATCGATGCTCGCGAGCGACAAGGCACGCGCCGAATGACCGAAGTGCTTGTACACCGCCGTCTGCGAGAAGGTCCCCTCGGGACCGAGAAAACCGATCTTGAGCGGCTCCTCCTGCGCGAGACAGGCCGACATGATCTCGCGAAACAAGCGCACGATCTCTTCATCGCGCAAAGCGCCCTTTCCGCGAGCCGCCGCGTTGCGCTCGAGCGCCATGCGTAGCACCTGAGATTCTCGCTCCGGTCGATAGAAATCCACCAACCGACCCTGTTGACCCTTCGAGATCCCGACCTGACGTGCGAGGCGCGCCCGCTCGTTGAGCAAGGCATGCAGGTCGCGATCGACGCGGTCGATTTGCTCGCGCAGCGACTCGATTGCGCCGCCTGCGGGGCGCTTCTGCGCAGCTCGAGTTCGTTTTTGCGTCTTCTTCTTCGCGGCCATCGCCGGCACCCTTTGTCGGTAAACAGTTAGATCACTCGGGCCGAGAGTACGCCCTCGATCGCTCGAATGCGATCAAGCAAGGCCGCATCGACCGCACCCTCGGTATCGATCAAGGTGTAGGCATACTCACCGCGCGACTTATTGAGCAACTCGGCGATGTTGAGGCCAGCCGAGGCCAACAGGGTCGACACCTGACCGACCATGTTCGGCACGTTGCTGTTGGCCACCGCAATTCGACGAGTCCCAGCCGGACGCGGCATTGCCGCATCGGGGAAGTTCACGCTGTGACGAACGTTCCCGTGCTCAAGGTAGTCGCGAAGCGTATCCGCCACCATCACCGCACAGTTCTCCTCGGCCTCTCCGGTCGAGGCGCCCAAGTGCGGCAAGGTGATAACGCGCGAGTGATCTTTGAGTGCGTTCTTCGGAAAATCGCAGATGTAGGCCTGCAAGCGATCGGCATCGAGTGCGGCGATCACCGCGGTGTCGTCGACGATCGGGGCACGCGAAAAATTCAATAGCACGCCCTGCTCTGGCATCAAACCGAGACGAGCCGCGTTGACGAGCCCGCGCGTGCCCTCGACGAGCGGTACATGCACGGTAATGAACTGGCTGCGCGAAAAAAGCTCATCCAGCGATCGCGCTTGTTCAATTGAGGCCGATAGCTGCCATGCGCGCTGAACGGTGATGTCGGGATCGTAGCCGATCACCCGCATGCCGAGCCGTTCGGCGGCATTCGCCACCTCTACGCCAATCGCACCGAGACCAATCACACCCAAAGTGCGCCCTGGCAACTCGAAGCCGGCAAAGGCCTTCTTGCCCTTCTCGGTCGCCTCGTCGATTGCCTTGTCATCGCCGGTCAAATGGCGCGCGAAATCCCACGCCTGGCAAATATTCCTAGCGGCCAAGAACAGGCTGGCGATCACCAATTCTTTGACCGCATTCGAGTTGGCGCCCGGCGCGTTGAACACGGGAACACCGCGCTTTGACAACGCCGCCACAGGAACGTTGTTCGTGCCCGCACCCGCCCGCCCAACGGCAAGAACCGACCGCGCGATCTCCACCGAGTGCAGATCGGCCGATCGCAGCAAGATGGCGTCGGGATTCACGAGCGACGAGGCCACCTCGTAGCGATCGCGCGGGAAACGCTCGAGTCCGCGCACACTGATTTGGTTCAGCGTGAGGATGCGATAGCCCATGGCGACGTCAGCCGTGACGCTGCTGGAAATCTTTCATGAAGGCGACGAGCGCATCGACACCCGACTGCGGCATGGCGTTATAAATCGAGGCGCGCATGCCGCCGACTGAGCGATGACCCTCGAGATTCGCAAGACCCGCCTTGGCCGCCTCGGCGCAGAAGGTTTTCTCGAGATCGGGATTTGGGATAGTGAACGGCACGTTCATCCAAGAGCGCGCGTTCGGCGCGACCGGGCTCTTGTAATAGCCGGATGAATCGATCGCGCGGTAGAGCGTTTCGGCTTTCGCACGGTTGCGCTCGCCGATCACACCGAGGCCCCCTTGTCGCTTCAACCATTGGAACACGAGCCCCGCCATGTAGATGCCGAAGGTCGGCGGCGTGTTGAGCATCGAGCCCTCCTTCGCCATTGCCGCGTAGTCCCAAATGGGCGGCGTACCCGCTCGCGCCTTGCCGATCAAATCGTCGCGGACGATCACGACACAGAGACCTGAGGGGCCAATGTTTTTCTGGGCGCCTGCATAGATGAGACCGAACTTCGACACGTCGATCGGGCGCGACAAAATGGTCGACGACATATCCGCCACCAGCGGAACGTTGCCGGTTGCGGGCACATACGGAAACTCCACGCCACCGATGGTTTCGTTCGGCGTGTAGTGAACATAGGCGGCGTCGGCTGAAACTGTCAGCGCACTCTCGGCCGGGACGGTCGAGTAGTTGGAAGCCGACTCATCAGCCAGCACCTCGACCTTACAAAACCGTTTGGCCTCGCCGATCGCTTTCTTAGACCAGGCGCCCGTGTTGACGTATTGCGCGGTGGACTCTGGCGTCGCGAGATTCATCGGAATCGCCGTGAACTGACCCGTCGCACCGCCCTGCAGGAACAAGACGCGGTAGTGGGAAGGGATCGCCATCAACTCGCGCAAGTCGGCCTCGGCCTGCTCGGCGACGGCCACGAAGGCCTTACTACGGTGACTCACCTCCATCACCGACATGCCGCTGCTCTGCCAATCGAGCATCTCGTCGCGAGCCTGCTCAAGCACCTCGACTGGCAAAGTCGCCGGACCCGCCGCGAAATTGAATACGCGCATCGTGACTAACCCCGTTTCAAACCCAGCCAATGATCAGTGCGTGGTCGGCGAGTCGCCTGCCTCGTCGGCAGACGGCAGCGCAGCCGCTTCATCGACGACCTCACCTTCATCGGTCGCCAACGACGCCACGCCCTCGACACCCGTCAGTCGCTCACCTTCATCGAGACGGATGAGTCGCACGCCCTGCGTGTTACGACCGACGATCGAGATCTCGCTCACGCCCGTGCGGACCAGTGTGCCATTCGAGCTGATCAGCATGATTTCCTGGTCGGCCTGCAATTGCAGCGCCGCCACCGTGCGACCATTTCGCTCAGTCGTCTGCAGCGCGATCACGCCCTGGCCGCCACGGCCGTGCAAGGGGAAGTCTTCGAGCGGCGTGAGTTTGCCGTAGCCGTTCTCCGATGCCGTGAGAATCAAACCATCACCGACGACCACGAGCGAGATGACCTCCTGGCCTTCGGCGAGCTTGATGCCGCGCACGCCGGTGGCGTCGCGACCCATCGGACGCACTTCTTCCTCATTGAAGCGGATGGCCTTGCCACCGCTGGAGCAAAGAATGATGTCGCGCTTGCCATCGGTGACGCCCACGCCGACCAGACGGTCGCCATCGCGCAAATCAACCGCGATGATGCCCGAGGGACGCGGCCGCGAGTACGCCGACAGCGGCGTCTTCTTGACCGTGCCATGGCTTGTGGCCATGAACACAAAACGCTCGTCATCGAATTGTTTGATCGGCAGTACCGCATTGATCTTCTCGCCCTCTTCGAGCGGCATGAGATTGACCAACGGCTTGCCGCGCGCACCCCGTCCTGCCTGCGGCAGTTCGAACACGCGCAACCAATACACCCGACCACGACTCGAGAAACAAAGCAAGGTGTCGTGGGTATGTGCGACGAACAGCTTTTCGACGAAATCTTCGTCTTTGACCGCCGTCGCTGCCTTGCCACGGCCACCGCGACGTTGCGCTTGATACTCGGACAAGGGCTGGCTCTTGGCATAGCCCGTATGCGAGAGCGTGACCACCACATCTTGCGGCTCGATCAAATCTTCGGTGGCCAGATCGATGTGGTCTAGGTTGATTTCGGTGCGACGCGCATCGCCGTAATCTTCGCGAATCGCGATCAGCTCGTCGCGAACCACCTGCGTCAAACGCTCGGCACGCGCGAGAATGTCGGAGAGATCGGTGATCTCGGCCAGCAACTCCGCGTACTCGGCGACGATCTTGTCTTGCTCGAGGCCGGTCAAGCGGTTCAAACGCATGTCGAGAATGGCCTGCGCCTGCTCTTCACTCAGCCGATAACCGAGACCCTCGCGCTGCAAACCGAGTTCTGCCGCGAGATCCTTCGGGCGTGTCGAGACGTTATTGGCGCGAGCCAGCATCTCGGGTACCGCGCCGGAACTCCAGACCTTGGAGAGCAATCCCACCTTCGCTTCCGCCGGAGTCGGCGACGCTTTGATGAGCGCGATGACCTCGTCGATGTTCGCGAGCGCTACCGCCAAGCCTTCTAAAAGATGAGCCCGGGCGCGCGCCTTGGCGAGATCGAACACGGTGCGACGGGTAACAACCTCGCGGCGATGGCGGATGAACGCCTCGAGCATCTCCTTCAACGAAAGCAATCGCGGCTGCCCATCGACGAGCGCGACCATGTTGATGCCGAACACGGTCTCGAGCGGCGTCTGCGCAAAGAGGTTGTTCAGAATAACTTCGGCGTTCTCGCCGCGCTTCAACTCGATGACGATGCGCATGCCGTCCTTGTCGGACTCATCGCGCAGACCATCGTTGGAGATACCCTCGATCTGCTTGTCGCGGACCAGATCCGCGATACGCTCGATCAAGCGCGCCTTGTTCACTTGATACGGCAGCTCGGTGACGATGATCGCCTGACGATCGCCGCGGCTCCCCACTTCCTCGAAATGGGTTCGGGCACGGATCGAGAGCCGACCACGCCCGCCCTTATAGGCGCTGACGATTTCGCGAGCACCATTGATGATGCCCGCCGTCGGGAAATCCGGACCCGGAACATGCTGCATCAGCGCCGGCAGACCAATCTCCGGATCGTCGATCACGGCAACGCAAGCATTGATGACTTCGGTGAGATTGTGCGGCGGGATGTTGGTCGCCATACCGACCGCGATACCCGACGATCCGTTGACCAATAAATTCGGGATGCGCGAAGGCATCACCGTGGGCTCACTCAAAGAGTCGTCGTAGTTCGGAGCGAAGTCGACCGTCTCTTTGTCGATGTCCGCGAGCAACTCACCCGCCAAACGCGACATGCGAACTTCGGTGTATCGCATGGCCGCTGGGGTGTCGCCGTCGACCGAACCGAAGTTACCCTGGCCATCGACGAGCAGATAACGCATCGAAAATGGCTGCGCCATACGAACGACTGCGTCGTACACCGCCACGTCGCCGTGCGGATGGTATTTACCGATCACGTCACCGACGACGCGCGCCGATTTCTTGTAGGGTTTGTTGTACTCGTTGCCGAGCTCACGCATCGCGTAGAGCACGCGACGATGGACAGGTTTCAGGCCGTCACGAACATCCGGGAGTGCGCGACCGACGATCACGCTCATCGCGTAATCGAGGTAAGACTGACGCATCTCGTCTTCGAGATTGACGGGCAAAACTTCGCGGGCAATTTCGCTCATAAAGAGCTTGAAATAGTACCATACGGGACCCGTCTACGCCGTGGTTCCCACATGTCCATCGAGACTCCTTTCGACGCCGCCGAAGTTGCCAAGTTCGACGCCCTCTCGCACCGGTTCTGGGACCCTGCTGGGGAGTTCAAACCGCTGCACAATCTGAACCCGTTGCGGGTGGAGTTCATCGCCGAACGCGCCTCTCTGCAGGGCGCGCGAGTGCTCGATGTCGGCTGCGGCGGCGGCCTTTTGGCCGAGTCGCTCGCCAAGCGTGGCGCCCGCGTCACCGCGATCGATCGCGCGCCGGGCATGATCGAAGTGGCACGTCTACATGCCGCGGCCAGTGGTCTCGACATCGACTACCGGCTGCAGCCTGCGGAAGCATTGGCAGACAGCGAACCGGCCGCCTTCGATGTCGTTACCTGCATGGAGATGCTCGAGCACGTGCCCGACCCGGGCGCCATCCTTCAAACCTTGGCACAGCTCTGCCGCCCGGGCGGCATGGTGTTCCTCTCCACGATCAATCGTGATTGGCGCTCTTTCCTGCTCGCGATCGTGGGTGCCGAGTACGTGGCGGGTTTAGTCCCCAAGGGAACCCACGAGTACGAGCGACTCATTCGGCCCGCCGAGATCGGTGCTTGGGCGCGCGCCTCGGGCCTCAACTTGCTCGAACTTGCAGGCCTCGAATACAACCCGCTCACTCACGCCGCGACGCTGGTGAAACAGCCGAAGGTCAACTATCTCTGCGCTCTGCGTAAGCCGGCCGAATGACCCCGGAACTTGAGGAAGCCGGCACCACGAGTCGCGAACTCGTGCTGCGCTTTTCGCCGACGACAGACCGACCACGCCTGCAGGCGCTGTTTGACATCGAACGCGAAGTCACCGCGAGCCTTCGCCCCGAGCTCGATCACACTGTCGCTCATACCCGCCTCGAGTGGTGGTCAGAAGAGCTTGGCCGCCTTGCACAAGCACAGGCACGACACCCGGCGACTCGCACGCTCGCCGCGACGCTACTCGAGTCCGGACGATCCCTCGCCGATTTGCAGGGTCTGGTGGAGGCCACGCGCATCGACCTTGCGACCGTGGCGTTTCTCACGCGTGCCGAGCTCGACGACTACCTCGGCCTTTGGTCAGACAGCATCTTTATCAACCTCTGCCTCAATAGCAGCGATCGCGCACGCGCATTGGGTCGATGTATCCGCGAGATCGAGTTGATCGCCGACTGGCCACAGCAGGCGCATCGAGGACGCCTGTATCGATCACTCGGTGATCCACCCGAGCCTCACGAACCTTGGGTTCGACACCCCTTAGGCGAACCGCAGTGCCAACAATTGCGGACACGACTGAACGAGCTCGCGAGTGAAATAGGTTCCCTGGCGAGGGCCTGGCCTGTTGACGAACTGTCCTCGCAAGGACCGGCCTTGCTGTGGGCTGCACTCGCTCGTGGTACGGCTCTGCGCCTTCAGAGCGGCTTACCCAACTTCTCGATCACTCGATTCGAGCCGTTGTCGCGTACGATTCGCGCCTGGCGCGCAGCGCTGTCCTTGTCACGAGGACGATTGCCAAGCGCCTTGCGCTAGAACTTCCTGCAGGAGAGATGATGAGCTCGACTTCCTTCGATCCGACTCGCACGCGATTGTCGCCCGCTGAACTTCGGGGACGCGTGATCGCGATCACGGGGCCGACTGCAGGCATCGGGCAAGCGCTCGCTCTCGAGTGCGCGCGCTACGGCGCTGAAGTGCTGCTACTCGGTCGCAGCGTGCGCAAGCTCGAAGCCGTGCACGATGCGATTTTGGCTCTCCAGACTCATGATGGCGAACCGATCGCACCGCCTTCGATCGCGCCGCTCGATCTCGAAAAAGCCGTGGCGCAAGACTTCGATACGATTGCGCGCGCCGCACAAGAACGTTGGGGTCGTCTCGATGGTCTGGTGCTGAACGCCGCGCTACTCGGTCAGCCGATGCCGATCGAAGAATACGATATGCCGACTTGGGTGCGCGTCATGCACGTCAACGTCACTGCGAATGTCGCGCTCACCCAAACGCTTCTACCGCTGCTGCGCGCCTCGAACGACGCCTCTGTCGTCTGCACATCGAGTGCCGTCGGTCGCAAAGGTCGCGCCTACTGGGGCGCTTATGCGGTTTCGAAGTTCGCGCTCGAAGGCTTCATGCAGGTGCTCGCGGATGAACTCGAGAAGTCGACGGTACGCGTGAATTCTTTGAATCCGGGCAAGGCTCGCACCCAGATGCGTCGGCAAGCTTATCCCTCCGAGAACATCGCCACGCTGCCCGATCCGGCGACGCTGACCTCACCCTTCATTGCCCTACTGGGACCGCAGGCGCGCGGCACAACCGGTTGCGCCTTCGACGCTCAGCCGGCCTCGTCTGCTTCGTCGCCGCCATCCTCGATAGAAACCTGACCGGCCTCGCTGCTCTGCAGTGCTTGCGATTCTTCATCGGTGAGTTTGCGAAAGTGACCGCGATTCAAATCGCGTGTCAGGGCCAGTGCGCCTAAGCGGGTTCGCAGAATGCGGCTCACCAGTGCGCCCTGTCGCTCGAACAATTGTCGAACTTCCTTGCCGCTCGCCCCCTCCACTTCGAGGCGATACCAGCGGTTCGCGCCCTCGGTGAATTCGTCGGATCCCTCAACGGCGAGCACTGACAGTTTGCGACCGTCATCCAGCTGGCCACCTGAGATCGCATCGAGGCTCTCGGGCGTCAACTCGCCACGCACCCGGATCAGAAACTCGGTGTGCCAACGACGTACCCGACGCTGCAAGCGAGTCGCCAAGGCTCCATCGGTGGTGAGTAATTCCAAACCCCCATCGACGTTCGGCATCGGTGACACGGCCAAAAATCGCTTTCCCGCCCGTCGCGGCAGTTTCGGAACGAGCTCCTCGCTCAAAGATTGACCTGGCGAACGATTACAGAGGAACGTCGATGCTTCGACGGATAATTTCTCTGGATTGCGGGCGCGCCTAAGAACGCGACCATCGATCCGAATTTCATCGCGACCCTGCACACGCTGACCGAGCTCGGCGCGAACGCCATTGATGGTCACGCGCCCCGCGATGATCCATTGCTCCGCCTCACGCCGTGAGGCAAGCCCTGCTTGCGCCAGAACCTTTTGCAAACGATCGCCCGGCAGATCGGCAGTACCCGCTCGTGGACCCGAGCGCCGCGGTGGACGACGACTCGTCACGCCTCCGTCCGATCGACGACGTATACCGGTTCGTCATCCGACGGTGCGGGCTCGACCACCGGCGCACTGGAACTCGCGACATCGGCGACCGGCGCTGCGAGGCTGGCATCCTGATCGCCCGGGACATCGCCCCGAGCACGCTCGACATCCTCGCCCTCGACCGCCAGTTCAGCATCGTCCGCAACAGGCAAGGTCAATTGCGGATTGAGATCGGCCATCGCCTTCAGCTCCGCGAGCGGCGGCAACTCGTCGATACTGCGCAGACCAAAGTAATCGAGGAACTCGCGTGTCGTGCCGAGCAACTCCGGATGTCCAGGCACATCCCGATGACCCACGACTCGTACCCAGTCACGTTCCATCAAGGTTTTGATGATGTTCGGGTTGACGGCAACGCCACGGACCGACTCGATCTCAGCGCGCGTGATGGGCTGGCGGTAGGCGACGAGCGCCAATGTCTCCAGTAGCGCGCGCGAGTAGCGCTGGGGACGCTCCGGCCACAGACGCGATACCTCGCGGCCGTAACCCTGCTTGATCTGGATACGCCAACCACTGGCCGTTTCCTTCAGTTCGATACCGCGATCCGCGTACTCACTTTCGAGTTGCTGCAAAGCCGCGACGAGCTGCGGCTTCTCCGGACGGCCATCTTCGTCAAACAGCTGCGCGAGATCCGCGATCCCCAAAGATTTGCCTGCGGCCAGCAATGCGGCCTCGACGACGTTACGAATGTGATTCTCGCTCATGCTGTTCCTTGATCCTGGGATTCGTCATCGGGTACGGCACGCAAACGCGGCGACTGCGCCGCGCGCACATGTAACGGCCCATAGGGCTCGGTCTGCACGAGATCGAGCAGACCCTCGCGTACCAGTTCGAGAATGGCGATGAAGGTCACGGTGACACCCATACGCCCCTCCTCCGGCTTGAAGAGTCGGCCGAAGTCGACGAACGCGCCGCCTTCGACCGCCGCAAGCACGTCGGTCATGCGAGCGCGCACCGACAGTCGCTCGCGCTGCACGTGATGGTGCTGGAACATCGCTGCGCGTGACACCACATCACGGAAAGCGACGATCATTTCCTGCAAAGTGACCGTCGGCAGCTGCGTCAGCGGTCGACGATGTTCGTTATGTGCGCTGGCGAGCCAGATGTCGCGCTCGAGTCGCGGGACGCGATCGATGCTCTCGGCCGCTTGCTTGTAGCGCTCGTATTCCTGCAAGCGACGCACGAGATCGGCGCGCGGATCGATCTCTTCGGTCGTCGCTTCGCTCGATCGCGGCAATAACATTCGCGATTTGATTTCGGCCAACGTAGCCGCCATCAACAAATATTCACCCGCGAGCTCGAGCTGCATGTCTTGCATCAGCTCGATGTAGTTCATGTACTGGCGCGTGATGTCGGCAAGCGGAATATCGAGGATGTCGAGATTCTGGCGACGGATGAGATAGAGCAGCAGATCGAGCGGACCCTCGAAAGCTTCGAGAAACACTTCCAGCGCCTGAGGCGGAATGTAGAGATCACGCGGTAACTGTGTGACCGGCTCGCCCTGCACGACGGCGAACGGCATTTCTTCCTGCGTTGGCACACTGGCAACGCTGGCCTCGGCCGCATCGGCTGGCGGCGGTACAAGGCGCAATTCGGGTTTGCTCATGAGTCTCAGTCTCCGCGCAGATGCATAGCGCGACGGACTTCGTCGAGCGTCTCGCGTGCTGCCTCACGCGCTTTCTCACTGCCCTCGGCGAGGATCGCGCGTACGAGCTCGGGGTTCTGTTCGTACTCTTCGGCTCGCGCACGCATCGCGGACGCCTCGGCCACGACCTTATCGATCAGGGGCTTCTTGCACTCCAGACATCCGATGCCTGCCGAGCGACAGCCAGCGGCCGCCCACGTTTGGGTGGGTTCGTCCGAATAGACCTGATGCAACGACCACACGGGACACTTTTCCGGATCACCCACATCGGTGCGGCGCACTCGGGCCGGATCCGTTTGCATGGTCTTCAACTTCTTCGCAATCGAATCGGGATCCTCCCGCAGACCGATGGTGTTGCCGTAAGACTTTGACATCTTGCGCCCATCGAGCCCCGGCAGTTTCGGCGTCGGTGTCAGCAACACCTGCGGTTCGGGCAGGATCGACACGCTGCTGCCCTCGAGATACCCGAGCAATCGCTCCCGATCGGCGACGGTGATCCGCGTGTTGCTCTGGACGATCGCGCGCGCCTGTTCCAGCGAGGCCACATCGCCCGTCTCCTGAAACTTTCGGCGCAGCTCGCGATAGATCTTGCTGTTCTTACCGCCGAGCTCGGCGATCGCTTTCTCCGCCTTCTCTTCGAAGCCAACTTCGCGACCAAAGAGATGATTGAAGCGACGCGCCACTTCACGGGTGATCTCGACGTGCGCCACCTGATCCTCACCGACCGGGACGTAACCCGGACGGTACAAGAGGATGTCGGCCGACTGCAGCAACGGGTAACCGAGAAAGCCGTAGGTCGCGAGATCCTTCTCTTGCAACTCAGCCTGCTGGTCTTTGTACGTCGGGACCCGCTCGAGCCACGAGAGCGGCGTGATCATCGAGAGCAGTAGATGCAACTCTGCGTGCTCAGGCACATGCGACTGCACGAACAGCGTGGCGACACCGGGATTGAGTCCCGCCGCCAGCCAATCAATCACCATCTCGTGCGTGTATTCCGGCAGACGGCTCGTATCTTCGTAACCCGTGGTCAGCGCGTGCCAATCGGCGACGAAGAAGAAACAGGGGTACTGATACTGCAGATCGACCCAATTTCGCAGGGCGCCATGGTAGTTGCCGAGGTGCAACTGACCGGTAGGACGCATGCCCGAGAGCACACGATTGGCTTGCGGTTGACTAGACAAGATCACAACACCCTGTTTTTTATGGAGTTTTTAGCAGTGGGCGCGGACTTCTAGATCCCAAGCGCCACAGCAACCGGCGATTATACCGACTCGTCGTCGGGCAAACCGAAAGCTGCTGTGCTCCCACGCCCTCTCCGGACAACGACAGGCGGATGCGCCGCGAGGTCAATCACCGTGGTCGGCTCGATCCCGCACGAACCACCGTCGAGCACCGCATCGAGCCGACCTTTCAGTCGCTCGACGATCTCATCTGCATCGTTGAGGGGCAAATCGTCGCCCGGCAGCATCAAGGTCGAACTCATGATGGGCTCACCGAGCTCTTCGAGCAGCATCTGAGGAACCGCGTGATCGGGCACGCGGATCCCGATCGTCCGTCGCTTCTCGTGCTGCAACCGTCGCGGGGTCTCTTTGGTCGCCTCGAGCAGGAATGTGTACGGCCCGGGCGTTGCTGCCTTCAGCAATCGAAACTGCGGCGTATCGATGCGCGCGTACTTGGCAATCTCGGTCAAGTCACGGCAGACCAGCGTGAAATGGTGATGTCGATCAGCCTCGCGTATCCGCCGAACGCGCTCCAACGCGTCCTTGTCTCCGATGTGACAGCCAAGGGCGTAGCAGGAGTCGGTGGGATAAGCGATCACCCCGCCCGCACGGAGCAGATCCGCCGCCTGCTTGATGAGACGACGTTGCGGATTCTCGGGGTGAAGATCAAAGCGTTGCATGCCGCGCGTATGATACCGGCATGACGACGCGCATCGATCTTTTACGAACTTCTTTGCAAGAAGCCTTGCAGCCTGAGCTGCTTGAAATTCGCGACGATAGCGCCCTGCATGCGGGCCATGCGGGCGCGGGTTCGGGCGGCCATTTCCACGTATCGATTACCAGTGCTCGGTTTGTGGGCTTGCCACCGTTGCGCCGCCACCAACTCGTGTACCAAGCCGTGGCGCACCTAATGCAGACGGAAGTTCATGCCCTGTCCATCGATGCCCGCTTGCCCTCATAATCCACACTTCCATTCTGACCGAGACCGTTCACATGAAGATTTCTCGATTCCTGACCGTTGCCGCCGTGGGCATCGCCCTGGCCGCTTGCCAACCCAAGGGTGATGCAGCGGATGCGGCCAACGAAGCCGCCAAGAAGCCCGTTGCCACGATCAATGGCAAGACCATCACGCAGGGCACCTTCGATTTCTTTGTTCAGTCTGCGACCGGACGCCCGGCCGCCGAGCTGGACGCCGAGCAGCGCAAGCGCGCCCTCGACTCGCTCATCACGATGCACGTGGTCGCCGGTCAAGCGCAGAAAGACGGTCTCGACAAGGAAAGCGCCCTCGCCGCCGAGCTCGAGTTGATGCGCTTGAACTTGTTGCAGCAAGCGGCTGCCGAGAAATATCTCAAAGACAAAACGCCGACCGACGAAGAGCTGAAAGCCGAGTACGACGCTCAGGTTGCCCAAATGGCGCCGAATGAGTACCGCGCTCGTCATATCCTCGTGCCGACGGAAATCGCCGCCACGCAGATTCTTGAGCGTCTCAATCGCGGTGAGAAATTCGAAGCACTCGCGAAAGACTCGCTCGACTCGTCACGTGATCGCGGTGGTGATCTCGGCTGGTTCAGCCCGGCGAGCATGGTCAAGCCGTTCGCTGATGCGGTGATGGCGCTGAAGAAAGGCGAGACGATTGCCAAGCCGGTGCAGACGCAGTTCGGCTGGCACGTGATTCGCCTCGATGACATCCGCCAGGTCGAGCCGCCGCCGTTCGAGCAGGTGAAGGCGCAGCTCAATCAGGCGGTGCTTGCTAAGAAGTTCCGCACCTACAGCGAAGAGCTCGAGAAGGCCGCTAAGGTCGAACGTAAGCTCGAAGAAGCCAAGACCGAGGAAAAGAAGTAACGACGGACGCAGCGTAGCTCGCTTCATCGAGACTGCGTTCTTGCGAACCCAAGGCCGCCAGAGAAATCTGGCGGCCTTTTTTATTCCTTAGGGCTATTCCTTAGGGAGCGCGTTTTTCTTTGAGAATCGCGAGCAAGGCTTGTTCATCCAGCACGGGCACGCCGAGCTCGGTCGCCTTGCGCAACTTCGAGCCGGCATCACTACCGGCAACGACATAACTCGTCTTACGCGACACGCTACCGGCGGTCTTGGCGCCGAGCGCGCGCAATGACTCCTCGGCCTCCTCGCGCGACATCGACTCCAAGGTGCCGGTGAGTACGAAGCTCAGGCCATTCAGCGGCTGCTCGCCCGCTGGCTCTCCCGAGGGCGCGGGCCAGGTCACGCCTGCTTCCTGCAAGTCGGTAACGAGCTGACGATTGAGCGGGTCATCGAAGAACGCGCGGATATGCATCGCGACGACCGGCCCCACATCCGGAACGCGTTGAATGGTGTCGAGATCGGCGTCCAGCAGCGGCTCAATCGCGCCGAAATGCTGCGCGAGCGCGGCGGCCGTCGCCTCACCCACTTCGCGTATGCCGAGAGCGAATAGAAAGCGCGCCAAGGTCGTTTGCTTGGACCGTTCTATCGCCTCCAAAATATTCGCAGCTGACTTCGCGCCCATGCGATCAAGCCCCGCTAACGCGGTTTGCGTGAGCGCAAAGAGATCCGCTGGCGAGCTGACGAGATCCGCCTCAACCAGCTGATCGACCAACTTTTCGCCAAGACCTTCAATATCGAGCGCGCGTCGAGCCGCGAAATGGCGCAAGCGCTCCTTACGCTGCGCGGAGCAACGATAGCCTCCCGTGCAACGCGCAACGGCCGCATCGGCATCGCGCAGCACGGGCGAAGCGCACACGGGGCAGACACCCGGTAATGAAATCTTCTCAGCCTGTGGCGGGCGACGATCGAGCAGGACCCGCGCCACTTCGGGGATGACATCGCCAGCGCGTCGCACCACGACGGTGTCACCGATGCGCACATCCTTCCGCTCGACTTCGTCCATGTTGTGTAAGGTGGCGTTACTCACCGTCACGCCGCCAACAAAAACCGGCTCCAGTCTGGCGACGGGTGTGAGTGCGCCCGTGCGGCCCACTTGAAACTCGACCGCCCGCAATACCGTCAAGGCTTCCTCTGCCGGAAACTTGTGCGCAACGCTCCAACGTGGCGCACGCGAGATGAATCCCAGTTCACGCTGCAAGCTCAATCGATCGACTTTGTAGACGACACCATCGATCTGATACGGCAGCGACGAACGTCGACGCGCCATATCCTCAAAGTAAGCGAGACACCCTTCAGCACCGCGAACCCGCTTGACCTCGGGTGATACGCGTAAGCCCCAGTTCCGGAGCATGGCGAGCACTTCGGTGTGCGTCGGCGGCAACTCGGCACCCTCAAGAACGCCGAGCGCATAGAAAAATACTTCGAGCGGACGCGTTGCCGTGATGTTGGGATCGAGCTGCCTCAAACTGCCCGCTGCGGCATTGCGCGGATTGACGAAACCTTTTTCGCCACGCTGCGCCGCCTCCGCATTGAGTCGTTTGAATCCCGCGTTCGAAATGAAAATCTCGCCACGCACCTCGAGCAAAGCAGGTGCGTCACCGCGCAAACGCAACGGAATCGAACGGATCGTACGCACGTTGGCCGTGACGTCCTCGCCCGTGGTTCCATCACCGCGGGTTGCCGCCCGAACGAGATAACCGTGCTCCCAGGTGACCGAGATCGCAAGACCGTCGAGTTTCGGTTCAGCCGAATAATCGAGCGTGGCATCGGAACCCAATCGTTCGCGCAAGCGACGATCGAAAGCGAGCACCTCTTCGCGACTGAAGGCATTATCGATCGACAGCATCGGCACCCGATGCCGCACTTCCTGAAACTCGTCACTGGGCGCGCCACCTACTCGTTGCGTGGGTGAGTCGGCTGTGACGAGCTCTGGATGTTCCGCCTCGAGTTGGCGCAACTCGACTAGTAAGCGATCGAACTCGGCATCCGGTAACTCCGGATCGTCCAGGACGTGATACCGATAGTTGTGATACTCGATGCTGCGCCGCAAGTCAGCAGCGCGCTGTGCCGGCTCGTGCCCTTTTCGGCCCGCGCCCATTTCAGCTGTTGCCTGCGGCAGCCTCGCGACGCATCTCGGTGAGTCGCGCTTCGGTCAGCGGTTCACCACGCGCATCGCGCAACTCACCACGCAAACGCTGTGCAAGTGTGTGTCCGGCGATCAATAATTTATCGACTGCCTCGCGTCCGGGCAGAGGACCTGGCAAAACCGCGAACAAATTCAGCCCGAGAAACAGACCTGAATCCATCGTAGCGAGATCAAAATTACCCGGCTTGGTCAAACTCGCCGCGCTCAACAACACGCGACCATCCGCCATCGGACGGTGGAATATCTCGAGCTCGCCGTGTTGAAAACCTTCACCCAACAACGCCTGTCGCAGGCTGACGCCCGTGAAGCGCTCGCCGTTGCGCGCGATGACACGCACACCGATGATGCGTTGCTGATCTGGCGGCGGCCAATCGAGCCGCATCGTCACCGGCCCCGCAGCGGGAGCATTGGATGTCGCCTGGCCGGTCGACTCGACGGGCGCCTCGACAGTCGGCTCGGGGCTGATCGCTACGTTCTGCGAATCAACTGTCTCGACTGATTTTGGTGAGCTATCCACTGGATCACTCAACGTGACCGAATCGAGCACCGGAATTCCGAGACTCGGCTCTTTCGAGATCGCCGCATCAAAGTCGACCAGCGTGGGCTCGACGAGACGATCACGAACATGCATCTCAGGCAAGGTGAGCGACGGCTCTTCGCGCATCGCATCGGCGCGCACCGCATCGGCGCGCGGCGCATCGGCGCGCGGCGCCTCGGCTTGAGCAACTCGCGGCTCGGGCAGCCACTCACGCTCCTCGGCTGAGTCAGTCTCAGGCAATAGCGGATCGACCGCAGGTGGACCCGCCTGATGCGCAGCGTCGGCCTTGCTCGCGCGACGCCGTTGAATGATCTCCCACACGACGATGCCGATGAGCAGCAACGCGCCCACCAACAGCAACGCCAATCGCAGATCCGCTGTCAGCAGTTCGATGATGGCCATCCGATCAACTCGCCGCCAGGCGCACCGCCTCGTCGACATCGACCGCGACGAGACGTGATACACCCGGCTCATTCATGGTCACGCCGAGCAGCTGCGAAGCGAGCTCCATGGTGACCTTATTGTGGGTGATGAAGATGAACTGAACCTGACTCGCCATCTCTCGAACGATGTCACAGAAGCGACCGACGTTATTTTCGTCGAGCGGCGCATCAACTTCGTCGAGCAGACAGAACGGTGCGGGATTCAGATCAAAAATTGAGAACACGAGCGCCACCGCCGTCAACGCCTTCTCACCGCCCGAGAGCTGCGAGATCGTGACATTGCGCTTACCCGGCGGCCGGGCCATGACGGACACACCCGCCGCTAACGGATCGTCGCCCGTCAGTTCGAGATAAGCATGACCGCCGCCGAACAAGCGCGGGAACTTAGCCTGCAAGCCTGCGTTGATGCGATTGAAGGTATCTTCGAAACGCGTGCGCGTCTCTTTGTCGATCTTCTGCATCGCCTCTTCGAGCGTCGAGAGCGCGGAGGTTAGATCGGTGTACTGACGGTCGAGATATTCCTTGCGCTCCGTGCTCTGCTGCAATTCGTCGATCGCCGCGAGATTGACTTGACCCAACTTCTCGATATCGGTGCGCACCTCGGAGAGCTGCACTTCCCAATCCGGAACGGCCGCCTCCGCCGCCAAGCCCTGCAATACCTCGGCGAGGTCGAACTGCGTGGCTGCGAACTGTTCGGCAATCGCCTCACGACGTACGCGCGTCTCTTGCGCCGCAAGCTTGGCCTCATCCATCGCCGAGCGAGTGTGCTCAACACGCTGCTCGGCCGCCTGACGGCGCTCCTCGAGTGAGCGCAAATCAGCATCGGCCTGTTCGAGCGATCGACGCGCTTGGCCGAGATCGGCCTCCACTTCGAGTCGTCGCGACAGCAATCCTTCGAGCACACCTTCGAGCTCGAGGATCGGACCCTCGCCGCCCGCCAATTCAGATTCGAGTTCAGCAACCTTGGTGGTCAGCACCGAGCTCTGCTCGGTCGCACGCTGAATACCGATCGTCATGGACGACTCGGCAGTACGACGCCCCTCGGCACGCACCAACAAATCGCGCGCCGCGAGCTGCGCCGCTTGCGCTGCCGAGCGCGCACTGGAAACCGTATCACGTGCCTGCTCACGTTCGGCATCGAGTTCTGGGCGACGCCCATCCAGCTCACCCACACGCGCGAGCCCGCGCTCGAGTTCGACCCGCGCACGCGCAATCGCCTCGTCCGTGACACCGATTTCGCGCGCCACATCGGCCGACTCGAGTTCGAGTCGTTCACGACGCAGACTCGACTCCTGCAACCGCGCGCGTGACGCTTCGAGCTGACCCAACAGATCGGCGTGCTGCCGATGCGCTTGTTGAATACGACCTTGCACCGAATCACGTTCTGATTCGGCGACACCGATCGCCGTGCGCGTGGTCTGCAGTGCCGACTCGACTTCGCGGAAACGAGTCTCGGCTTGATCGAACTCGCCGCGCAACGTCTTCAAACGCTGTTCGCGCTCGATAACGCCCGAGTGTGGATCGCCACCACGCGCCACACGCAGCCAGCCACGGCCGACCCATTCACCGCTGCGCGTGATAACGGACTCGCCACGCTCGAGACTGCGACGCAGAGCCAATGCCGCACCGAGACTATCGGCGACGCGGACCGTGGCGAGCACATCGAGCACCGCTTCGGGACCACTGACCTTCGAGGCCAATCGGTCTCCGCCCGCCGAGCTCGAGGCAATGCCGCCCTCGAAAATCGCCAGTTGCGCGCCATCAGCCGCACCTAAGCTATCGAGTAGAGAATCCAGCCCATCGACGCAGACGGCCTCGAGGTAATCACCGAGTACCGTCTCGACCGCACGCTCGAAACCACTCTCGACCGAGAGCAACTCAGCGACACGTTTACGATCCGAGAGACCCGCAGACTTGAGCCAGTCACCAGCCTTGGAGTCGGCCTGACCGAGCGCTGCACGCTGCAACGCCTCGACCGACATCATCTCTGCGCGCGCGCGCTCACGATCGCTGCGCGCACCCTCAAGTCTCTCCTCGAGCGACAGTTGCTCGCTGCGCAAGCCCTGCACCTTGGTCAGTGCTTCGTTGAGACTGCGCGATAGACCCTCGGCCGCCGTGCGAGCCTGCGATTCGCGTTCGCCGAGCTCGAACAACTGGCCCTGACTCTCCTGCGCCAGCAAGGCGTCGCGCTCGACATCCAGACGATCACGCTGCGCTCGCAAGCGGCGCAATTGATTCTCGAGTTGTTCGATTCGCGCGCGTTCAACTTGCACGGTCTGATTGACCGAACCGAACTCGCTGTTGAAGGCTTCCCACTGTTGTTGCCACGATGCCAAGGATTGCTCGGCCGCTTCGAGTGCAGCCGCAGCGGAACGCTCGGCAGCCTGTGCCCGCTCGAGATCCGGCGCGAGTCGCGCCAATTCGTCTCGAATCGCGAGCAGTTCTTGCTCATCACGCGCCATCTGAGCCGACAAGGCTTCGAGCGTACGACGCGAGTCAGCGAGATCCGATCGCTTACGATCACGCGTCTCGCGCGCGAATTGAATTTGCTGCTCGGTGCGCGAGATATCGGCACCCACGGAGTAGAAGCGTGCCTGAACCTGCGAGAGCGCATCGGTCTGCTCTGCGTGATAGCCGCGCTGCGTCTCGATGGCAGCCTCAGCGGAACGCAAATCCGCAAGCGCAGCCTGCATGGCGAGTTCTTTCTCGCGCACCGCCGAGTCGTGAACCTCGGCTCCGCTATCGAGATCGCGCAAACGCAGCGCGAGCAACTCGGCCGTCAGGCGTCGCTCTTGTTCCTTGAGGGTTTGATACTTACGCGCACTCGCCGCCTGCCGCTGCAGGTGACGGATTTGCTTGTCGACTTCATCACGCAAATCCTGCAGTCGCTCGAGATTTTCGCGCGTATCAGCGATACGGCTCTCGGTTTCCTTGCGGCGCTCTTTGTATTTCGAGATGCCAGCCGCCTCTTCGATGAAGGCGCGCATTTCATCAGACTTCGCTTCGATGACACGCGAGATCATTCCCTGCTCGATGATCGCGTAGCTACGCGAGCCCAAGCCGGTACCTAGAAAGAGTTGCGTGATGTCCTTGCGACGGCAGCGCGCGCCATTGATGAAGTAGCCGCTCGAACCATCGCGCGAGACTTCGCGGCGCAGCGATACTTCCGCATAGGCCGCATAGTTACCGCCGATCTTGCCATCGGAGTTATCGAACACGAGTTCCACCGAGGCTTTGCCCACCGGCTTACGTGAACTCGAACCGTTGAACACGACGTCGGCCATGGAGTCACCACGCAGGTGCTTCGCCGATAACTCGCCCATTACCCAACGCACGGCATCGATGACGTTCGATTTGCCGCAGCCGTTGGGTCCGACGACGCCGGTCAGGTTGCTCGGAAAGGAAACGGTGGTCGGATCGACGAAAGACTTAAATCCGGCCAACTTGATCTTGGTCAAACGCATCTTGTGAAAATTCTCCGCGGTGACTGACCACCGCCTGCGGGCGCTAGTGTAAATTAATCAGCTTCATATCGTCGTCACATCCGGCCCTGAAAACCTCTTCCCGATAACTTGCCGCTGAGAACCTCTCCATGACCACTCTGCCCTCCACCCAAGTTGACACGTTTCCGAACCCGCAGCCGGATATCGACTACACCATCCGCATGACCATCCCGGAGTTCACCTGCCTGTGCCCGAAAACGGGACAGCCCGATTTCGCCACCTTCGAGCTGGAATACGTGCCGGATCTCGCCTGTGTGGAGCTGAAATCACTCAAGCTCTACATGTGGGCCTTTCGCGAGCGCGGTGCGTTTCACGAAGCGGTCACGAATGAAATTGCCGATCACCTGGCTGCCGCGACGAAGCCGCGCTACATGCGTCTGACGGGCAAATTCAACGTACGCGGCGGCATCTACACCACGGTGGTCGCGACCCGCCGAAAAGCGGGCTGGGTGCCCGAACCGGCTGTCGTTTTACCCTGACAATTTGTCCTGAATTTCGGACTGCACCATCCGAAAGTTTGCCGGTATACTCGCGCGTCCCGCAGAGCCCCTGAGTTAAAGGAGCGCCTGATGCCGGCCAAAAAACCCGCAGCGAAAGCTGCGAAGACAGTGAAATCCGCGAGCAAACCCTTGCCCAAAAAGAAACCCGGCAAAGCCACCGAATCGGCAGCAGCCATCGAAACCGTTGCCGATACACCCAAGGTCGCCGCTAGCGCGGCCACCAAAACGGCTCCTGCCAAAGCCAAACCCACGGGCATCACGGCCACTTTCGTGCAGCGTAATCCGCGCCCGGTCGTCCCGGTGCAGACGGATGCGGATGACGAAGAGAACAACCTGCTGGCCGGTCCGCGCAACGTACAGCCGTACATCGTCAAGCGTGGCGAGCAGTACATGAGCCGCGAGCAGCTCGATCACTTCCGGCAGATTCTCGAAAGCTGGAAGCGCGATCTGATGGTGGAAGTCGACCGTACGGTCTCGCACATGAAAGACGAAGCGGCCAACTTCCCTGACCCGAACGATCGGGCCACGCAGGAAGAAGAATTCAGCCTCGAGTTGCGCACTCGCGATCGCGAGCGCAAGTTGATTCGCAAGATCGAAGAAGCGCTCAAGCGCATCGAAGACGGCTCGTATGGCTACTGCCTCGAGACAGGCGAAGAGATCGGCATCAAGCGTCTCGAAGCGCGCCCTGTCGCCACCCTGAGCATCGAAGCTCAGGAGCGCCGCGAGCGTCGTGAAAAGCAGTACGGCGATCGCGACGATCGCTATCGCTAGATCTTGACGCACCGCGCTACAGCGCAGCGTTACGTCGGTCGTTTTGCCCCCTCTCCAACGGGCCCGTTGCACGCGGGCTCTCTGCTCGCCGCTGTTGCCAGTTGGCTCGATGCCGCACATCAGGGCGGCGATTGGCTACTGCGAATTGAGGATATCGACTCGGCACGCAGTCGTGACCAATGGCGGGAATCGTTTGAACCCGATCTCGCACGCTTCGGTTTGCGCCCCTCGCGAGAACCGGTTCTGCAATCGCAGCGGCTGAGTATCTACGAACAAGCCATCAATCAACTGTGCGCCTCAAACCTACTGTTTCGCTGCGCCTGCACGCGGCGGGAGCTATCCGCCGAAGGCGAGCCGTGTTGTCTGCGTGATTGTCGCAAGCAGGATCTCGACCCGCGCGCGTCGGCACTGCGAGTTGACCTGACGTCGCTCGCTGCGATGACGACGGAGGACCGCAGCCTCGGTCTTATCTCGTTCGATCCCGCCGTACATCGCGATGTGGTTGTGCGTCGCCGCGACGGCATCATCTCGTATCAACTTGCCGTGGTGATCGATGATGCGCTGCAAGGTGTCACTGACGTCGTTCGCGGCGCCGACCTACTGCCAAGCACGGCGTGGCAATTAGCGCTGCAACAGGCCCTCGGACTACCCCGGGTCAACTATCTACACCTGCCGGTTATCACTGAGGCGGACGGCAGCAAGCTCGCCAAGTCGCGTCGTGCCGCACCGGTGAGTACATCCGACGTACTCCCAGCACTGATAAAAACCTTGCGTTGGTTGCGACAAGACTTATCGTCGCCCGAAACGACACAGCCCGACGAATTGCTTCGTCGGGCTGCGTTGAGCTGGGATCCGACTCGATTCGCCGGACTCTCTGCGATCGCGATCGAGGACTAGCGCTCCTCGACATCCTTCATCGAGAGGCGTACGCGACCCTGGCGATCGACCTCAAGGACCTTCACCTTCACCAGATCGCCTTCATTGAGCTTGTCCGAGACGCGCTCGACACGCTCGTTGGAGATCTGCGAGATGTGCACGAGGCCATCGCGACCCGGAAGGATCGTCACGAAGGCACCGAAGTCCATCAAACGCGCGACGCGACCTTCATACACGCGACCCACCTCGACTTCCGCCGTGATCAGCTCGATGCGAGCCTTCGCTTCGCGTCCGGCAGTGCCGTTCACCGAGGCGATCTTCACGGTGCCATCGTTTTCGATATCGATGGTGGTGCCCGTCTCTTCGGTGATCTGGCGGATGACTGCACCGCCCTTACCGATGACGTCGCGGATCTTCTCCGGATCGATCTTGATCGTGATGATCGACGGCGCCCACTCGGACATGCCTTCACGCGGCGCCGAGAGCACTTTGTTCATCTCGCCGAGGATGTGCAGTCGACCGGCCTTCGCCTGCTCGAGCGCCACCTTCATGATTTCAGGCGTGATGCCCTCGACCTTAATGTCCATCTGCAGCGTCGTCACGCCGCTGGCCGTGCCGGCCACCTTGAAATCCATGTCGCCGAGGTGATCCTCGTCGCCCAGGATGTCGGTGATGACTTTGTAGCGCCCACCTTCGAGCACGAGACCCATGGCCACGCCCGCAACCGGCGCCTTCAGCGGCACGCCTGCATCCATCATCGCCAGCGAGGCGCCGCAAACCGACGCCATCGACGAGGAGCCGTTGGATTCGAGAATTTCCGACACCACGCGGATCACGTAGGGGAACTTCTCCATATCCGGCATCACTGCCTGCACGCCACGGCGTGCGAGGTTGCCGTGACCGATTTCACGACGCTTGGGACCCGACATCATGCCGGTCTCACCCACCGAGAACGGCGGGAAGTTGTAGTGCAGCATGAACGGTTCGCGACGCTCACCCTCGAGCGCGTCGATGATCTGCGCATCGCGACCCGTACCGAGCGTGGTCACGACGAGAGCCTGCGTCTCACCGCGGGTGAAGAGTGCCGAACCGTGCGTACGCGGCAACACACCCACTTTGATCGTGATCGGACGAACCGTCGTGGAGTCACGACCGTCGATACGCGGCTCACCATTCAGGATGCGCTCACGAACGATCTTGCTTTCGAGCTTGAAGAGCTGATCGTCGATCTGCTCAGCCGTGAACTTCGGCGACTCACCGGCAGTGAGCTGCTCGGTCACCGACTTCTTGATCTCACCTACTCGCGCATAACGCGACTGCTTCTCGATGATGCGATAAGCCTCGGCGAGCGGCGCATGCGCGACTTCGGCAACGGCCTTCTCGAGCTCGGCGGTGGCTGCGCTCGGCTTCCACTCCCAACGCGGCTTGCCGCATTCTTTGACGAGCTCGTTGATCGCCTGGATGGCAACCTGCATTTGTTCGTGACCGAACACCACCGAACCCAACATGACCTCTTCAGAGAGGCAGTTCGCTTCGGACTCGACCATCATCACGCCGTCTTTGGTGCCGGCAACCACGAGATTCAGCGCCGACGACTTCACTTCTTTGGCGGTCGGGTTCAGCAAGTACTTGCCGTCCTGGTAGCCAACGCGAGCCGCGCCGATCGGACCGTTGAACGGAACGCCCGACAGCGCGAGCGCAGCCGACGCACCAATCATCGCCGGGATGTCGGCATCGATTTCCGGATCGAGCGACACGACCGTCGCCACGACCTGCACTTCGTTGTAGAAGCCATCCGGGAACAGCGGACGAATCGGACGATCGATCAGGCGCGAGGTGAGCGTCTCCTTCTCGGTCGGACGACCTTCACGCTTGAAGAAGCCGCCCGGAATACGACCCGCGGCGTAGGTCTTCTCTTGGTAGTTGACCGTGAGCGGGAAGAAGTCACGTCCCGGAGCAGCCTGCTTGGCGGCGACCGCGGTACAAAGAACGACGGTATCGCCGAGCGAGGCGACGACGGCGGCAGAGGCCTGTCGGGCCATTTCGCCCGTCTCGAGCGTCAGAGTGTGGGAACCATACTGGAAAGATTTTTTGAAAACGGTCACGGAGTAACCCTCGCGAAATAGACGACGGAAGCAAAAAGGCCGCGCTCATTTGGCGCGGCCTTCGCTGCGGACTGCTTAGCGACGCAGCCCTAGGCGCTCAACGATTTCCTGATACTTGGCCGGCTTACTGGCCTTCAGGTAGTCGAGCAACTTGCGACGCTGATTAACGAGCTTCACGAGGCCACGACGCGAGGAATGATCGCCGGCGTGGGAGGAGAAATGCTGGCCGAGACCGCTGATGCGCTCCGACAGCAAGGCAATCTGTACTTCAGGCGATCCGGTATCCGACGGACCGCGGCGGAACTCCGACATCACTCCGCTCTTTTTCTCTTGGCTCAGAGGCATTATGAAAAATCCTTTGAATCTTGATAGTTACGACTCAGTTTAAGGGGGCGCATTCTACTCATGCGACCCCTGCCTCACAAGTCGTTTAGCGGCGATACGCCCCACCCCCGCCACGCGGCCAAGGCCGAGAAACCGTCCGGCACCATCCTCGAGACGCAACAGCTGATCCAATTGGGCCGCAAGACCCGGCATCACGACCTCTTGACCCTGGCCGATCCGCCGCGCCGCGGCCTCATCCAGCGGCACTAGCGGCAGATGGGCGACGGCCGCAGAGAGCCCGATGAGGTTCAAGGGTAGCCCCGCGCGAGCCCGTTCCTCGACGGCCGCCAAATCCAGCATCTGCGCGGACTCGAACGGCGCCACCCGCTCCCGCCTGAGCAGACTCACGTGACCCACCGTGCCGAGCGCGCGAGCGATATCCTCGGCGAGGACGCGCACGTAGGTGCCCTTTCCGCAGGTCACCCGACAGTCGAGCGTGTTCGGCTCAGGCCGCCCCAGAAGCTCTAGGCGCTCGATCCGAATCGGTCGAGGCTGGCGCTCCACCGTCTTGCCCGCCCGCGCGAGTCGGTACAGGGGTTGACCATCTTGCTTGATCGCGGAGTACATCGGCGGCGTCTGCAACGACTCACCGACAAACTTTTGCAGGATTTCTTCGATTCGGGCGTCATCGACCACCGGAACCGGTTGAGTCTCGATGATCTGGCCTTCGCGGTCGCCCGTGGAGGTCGCCGCACCGAGACTGATGCAGAAGCGATAAACCTTGTCGCCTTCGAGAATTTCGCCAGCGAGTTTCGTGGCTTCACCGAGACAGAGCGGCAACATGCCGCTTGCCAGTGGATCGAGACTGCCGACGTGCCCGACCTTGTCGATACCCAGCAAGCGTCGCACACGCTGCCCTGCCGCCGTCGAGGACATCCCGATCGGCTTGTCGAGCAGCAACACGCCGTCGATCGACGAACTCGTCAAGCGGGCTCGTCTTTCTGTTGATCGTCGCGAACCGCGCGATCGATCAATGACGTGAGACGGATCGCCTCGCCGATACTCGAATCAAAGACAAATTCGAGTCGAGGCGCGTGCCGCAAACCAAGGCGACGACCCACCTCACCGCGCAGAAAGCCAGCAGCACGCTCAAGACCTGCGCCAACTTCGTCAGCCGGATGACGATCCCCAAAAGGAACGAAATACACCTGCGCCACGCTCGCATCGGGCGAGAGCTTCACGGCCGTCAGCGTCACCAGACCCACTCGCGGGTCTTTGACCTCGCGAGAAATCAACTCGGAAAGAACGCGTTGAATCTCCGCGCCGATACGCTGCTGTCGTGCCTTGCCAGCCATGACGAGAGAGGCCGATGTCCCGACGCGATCACTCGATCGCGCGGGCCACCTCGACTCGGGCGAAGCACTCGATCTGGTCGCCCACACGGACGTCCTGATAGTTCTTCACGCCGATACCGCACTCGGTGCCTGCTCGCACTTCGCTGACGTCGTCCTTGAAACGTCGCAGCGACTCGAGCGCACCCTCGAAGATGACGACGTTGTCGCGCAGGACGCGAATCGGATTGTTGCGTTTGACCGAACCCTCGATAACGAGGCAGCCGGCAACCACACCAAACTTGCTCGAGCGGAACACGTCGCGAACCTGCGCCGTACCGACGATCTGTTCTTTGATCTCCGGTGCGAGCAAGCCGCTCATACGCTGTTTGATGTCGTCGATGGCTTCGTAAATGATCGAGAAATAACGGATGTCGACGCCCGTTTCTTTGACTGCTTCACGAGCCGCACCGTCGGCGCGGACGTTGAAGCCGAGCACCAGCGCCTTCGATGCCGCCGCCAGTTGCACGTCCGATGCGGTGATACCACCAACACCGCTCGCCACGACTTTGACTGCGACTTCGTCCGTCGAGAGCTTCGTGAGCGCATCACGCAGCGCTTCGGCACTGCCTTGCACGTCCGTCTTGATGACGACGCTGATGACGCCAGCCTTCTCTTCGGTCATCTGTGAGAACACATCGCCGACCGCAGCGGCTTGCTTGGCGAGCTTCACGTCGCGGAACTTGCCCTGACGATACAGCGCGACCTCACGAGCCTTGCGCTCGCTCTCGACCGCCAGCATTTCGTCGCCCGCGTTCGGCGCACCGGAGAGACCGAGTACGAGCACCGGCATCGAGGGCTTAGCCTCGTTCACCGACTTACCCTTCTCGTCAAACATGGCGCGAACACGACCAAACTCTTGGCCGGCGATGATCGGATCGCCCGTGCGCAACGTGCCGCGCTTCACGAGCACCGTTGCCACGGCACCACGACCTTTCTCGACGCTCGCTTCGATGATGAGACCCGAGGCGAGGCCCGCCGCGGGCGCATTGAGTTCGAGCACTTCGGCTTGCAGCAAGATCGCTTCGAGCAGTTGATCGATACCCGCACCGGTGTGTGCCGACACATTCACGAACATGTTCTCGCCACCCCACTCTTCTGGAATGACTTCCTGCTTCGACAATTCGGTTCGTACGCGATCCGGGTCGGCGGACGGTTTGTCGATTTTGTTGACCGCGACCACGATCGGAACGCCCGCTGCGCGAGCATGCTGAATCGCTTCGATGGTCTGTGGCATCACACCATCGTCGGCGGCTACTACGAGAATGACCACGTCGGTCGCTTTCGCGCCGCGCGCGCGCATCGCCGTGAAGGCAGCGTGACCCGGCGTATCGAGGAAGGTGACCGTGCCTTTCGGCGTCTGCACCTGATATGCACCGATGTGCTGCGTAATGCCACCGGCCTCACCCGCGGCAACCTTCGCTTTGCGGATGTAGTCGAGCAAAGACGTCTTACCGTGATCGACGTGGCCCATGACCGTGACCACCGGCGGCCTTGGCAATAATTCGAGTTCGCCCTCGGCACCCTGCAGATCCGTTTCGATCTGGTTTTCCTGCAGGACCTTCGCCTTATGACCCATTTCTTCGACGACGAGCATCGCCGTGTCCTGATCGATGGGCTGGTTGATGGTCGCCATCACGCCCATGTTCATCATGACTTTGATGACTTCGGTCGCCTTGACGGCCATCTTCTGCGCGAGTTCCTGCGGCGTGATCGTCTCGCCGACGGTGACTTCGCGAACCACAGGCGCTGTCGGCAGCTCGAACGCGTGACGCGTCTCGACACCCACGGCACTGCGTCGCTCGCGTACCTTCTTTTTCTTCTTCAGGCGCGAGCTGGCGTCGGTGCTGACATGCAACTCTTCGCGTCCGTATTTCGTGCGACGGTCACGATCACTCGCGGCGGCCGGAGCCGGCGCGGCCGGAGCCGGGGCTGGACGCGAACGTGACGCCTCCGCCTGTTCACGCTCGCGCTGCTCGGCAGCGCGACGGGCCTCTTCGGCTGCACGTCGTGCAGCGGCTTCTTCTTCGAGACGACGGCGGTTCTCCGCCTCCATCCGCTCCGCTTCGCGACGCTCGTTTTCTTGACGCTCACGCTCGAGACGCGCGGCCTCTTCGGCTTCGAGACGCTTGGCTTCGGTGTCATCACCGCCTTGAGCCTTTGCTTGTTCCTCGAGCACATCACGCTTCACGTAAGTGCGCTTCACGCGCACCTCGACGTTCACCGTGCGCGCGCGCCCGGCGCCGCCGGCGAGTTTGATTTCGCTTTGTTGCTTGCGCTGCAAGGTGATCTTGCGCGGCGCCGCCACGGCACCGGCTTCTTCACCGGACTGTCCGTGACTGCGACGCAAGTGACTCAGCAATTCGAGCTTGGCCTCGTCACTGATCTTGTCGTTCGGTCCTGCCACCTTGATGCCGGCCTGATCGAGCTGCACGAGCAGCTTCTCGACCGGAACCTTCAACACCTCGGCGAATTGGGCAACTGTTACGTCTGCCATCTGTCGCGACCCCCTAGGCCATCAGCCGTGACCCGGGGCGAACCAGTGCTCGCGGGCCTTCATGATGAGCTTGCCGGCTTCTTCGGCCGTCAAACCCTGGATATCGAGCAAATCATCGATTGCCTGCTCGGCGAGATCCTCGCGAGTACGCACACCACGCGAAGCCAATGCCAACGCGAGATCGGGCTGCATGCCCTCGAGCAACAGCAGATCATCAGCCGGCAACTGCGAATCAAGGCTCTCCTCGCTCGCGATTGCCTGCGTGAGCAACACGTCGCGTGCGCGACTACGCAATTCTTTGACGATGTCTTCGCTGAATTCTTCGATCGCGATGAGCTCGCCCTGCGGCACGTACGCCACTTCCTCGACCGTTGAGAAGCCCTCTTGCACGAGGATCGTGGCGACGTCTTCGTCGACATCGAGCTGCTTCATGAAATTCTCGACGAGTGCACGCGCTTCCGATTCGCTCTTAGCCTCAGCATCCGACTCGGTCATGACATTGAGTTCCCAACCCGTCAGCTGACTGGCGAGACGAATGTTCTGACCGCCGCGACCGATCGCCTGCGAGAGCTTTTCCTCGGAGACGGCAATGTCCATGCTGTGCGAGTCTTCGTCGACCACGATCGAGATCACCTCAGCGGGTGACATGGCGTTGATCACGAACTGCGCCGGATTCTCGTCGAACGGAATGATGTCGACTCGCTCACCAGCGATTTCGTTGGAAACGGCCTGTACACGCGATCCGCGCATACCGACGCAGGCGCCCACGGGATCGACGCGATTGTCATTGCTCTTGACCGCAATCTTCGCGCGGATACCAGGATCACGCGCCGCACCCAGAATCTGAATGAGCCCCTGACCGACTTCCGGCACCTCAAGCTTGAACAACTCGATGAGGAACTCCGGCGCAGAACGCGTAAGGAACAACTGCGGTCCACGCGGCTCGGAACGCACTTCCTTGAGGTAGGCCTTGATACGATCCTGCGGCTTCACCTGCTCGCGCATGATCATGTCCTGACGCGACACGAAACCCTCGGCGTTGCCGCCAAGATCCACGTAAATGCCATTGCGGTCGACGCGTTTGACCACGCCGCTAACCAACTGGCCAACACGGTCACGATAGGCGTCGACGACTTGCGCCCGCTCTGCCTCGCGTACCTTTTGAACGATGACTTGCTTGGCTTGTTGAGCCGCGATGCGGCCGAAGCTCACCGATTCCATCGGCTCTTCAACGTAGCCGCCGACGATCGCCTTCTTATCGACATCGAGCGCATCTTCGAGACGCAACTCACGATCCGGTACCTCCAACTCTTTCGAGTCGTCAGCGAAGACTTTCCAGCGGCGGAAGGTGTCGTAATCACCGGTCTTGCGGTTGATTGACACGCGCACATCCCACTCTTCGCCATGCTTCTTGCGAGTGGCCGACGCGAGGGCGGCTTCGAGCGCCTCGAAGATGACTTCTTTATCGACGCCCTTCTCGTTGGAGACGGCATCGACCACCATCATGATTTCTTTGCTCATCGTCGTTCGTCCTCTTCCGTTGCCCGCCCGCGCCGATCAGGCGACGAGGCGCGCTTTACCCACTTCACCAAAACCGATCGACACGTTCTGCCCATCGACCTCGAGGGTGATGCCCTCTGGGCTCACGCCGCAGAGCACGCCGGTGTACCGACGTCGTCCGTCGCGGGCCACATTCAACTCCACCCAAACTCGCGCGCCCTGAAATCGTTCGAAGTGCGCGGGCTTGCGCAGCACCCGATCGAATCCCGGCGACGACACTTCGAGGTTGTAGGCTCCGGCGACCGGATCCTCGACATCGAGTAGCGCCGACACCTCTCGACTGACTCGTTCACAGTCTTCGATGCCGATGTGCCCTTCACGTCCGGCCGGCAGGTCGAGAAAGATGCGCAAGGTGGCACTCCGCGGCGCCGATACCCACTCGATATCGACGAGCTCATAGCCCAGTTGCTCGACCAGAGGTTCGAGCAGAGCGATCATCTTCTCGCGTACTACCGATGCCGTTGCCATAATGAAAAAGGGCCACGAGGGCCCCCTTGCTATCGTCCCGCCCCGGCCAGGGGCACAAAAACAAAAAGCCCCTCGGGGGGCTTTCAAATCAAGCACTTGCGATGCAAGGCTCGCGCCTTGGATCACTCCCGCGAGACCCGAGGAGCCTCGCGGGAGCGCGATCTTACAAGAAAAGGCTCGCCAGCGCTACTTCGGTGCGCCCGACTCCGCCGGCGCCGATCCCAGCCACCGTGCGAGCCAGGCGTGCACCTCGGAGTAGAAATAGCGGCTGTTCTCGCCCTTCAAGATCCAGTGGTTCTCATCCGGGAACACGAGCAGTCGGCTTGGAATCTGCTGGCGCTGCAGCACCGACCAGTACTCCAGCGAGTTATTCAGCGGTACTCGGAAGTCGCGTTCACCCACCGTCACCAACGTTGGGGTGCGGAACTGCGCCGCATAGCGGATCGGATTCTGCTCACGCCAAACCGGGCCCTGCTCCCAAACGGGACCGCCATTGTTGACCTCACGACCATAGATGGTGTCACTCGTCCCCCACTGAGATTCGAGATTGATCAGGCCGGCGTGACTGATGAGACAGCGGTATCGGGTCGTCGTCGCTTGCAGCCAATTCGCCAGATGTCCGCCGTAGCTCGCCCCGCCGGCGCACTGTCGCGTTGCATCGATGAACGGGTTGTCGCGAATGGCGATATCCGCCGCCTCGTTCAACTCCTCACCAGCTGTGCGCAAAGGGTCACCCTGTATCGTTTGCGCAGCCGCTTCACCGAAACCCGTGGAGCCGCTGTAGTTGGTCAGCAGCACGACGTAACCCGGTGCCGCCAAGAGGTGATAGTTCCAGCGCAACACCCACTGGTCGCGCCACATCGTGTGTGGCCCGCCATGGATGACCACGAAGAGCGGATATTTCTTTGACGGATCGAAGCCGGGGGGCGTCAACAACATGTTGTGGATACGTCGCCCCTTCGAACTTGTGAACCAAAAGTGGCGCAAAGGCGCCAGATCCAGCTTCGCGAGACGATCATCATCGAATGACGCCAAGGTCGTGTGCGACGCCTTCGATGGATCGATCCGTACGATCTGCGGTGGCCGCGTCGCACTCTCGAAGGACGCCAACAGCACGAGCGAACGACTGCGCTCGGCGATGGCGACATTGGTATAGACGCCTAGCGACATATCAAAAGCGAGCTTCGTGACGCCATCGCGAAGGGTCGTGACGAACAATTTCTCGTGCCCGGCTTCTTCGGCCGTGAAATAAATCTGCTTCGAATCGGCCGTGATCGCGAACGAGCTTGGCGTACGATCGATCTTGTCGGTCAGCAATCGCGGCTCCGGTAGCGGCGCGCCCCTGAGCTTCGCCCCAGCCCAACGAAAGGCCACGAGACGTTCTTCGTTGTAAGCCTTATCCGTGCGCGGGGTGTAGCTCGCGATGAGCGTTTGTCCGTCCGGCGTGAACGTCGGTGAGGACCAAGAATTCACGCCATCGGTAAGGCGTTGTGCTTGGCCGCCCGACACCGACACCTGCCACAGCTGTGAAGTGGTGAATTGATAAGCAGCGGTATTTCGATCCGAGCTCGCTGCGAATACCAAAGATTGACCGTCTGGCGTCCAGCTGAAGCCGATCCCTTCGTCACCACCGGCAGCAAAACCCGGCGCCGCGAAGAGCTCGGTCGATGCCAACAGGTTGCGTGGCTCACCCGCAGGAGTACTGCCATCTTTCAAATCGAGAACCAGCAACACGGGTTTCAGATCGTCGAGCCAACGATCCCAGTTTCGGATCGGGAACCCGTCGTAAGCGCGCGCATTCCACTTGCGCGCCTTGCGCTCGGCGGCGATGCGCTTGTTGTCCGCTTCGGTCACTGCACCGGGAAACTGACTACTCGCGAATGCAATCGAACGACCATCGGGCGAGAATTTCGGCGCACGTGCTCCGCCGACCAATTGGGTCAAGCGAATCGCCTCACCGCCAGCGAGGTCGAGCAAATACAGTTGTGCCGCCTCATCCCCATCGCGCCGCGCCGAAAACACGATACGCCGACTGTCTGCACTCCAATCGACACCACTCTCACCGCCAGCGGTGCCGGTCAGACGACGCGGCGCCGGCAGCTTGGCGCCCGCCTCCGCCGAGGTCGCGACGATCCACAGGTCCGAGACTTGCGCCTTCTCGTCGTACGCCGGCTCCGTCACCGAGAACACGGCCCAGCGGCCGTCGGGGCTCACCGAGGGGGCGCCTACCCGCTTCATGAGCCATAAATCTTCGTGCGTGATCGCGCTTTGCGGTGTCGCGACGGCGGCCAACACCGATGCGGAAAGAGACAGACCGAAACCAGCTGCAAGGGCGAGAAGTAAGCGTTTCATGGGCCGATTATGGCCTAAGGATTGCGACTTGCGAGGCCTCCGCCAGTCACCGATAATTGCGAATGATTCTTAACTGCGGATCTACTGCCATGCAAGCTCGCGCATCCAATCGACTCTTGTCCTACGCGCTCGCAGCCCTGCTGCTCTGGGTGGGCATCGGTCTCCCGACCGCTCAGGCGAGCGAACCGGTCGTCGTGTATTCGGCTCGAAATGAGCAACTCATCAAACCATTGTTCGACCGATTCACCGCCGAAACCGGTATCCCGGTGCGATTCACCACGGCCGATGCGGCGGTGCTGATCGAGCGCCTCGCCGCCGAGGGGAAAAACAGTCCGGCTGACATGCTGATGACGGTTGATGCCGGCGAGCTTTGGAACGCTGCCAATCGCGGCTTGTTACGGCCGACTCGTTCGAAAACTTTAGACGCGAACATTCCAGCGACCCTGCGCGACCCAGGTAACCGCTGGGTTGGGTTATCCCAACGCGCACGAACGATCGTCTATCACCCGGACCGCGTTGATCCGCGCAAACTCGGCACCTATGAGGATTTGGCTGATCCCGCCTGGCGCGGCCGTCTTTGTCTGCGCAGCTCAAAGAAGGTGTACAACCAATCGCTCGTAGCCATGATGATCAAAACGAGGGGCGAAGCGGCCACGGAGGCGACGATCCGCGGGTGGGTCGCCAATCTCGCCGCCCCGCCCTTTGCCAACGACAACCAAGTGATGGAAGCCATTGCGGCAGGTCAGTGCGATGTGGGCATCGTCAACACCTACTACCTAGGTCGACTGCTGCAGAAGCAGCCGAATTTTCCGGTCAAAGTATTCTGGGCCAATCAACGTGGTGACGGGACGCATGTCAACGTCAGTGGCGCTGGTATCACGCGCCACGCCCGCAATCCCGCCGGCGCTCAAAAGTTGCTGGAGTGGCTCTCCGCAGGCGATGCACAGCGACTCTTTGCCGGATCCAACATGGAGTACCCAGTTAATCCCACGGTCGAGATTGATCCGCTGGTCCGCAGCTGGGGCAGCTTCACACCCAGTCGTATCAACGTCGTTGAGGCCGGTCGTCGTCAGGCCGCAGCGGTGCGCCTGATGGATCGCGCTGGCTGGCGTTGATGCGAGCGCGTTGGCGCTCCACGCTGGTCATTCTTTTGGCGGCCGCGCCGGCACTCGTCGTGCTGGTCGGGCTGGTCGGTGCATGGGTTGCACCCGCCAGTGACGCCTTGCAGCACCAATGGCGATATCTGCTGCCCGATGCCAGCCGCAACACGATCATTCTCGTGTTGAGCGTCGCTGTTGCCGCGGGCGTCTTGGGTACCGCTTTGGCCGCACTCGTTGCGCTATGCGACTTCCCTGGGCGTGCTTTCTTCTCGTGGGCGCTGCTGCTTCCTCTGTCGATACCAGGCTACGTGCTCGCAGCCGTATTTGCCGGTAGCCTCGATTACTCAAGCCCGCTATACAGCTGGCTACGCGAGCAATGGGGATGGCAATGGCCATCGATTCGTTCGCTCGGCGGCGCTTCCTTCGTGCTCACGCTCACTCTGTTTCCCTACGTTTATCTGATTGCCCGAGTCGCTTTCGAGTCTGCGGCCGAGCGCTATCTCGAGGCAGCGGCCTTACTCGGTCGTACCCGTCTGCAGGCCGCTCGCGAAGTGCTACTGCCGCTCGCGATTCCGGCGATTCTAGCCTCGAGTGCACTCGTTGCCATGGAAACTCTCGCCGATTTTGGGGTCGTGGCTGCGCTCAACGTCGATACCTTGACGACCGCGCTTTATCGGGCTTGGTATGGCATGTTTTCTTTGGTGACAGCGCAGCAGATCGCCGGCTTTTTGGTTCTGATGGCGTTGCTGCTACTGCTCTTCGAACATCGGGCACGATCCGTTCTTCGTATGCGTGAATCCGCAGGGGTTTCATTGTTTCGTGAGCGGCTGCACGGCTGGCGTGCCCTACTGGCGACGCTGCTGACAAGCCTCATTCTCGGCGTCTCGTTCGCGTGGCCCGTTGCACATCTACTCTCTTGGGCCAGCGCGCATTGGGCCGCGGATCTCGATGCCCGCTATTGGGGCTATGTCCTGCGTAGCATCGCTTTAGCGGGGATCGGTGCCGTGCTAGTCGTTTCCATCAGTACGCTGCTGGCATACGCGCGACGCGACGACAGCAGCTGGGTCGGTCGCAGCCTCACCCCGTTGGCAACGGCAGGCTACGCGATCCCCGGCACCGTCTTGGCCGTGGGGTTATACGCGCCATTGGCCTCCGCCGCGCCATGGCTGCAAGGAACATTGATCATCCTGTTCGTGGCTTACATCGCCCGCTTTCTCGCCGTCGGTCATGCTCCCATCGCCGCGGGGCTGGCACGCCTGCCGACCGCGCTCGATGAAGCCGCAGTATTACTCGGTAGTGGTCCGCTGCAGCGTTGGCGCCAAATTCACTGGCCGCTGCTCAAAGGCAGTATGGCAGCCGCGTTTGTTCTCAGCTTCGTCGACTTAATGAAGGAGTTACCCATTACCCTGCTCACGCGGCCCTTCGGTTTTGAAACCTTAGCGATCCGCGTTTTCGAACTCACGTCAGAGGGCGAATGGGAGCGCGCAGCCGTTCCGGCACTCGCGCTGGTGCTTGCCGGACTTTGGCCTCTGAAATGGCTTGCAGGAAGAATGTCTCATGCGACTTGAACTCAAAGATGTTCGCTTTCGCCGCGACGCGACTGAAATCTTGCGTGGAGTCGACCTACAACTGGAGTCTGGTGAAATAGGTGTGCTCGTCGGTCCTAGCGGTTGCGGCAAGACCACCACGCTGCGATGTATCGCGGGACTCGAATCGGTCACGAGCGGCGAGATTCAATTGGGTGATCGCGTGGTCTCCTCGGTCGATCGCCACATCGAGGTGCAAGAGCGCCGCGTCGGCTATGTACTGCAGGACAGCGCCCTATTTCCGCACCTTTGCGTCGCAGACAACATTCGCTTTGGTTTGCGCAAGCTCGCTCGCGAAGAGTGTGAAGTTCGAGTCGCCAACATGCTTGCGCTGCTAGAGCTCCGAGGTCTCGAACGGCGCATGCCGCAAGATCTCTCGGGCGGCCAACAGCAACGTGTCGCGATCGCCAGATCGCTAGCACCCCAACCCGATCTATTGCTGATGGATGAACCCTTCTCGAATCTCGACGCGCGTCTTCGAACGGATCTCGTCAGCGAGTTACGCAGTCTGCTGAAGACGCTCGGTATTACGACCCTCCTCGTGACGCATGATCAGCATGACGCATTCGGACTGGCCGATCGCCTCGGCTACATGCAGGACGGTCGATTGGAGCAATGGGATACGCCTTACGATGTATATCACCGGCCGCGTAGCCGAGCGGTCGCGGACTTCATCGGTGATGGCGTGATGCTCCCCGCGATTGGTAAAGACGGCTTTTGGCACACCGAACTCGGAACGATCGAGGATCCGGCGGCCGATGGATCAGCGGACTTGCTGCTGCGACCGGATGATTTGCTGCACGATGACGACTCGCCAACGCGGGCGCAGATCGTCGGGAGAGTCTTTAGAGGCGCCGACTTTCTCTATACGGTGCAATTACCGAGCGGCCTTCGCGTGCTCGCGTTGGCGCCGAGCCATCATGACCATCATGTTGGCGAGACGCTCGGATTTCGATTGGCGAACGATCACTTGGTCGTCTTTCGCCGCGACTAGTAACGAGAGCCGCGCCCTTTTTTCGCCGCTTTGATGCGCTTGATGTCGAGCGGCTGCCCACGCACGACAATGCCCGACAGATGCTTCAAGACATGATCGGGAATTGCCGCCGGTAAGCGCACGATCGTGTGATCTTCGCGGATGTCGATCCCGTTGATCTCACTGCCGTGCATGTCACCTTCATGAGCCAAGGCGCCCACGATATTGCCGGGCTGCACGCCGTGACGGCGACCCACTTCGAGACGAAAGAATGCCTGCGGTCCCTCGGGACGACGCGGGCGAGCCGCTTTCCGTGACATCGGTTCACGGTCGCCTTCCATCTCCGCTGGAATCTCGGCAACATCGGATGTCGATCGTTTGGCGACGAACAACGCTCGGCCTGATTTGGCCAAGGACGCGAGCGCCGCAGCCACGTCGAACACGTCCGCACCGCTTTCGCGCACGAACTCCTCGATGACGCCGCGATAAGCGGACAGGTCCTGCGACTCGAGCATCTCGCTCAATTCTTTTTTAAACTTCTCAGCTCGCTTCGCGTTGACTTCTTGCACGGTCGGCAACGCCATCGGCTCGATCGGTTGTCGCGTCGCACGTTCGATGATGCGCAACATGTTGCGCTCGCGCGCCGAGATGAAGAGGATCGCCTCGCCCGATCGACCGGCCCGACCCGTGCGTCCGATACGGTGCACGTAGGATTCACTGTCGTAAGGCACATCGAAGTTCACCACATGGGTGATGCGCTCCACGTCGATACCACGTGCCGCCACGTCGGTCGCCACCACGATATCGATCTTGCCGCTCTTCAAGGCGGCGATCGTTCGCTCGCGCTGCGCCTGCAAGATGTCACCATTCAACGCCGCTGCCGCAAAACCGCGCGCCTCTAACTTCTCGACGAGTTCGACGGTCGATTGCTTAGTTCGAGCAAAAACCAGCATCGCGTCGAAGGGCTCCACTTCGAGCAGTCGAGTCAACGCATCGAGCTTGTGAATACCTGAGACCAGCCAGTAACGCTGACGAATATTGGCGGCGGTCGCCGTCTTCGATTTGACGGTGATCTCGCGCGGATCACGCAAATGCTTCTGCGCGATGCGCTTGATTTGAGTCGGCAACGTCGCCGAGAAAAGCACCACTTGGCGCTCGGCCGGAACGAGACTGAGAATGTGATCGATCGCATCGACGAAGCCCATCTGCAGCATCTCGTCGGCCTCATCAAGAACGACATGACGGATGGTTTTCAAATCGAGCGTGCCACGCTCAAGGTGATCGATCACGCGCCCTGGCGTCGCGACCACGATTTGCACACCCCGTCGCAGCGCATTCAACTGCGGCGTGTAGCTTTGACCACCGTAGATGGGCAACACGTGCAAGCCGGGCATGTGACTCGCATATTTTTGACAGGCTTCAGCAACCTGAATGGCGAGCTCTCGAGTCGGCACCAACACGAGCGCCTGGGGTTCGCGACGTGACACGTCGATCTGCGACAAGACGGGCAGCGCAAATGCGGCTGTCTTGCCGGTACCGGTTTGCGCTTGTCCGATGAGATCTCGGCCTTCGAGAAGGACGGGAATCGTTGCTCGTTGGATTGGCGAAGGTGTTTCGTAACCGACCGAAGCGAGCGCAGAGACGAGCGCAGGGGTCAAACCGAGTTCGGCGAAAGTGAGATCAGCTGTTTCGTTGGGAATCATCGCGAAAACCGTGGCCGCGGCCTTGGGAACGACTCGCGAGAAAATTGGTAGCGGGGGTAGGATTTGAACCTACGACCTTCGGGTTATGAGCCCGACGAGCTGCCAGACTGCTCCACCCCGCACCAGGAGGGCGCGAACTATACCCCTTCGCGCCTCTTAGCTCAACACTTGTTCGCACAGGCTCAGCAGGGACTGCGGAAACAGGCCCAGCACGAGCACCGCCAGTGCGTTCAATCCCAGCGCCAACCGCACGCCCGCGTGACGCTCGGTGGTCGGCAAGTCACCCGGCGAGTCGAAGTACATGATCTTGACGACCCGCAGGTAATAAAACACGCCGATCACTGAGACAGCCGCAGCGAAGACCACGAGCGCGACGTGGTTACTGGTCCACAGCGCCTCAAAGATTTGCAGCTTCGCCCAGAAACCGACGAAGGGCGGAATACCCGCCGTCGAGAACATTAGGAACATCATCATCAGCGCGAGCAGCGGATCACGCGCATGCAAGCCCTTGAAGTGATCGAGCTCATCCGCTTCGAACCCTGCCCGGCTCGCGAGCAGAATCACACCGAAAGAGCCGAGCGTCATGATGACGTAAGCAATCGTGTAGTACAGCGCCGCTTCGTAGCCCTGCTCCGTGCCCGCTACAAAGCCGAGCAGAATGAAACCCACGTTACCCACTGCCGAGTAAGCGAGCATGCGCTTGAGGTTGGTCTGCGCAATCGCCACGACGTTACCCACCAGGGTGGAGAGCACCGCCACGATCGCAAGCATCTGCGTCCACGTTTCGCTAATGCCCTCGAGGCCGCCCGCCAGCAGACGGAAGGCCAATGCGAACGAGGCAATCTTAGGTGCCGTTGCGACAAAGAGCGTCACCGACGACGGAGCGCCGTGATACACGTCGGGCACCCACATGTGGAACGGCACGGCGCCGAACTTGAACGCCACACCCACCACGAGGAACACCACACCCATGATGAGCCCGAGACTCGCCGGGCCCTGCAGCGCCACCGCGAGTTCACTGAACAGCAAGCTCCCGCCGAGCCCGTAGACCAGCGACATCCCGTAGAGCAAACATCCCGAGGCGATCGCGCCCAGCACGAAATACTTCATCGCCGACTCGGCGGCGACGCCGTTGTCACGATCGAAGGCGACCAATGCGTAGAGCGAAAGCGCCAGCAGCTCGACTCCGATATACATCGTGAGCAGACTTCCCGCCGAGATCATCACGAAGATACCGAGCAGCGCCGTCAGGACGAGCACGTAGTACTCGCCTTTCAGCAATCCGCGGGTTTCGAGGTAATGCCGCGAATACAAAAGTGAGACCGCCACGAACAACATGGCGAGTAGCTTGAGCAGGTTCGCCAGCGGATCGGTGACATACATACCCGAGAACAGCTCCACCGGAGCCGGCACCTGCGCAAAGCTGAGCAATAGCCCTGCCCCGATCGCCAAGACGAGCAAGGTTAGAGTGGGCGTTATGCGGCTCGCTGCGCGCCCGGAGAACACATCGACGAGCAGCACCACGCAAATGGCGATGGTGAGAAAAATCTCCGGCAGTGCCGGCATCACGGAATCGAGGGTCAATGTCGGTGTCATGTCGTTTCCCCTCAGAGCGGCAACTTGCTGGTGACGATCTGCTCAACGAGATGCTGCACCGAGGCCTGCATCAGCTCGAGCAAAGGTGCCGGCCATACGCCGAGCAATAGCACCGCGACGGCTAGAACGCCGAGGATGAGGAATTCACGGGCGTTCAAGTCGTCGAGCGAGGCTACGCCATCGTTGGCCACCGGGCCGAAGATGACGCGCTTGACGAGCCACAGCGTGTAAGCCGCGCCCAAGATCAGCGTGGTCGCTGCGAGGAACGCATACCAGAAGTTCGCCTTGAAGCTCGCAATGATCACGAGAAACTCGCCCACGAAACCGGAGGTGCCGGGCAATCCCGAGTTCGCCATCGCGAAGAGCACCATGAAAGCACCGAACATCGGCATGCGATTGATAACGCCACCGTAGGCCGAAATCTCACGGCTATGCAGACGGTCGTAGAGAACGCCCACACAGAGGAACATCGCGCCTGAGATCAAACCGTGCGACACCATCTGCACCATGGCGCCGTCGATACCCATCCCGGCGCCCTGCAGATCACCCGTGTTGGCTGCAATGTCGAACACGAGAAAACTACCCAGGGTCACGAAACCCATATGCGCGATCGACGAGTAAGCAATCAGCTTTTTCATGTCGCTCTGCACCAGTGCGACGAAGCCGATGTAAACCACTGCGATCAGCGACAGCACGATGATGAGCATGTCGAGTTCACGTGCCGCATCCGGCGTCACGGGCAGCGAGAAACGCAAGAACCCGTAGCCACCCATCTTCAACATGATGGCCGCCAACACCACCGAGCCGCCCGTCGGCGCTTCAACGTGGGCATCTGGCAACCACGTGTGAACTGGGAACATCGGAATCTTCACGGCGAAGGCCGCGAAGAATGCCAGGAAGATCCAGTACTGCTCGGTCAAGGTGAGCGGCAAATCATGGAACGCCGCGATGTCATATGTTCCGGCCTGCACGTACATGTAGATCATGGCGATCAACATGAACACCGAACCCAAGAAGGTATAGAGGAAGAACTTGATCGTGGCGTACACGCGGCGCGGACCGCCCCATATTCCGATGATGAGGAACATCGGAATCAACATCGCTTCCCAGAAGAAGTAGAACAGCAGCGCATCGAGCGCGGAGAACACGCCCACCATCAGGCCTTCGAGTATCAAGAAGGCCGCAAAGTATTGCGACGCACGCTGCTCGATCACCGTCCAGGCCGCAATCAAGATGGGCACGGTGATGAAGGTCGTCAACAGAATCAGTGGTAACGAGATTCCATCAACGCCCAAGTGATAAGTCGCGTTGAACGCCGGAATCCAGGGCAGCTGTTCAACGAATTGGAAGTCGGCCGTCGATGGGTCGAAACCCTGATAAAGCGGAACCGACAACGCCAACGCCACCAGCGACGTGGCGAGTGCGACCCATCGCCCAACGGCCACTCGTGCCTCGCCGAGTGCGAGCACCACGAGGCCACCAATGATCGGTAACCAGACGAGTAGCGACAACAATCCTGAATCCTGCATGGTCATTTTCCGTCGAGCATCACGCGAGGATCAGGAACCAGCCCAACAACAGAGCGAGGCCGATGGTCATCCAGAACGCGTAGGAATAGAGGTAGCCCGTTTGCAACCGACGAACGACACCGGCGAGTGTCGCCACGAGCTGCGCCGAACCATTCACGAGTGCGCCATCGATAACTGCTTGATCGCCCGCCTTCCAAAAGACGCGACCGAGCAAACGACTGCCGGCCGACAGCACGTTCTCGTTGAACCAGTCGAAGTAATACTTGTTATCGAGTACGCGTCGCACGGGCGTTAGCGCCTTAGCGATAGCGGTAGCAGCACTCGGGTTCTTCAGCACGAAGTACCACGCCGCGACGACACCCGCGAGCGCCAACCACAGCGGCGGATGCTTCACGGCTTCGAGGGCAAATGAGGCCGGGTCGTGGAAGTGTGAAGACAGCTCGGCCAGCACGTCATTCTCGGGCAGAACCTGGATGGCCTCGCCGAAGAACCCGCCGAAGAGTATCGGTTGAACCGTGAGATAACCAATCGCTAGAGACGGGATCGCGAGCAACACCAGCGGCAATGTCACGACCCACGGACTCTCATGCGGCGTGCCGCCGTGATGCCCATGATCATCGTGATGCCCATGATCGTCATCATGCGCGTGATCTTCGTGGGCATGTGCATCATGTCCCTGCTCCGTTCCCCAACGTGGCGCGCCGTGGAAGGTCATGAAGATCATCCGGAAGGTATAGAACGCCGTCACGAACACGCCGATCAGGACGCACCAGTACGCGTAAGTTGCACCCCAACGATCCGCTTCATGCACCGACTCGATAATGAAATCTTTGGAGTAGAAGCCTGACAAAAACGGCGTACCAATCAGCGCCAAGGCACCCACCCAGCAAGTGATCGCCGTGATCGGCATCACCTTGGCGAGGCCGCCCATCTTGCGCATGTCCTGCTCGTGGTGCATGCCGATGATGACTGAGCCAGCAGCCAGGAAGAGCAACGCCTTGAAGAACGCGTGCGTCATCAGATGGAAAATCGCTGCGCCATAGGCCGACGCGCCGAGTGCGACCGTCATGTAACCGAGCTGCGAGAGCGTCGAGTAGGCCACCACTCGCTTGATGTCGTTGTTGACGATGCCGAGGAAGCCCATGAACAACGCCGTCGTCGCACCAATGACGAGAACGAACGATAGCGCCACCTCACTCTGCTCGAACAGCGGTGAGAAGCGCGCCACCATGAAGATACCGGCCGTCACCATCGTCGCCGCATGGATGAGCGCCGAGATCGGTGTCGGGCCTTCCATGGAGTCTGGCAGCCACACATGCAACGGGACTTGGGCTGATTTACCCATCGCGCCAATGAAGAGCAGGATGCAAATCAGCGTGATCGCTGAGACGGTCCACGTATCGCTCAACGCGAACTCTGCAGCCGCCAACATCGGCGCCGCCTCGAAGGCGGCGCGGTAGTCGAGTGAACCGGTGTAGTAGACAACACCCGCGATACCGAGCACGAAACCGAAATCACCCACTCGGTTGACGAGGAAGGCCTTCATATTGGCGAAAATCGCACTCGGTCGCGTATACCAGAACCCGATCAGCAAATACGAAACGACTCCGACCGCTTCCCAACCGAAAAACAACTGTAGGAAGTTGTTCGACATCACGAGCATCAGCATCGCGAAGGTAAAGAGCGAGATGTACGAGAAGAAACGCTGGTAACCCGGATCCTCGTGCATGTATCCGATGGTGTAGACGTGCACACAGAAGGACACAAACGTCACGACGCACATCATCAGCACCGACAGATGATCGACGAGAAAGCCGACCTCCATCCGGATGCCATCACTGACTAGCCAGGTGTAGACCGAGTCGTTGTAGACACCCACTTCGCCACTGATCAGCTGCCAAGCGATCTGCGCGCTCAGCAGGAACGACAATCCGACTGCGGCAATGGTGACCACATGCGCGGCCGTGCGACCGATGAGTTTGCCGAAGAGCCCAGCGATGATGGCGGCCGCGAGCGGCAGCAACGGAATGGCAAGCAGTACGTTCGGATCCATGTGACTCAGCCCTTCAGGGTGTCGAGATCTTCGACGTTGATGCTGCGACGCTCACGGAACAGCACGACGAGGATGGCAAGACCAATGGCCGACTCGGCCGCCGCCACGGTCAGCACAAAGAAGACGAAAATCTGGCCATCGAGATCGCCAAGGTAGCGCGAGAACGACACGAAGCTGAAGTTGACGGCGAGCAGCATCAGTTCGATGCACATCAACAACAGGATCACGTTTTTACGATTGAGGAAGATGCCTGCGATCGAGAGCGAAAACAGAATCGCAGACAAGGTCAGCATGTGCTGCAAAGTGATCATTGACCGCCCTCCCCCTCGGTCGGGACCGAGTTAGGCGCAGTATCCGTCTTGGGGCCAACGCCCTTGACCAATCGCACTCTATCCTCGCGGCGAACGGCGACCTGCTTGGCGACATCCTGCGGCTTCAAGCCCGGACGCTTGCGCATCGTCAGTGCAATGGCCGCAATGATCGCTACGAGCAGCACCATGGCGGCGAGTTCGAAGGGGTAAACGTATTGCGTGTAGAGCACTTCGCCGAGTGCACGCGTGTTGCTGTAATCAGCCGGCAACGGTGCCATACCCTGCGTAGCATCGATACCAAAGCCGCGGAACCAAAATACGGCCACCATCTGCGCGATGACGGCAAACGCAATGAACCAACCGAGACCTGCATAACGCGTGAAGCCGCGTTTGATCTCCTCTGCATTGATATCGAGCATCATCACGACGAATAAGAACAGCACCATCACCGCGCCGACATAAACGAGTACGAGCACGATGGCGAGGAACTCAGCCTCGATCAGCAGCCAAAGCGCTGCGCTCGTGAAGAACGCCAGTACCAGAGACAACGCGGAGTAAACGGGGTTACGCGCGACGATCACCCCGAGCGCTGCCGCGATGAGGATGGCCGAGAATCCGTAGAAAAGCAGTTGAACCAACACCCTGGCGTCTCCCGGTTAGCGATAGCGCGCGTCAGCGGACTTGTCCGCATCGATCAACGCCGCATAGCGCTCACCGACGGCGAGCAGCTTGTCTTTGGTCATGATGTTCTCACCACGATTTTCCATGTGGTACTCGTGGATCCGCGTCTCCACGATCGCATCCACCGGACAGGCTTCCTCACAAAAGCCGCAATAGATGCACTTGAAGAGATCAATGTCGTACCGAGTCGTGCGACGCGTACCATCAGCCGCCACATCCGACTCGATCGTGATCGCAAGCGCCGGGCAAACGGCCTCGCAAAGTTTGCAAGCGATGCAACGCTCTTCGCCGTTGGCATAGCGACGCAGCGCGTGCAGCCCACGGAAACGCGGCGACTGCGGCGTCTTCTCCTCCGGATAGTTGACCGTCACCTTCTTACGAAAGAGCGTTCGCGCCGTCACGGACAAACCCGTGAGCAGCTCGGTGAGCAGGAAAGTTTTGACGATGCTGTGAAGAGCCATGAATTTGCGTCCCTTGACTGTCACTCGGCCCAGGGGCCGATCTGCAAGTGCACCATCACCCCGAGCACGAGAATCCAAACCAGCGTGACGGGAATGAGAATTTTCCAGCCGAGACGCATGATTTGGTCATAGCGATAGCGGGGAAACGTCGCGCGGTACCACATAAAGCAAGTCAGGAAGAAGAAGAGCTTGGCGAATAACCAGTGGAACCCAGGCTCGCCGAGCGGATGCGACGCACCCAGCAAGCCCTCGAACGGGCTCAACCAACCGCCTAAGAAAAACACCGCCGTCAACGCCGAGATCAGAATCATGTTGGCGTATTCGGCGAGGAAGAACAGCGCGAAGGCGATACCCGAATATTCGACGTGGAAACCGGCGACGATTTCCGACTCACCCTCGGCAACGTCGAACGGCGCACGATTGGTTTCAGCGACGCCGGAGATCAAATAAACGACGAACAGGGGAAAGAGCCAAATCAGAAACCAGTTCGAAACACCACCGGCTTGCGCGCGTACGATATCGCCCAGATTGAGCGTTCCGGCCGCCATCACCACGCCGACGAGCGCAAAACCCATTGCGATTTCGTAGGCAACGACCTGCGCTGCCGAGCGCATAGCGCCTAAGAAGGCGTACTTCGAGTTGGCCGCCCAACCGGCAAGAATCACACCGTAGACACCAACCGATGTCAGCGAAAGCACGTACAACAAGCCCGCATCGATATCGGCGATGACGAGATTCGGATCGAGGGGTACCACCGCCCAAGCAGCGAACGCTGGAATCAGCGTAATCGCAGGCGCAATCCGGAACAGCCACTTATTCGACGCCGACGGAACGACGACTTCTTTGAGCAGCAGTTTGATGACGTCAGCAAAGGGCTGAAAGATACCCGGCACCAAACCAAAGATACTGCCTACGCGGTTCGGGCCTTTGCGCAACTGCATCCAGCCGATGACCTTACGCTCCCAGAGCGTCGTGAAGGCGACGGAGAGAATCACCGCCACCGTGACGACGAGAATCCAAAAGGTCGAGCGGATATAGGACGGCAAAGCGCCCCAGATATTGAGGATGAACTCCATCACTGCCCTGCCCCCTCGGCCGCGCGTAGCGCGATCACCGTTTGCTGCAAGGCCGGGCTACGACGCAGAACCGCGTCGATGGAATACATCGGCACATCGAGCTCACCGATCGCGAGATCCGCCGAGCCGCTCACGGCCGCGATCGCCGGTACATGGTGGGTCACGATCGAGGCCGGCACCGCCCCGCCCGCGCCGCTCGTGATGAGCGTCTGCAACTCAGCACGAACTTCTTCGGAACTCTCCTGCTCGAAGCCCGAGAGCTCCAACAGGTTGCCGAGTACGCGCAACACCTTCCAAGCCGGACGCGCTTCACCCGGCAACTTTGACACAGCCGCTTGCGACTGCCAGCGACCTTCGAGATTGACGTAGCTACCGGAGGTTTCAGCGAAGCAACCGACGGGCAACAACACATCGGCGCAGGCCATCAACTCTTCGGACGCATAAGGGGTCAAGGCGACCACACAAGCCGCCGACTTCAGCGCTGACTCCGCCACGGACGCCGACGCCATATCCTGTTTCGGTTCGATAGCACCGACGAGCAAATAAGCGCGTTGCGGTGACTCGAGCATCGAGTGGGCATTGAGACCGATCGTCGTCGCTGCAGCGCCGCCCGCCAGGCGATGCGGCAAGGCTCCGGCAATCGACACACCCGCCGCGTTTCCTCCCTCGGCCAGCACACCCAGCGTGGCGCCTGCCACGCGAGCGATTTCGACCGCGAGCGAGCGCAGGTCAGCCCACGCCGGGTGACGCGACGCCAACGCGCCGAGCCAAACAATTCGCTTCGCGCCCGCGAGTACGGCCTCGGCAGCCGCACGCTGTGCGCTCGTTGGCGTTACGCCTCGCAACAAGCTTGCGTAAGCATCACCAACCTGCACCCCCGTCTTCTCGATGACGACAGCCAACACGCCGGCCAACTGCTGCGCCCAATGCGACGGGTCAGCGGCGATCTGTGCTGCAACCGGGAATCGATACTCGCGCGAGATCGCATCGACGAAAGCCACTTTGGCCCCCGCTTTGACGGCCGCCTTGCGCAGTCGATGCGCGAGCAACGGCAATTCCGCGCGCAAGTTCGAGCCGATGACGAGCGCACCCGACACGGCATCGACCTCGGCGATCGGCAAGCCCAAAGATGGCTGGATGGCATCGGCCGCCGCATCTCGGAAATCGCGCTGGCGCAGACGGTGATCCACGTTAGAGGAGCCCGATGCACGAGTTAACTTCGCCGCGAGGTAGGCTTCTTCGGTCGTTGAAGACGGATGAACGAGCGTACCGAGGTGATGCCCCGCGGCCTTCAAACCGCGTGCAGCCGCCTGCAACGCCACATCCCACGAAACTTCTTGCCAATGCCCATCTTGTTTCAGCATGGGCTTGGCGAGACGGTCATCCGCGTGCACGCCTTCGTAGCTATAGCGATCGCGGTCAGCGATCCAGGTTTCGTTGATATCGTCGTTCGCGCGCGGAACCACGCGCTTGAGCTTTCCGCGCAAGACATGACCGAACAGGTTGCTACCGAGCCCATCGTGCGGCGCGATGAAAGGAACCTGCGACATTTCCCACGAGCGTCCCTGATAGCGGAACGGCTTAGAGTTCAACGCGCCAACCGGACACAAATCGATGATGTTGCCCGAGAGTTCGTGATCGACGCTCTTTTCGATGTACGTGCCGATCTCCATGTTTTCCCCGCGGCCGGTGGTTCCGAGCTCCGGGATACCCGCAATCTCCTGACCAAAGCGAACGCAACGAGTGCAATGGATGCAACGGGTCATGTCCGTCGAGACGAGCGGACCGAGATTCTTATCTTTGACGACTCGCTTACGCTCGTTGAAGCGCGCGATGTCTCGACCAAACCCCATCGCGAGATCCTGTAACTCGCATTCACCGCCCTGATCACAAATTGGGCAATCAAGCGGGTGGTTGATCAGCAGAAATTCCATGGTGGCCTTCTGCGCACCAATGGCGACCTTCGACTTGGTGAAGATCTTCATGCCCTCGGCAACGGGCGTTGCGCAGGCCGGCAGCGGCTTAGGCGCCTTTTCAACTTCGACGAGACACATGCGGCAATTCGCCGCCACGGGCAGTTTGTCGTGATAACAGAATCGCGGCACGTACGCGTCATGGGCGTCCGTGACGTGAATGATCATCGCGCCTTTGCGCGCCTTAACCGGTTTGCCGTCAACTTCAACGTTGACGAAATCGTCCTGCGGATTCGCTGCCATCTTCCCGCGCGCGGCTTACGCCGCCTCCTTGGTGCCATCCACGAGGCTACGGCCACCGTGCTGGATCATGTACTCGAATTCATGTCGGAACTTGGTGACGAAGCTCTGCACCGGCCATGCCGCCGCATCACCCAACGCACAGATCGTGTGACCTTCGATGCGATTGGCGACGTCAATCAACAATTGCAGATCTTCCATGCGGCCTTGTCCGTCCACGATGCGCTTGAGGACGCGGTTCAACCAACCGGTTCCCTCGCGACACGGCGTGCACTGACCACAGGACTCTGACTTGTAAAAACGCGAGATCCGCTCGAGCGCCTTCACCATGCAGGTCGTTTCGTCCATGACGATGACGGCGGCTGAACCCACCGATGAACCGACCGCGCGCAACGAGTCGTAATCCATGTTGACGCCCATCATGACGTCGCCCGGAACAACCTTGACCGACGATCCGCCCGGGATCACCGCTTTCAACTTGCGGCCGCCACGCACGCCGCCTGCGATCTCAAGCAAATCTTTGAACGGGATGCCGAGCGGCAACTCGTAGTTACCCGGCTTGTTCACATGCCCCGAGACCGAGAAGATCACCGTGCCGCCCGCGTTGGTCGTGCCGAGCTGCGCAAACCACTCGGGTCCCTTGCGCAGAATCGTCGGCACCGAGGCATAACTTTGCGTGTTGTTGATGGTCGTCGGCTTGCCGTAGAGACCAAAAGCCGCTGGGAAAGGCGGCTTGAAGCGCGGCTTGCCCTGCTTGCCCTCGAGAGACTCGAGCAGTGCCGTCTCCTCGCCACAGATATAAGCGCCGGCACCGACGAAGGTGTAGAGATCGAAGTCGATACCTGATCCCTGCACGTTCTTACCCAGCAGTCCTGCTTCGTAAGCTTCTTTGACGGCCGCCTCGAAACGCGGCACTGGCTCGCCCAAGAACTCGCCACGGATATAGTTGTAGCCGACCGTGGCACCCATCGCATAGCCGCCAATCGCCATGCCCTCGACGAGCGAGTGCGGGTTGAACCGCAGAATGTCGCGATCGTGGCAGGTACCGGGCTCACTCTCGTCAGAGTTGCAAACGGCGTATTTTTGGATCGGCGCGTTACGCGGCATGAACGACCATTTCGTACCGGTCGGAAAGCCAGCGCCGCCGCGACCACGCAGGCCGCTGGCCTTAACGGCTTCGATAACCTGCTCGCGCGTGATTTCACCCGCGAGGATTTTCTTCCAAGAAGAGTAACCACCGATCTTGAGGTAGTTCTCGAGGGTCCACGGGCGATCGAGCGCGAGCGGCTCGAACACCACGAGATTCATTCGATCGCGCCAGGTGTCGTATGCACTCATTTCAAGTCATCCAAAATCTTGTCGACTTTTTCAGGCGTCAGGAATTCGTGGAATTCGTGATCGACCATCATCATCGGAGCGCCGGTGCACGCGGCAAGGCACTCCTCTTCTCGCTTCAAAAAGATGCGTTTATCCGGGGTGCTCTCACCCACCTTGATGCCGAGCTTGCGCTCGCAATGCGCGAGGATGTCCTCACCGCCGTTGAGCCAGCAGCTGATGTTCGTGCACACGCTCACATGATGCCGTCCACACTCATGGGTCTCGAACATCGAGTAGAACGTCGCCACTTCATACACCTGAATGGACGGCAGACGCAGATACTCCGCAACGGCATCCATCAAGGCGGGCGTCAAAAAGCCCTCGTTCTGCTCCTGCGCAAATCGCAGCGCAGAGAGCGTCGCCGATCGCTGGCGACCCTGCGGAAAGCGCGCGATCCACTGATCGATCTCGTGACGAGTGTGCTCGGTCAACAACGAAACGTTCGGGCCCTCACCCGGCTCAAAAATTTGACCATCACTGGTCTTCACCTGATGGGCAGCACTCATCGATCAATCTCTCCAAAGACGATGTCCTGTGTTCCGATCACCGCTACCACGTCGGCCAGCATGTGACCTTTGACCATCTCCTCGAGCGACGCGAGATGCGGGAAACCCGGCGCACGGCACTTGAGTCGATACGGCTTGTTGGCACCGTCCGAAACCAGATAGATACCGAATTCCCCTTTCGGCGCTTCCACCGCAGCGTAAGTCTCACCCTCGGGTACGCAGTAACCCTCGGTCATCAACTTGAAGTGATGGATCAGCGACTCCATGTCGCCCTTCATGTTCTCGCGACGCGGCGGACGCACCTTGGCATCGGCCACCATCACTGGACCAGGATTTTTCTTCAGCCACTCGACGCACTGCGCGATGATGCGATTGGACTGTCGCAACTCTTCGATGCGCACCAGATAGCGGTCGTAGCAATCACCGTTGACGCCGACGGGAATATCGAAATCGAGTTGGTCGTAAACCTCGTAGGGCTGCTGCTTACGCAAATCCCAGGCGATACCCGAGCCACGCAGCATGGGGCCTGAGAATCCAAGCTGCATCGCACGCTCCGGCGAGACCACGGCGATATTGACCGTGCGTTGCTTCCAGATGCGATTGTCGGTGAGCAAGGTTTCGTATTCATCGACGGCCTTGGGGAAGCGCTTGGTGAAATCTTCGATGAACTCCAGCAAGCCCGCAGCGCGCGCTTCGTTCAGGCGGTCTGCGTCTTTCTGAGAGCGCCAGCGTGAGGCCTGATACTTCGGCATTTCGAGTGGCAGGTCACGGTGCACACCACCCGGGCGGTAGTACGTCGCATGCATGCGCGTTCCGGAAACCGCTTCGTAGCAATCCATCAGATCTTCGCGTTCTTTGAACGCGAGCAGAAACACGGTCATGGCGCCGATATCGAGACCATGCGCACCGAGCCACATCAAATGGTTCAGGATGCGCGTGATTTCGTCGAACATGGTGCGGATGTACTGCGCGCGCAGCGGCGGCTTCACACCGAGCAAACGCTCGATGGCCATCACGTAGGCGTGCTCGTTGCACATCATCGACACGTAATCGAGGCGATCCATGTAGCCGATGGATTGATTGAACGGCTTGGACTCCGCCAGCTTCTCCGTGGCGCGGTGCAGAAGACCGATATGCGGGTCCGCCTTTTGAATGACTTCGCCATCGAGTTCGAGGACGAGGCGCAACACGCCGTGAGCCGCAGGATGCTGCGGCCCGAAGTTCATGGTGTAAGACTGGATTTCAGACATGGATCAGTTTCCGCCGAGCGCGGGGTCGTAGCGGTTGTCGTGACGAATGACTCGCGGCACGAGCGTGCGCGGTTCGATGCTGACCGGCTCATACACCACGCGCTGCTTCGCGGGGTCGTAACGCACTTCGACGTTGCCGATCAGCGGGAAATCCTTGCGGAACGGATGACCGATGAAACCGTAGTCGGTCAGTAGTCGGCGCAGATCCGGGTGACCGCGGAATAAAATGCCGAACAGATCGAACGCTTCGCGCTCGAACCAATTCGCCGACGACCAAATATCGACCAGCGAGTCGATGATCGGCTCCGCATCATCGGCACAAAACGCCCGCAAGCGCAGCCGCTGGTTGTGCGTAATCGACAATAGCTGCACCACGACCGCAAAACGCGCGCCATTGTAACGTTCCTGACCGGCCGCGCCGCGATTCACACCGCGCGAAAAGCCCGACCCCGTCGCAGACAAGGTCTTCCACTCGGATTTGCCAAACTCTGAATAGTCGACGCCCGCGAGGTCCATGAGCATCTCGAAGCGCAGGCTCGGTTCATCACGCAGCACTCGCGCGACCTCGAGCCACTGGCTGGCGTCGCATTCATAAGCGATTTCGTCCGGCAGCGAGTCGATACGACGCACCAGCGAACCCAGGCGAGCCTCGATGGCCTGCACGGTGTTTTCGATCGTCATGGATTCAGTACCGAGCTCGTGCGAGCGATCTTCTTTTGTAATTGGATGATGCCGTAGAGCAATGCCTCGGCCGTCGGCGGGCAACCGGGCACATAGACATCGACCGGAACGATGCGATCGCAGCCGCGGACAACGGCATAGGAGTAGTGGTAGTAGCCACCACCATTGGCGCAGGACCCCATGGAGATGACCCAGCGTGGTTCCGGCATCTGGTCGTACACCTTACGCAGTGCGGGAGCCATCTTATTGACGAGCGTACCGGCGACGATCATGACGTCGGACTGACGCGGACTCGGTCGAAACACGACGCCAAAGCGATCAAGGTCGTAACGCGACGCACCCGCGTGCATCATCTCGACCGCGCAACACGCAAGACCAAAGGTCATGGGCCACAACGAACCGGTTCGAGCCCAATTGACGAGGTTATCTACTTGCGTGGTGACGAAACCACGCTCAGCAAAGCTTTGCGCCTCGCTGCTGTTGTTCAATCCCACTCGAGTGCTCCCTTCTTCCACTCATAGATGAACCCGACGATCAGGATGCTGAGAAAAATCCCCATGGCAACGAGACCGAAGGTGCCGATCGATTTGAGTGCGACGGCCCACGGAAAGAGGAAAGCGATTTCGAGATCGAACACGATAAAGAGGATCGCGACGAGGTAGTACCGCACATCGAACTTCATGCGGGTGTCTTCGAAAGCTTCGAAGCCACACTCGTAAGCGGATAATTTTTGCGCGTCGTTTGGCGCCTTGGAGAAGTACCGACCGAATCCGGTACCGAGCAGCAGCAACACGGCAGCGAGCCCTGTGGCAACTGCCAAGAAAATCAGTGCAGGCAGATAGTTCGAAAGCATATTCACCGCCCTAGCACGATCACGACGAAAAGCCGCGAAACCCCCGTGCCGCAAGCGGCGCGAATTGTAGCAGGGTATGAATCGAGTTTGGTGCGGTCGGGGAGACTCGAACTCCCATACCTTTCGGCGCTAGCCCCTCAAGCTAGTGTGTCTACCAATTCCACCACGACCGCAACGTCGTTGTCAGACTTACTGACCCTGTTCTGGCGCTACCGGCGGTGCGTCAGATAATGTCGGCGCCGGATTCGCAGGCGCCACTTGCTCGACGGACTCGCCCAGCAATCCTTCAGAAGTATCGACGGTGCTGCGCGTGCCAAGCCACGCCAGCGCCAGACTGTTAAGCATGAAAATCGCGGCGAAAATCGCCGTCGAACGCGACAAACCCGTCGTCGCGCCGCGCGCGCCGAACACGCTACCCGAAGCGCCCGCACCGAAACCGGCACCGGCATCGGCACCACGCCCACGCTGCAACAGCACGAGCGCCACGATCGCGATCGAAACGAACACTTGCAATATGGTCAGGGCGGTCAACAGCATGTGATGTTCACTTTCCAGTTGCACCGGCTGCGGCGACGATCGCCGCAAATTCCGCTGCTTTCAGTGAGGCCCCACCTATCAGGCCACCGTCGACATCCGGCATCGCGAAAATCTCTTTCGCGTTACCCGCCTTGACGCTGCCCCCATAGAGGACCCTCACGGAGCCGGCAATTGTAGCATCGATTGCGGCAATTCGACCACGCAGGCAGGCATGAACCTCCTGCGCCTGCTCGGGACTCGCCGTACGGCCGGTTCCAATCGCCCAAACGGGCTCGTAGGCCAGCACGCCACGACCGAGGGACCCTACCCCGACTGCGTTGATCACGGCATCAAGCTGGCGCGTCACGACGGTCTCCGTCGCACCCGACTCGCGCTCTTGCAAGGACTCGCCAACGCAGAGAATCGGTACAAGCCCTGCTGCCAGTGCGGCGGCGAACTTGCGGGCGACGAGCTCGTCCGTTTCACCATAGATCGCCCGTCGCTCGGAATGACCGACGATGACGTAACGACAACCGATCTCGCGCAACATCGATGCCGACACTTCACCTGTGTATGCACCCGCTTCAACCTGTTCGCAAACATCCTGCGCACCGAGCTCGATCGCACTACCCGCTAGCGCCGCGACCGCCGATGGCAAATACACAAACGGTGGGCACACGACGCAGTCGACAGAACTGGTCGGCAACAACTCGCGCAAGCCCAACAGCAACTCCGTGTTACCTGCGAGCGAACCATGCATCTTCCAGTTGCCCGCCACCAGTGGCTTGCGTGTCATCGTCATACCCCGGCCTGTACGGCGTCCGCAATTCTTTGAGCAAAGCCACGAGCCGTTGCCGACTCCTCGGCCTCGACCATCACCCGAATCAACGGTTCAGTGCCGGAGGCGCGCAGCACTACACGGCCGCGCCCAGCGAGCTGCGCATTGACCGAATCGACGACCGCCCGTACCGAGTCGCGCGAGTAAGGATCGAAGCGCTCTTTGACGCGCACGTTGATCATGACCTGCGGTAGCAGTGTTAAGTCGGCGGTGAGTTCCGCCAGCGACTTGCCGGTTTCGCACATCACACCCAATACCTGCAACGCCGCAATCATCGCGTCGCCGGTCGTCGTCTGATCGAGCGTCAGCAAATGCCCCGAAGTCTCACCACCCAAGACCCCGCCCGTCTCGCGCAACTTAGCGAGAACATACCGATCGCCCACCGCCGCACGCTCGAACGCGATACCTTTGTCCCGCAACGCCCGCTCGAGGCCGAAATTCGTCATCAAGGTTCCGACGACCGGACCGCGCAGCGTTCCAGCGGCCTGTTTGGCGAGCGCAATCACGTACATCAACTGATCGCCATCGACCTTGCGACCTAAGTGATCAACCATCACGAGACGATCGCCATCGCCATCGAGTGCAATGCCGACCTGGGCCTTCACGCCGGGGACCGTCAACTGCAGCAACTCGGGTGAAGTCGATCCACAGCCCTCGTTGATATTGCGACCTGTTGGAGAACAGCCGATCGGAACAATCTCAGCGCCGAGGTCGGTGAGGATACGCGGGGCGACCTTGTAACCCGCGCCGTGCGCACAATCGATCACGATCTTCATGCCCGCGAGGCTCTTGCCGGCCGGGAATGTCGCACAACAAAAGTCTTGGTAAGCCTTGCGCGTCTTATCGACACGGACCGCACGACCTAAGCGCCCAGACTCGACCGTCGTCGCGCCATTGGCCAACTCGGCCTCAATGCGCTCCTCGGCTTCGTCCGTCAACTTGCCGCCCTCGGCGTCGAAGAACTTGATGCCGTTGTCGTAATACGGGTTGTGTGAGGCACTGATCACGACGCCAAACCGACAGTTGAAATGACGCGTCATGAAGGCGATGCCGGGCGTCGGCAACGGACCGATCAGGAGCACATCAAGACCCGCCGCGATGAAGCCCGCCTCGAGCGCGGCCTCGAACATGTAGCCCGAGAGCCGCGTGTCCTTGCCGATCAACACGGTGCCGCCTTGTGGTGCGAGCACTCGCGCCGCGGCACTTGCTAAGCGCAGCGCAAAATCCACGGTCAAAGGTTCCTGACCTACCGTGCCTCGCACGCCGTCGGTTCCGAAATACTGTCTCGCCATGATTCTTTGCGGTCCTGGTGACTTATGGGCCTTGATCGCGGAACGCGCTCCACACTTTCAGCGCATCCACGGTCTCGGGAACATCGTGCACGCGAATGATACGCGCACCGCCCTCGCAAGCGGCGAGCGCGAGCGCAAGACTGCCGGCGAGACGGGCTTCCACCGGTCGACCCGTGAGACCCGCCAACATCGACTTGCGTGACAAGCCCGCGAGCATCGGCACACCGAGAGACTGGAGCTCGCTCAAACGTCGCAGCAACGCCAAGTTGTGTGGCAGCGTCTTGCCGAAGCCAAAGCCCGGGTCAATCACGAGTCGATCATCCGCGATACCCACGGCACGACAAGCCTGCAACCGCTCGGCGAGAAACTCGCGAATCTCACCCACGACGTCGGTGTAGTGCGGTGCCTGCTGCATCGAGCGTGGCTCGCCCTGCATGTGCATCAAACAAACGGCCGCATTGCTCGCGGCGACTGCGGCGAGTGCACCGGGTCGGCGCAGTGCATAGACGTCGTTGATCATCTGCACGCCAAGCTCGAGGCCTGCGCGCATCACGTCCGGCTTGCTGGTATCGAGAGAGACGAGAGCACCGCGCTCGATCAAACGACGCAGAACGGGTTCGACTCGATGCCACTCCTCATCGGCAGAGACCTCTGCCGCACCAGGACGGGTCGACTCGCCACCGACATCGATGATGTCGGCGCCGGCAGCGCGCATACGCTCAGCTGCGGAAATAGCCGCCTCAACATCGACGAACCGACCGCCATCGGAAAAGGAATCGGGCGTGACATTGAGCACGCCCATCACCCTTGGGAAACGCAAATCGAGAAGTCGATCTGCGCAACGCAGCGACATCAGCCGGCGCTGCCCTCACCCGCTGGCGTAGCGCCAAGGCCGCCCGAAGGCGCCGGACGCGGCGGCGTATCGCCACCGGTCGGGCCGGTCGGAGCCGAGTCGTCCCAACCCGAAGGCTCACGCGGCGGACGACCTTCCATGATGTCTTTGATCTGACCATCGTCGATGGTCTCGAATTTCATCAGGGCGTCTGCCATGGCATGCAGCTTGTCGAGATGGGTCTGCAGGATGTCCTTCGCACGCTGGTAGTTGCTCTCGATGACGCGGCGAACTTCTTGATCGATCGCGTGCGCCGTCTCATCCGAAACCTGTTTGGTCTGGGTGACGGAACGCCCGAGGAACACCTCGCCCGACTCTTCGGAATACGTGAGAGGTCCGAGCTTATCCGAGAGACCCCACTTCGTGACCATGTTGCGCGCGAGATCGGTTGCCCGCTCGATGTCGTTCGAAGCACCGGTCGTCACCGCGTCGGCACCGAAGATGATTTCTTCGGCGATGCGTCCACCGAAGAGCGTCGTGATGCTCGACTCGATGCGACGCTTACTCATGGAGTAGCGATCCTGCTCCGGCAGGAACTGCGTCACACCGAGCGCGCGACCGCGCGGAATGATGGTGACCTTATAGACCGGATCGTGCTCGGGAACCGAGATACCAACGATCGCGTGACCGGCTTCGTGATAGGCGGTCATGCGCTTCTCTTCCTCGGTCATGACCATGGAGCGACGTTCGGCGCCCATCATGATCTTGTCCTTGGCGCGCTCGAACTCTTCCATACCAACGATGCGCTTGTTGGCGCGAGCGGCGAACAGCGCGGCCTCGTTGACGAGGTTCGCCAGATCCGCGCCCGAGAAACCCGGCGTACCACGCGCAATCAACGCGGGCTTGACGTCCTCACCGAGCGGAACTTTGCGCATGTGAACTTTGAGGATTTGCTCGCGGCCGCGCACATCGGGCAGCGGCACGACGACCTGACGATCGAAGCGACCGGGTCGCAACAGCGCCGGATCGAGCACGTCGGGACGGTTGGTAGCAGCGATGACGATGATGCCTTCGTTGCCTTCAAAGCCGTCCATCTCGACGAGCAACTGGTTCAGCGTTTGCTCACGCTCGTCATGACCACCACCGAGACCCGCACCGCGATGGCGACCGACGGCATCGATTTCATCGATGAAGATAATGCAAGGCGCATGCTTTTTGGCTTGCTCGAACATGTCGCGCACGCGGGAAGCGCCCACGCCCACGAACATTTCGACGAAGTCAGATCCCGAGATCGTGAAGAACGGAACCTTAGCCTCACCGGCGATCGCTCTTGCGAGCAACGTCTTACCGGTACCGGGGCTACCCACCATCAGCACGCCCTTCGGAATCTTGCCGCCGAGCTTTTGGAACTTCGATGGATCTTTGAGGAAGTCGACGATCTCGCCGACTTCAGTCTTGGCCTCGTCGACGCCCGCCACATCGGCGAAGGTCACCGCGACTTGATCTTCACTCAGCAGACGCGCGCGACTCTTGCCGAACGACATCGCCCCGCGGCCGTTACCGCCGCCCTGCATCTGCCGCAGCATCCACGCGAAGACCAGAATCAACAGCAACGCCGGCGCCAGCTGCAGGATCAACTGCGCGAGGAAGTTAGGCTGCTTCGGCGCACGACCGATGATCGCCACATCCGACTTCGCCAACGTGCCGATCAGGGCGGTGTTGTCGGTCTCTGGGTTGTAGAGCTCGAAGGTGGACTTGTCTTTACGCGTACCGATGATGGTATCGCCCTGCAGCACGACGCTCTCGATGCGACCGTTGCGCACTTCCCCTAGGAAGGTCGAGTAGCTGATCTCGGCGACGGGGCCCGAGCGGGGCATGAATTGGCTGAAGAGCACCAAGACCGCCAACGCGATCAGGGCCCAAACCACGAAATTTTTCATCAGATCGTTCATTACCAATACCTCAAAGGCGCGTTCCCTCGCCCCGCCTCGATCAAACTACACGAACAGGGGCCGCTGAACCAGTCGAAACGGCCGCTATACCGCCTTTCGACCGCGTGCGAGCAGGTAAAGTTCGGGACTGCGCGAGCGCGAGGCTGCGGGCTTGGCGAACTTGACTCGGTTGTAATGCTTTCGCGCTTCCGCAACGAACACATCGAAACCCGAGCCCTGAAAGGTCTTGATGAGGACGTCGCCCCCCGGCTTCAAGGCCCGATTGGCGAGATCCAGCGCTAATTCACACAGATACAGCGAACTTGGCTGATCGATCGCCGGGACGCCTGACATATTCGGCGCCATGTCCGAGAGCACTACATCGACCCCACCGGCTGGCACCTTGGCCAGAATGGCCTCGAAAACCGACTCCTCACGAAAATCGCCCTCGATGAACTCGACCCCGGCGATAGGTTCCATCGGTAGGATGTCGCTCGCGATCAAGGTGCCGTTCTTGCCAACCTTGCGTTTCGCATACTGGCTCCACGCACCGGGCGTGGAACCGAGATCGAGCACCACCATGCCCGGCTTCAGTAACTTCTCCTTCCGATCGATCTCCTCGAGCTTGAACACGGCACGCGAGCGCCAGCCCTCGGCCCAGGCTCGCTTCACGAACGGGTCGGTGAAATGTTCTTTCAGCCACTCGCGGCTGCTTTGCGTACGTTTGACCATGATCGAAGGGGGTAGAATGGCGGCCGTGAAACTAACAGAAAAACAGCGCCGCTACCTGCGCGGCCTTGCCCACCCGCTCAAACCCGTCATCCTGATTGGCAACGCGGGGGTCAGCCCCGGCGTCGTGGCCGAGACACAACGTGCTCTGCATGACCATGAGCTCATCAAAGTTCGAATGACCGGTGCGGATCGCGAAGCTCGTGACGCGGCGCTCGAGGATCTCGCCAAGCAATGCGACAGCGCGTTGGTGGGCCGAATCGGCCACGTCGCCACGCTATACAAACCGCGCGCCGATTTACGCAGGATCGTGCTGCCCGATTGATAAATGCGCGGCCGCAACGCCGCGCAGCACCGCGAGTTCCTCAGCCCTCGTAACGAACGGCAACGATCTCGTAGGAGCGCACGCCGCCGGGCGCGGCCACATCCACGACGTCGCCTTCGGACTTGCCGATCAGCGCGCGGGCGATGGGCGATGTGATGGCAATTCGTGAAGCACGAATGTCGGCCTCGTCATCACCCACGATGGTGTAGGTGACGCGCTTGCCGTCTTCCTCGGCTTCGAGATCCACCGTCGCGCCAAAGACGACCTTGTCACCTGGCGTGAGCTGAGCGACATCAATGATCTCGGCCGTCGAGAGCTTGGCTTCGAGCTCGGCAATGCGACCCTCGATGAACCCCTGCTGCTCACGCGCTGCGTGATACTCGGCGTTCTCCGACAGATCGCCATGGCTTCGCGCCTCGGCGATTGCCTTGATGACGTTCGGACGATCCTCACTTTTGAGGCGTTTCAGTTCGGCACGCAGCATCTCAGCGCCGCGCAGGGTCAAAGGATTACGCTTCATGCGGGCAGCTCCTGATGCAGATCCTGCAACCGGTTGACATCGACTTGGTCGAGCGAGTCGAGAGCCTCGCACGTTGCGAGCGCCGCCGCCAGCGTCGTGTAGTAGGTCACACGTCGCTGCACCGCCTCGCGCCGGATTGAGTGTGACTCCTGCACGGCCTGCTTACCCTCGGTCGTGTTGACGATCAACACGATCTCGCCGTTTTTGATCATGTCGACGCAATGCGGACGACCCTCCCGAACTTTGTTGACCTTGCGAACGGCAATCCCAGCTGCTGCGATGACGGCAGCCGTCCCTTCGGTCGCGACGAGATCGAACCCTCTTTCGGCGAGACGCCGAGCCAGCTGAACCACCCCAGGCTTGTCGCGCTCACGCACGCTCAAGAAGCAAGTGCCCGATCGCGGCAACACGACGCTCGAGGCGGCTTGAGCCTTGGCGTAGGCTTCCCCGAAGCTGCGACCGGTACCCATCACCTCGCCCGTCGATTTCATCTCGGGTCCGAGCATCGGGTCGGCTTCTGGAAATTTGACGAAGGGGAACACCGCCTCTTTCACTGAGTAGTACGGCGGCACACGCTCCTTCGTCGCGCCGAGCGCTGACAGCGTTCGCCCCGTCATGACGCGAGCGCCAATCTTAGCGAGCGCAAGGCCGGTCGCCTTCGAAACGAAGGGCGCCGTACGCGATGCACGCGGGTTCACTTCGAGCACGAAGATCACGCCGTTCTGAATGGCAAACTGAATGTTCATCAAACCGACCACGTTGAGTGCGAGCGCCAGCTGCTTGGTCTGCTCGCGCAAGGCATCTTGCAACTCGGCTGACAAAGAATTGGGCGGTAGCGAACACCCGGAGTCGCCAGAGTGCACGCCTGCCTGCTCGACGTGCTCCATGATGCCGCCGACGAGTACGTTGCGACCATCGCAAACCGCATCGACGTCGACTTCGATGGCGTCATCGAGAAATCGATCGAGCAGCACCGGACTCTCGTTCGAGACCTTCACCGCATCGGTCATGTAAGCGCGCAAATCATCTTCGTTGAAGACGATCTCCATCGCACGACCACCGAGCACGTACGAGGGGCGAACCACCAACGGAAAACCAACCTCACGAGCGAGCGCGAGCGCCTGCGATTCAGTGCGCGCCGTCGCGTTAGCTGGCTGGCGCAGTCCGAGCGCCTGAACCAACTTTTGAAAGCGCTCACGATCTTCGGCCACGTCGATCGACTCGGGCGATGTACCGATGATCGGCGCACCGGCCTTCTCGAGTGCGCGCGACAACTTGAGCGGCGTCTGACCGCCGTATTGCACGATCACGCCTTCAGGCTTTTCTTTATCGATGATCTCGAGCACATCTTCGAGCGTCAGCGGCTCGAAATACAAACGATCGGAGGTGTCGTAATCGGTGGAGACGGTCTCGGGATTGCAATTGATCATGATGGTCTCGAAACCATCCTCGCGCAGCGCGAGCGCTGCGTGCACGCAGCAATAATCGAACTCGATGCCCTGACCGATTCGATTGGGGCCACCACCCAAGATCACGATCTTGCGTCGATTCGTCGGCGCCGCCTCACACTCTTCTTCGTAGGTCGAGTACAGATACGCGGTCGACGTCGAAAACTCGGCCGCACAGGTATCGACACGCTTGTAGACCGGGCGAACCCCGAAAGACTGCCGACGGGCGCGGATCTCACCCTCGGTGACACCCAAAAGTTTGGCCAAACGCGAATCGGAGAAGCCATGCCGCTTGAGGTATCGCAGTCGCGAAGCATCGAGCGCCGTGATCTTGCCGTTGGCCACCTCACCCTCGAGTCTCACGATTTCTTCGATCTGCGCGAGGAACCAAGGATCGATGCGGGTGAGTTCGTGCGCGCGATCAAAGGTCCATCCAGCGCGGAACGCGTCTGCCGTCTGCAGCAAACGATCGGGACCCGGCATCCGCAAGTTGTGCGCTAGCGTAGCGGCTGCTTCCTCGCCAAGCGGCAGTTGAGTGACAGGTGACAACCCGTCCAGGCCGGTCTCGAGACCTCGCAAGGCCTTCTGCAGCGATTCTTGGAAAGTGCGACCGATGGCCATCACTTCGCCCACCGACTTCATCTGCGTGGTGAGTCGATCGTTGGCGCCACGGAACTTCTCGAACGTGAAGCGCGGAATCTTGGTGACGACGTAATCGATGGTCGGTTCGAACGACGCCGGCGTCGCACCACCGGTGATGTCGTTACGCAACTCATCGAGCGTGTAGCCCACGGCGAGCTTCGCCGCGATTTTAGCGATCGGGAATCCCGTTGCTTTCGAGGCGAGCGCCGAAGAGCGCGAAACGCGCGGATTCATCTCGATGACGATCAAGCGACCATCTTCGGGATTGACGGCGAACTGCACGTTCGAGCCACCGGTGTCGACGCCGATCTTGCGTAGCACGGCGATCGAAGCGTCGCGCATGCGTTGATATTCTTTGTCCGTCAGTGTTTGTGCCGGGGCCACCGTGATCGAGTCGCCCGTGTGCACACCCATCGGATCGAGGTTCTCGATCGAGCAGACGATGATGCAGTTGTCGGCACGATCGCGCACGACCTCCATCTCGAATTCCTTCCAACCGAGGATCGACTCCTCGATCAGCACCTCGCTCGTCGGCGACGCATCGAGACCGCGCAACACGATCGACTCGAATTCTTCGCGGTTGTAGGCGATACCGCCACCGGAGCCACCGAGCGTGAAGCTCGGTCGAATCACACAGGGATAGCCGAGCGTCGACTGGATGGCGAAAGCTTCTTCCAAACTTTTGGCGACCGCAGAACGCGCTGACTCGAGACCGATCTCGCGCATCGCATTGCGGAAGAGCTCGCGATCTTCAGCCATATCGATCGCATCACGCGAGGCGCCGATCAATTCGCAATCGAACTTTTCGAGCACGCCCTCGCGCACGAGATCGAGGGCCGTATTGAGCGCCGTCTGACCACCCATCGTGGGCAACACGGCATCCGGACGTTCCTTCTCGATGATGCGGGCGACCGTGCGCCAATTGATCGGCTCGATATAGGTCGCATCGGCCATGTTCGGGTCGGTCATGATCGTGGCGGGATTCGAGTTCACCAGGATGACCCGGTACCCCTCTTCCCTTAGCGCCTTGCAGGCTTGCGCGCCCGAGTAATCGAACTCGCAGGCTTGGCCAATGACGATCGGACCTGCGCCGATGATCAGGATGCTTTGGATGTCGGTTCTTTTCGGCATGGCGGACTCGGTTTCTCGATCAAGCCGAACGACGGCGTTGCATGGCGGCCGTGAAGCGATCGAACAGATGGCTGACGTCGTGTGGGCCGGGGCTCGCTTCCGGATGCCCCTGGAAACTGAACGCATCGCGATCGGTGCGCGCCACGCCCTGCAAAGTGCCGTCGAACAACGAGCGATGCGTGGCCACGAGATTCGCCGGCAAGCTGGCCTCGTCGATCGCGAATCCGTGATTTTGCGAGGTGATCAACACTCGGCGACTCGCGAGATCCTGCACCGGATGATTTGCGCCGTGATGACCGAACTTCATTTTCACCGTGCGCGCGCCGCTCGCGAGACCGAGCAACTGATGCCCTAGGCAAATACCAAATAGGGGCACGTTGGCCGCAAGAATCTCGCCGATTGCACGAATCGCGTAGTCGCAAGGCTCGGGATCACCCGGACCATTCGAGAGGAATACGCCCTCGGGCTGCAATGCGAGCACGTCAGATGCCGGCGTCTGCGCTGGCACCACCGTGACCGAGCAACCCGCATCAACGAGCAAGCGCAGAATGTTGTACTTCACGCCAAAGTCGTACGCGACAACGCGATAGGGTTTGTGTCCCGTGCGTGCGGGTGGCGCATCGAAGCTCGAACCCGAGGTCCAATCGTAGCGCTCGCGAACCGACACCACCTTCGCGAGATCCATCCCCTTCAATCCGGGGAAGGCACGCGCCGCTTCGAGCGCTGCAGCCTCCAGAGAGGCGACATCACCGGACTTGCTCGCTGCGCCCGTGACGATGGCGCCATTCTGCGCACCCTTCTCACGAAGAATGCGCGTCAGACGTCGCGTGTCGAGATCTGCAATGGCAACGACACCGTGGTGCACGAGAAACTCGGGAAGACTGCGCTTTGAGCGATAGTTGCTGAGCCGGGGCGGCAGATCGCGAATCACGAGTCCGGCTGCATAGGCTGCAATGGACTCCATGTCTTCGTCGTTGGTGCCGACGTTGCCGATGTGAGGATAAGTGAGAGTGACGATTTGCCGCGAGTAAGACGGGTCGGAAAGAATTTCCTGATAACCGGTCAAAGCGGTATTGAAAACGACTTCGCCGGAGGTATTCCCTGTTGCACCGATCGAAAGGCCGCGGAAGGTCGAACCATCCGCGAGCGCCAGCACTGCTTCGCTCACTCAGTCACCCGTTGCTCTGCAAAAACACTCTCCGACGCAGAGCGCGGGTATCGCATTGACAAAACGGGAGACACTCTCGCGAATGTCTCCCGCCTTGCTAGGACTAACCCGGCTATCGGATTAGAAGGAAATTCTATGTTTTCGGACCCCATCCTGTCCATGAGATTCGGGGTGAAATCGCACCGATACGAAACACCGGGAGAATCTTCTAAGTCTTTGTTTTCAAACTAATTACATCGCCCATTTCATACCGACCAGGCACCTGTTCGAACAAAAATTTCGCCGCCCGCAAGGCGCCTCGGGCAAAGATTGCCCGGTCTGTGGCCTGATGGGACAGCAGCACGCGCTCGCCGGCTCCCAAGAAGGCGACCGTGTGATCACCCACCACGTCCCCGCCCCGCACAACCGCATAACCGACCTCACCGACAGGGCGCGCGCCGCCCTCGGCCTGGTGGCGTACCGCATCGCGTCGGAAGGCCGTTCCACGCCCCTCCGATGCGGCTTGACCGAGAGCGAGCGCAGTGCCGGAGGGGGCATCCTGCTTGTGCCTGTGATGCGCCTCGACGACTTCGATATCGAAGTCGGCCGGTAACGAGCGCGCTGCTTGGCGCACGAGTTCCAGTAGCAACGTGACGCCGAGACTGGTGTTCGCTGCGATCAGCACCGGGATGTGCTGTGCCGCGGCATCCGCAGCGCTGTACACGTCCGCATCGAGACCGGTCGTCCCGACGACGATGGGCACACCGGCATGCGCGCAAATGGTGAGATTGCCGCGCGTCGCGCTCGCGGACGAGAAATCGATGACCACTTGGGCGTCCGTCAACACGGCCGCCAGATCGGTGGTGACGCGGGTGCCGATCGCGGGCAAACCCGCGAGTTCGCCGAGATCACGACCCACGGCAGCAGCGCCCTCACGATCGATGGCACCGACGAACATCACATCACCCATCTCGAGCGCAGCGCGCGTGATGGCAAGCCCCATGCGGCCCGAGGCTCCGACGATCACCACTCGCATACGAATTCTCCTGGCGGTTTAGTTGCCGCCGGAGAAGAAGCGTTTCACGCCCTCGAAGAAGCCCTCTTCTCGCGGCGTATGGCCCTCGCCATCACCGCGCAGCGACTCATCGAATCGGCGCAGCAAATCGCGCTGCTCGGACGACAGTTTCACCGGCGTTTCTACCACAACGCGGCAGAACAGGTCGCCTCGACTGCCGCCGCGCACGGGTTTCACGCCCTTGTCGCGCAAACGGAAGACACGACCCGATTGGGTCTCGGCCGGAATCTTGATTGAGACTTCCCCTTCGAGTGTCGGCACATTCACCGAACCACCGAGAACCGCCGTCGCAAAACTGATGGGCACTTCACAAGACAGATCGTCACCTTCGCGCTCGAAGATCGGGTGCGGCTTGACGTTCATCTCGATGTACAGATCGCCCGGTGGCCCCCCATTGCGGCCCGCCTCGCCTTCACCGGCCAAGCGAATACGATCTCCGGTCGCCACACCCGCCGGTACCTTGACCGACAGCTTGCGCGTTCGACGGACACGACCCTGCCCAAGACAGGTATCACACGGGTTTTTGATGACCCGTCCGGTTCCGCGGCACTTGTTGCAAGGCTGCTGCAATTGGAAGAAGCCCTGCGAGATCCGCATCTGGCCGCTTCCCTGACATTGATCACACGTGATGGGGCTCGAGCCCTTGGCACAACCGCTGCCATGACAGGTCTCGCATTCCATGAGGCGCGGAATCTCGACCTCGGTGGTGTAACCAAACACGGCTTGCGACAGATCGAGCTCCAGCTCGTAACGCAGATCCGCGCCACGGAAAACTTGCGAGCGACCGCCACGACGACCACCACCAAAGATATCGCCGAATACCTCACCAAAAATATCGCCGAAGTCCGCCCCGCCGAAACCGGCACCGCCGGGGCCACCACCTTGACGCATGGCCTCCATACCATCGTGACCGTGCTGGTCGTAGACGGCACGCTTCTGCGCGTCTGAGAGCACTTCGTAGGCCTCTTTGGCCTCTTTGAAGCGCTCTTCAGCCTCGGCATCACCCGGGTTGCGATCGGGGTGATACTTCATCGCGAGGCGTCGGTAGGCCTTCTTGATGTCGGCCTCCGACGCACCCTTGGCGACGTCGAGGATTTGGTAGTAGTCGCGTTTAGCCATGTGAGTTCGATCGGCCCAAGACCGATCAGGACGCCTTGCGATCCTGATCCTTGTCCTTCACTTCCTCGAACTCGGCATCGAGCACATCGCCACGATCCTTGCCCGAGCCTTCGGCACCACCCGCCGCACCCGCCTGGTCGCCACCCTCACCGGATTGCTGCGCGTAGGCCTGCTGGGCGATTGCGCTCGAAGCCTGCATCAGCGCTTCAAGTTTCTTCTCGATCTTGTCTTTGTCGTCGTCCTTCAGGACGGCCTTGAGGTCATTCAGGGCGTTCTCGACCTTGACGCGCTCTTCGGTGGCGACCTTCTCGCCCAAATCTTTGAGCGTCTGCTCGACCGAGTGAACCATGCCATCGGCTTTGTTGCGCGTCTCGACGAGCTCGCGGAACTTTTTATCCTCTTCGGCATGCGCCTCGGCATCGCGCACCATGCGCTTGATCTCATCCTCGGAGAGGCCTGAGGATGCTTTGATCACGATGCGCTGCTCCTTACCGGTCGCCTTGTCTTTGGCCGACACGTTCAGGATGCCGTTGGCGTCGATGTCGAACGTGACTTCGACTTGCGGCGTGCCGCGACGCGCTGCCGGGATGTCCGTGAGATCGAACTTACCGAGTGACTTGTTATCGAGCGCGCGCTCACGCTCGCCTTGCAACACGTGAATCGTCACGGCGGTCTGGTTGTCCTCGGCGGTCGAGAACACTTGCGAGTGCTTGGTCGGGATCGTGGTGTTCTTCTCGATGAGCTTGGTCATCACGCCACCCAAGGTCTCGAGACCGAGCGACAGCGGTGTTACGTCGAGGAGCAACACGTCCTTCACGTCGCCCGCGAGCACACCACCCTGGATCGCCGCACCGACGGCCACCGCCTCGTCCGGGTTGACGTCCTTGCGCGGATCCTTACCGAAGAATTCTTTGACGTACTTCTGCACCAGCGGCATACGAGTCTGGCCGCCGACGAGAATGACCTCGGACACCTCGGCCGCCGACAGACCGGCATCCTTCAGCGCGATCTTGCAGGGCTCGATCGTGCGCTTGACGAGATCTTCGACCAGCGACTCGAGCTTGGCACGCGTGAGTTTCACCGCCAAGTGCTTGGGGCCCGTCGCATCCATCGTGATGTACGGCAGGTTGATGTCGGTCTGCTGACTCGAGGAGAGCTCGATCTTGGCTTTCTCGGCCGCTTCTTTGAGGCGCTGCATGGCGAGCGGGTCCTTGCGCACATCGACGCCGGACTCTTTCTGGAACTCGTCAGCGAGATGGTTGATGACTCGCAGATCGAAGTCCTCACCACCTAAGAACGTATCGCCGTTCGTTGAGAGCACTTCGAACTGACGCTCACCATCGACCTCAGCGATCTCGATGATCGACACGTCGAACGTGCCACCACCCAGGTCGTACACCGCGATCTTGCGATCGCCACCGTCTTTATCGAGACCGTAGGCGAGCGCAGCCGCGGTCGGCTCGTTGATGATGCGCTTGACGTTTAAACCCGCGATGCGGCCAGCATCCTTCGTGGCCTGACGCTGTGAGTCGTTGAAATAAGCCGGCACCGTGACGACGGCCTCGGTCACTTCCTCACCGAGGAATTCCTCGGCGGTCTTCTTCATCTTCATGAGCACACGCGCAGAGATCTCCGGCGGCGCCATCTTCTTGCCCTGCGCTTCAATCCAGGCATCGCCGTTGTCCGCCTTGACGATCTTGTAGGGGACCATGTCGATGTCCTTCTGCACGATCTTCTCGTCGAAGCGACGACCGATCAGACGCTTCACGGCATAAAGCGTGTTTGAGGGATTCGTGACGGCTTGGCGCTTGGCCGACTGACCCACCAGAACCTCATCGTCCTTGGTGAAGGCGATGACCGAGGGGGTCGTACGATCGCCTTCGCTGTTCTCGATCACGCGAGGCTTGCCGCCGTCCATGATGGCGACGCAGGAGTTCGTCGTGCCGAGATCGATGCCGATAACTTTTGCCATGTTGTGTGCTCCGTTGCGGATTTCGTGGGGCCACCGGCCCGTTATGCCGCTTCAAATGGGGGTGTTCGTGCGGGGTGCACCCCGGGGCTCGCGCGACGATGACGCGCGCGGCGCGCAGCAATCGACCGTTCAGGGTGTACCCGCGCTGGATGACCGCGAGCACCGAATTGGGCTCGGCTGTATCCGAGGGCTGGGCTGCCATCGCCTCGTGCAGGTTGGCGTCGAAAGGCTCGCCAACGGGGTTGAGCTCGATGATCCCGGCCTTCTCCATTGCCTTGGCGAGCAATCGGGCCGTGGCCGCCTGGCCCTCTGCCAACGCTGCCGCATCCGCCTTGCCGGCGTTCTCGACGCCCAAATCCAAGCTGTCCTTCACGGGCAACAACTCGCCCGCAAACTTCTCGAGCGCGTAGCGATGCGCCTGCTCAACGTCGCGCTGGGCGCGCTTGCGGATGTTGTCGAGCTCGGCAAGGACCCGCAGCTTTTCGTCCTTCAGCTGTTCCACCAACGCTCGAGTCACGTTGAGCTCTTCGCGCAAAGACTCGATGTCCGGGCTGGCTGCAGCCACCTGTTCTGGCGATTCACTCATGAGATATCACCTTGAAAAACAATAATTTACGATGGGAAATTAGAAAATAAGGCAGCTCTTGACTGCCCCTATTCGACCCACTCCCTGACGGGCTAGATGGGGTCTAGCGGCGGGAATTCAAGGCGGAGCCTAAGAGCCGCGCCGTCATGTCGACGATGGGAATGACGCGCTCGTAGGCCATACGGGTCGGGCCGATCACCCCGATCACACCCATCACGCCATCGTCACCGCTATAGGGTGCCGTGACGATGCTGCAGTCGTCGAGCACCTGATAGCCCGACTCCTGTCCGATGAAGATCTGCACACCCTCGGCATGCAAGCTCTGATCGAGCAAGTGCAGAAAGTCGCGCTTTTCGTTAAACGCCTCAAAGAGCCGCTTGAGCTTCTCAACGCTCGAGAGCTGGGCTACGCCCATCAGATTGGTCTCACCCGCGACAATGTACTCAAGCCCCGCTGTCGGCGTCGGCGCCTGATCGACCACTTGCTGGGCTGCACTGATCGCATCGAGCATCAAGGCGTTCATATGCGAATGCGCGTCCTGCAGTTGCTGCAGAATCTCCCGCCGCGCCTCGTCGGGAGTACGACCCACGAGCTGCTCGTTAAGGTACTGCGCTGCGCGCCGAAGCTCCTCACCCGTGTAATGCCGAGACAGGTGGATGATGCGGTTCTGCACCTCGCGATCATCGAAGACCATCACCACCAGCACGCGATTCTCTGACAAGGCGACGAACTCGATCTGCGTGATTGAGGCCACCTTCGGGCGCGGCACGGTGACCACACCCGCGAGCCGTGTCACGTTCGAGAGCAACTGCGACGCATTGGCCACCAACGCCTTCGGATCACCCGTGAGGTTCGGGCCGAACTGCTGACGCAGTTCATCGACCGCCAGCCCCTCGAGCGGCCGCGATCGCAACAAGGTGTCGACGAAGAAGCGGTATCCACGATCGGTCGGGATGCGCCCCGCCGACGTGTGCGGTGAGACGACGAAGCCGAGCTCCTCGAGATCGGCCATCACATTACGGATGGTCGCCGATGACAGACTGAGCCCCGAATCGCGCGACAAAGCGCGTGAGCCGACGGGCTGGCCATCCCGGATATAGCTCTCGACGAGCACCCTCAAGAGCTGTTGGGCGCGGTCGTTCAGGGAGTCGTAATCGTGGGCCATGGGTAAAACGCTACCGACCCATGACGAATCCCGTCAAGCGACCCGTTTTGCGAATTGGTGCCGCCGCGAGGTCCGTGATAAAACGGCGCAGCTTTTACCCGGTGCTTCCGCATGTCGTTAATCCGTCGCTGCGCTCTCGTCACCCGCTTCGCCGATGCTCGCGTCGCCGAAAGCGCCGCCCTGCTCGCTCGTCATTTGAGTGAACGGCAAATCGAGGTTCTCGCTCTCGAGTCCGAGGCCGAGCGTCTGCCCGATCTCGCGGTTCGCTTCGTCCCAGACGACATGCTCGCTGATGACGCTGATCTCGTCATCGCGATCGGCGGCGATGGCACCTTGCTGCATGCCGCTGGGCTTTTCGCTCGCACCGACACCCCTCTGCTCGGCGTCAATCGCGGCCGGCTCGGCTTCCTCACCGACGTGATGCCCGAAGACATGCTGGCCTCGGTAGACGATGCGATCGAAGGACGATGCGCGCGCGACTCGCGCCCTCTGCTCGCGGCCGAGCTCACCACCCACGATGGCCAACGTAAGACCGGTCTCGCACTCAACGACATCGTGCTGCAAACGAGCCAGATCGGTCGCCTCGTCGATTACGAAACTTGGATCAATGGTCGCTTCGTCAACGCGCACGGTGGCGATGGCCTCGTCGTGGCGAGTGCGACGGGCTCGACGGCCTATGCGCTCTCTTGCGGCGGCCCAATCGTGGATCCGGATCTCGAAGTCCTCGTCGTTGCGCCGATCTGCCCGCACACCCTGTCGGATCGACCCATCGTCGTTGGCGCCAAATCCATCGTCGAAGTGCGGATGCTGGATCGCCCCGATTCCATCGCTGAAATCGCCTGCGACGGACATGCGCTCGGGCGCTTGGCGCCGGGCGGCACGCTCGCCATTCGACCGGCCACGCAGCGCGTCACACTGCTGCATCCGGCCGGTTATGACTATTTCCGATTGCTGCGCAGCAAGCTCAACTGGGGGCGTCGCAGTTTCGATGCTGTCCGCTGACGAGCGCCCATCATGCTGAGCCACTTACACATCCGCGATTTCGCGATCATCGAGAGCGTCGAACTCGATCTTCGTCGCGGCCTGACGGTGCTCACGGGTGAAACCGGCGCGGGTAAATCGATTCTGGTCGATGCACTGCAACTCGCGATCGGCGGTCGCGCTGGGGCGGAGGCGATTCGACATGGCGCGGATCGAGCGGAGATCACCGCCACCTTCGACATGACCGGCGCACCTCTGGCCTTACGCGAGTGGCTGGATGAGCAGAGCATCGAGATCGACGACGAGCTTGTCGTCCGTCGGGTCATTCAGCGCGATGGCAAATCCCGCGCCTATCTCAACGGTCAAACCGTCGCCGTGCAATTACTGCGTCAAGCGGGCGAATGGCTCGCCGACATCCACGGCCAGCACGAATTTCAATCTTTGATGCGCTCCAATGCGCAGCGCGACTTACTAGACACCTACGCGGCCACATCGCAGCTCTGCCAAAAGGTCGGCGATCTGCATCGAGAGCGCGTGAAAGTTGACCAGGCACTCGACGATCTTTTGAACGCCGCACGCGATCGCGACGCGCGACTTGAGCTGCTGCGTCATCAACTGGGCGAGTGGGAATCGCTAGCGCTGCGAGACGGCGAGCTAGCCTCTTTGATGGAAGAGCGTCACCGATTGACGCACGGTGCAAAGCTCGCCGACGCCGCGCGCGTGGCGCTAGAGATGATCGACGCCAACGAGTCGTCCAACGCCCATGCACTCGCCGCTCGTGCACTGAATCAAGTTCGTCAGGTTGCGCATCTCGATGCGAGCTTGGCCGACACCCTGCCTGCGCTCGAAGAATCGGTGATCCGTCTTCGCGATGTGGCCGGCGATCTCACGCGTTACCTCGACAAACTCGAAGCAGACCCCGGCCGACAGGAGCTCGTCGAGCAGCGCCTCGCGACCATAGAGTCACTCGCTCGAAAACATCGGGTCGCGCCAGAAGGATTGGCGTCGGTGTTCAGCGAGATGGGCATCGAGCTCGAGCGGCTCGAGAAGTTGGAGCAACACTCCGGCTCGTTGACCGCCGAGCGTGACCGGCTTGTCGCCGAATGGCGCAAGGTGGCTGAGCAGCTCGGCAAGTTACGTCGCAAAGGCGCAGCCGAGCTCGCCAAGGACATCACGCAACGCATGCAGGGCCTCGGCATGGTCGGCGGCGAATTTCGTATCGCACTGAACTCGCCATCGTCGCCTGACTTAACGCAACAACACGGTGGCGAGACCGTCGAATTTCAAGTCTCGGCCAACGCAGGTCAGCCACCCCGCCCCCTCGCCAAGGTTGCCTCGGGCGGTGAGCTGTCACGCCTCTCACTCGCGGTTCAGGTGGCGCTCGCCGCCCGCACGACGAACGAGTCGAACTCCGCCGCCTGCATGGTGTTCGATGAAGTCGATTCCGGTGTGGGCGGCGCCGTTGCCGAAATCGTTGGTCGTGAACTTGCCGCGCTTGCGCATAGCGCTCAGGTACTTTGCGTCACACATCTGCCGCAGGTGGCCGCGCTAGGTACTCAACATCTGCAGGTGCGCAAAGCGAGCGACGGCAAACAAACCCATACCGGCATCCGCGAACTGCAAGGATCCGAGCGTGTCGAAGAAATCGCTCGAATGCTGGGCGGGGTCACCATCACCGACACGGCGCGTGAACACGCCGCGGAAATGCTGCGCGGCGGCGTCAGTCCGCCGCGTTCGCGCGATGCGGGCAGTTCGTCTTCCGGCAGTGTCCGTAAATCACGAGCGCGTGGTCGGTGATTTCAAAACCGTGACGCTCGGCGACGGCATGCTGCCGACGCTCGATGTCCTCATCGATGAATTCCTCGACATGCCCACAATCAACGCACTTGATGTGGTCGTGGTGGGCCCCCTCGTTGAGCTCGAAGACCGCCATGCCATCAGTGAAGTGATGGCGGGTGACGAGCCCAGCCGCTTCGAACTGGGTTAGCACGCGATAGACGGTTGCGAGCCCGATGTCTTCGCGCGAGTCGACCAACCGTCGATAGATATCCTCAGCCGACAGATGCCGATTGCCGCTGTTCTCGAGGATTTCGAGAATCTTGACGCGCGGCAACGTCACCTTCAGTCCAGCCTTGCGTAGATCCTTGCTTTCCACGTGAGCCCCAACGGGTTGAGTTAGAATGCATGGATTATGGTACAGCGCCACCGAACTGCTCCAGTTTTTCGTCCCCGCCTGCCGAGCCTGACCTTACTCGCGGCTCTGCTCGCCACGCTGCTCACTTCAGGCTGCGTTTATCGAATGACGGTGCAGCAAGGCAACTTCCTCGACGCCCGTCAGGTCGTGCAGGTGAAAGAAGGCATGACACGCGCGCAGGTTCGCTTTCTTCTCGGCACTCCTATGCTGCCCGATGCATTCGACCGCGACCGCTGGGACTACCTCTACTACCTGAAAGTCGGTCGCCTGCAAAAAGCGGAAGAACAACGGCTGACCATCTACTTCACGGACGACAAAGTGAGCCGCATAGAGAACGTCGGGGCACCGACCGAAGTTCCGGCCACCGAAGCACCGGCGGCTAGCACGCCGGCTGCTGAGAGTCCGCCCGCCAAGACTCCCTAATCCGAAGTCTCAACGACCGGGTTTACGCGTCAGCGGATTGCGGCCTTTTTCCGTTTGATGCGGTTGCGCACGCTCACGTCGCGCTGCCTTCGGATCCACCTTCAAAGCGACATACATCTCGACGCGATCACCGTCGACGAGCACACGCGACCGATCGCAACGCTCTCCAAAAATACCGACCGGGGCACTGCGCCACCAAGCCTCATCAAGCGGAGATGCTTCGCTCGCGCTCTGATTCTCCGTTGCGAGCCGCTGCTCGAGCTCGACGCGCACTTGGCTCAAAAGGTCATCGACGGTGGCACCCGAATCGAGAACGACCGTTAACTGCCCTTGCCAATCGGCTAGCGCGCACGCGAAGAAACACTTCATGGCTGACGCGAACGACGCACGAAGGCATCAACTAACGAAGCGGCGGTCTCCTCGAAAAGCGGTGCGAACATCGCACCCGCCAATCGATTGGCAAACTCGAACCGAAGGCGAAGCGTGACCGAGCAACCTTGGTCGCCGATGGGCGCGATATCCCAAACTCCTTCGAGGAAACGGAACGGCCCTTTCACGAGACGCATGGTCACACGACGACCCGGCTCGAGCTCGTTGCGAGTCGTGAATTCGGTGTTGAGTGCGCTGCGCTGCACGCCGAGTGTGGCGACGACATAGCCCTCACCGCGCTCCTCGACCCGAGCGACTCGGCATCCGGGAACGAACTCGGGATAGCGCTCGACATCGTTGATGAGCTCGTAGAGCTTTTCGGCCGAAACCGCGACCATGGCAGAACGAACGACTTCGCGCATCGGAGCATTGTATAGAATGCTTGGTGACCATGAAGACCGAGACCAAGGCGAATACCAACGACGGACCAAAAACGATCGCCGAAAACCGTCGTGCACGCTTCGACTACTTCATCGAGGAGCGCTACGAGGCCGGTATCGTTCTGGAGGGTTGGGAGGTCAAGGCACTGCGCGCAGGCAAAGCGCAGATCACCGAGTCGCACGTGTTCGTGCGCGATGGTGAAGTGTTCTGGATTGGCGCGCACGTCAATCCGCTGAAGACGACATCCACGCATGTCATCGCCGACCCGATACGCACGCGCAAACTGCTCATGAAGCACAGCGAGATCGCTCATCTCATCGGCGCGGTCGAGCGTAAGGGATACACCATCGTGCCGCTCGAGCTGTATTGGCAGCGTGGTAAAGCGAAGCTTCGTATCGGTTTAGCCAAGGGTAAGAAGCAGCACGACAAACGCGAAACGGAAAAAGAGCGCGACTGGTCGCGCGACAAGGCGAGATTGTTGCGACGCGGTTGACCTCGTGCACGTGCGCGCGGCGCACACAAGTTTTATCTCGCACGCGCCTTACGGCGATGTCACCTGCGTTTCGTTGACTCCGTTCCAAAATGGAGTTACCCATTAGGTTCTCCAATAACAACCACGACGGAGTTCCCTGATGAAACCTATCCGCTTGGGTGTCGCTGTTGCGGCAACCGCGTTGGTTTTCGCAACCGGTGCTAACCTCACCGGACCGCAAAGCCTCGCTTTTGCCGATCAGGCCCAGCCACCGGCACCGCCCACCCCACCGACCCCACCGCAGCCGGGCAGTCAGCCCCAGGGTGGTCAGAAGCCTCCGATGATGCCGCCGATGAGTGGCCCGAAGCAGCCACCGCAGGGCAGCCCCGTGGGTCCGCCGCCTCCGGGTGGTTCGGTGCCACCGCCGCCGGGTAGCCCACCGCAGGGCAACAATCCGCCGTCGAATCAGCCGCCGTCGGGCGCGCCGAACCAAGGTGGTGCCAAGCCGCCACAGCCGCCGGTCATGCCTCCGATGAGCGGACCGAAGCAACCGCCGCAAGGTGGCCCGGTCGGTCCGCCGCCGCCTCCGGGTGGTTCGGTGCCACCGCCGCCGGGTAGCCCACCGCAGGGCAACAACCCGCCGTCGAATCAGCCGCCGACGGGCGCGCCGAACCAAGGCGGTGCCAAGCCCCCGCAGCCGCCGGTCATGCCACCGATGAGTGGACCGAAGCAGCCGCCGCAAGGTGGCCCGGTCGGTCCGCCGCCGCCTCCGGGTGGTTCGGTGCCACCGCCGCCGAACCAGCCGCCCGGCGGCTAATTTCAGCTAAGGCTTTCGCCTGAATAACAACGGGGATTGGGGGAACCCAATCCCCGTTGTCGCGTGGCCCCGTTGATCAATCCCTCATAAAAATCAGACTCGCGCACGGATCCCCTATGCAATACGCCAGCCTCAAAAATCGATTCGCCATCGCCACACTCGTTGGTACCAGCTTGTTATTAGCTGGATGCGTCTCGATCGGACCTCGAGGTCTTGAGCTGTCGCGCACGGAGTTCAACTCGGCGATTCAACGGACCGACGGCGAACAGTTACTTTTGAATATCGTTCGTCAGCGCTACAACGACCCGGTGATGTTTCTCGAGGTCGCCTCCGTCTCGAGCTCGATTTCGCGATCCGCGAGCTTGAACCTCTCGGGCTTCTTCCCTGGCGGCGGTAGCCCGGACTCTTACAACGGCGGTTTGGGCGGAAGTTATAGCGACTCCCCGCTCGTCTTCTATTCGCCGAATACCGGCGAGCGATTCGTTCGCCAGATCCTGACCCCGATCGATCTGCGCACGATTTCTTTGTTGCTGCAGTCCGGATGGAGCATCGAACGCGTTCTGCTCGTCGCCGGCGACTCATTTGCGGGCCTCAAGAACACCACGGCCGGCGCCGGCGATTACCGTGCTTTGGTTGATCACCTGCGCACGCTGCAACGCGCCGATCAATTGTCATTCGCACTCGAGACGTATAACAACGTCGATATTTTAGCGATGATTCCGACCACAGCCGCCCTTTCGAGTGAGGCTTACCGAGAAGCTTGTCGCTTGATGAACTTCCCAGCGGATGGGCGCCCGATCCGTGTTCAGCTTGGCATCGGCGATCGCCCAGACCCCAATTCCTACGTCTTTCTGGCAACACGCTCGCTGTACTCGTCCTTTTACTTCCTATCCAACGGTGTCGAAGCACCCGCGGGCGACTTGAGCGAAGGCGTACTGCAGCGACGCCGTTTGGATGGCGGCGTGTTCGATCGGGATGGCGATCTGTTTCGCGTGCAAACCTCTACAGGCAAGCCTGCAGATGCGGCGGTTAAAGTTCGTTATCGTGATCAATGGTTTTACATTCCATCGAAAGATCCGGACTCGCGTACCACGTTCGCGCTACTTAGCATGATGTTGATGCTACAAAGTGGCGACACCGCGCGAATGGCCCCACTGATTTCCTTGTCGCCGACTCGTTGATACTTCGGTCGAGCAACCACACAAACACCGGTCTATCGTGGACTCGGGTATCTATCGATTCATCCTGCGGCACAGCAGACGAGATCAAATCGCGCTCGTACTGCTGTCGCTCGCCGGGATGCCGATCCTCTACTACTCCTTCGAGCTGCCAAAAATCATCATCAACGAGGCGCTCGCTGCCAACGGCGAGTTTCCCAAACCATTTTTCGGCGTTTCGCTCGATCAGATCCCTTTCTTATTAACCCTGAGTGCAGCGTTCCTAGCACTCGTATTGATCGGCGGCGCATTCAAATTCCTGACTTCGACATATCGATATCGTGTTGGCGACCGATTGCTACGCCGTCTACGCTACGATCTGGTCGAACGCTTACTTCGTTTTCCTGTCAAAGACTTTCGAACCCAATCATCCGGGCAAATCGTCTCGATGGTTGCTGCGGAAACCTCGCCCCTCGGACTATTCATGTCGGAAGCCTTTACGGTTCCGACCGTCGCAGCGGGGACTTTGTTCACCGTTTTACTGTTCATCTTCATGCAGGATTGGATGATGGGCGTGGCCGCACTGGCCCTGTACCCGCTGCAGCTGTATCTGATCCCCCGAATCCAAGACCAACTGAACGAACTCGAACGCCGGCGCGCCCTGGAACTTCGACATGTTTCTGACAACGTCGAGCACATCGTCACCAATGCGGCCGAAATCCACGGCCACGACACATCGAGACTAGAACTCGCCATCGTCGGCAAACGCCTGCAGACCATTTTCGACATCCGGGTACGAATCGCGACGCTTCGATACACGATCAATGTACTGAACCAATTTTTCTCGCAACTGACTCCGTTTTTCTTCTTATCCATCGGCGGATACCTGGTGATCCAAGATGAGATCAGCTTGGGCTCACTCGTCGCCGTTCTGGCCGCGCATAAAGATATGTACGCGCCCTGGAAAGATCTGATCGACTACTACCAGAAGGCTGCAGACTCGAGCGTCAAGTATCAGCAGCTGAGCGAGTTTTTCACCCCTCCTTCGCTGATGGATCGCAATGTCATCGTTGGCGATTCACCGAGTTCCGCTTTGACAGACAGTTATCTGCTCTTGAGCAATGTCGTCGTTGATGCAGGCGACGGGGCCAAACCACTTGACGGCGCAAACCTTCGACTACCGCTGCCCGCTCACGTCGCATTCATCGGCGGCAGCGGCAACAGTCGAGATGAACTCGCTCGAGTCTTGCAGCGACAAACGACTCCCTCATCCGGTGAAGCTCGCCTCGGCGATGCCACGATCACCGCTCTCTCGGATCGAGTGATCGGCAGAACCATTGCCTATGCGGGACCCGATGCGTCACCCGGCAGAGGGACACTGCGCGATAGCCTGCTCTATCCGTTGGCTCGACAACCGTCGAAGACGTTGCAAGACGCCCGCCACGCGCGCGAGGCGGCATTGACGGGCAATTCGTCGCTGGACCCTGATGCTGACTGGCTCGACTATTCCGTGCTCGGAGATAACAGACCCACGCGTCTCGAAACCCATATCGACGCCGTGCTGCAGACCACCGGGCTCGATCAAGACGCCTTCGATTGGGGCATCCGACGCACCGCTGATGGACTCGACGAGAACACGCATTCCCTGCTGTTGACAGCGAGACGACAACTGCGCCGCGTGCTTGACGAATCGAATCTGGCCGACGCGATCGAATCGTTCGATCCCGAGCGGTTCGTGGAAAACACCTCTCTTCTCGAGAACATTCTTTTCGGCGCCATCAGCGACGAGAAGCTGCAACTACTCGAGTCGCACGTTCTGCAATGCATCGATCGCGCAGGACTCACCGAGACTCTGGTTGAGCGAGGACGAAAAACCGCTGAATTGATGCTAGAAATGTTCCGCGACTTGGATCCAACGGATACGTTCTTCCAAAGCTTCAACTTCATCAGTCCGAACGAAATGCCCGACTACGAGCGCCTACTGCGACGCGAGCTCGGAAGTACGGATCGTTTGAAGCTTCTACAACTGTCGCTGAAACTGATCCCCGCCAAACATCCGATCAGCGAATTCGATAGCGAATTTCGTCATCGGATCGTGCAAGCCCGTCGAATGTTCCGCGACAGCCTGCCGGCAGCTCTGGAGGGACAAATCAGCTTCTTTGATCCCTCAACGATCAATACCGCGCTGACGATTCGCGACAATCTGGCCTACGGAAAATGGGTGGCCGCTCACCCCGACCAACTGGCCAAGGTGGATGAAATCATCCGGCAGGTCGCCACGACCTGCGGACTGGCGAGCGGGATCGCCCACCTTGGCTTGCAGTACGACATCGGCGTCGGCGGTGCCCGATTGACAGCCTCACAGCGACAACGGTTGATTCTCGCTCGCGCGTTAATCAAACGCCCATCATTACTGATCGCCAAAGAAGCGTTCTCTGCGATCGAGCCATCCAGACAGTCAACCATCATCAGACAAATCAAATCGTTCATGAGCGAGGCGAGCTTTTTCATCATCGAACCGGACGATAGTCGTACCAGCGAATTCGCTGTCTTGTTCGAACTGAAACAGGGGCGACTATTTGAACGCAAGCTTTTGACGGAAAGTGTATCGCCATCTTCCGAGACACAGGCGAGTCGCGCCGGCCTTGGTGCAACGGCGGAGGTACTGTCGCAAATTCCGCTCTTCGCCTCGATCGATCGCGCCAAACTGAAGTTGCTCGCATTCACGAGCGACTGGCTGACTTGTGAGCCTGGCGAATACGTGTTCAGACAGGGGGATCCGGGCGATAGGGCTTATGTCGTTCTGGAGGGCGAAGTCGACGTCGTATTGCAACAACCCCAAGGCGAGACCGTGCTCGCTACGCTCGGTAGCACTCAAATATTTGGCGAAATGGCGCTGCTAGCGTCGCAGCCACGCACCACCTCGATTCGCTGCAAGAGCCACACCCGAATGCTCGCGATTAGACAGGATGTTTTCATCAAACTGGTTCAAGAGGATGCCAATATCGCTCTTGCCATCACGCGCGTACTGATCGGGCGTTTGTCGAACACCCTACGCGATGCCGCTCGTCGGTAGGACGAGCGGCACCCGCGGGACGCCGATCTTGATCGGCACTTGAAAGCGACGGTTTCGTCTATACTGTATGGGTATCTTGAAGGGGGCGACCGGCTTCGACGTGGGTTGCGAACCTTCAGGGGCGTGCCGAGGTGCAGTGAACCTCGTAAAACTTTGCTGCAAACTACAGTTGCCAACGACGACAACTACGCTCTGGCGGCTTAATCCCGCCTAACCTCTGACCGGCTGGTGCCTATAACACCGAACCAGGGGACGCGCTTATAGGAGCGCGGGCTGCCGTGCGACGGGGCAGTCCCGCTAAGAGTCACCGTGTGCTGGCTGAGCGTCTTCCCTGCTCCTCGGGTAGCGCGAGGCGAGATCCAATGAGAGAGCTACGCGCGTAGATCCTGAAGTCTAGGGCTTGCGGACGCGGGTTCGATTCCCGCCGCCTCCACCAAGTTGAGATACATGGACGTCCGATAAAGTTCGAAAAGTGCTTGTAAATGAATGTTTTACAGGCCAATAGGGTTCAATGACGTCCATTGACTTCCGGGGGTATCCGGCGCATTTTTGGGGTAGATATAGGGGTAGCGACAGGCCCCTAGGGAGACGATACCCCCAATGCCTGTGCTCACCGACAAAGCCATTCGTGCTCTGAAACCACGC